>Ga0207959_1000263_pt1 | contig 14438 bp, 19 predicted proteins | sample CryBogCBH20Aug07_FD_184609 | JGI IMG/M metagenome (GOLD analysis project Ga0207959, IMG submission 184609) | Freshwater microbial communities from Crystal Bog, Wisconsin, USA - CBH20Aug07 (SPAdes) (version 2) | ecosystem: Environmental > Aquatic > Freshwater > Lake | place: Crystal Bog... | reverse complement strand
TGAAAAAACCAAGTTCACCGATAAATCCACCAAGCAGCTTGCCATCGAGTTCGATATGTCCGATATCAAAACCACAAGAGAAGGCGAGAACCAAAGCGGCTACCTTACCCGTAAAAACAAATTTAGCGAAAAAGAATACGAGCAAGCCGAAAAGTACGCCACCCGCAAAAAAGGCGTCAACAAAGACAAGCTCAGTAAGCCACTTCCCGTTGTCGAAAAGCCAAAAGAAGCGCGTCCAGGAGATGCAGCGGTCTGGGGCGGCGGATTCCAAGGAATGAATTTGCAATCTGTTTTAGCGGGTCGTTTTGCTAAACCTGTGCGAGATGAAGCGGTGGGCTTGACACCAAGCCAAGCTGGTATTAAAACAGGACCTGTGACTGATCCTAGGGCTACAATGAGAGATCCCGACAACTTACAGATCAAAAAATGAGAATACCTACAGGCGAGAGTAGAGAAGATTTTTATCTAGATATCATTCAGAAATGTTTGGTATCGCGGGAAGAAAGACGGGGAGACTATACGACTCTCCGTTCTTTTTATCTATTTGGCAACGATCCTGAGTCCCCACCAGCGTATTTCAACAAAATTCACCCGCACTTAGATCAGCTGACCAGCTTTTTGTATTCAGCTGAAACCACTAGATTTTCAATCGCGTTAGGCGCATCCGTTCACCCAGCAGAGCATCGTAAAAGCCCGTCATTGACCCAAGCACTCAATGATGAATGGCTCAATTCCAATGCCGACCAAGTCTTTTCCACGGCATTAACATGGTCTTTGGTGTACAACACCACCTTTATCAAGCTGGTTTACAAGAACGGTATTCACCCTTACATGATTGAACCTTCGGCAATCGGCGTATTGCGCGAAGATACCCCTTATACAGACAGGCAAGAAGCCCTAGTTCAAACCTACTACATTACGAAATCGGAACTCTACGCCCGTCTGTATAGCCATCCAAAGCGTGATTCTATTGTTTCGCGCGTTACCACAGGCACAAGAGTGTCTGAATCGGACATTCCAGAAGCGGTAAATCGCATTGTGATGAGCCAAACCAACCCAACCATCTACGGTAATGTGAATTTAGACCTCTACGGCATGAACCGTTATAAGTCGCGCGTAGCTGAAGATACGGTGGAAATGACCGAGTTGTGGGTTTGGAATGACGATACTGAGGACTATCAGGTGGTCACCATGGCCGCGCCCAATGTGATTATTTACGACCGACCTGGCTCATCTGTGTTTTTGAAGGGCGAATGTCCGTTTATTCAAATTTGTCCTAACCCTTTATACGATTATTACTGGGGTGCGTCCGAATGCCAGCAACTCATTTTGCTCCAGCAGCTGCGCAACACTCGCATGACCGAGATTTTGGACTTGTTGTCTAAGCAAGTTGCTCCACCGACCGCATTTACAGGCTTCTCAGGCATTACAGACGAAAAATACTTTGCTATGCAGCGTGCTGGCTCAATGATTGCCACCGATATGCCAGGAGCAAAGGTGGATCGCCTCGCGCCCGAGATGCCACCTGATTTATTTGAGGTCATTCACGAAATTGACGCCATGTTCTCGGAAGTGTCAGGCATTTCCAATGTATTGAGCGGAAAAGGCGAGTCTGGTGTCCGCTCTACAGGCCATGCCAGCCAATTAGCAAGACTAGGCAGCTCACGCGCGAAAAAACGCGCTTTAATTGTAGAAGATAGCTTGGAAAAGGTTGCAACTCTGTATTTGAAGATGATGCAAGCCTATGACAACACGCATTTTAGAGATACAGATGATGTGCCGTTTATTGCCGAGCAATTTACTAAAGATTTTGTGGTCAAAGTCGATGCGCACAGTAATAGCCCCATCTTTACAGAAGATTTAAAACAACTTGCATTTAATTTATTTAAAGCGCAAGCTATCGATAAAGAAACTTTGATAGACTTAGTTGAACCACCAATGAAGCAGTTAATCAAAGACAAGTTGAAAAAACGGGAAAAGGAACAGGCCGCTAACCCGCAGCCAGGGCCAGCTCCTAAGGAAAAGAAAGAACCGAAAGGCGAGTAATGGCACAAGGTAATGTACAACCCAAGGCAGATCAGCCAAGAGTGACTACCGAATCCCTCAAGCGTAGTGAGGGCAGCCCAAATTTGCAGTATCGTGTTCAAGGAATTAAAAGTTTTGACAGAAGTCCAAAACAACGCAATTATGGTCGTACAGTTAGGGGATAGCTAATCTGGAGAAAATGATGGCACGCACAAAAAGAAAAGGTCGTAAAAGCTGCAAATAAACTTAGTAGGGGATAACTACTTTGGAGAGAATGATGAGAAAAGCTTACAAAAAGACTCGCAAGTCCCGCCGCTAATCGGTTTCCTTCACGGGAGAAAAAGGGTGTGGCTGCTTGCCCTTGAACTAAGTGGCCGCTGCTAACAGGAGAAATCTCATGGCACGCATGAAGCGCAAAGGTCGTAAAGCACGCAAGTAATCCGTAAGGATTGCTTCGGGTTGACCGAAACAAACCTCCCATGGGGGAGGGAATAGAAATATATCCCCCACTTGACAAGCAGTAGATTAAGATTACGATACGAAGTAATTTGATAGGAAAGATTATGGGCGTACCCTCAGACCAGTTGATGCAAATGATTAAATCCCAACGGGATGGAGCAACACCCGCTGGTACACCTCCTATGCCAGATACCCCAGCTATGGGTATGTCTGATTCTTCCGCGCCTCCTATGGGCGCACCAATGTCCACACCAGAACCTAAGATGGGAAATCGCGAAGCCGCGATGATTAACATTTCAATGGCGATGGACTTGCTAGAACAAACTTTGCCAGCCTTAGGAAGTGAATCTGAGGAAGGTCAAAAAGTATTAAATGCAATTCGTACCATGACTTCTGTGATTGGTCCTAAGAAATCTAAAGTCAATGAGTTGCAGCCAAACGAAATTATGCAAATGCTTCAAACATTACCCCAAGCTGGCGGTGCTACGGCAGAGGGCAAAGCAATGGCTCAAGCACCAACAATCCCAGGTATGTCCGCTCCAGTCCCTCCTCCAGCTCCCGCTGGTGGTATGCCTGGTGCTGGCGCACCTTCTTTAACCCCCGCAATGTAAGGAAACATTATGGAACTCTTTAAACCACGCGGTTCGTCCAGCCCACGCAGACCAACCGATAACAACCAAAAGAATGGTCAAGTTATCAACACTCCTCGTTATTCACAATTTGGCGGATTAGATTCTGCTACCAAAGGTGGATACAAGAACATGATGAACTTGTCCCATCCTGGCGACACTAAAAAAGTCATCTAAAGATAAAGGGGATAGATCATGGCATCTTTAGAAGATATCGATTTGGAGCAACGCGATCAACTGGCTCTCTTGATGAAAGAGTTGTCAGAAAATCCGGAAACTCGCAAAGAAGCATTACGACTCACTAAAAAAGTGCGTCCAAACTTGACCATTCCAGAGCTTGATATTGAGGATCACACCAATTCCAAAATTTCAGCAGCCGAAGAAAAAGTCATGAAATTGGAATCACAAATTCGTGAGAGAGAAGCAAGAGAAGAACTCGAAAAGCGTAGAAATAAGCTTAAAGAGAAAGGGTTAGCCCAATCCGATGAGGATATTGAGCAAATTGAAAAATTGATGCTGGAGCAAGGTATGACTAATCATGAAACAGCAGCTCAGTATTTTGAGTGGATGAAGCAAGCCGCTACTCCAACGCCAAATTCGGCAATGGGGTACAACCCAAGTGCACTTTCTAAGTTTGACCTTTCTAAGTATTGGAAAAACCCACAAATGGGCGCGCGGGATGAGGCAGCAAAGGCGTTGACCGAATTGCGTAAAAACAATCGGCCAATAGGTATTTAAACGGCAGTAAATGGGGATATTTACTTTTAATGGAGAATTATTATGCCAATAGGCGGCGGAATAGTTCCAGCAACAGGATCGAGTCAGTATAACGAGCTTACTTATGTAACTCGCCGTGCGTTTATCCCCAAGCTGGTCGTACAGTTGTACAACAGTACACCTTTGATGGCTGCGTTGATTGCTAACAGTCAACAAGCATCAGGCGGTGTGTCCCAAGTAACCGTGCCAGTTCAAGGCGCACAATTTGTTAACGCACAATGGTCTGACTACTCTGGTTCATTTAACCAGCCATCAGTTCAGCAAGGTGCATTTAACGCTGAATTTAACCTTAAGTTAATGATCTCTCCTGTACCGTTCCTCGGTATGGAAGGTGCAGTTCAGCAAGATTACGCAATCATTCCATTGATCGAAGCTCGTATGAATGACGCGACCAATGTGATGATGGACGCAATGGCAACTGCCTTGTACACCAACTACACCAATACTCAGCAGTTCATTGGTTTGCCTGGTGCGATTGACGATGGTACAAACTTGACTACCTACGGTAACATCAACCGTTCTACCTACACATGGTGGAAGTCTAAGGTTTACAACGCTGGTTCAGTAAACCCAACTCGTCAAAACATCTTGCAATACATCTCTGGTACTGTAAAGAATGGCGCAGAAGTGCCTACTTTTGGTGTTTGCGGTTTTGGTACATGGACACTCTTGGCACAAGACTATGTTGGTCAAGAACAGTATGTAATTACCCCAGGACACGGTTTTGATGGTGATAGCAACGGCCCACAAGCTGCTTTCCGCGCTTTGATGGTTGCTGGTGTTCCAATCTATCCAGACCCATATTGCCCAGAAGGTACTGTTTACTTCATTAACTCTAACTACTTAAGCCTCTACATCCACGATCAGGGTTCTTTCGTATTTACTGGTTTTGAATCCACATTACCAAACTGGCAGATCGGTTATGTTGGCGCAGTCTTGATGATCGCTGAATTGGTGAGCACCAAGCCTAAGTCAATGACCCGTGTATCTGGCTATAACTCTATTTCACTATAAGGAGCTACAGTCATGTCACTTGGTTTAAATAAAATCCTGATCTCAGGTACTGCGTCAAACACTCCTGGTGCGTATTGGCAGCTTTCCACATTAACCGCTACTACAACGGGTAATGTGATTCCAGCTGGTACATACCTTGTGTTCCCTAATGCAAACTGCACAATCAATGCCGTTTCAGCTTATAACACCTCCACCAATGTTGCAACCTACAGTATCTTGTTGGCTGCTAACACAGGTGGCGTGATTATTTCTGATGGCTTGAATGTGACTGCTAACGCTACAACCAACACCACAATCACATTGGCTACTGTCAATGGTGGTCAGGCTGTATCAAGCACATACACTAGCTAAGGAGAACGGTAATGGCAGCTTACGATTCAGTCTCACAGTTCTACTTAGATTCATTCGGATATGGTCGTGTTGCCGTTGGTAAACCCGTTTCATTTAGTGTCACAGGGAACGGTACTACTACTGGTATCACCCTGCCGATCTTAAGTGGCGGATTGACAAATGCTAATGCAACCGTTGGTTCTGGTTCTGTCATCATTCGTAGAGTTACTGTAGCTGGTGCAGTTGGCAACTTAGCCAATGTCATCATCTCAGTAACTACAAGTGGTGATGGAAACATCTCTAACGCTGTAGTAGCTAATACCACACTATCAAGCGTAACTGGTCCTGGTACTTATCAGGATCTTACGATTGCTAGTCCGTATAATGCCAGCAGCACCATTACTGGTTTTACAACCCAAGCCCTATTTGTGAATGTCAATACTGGTAGCGGTAACGCTTCCAATACTGCAACCATTTCCGTATATGGCGATGTCGTGAGTTTCTAATATGTCAGTAATCTTTGTAACCAACAATTCAGATAAAAAATTAACCGATGGTTTTGGTGGTGTTTTTTATGAGTTTCCGAAAGGCAAAACGGTGGAGATACCAGAAGAGGTGGCCCGTCATGTGTTTGGTTACAAAGATGACAATAAAGAGCCTTATTTGGCAAGGCTTGGTTGGATCGTTTCTAGGAACGATTTGGAAAAGGGTTTAGAAATCCTTTCTCAATGGGATATCTCAACTGAGCCTCCGAAAAAGAACCAATCTATATCCCCGTTGGTGGAAAGAGTACCCCTACCCGCTAAAAAGGTAGGGGGAAAAGTCCTTCAAGCGGTAGCATGAACTATGGCAAATAAATGGCAAACCTATCGACTTACATTACGCAAGTTCGCAGACTGCTGCACGATGCTAACGGGAACTTTTATACCGATCAGCAGTTAACCGATTACATTAACTCTGCCCGTGAAAGAACGGTTAGAGATACGGGCGCGTTGCGTGAAATTGTTGTCACGCAGACCCCTTGTCAAGTGCCGCCATCGGCAACCATCAATGGCGTATCACCGACAAACCCAGTAGCGTGGGCGGCAAGTACCGCTTACACTTTGAACCAATTTGTTTTTAGCAACATCTTTATTTATCAAGTAACTCAGGCTGGTACTAGCGACACAACCGCGCCGCCTTACCCAGCAAACAATACCAATAATTACAGTAACTATCCACCATCAACTCAGTTCCTTAATGGAACAGTAGGATTGACTTATGTTGGTAATTGCGAAAATATTAGCTATGCTGCGCTTACTAATCTCATGGGCTCTAGTCCCCTTAGTCCTAGTAGCGGCAATACTGTTCTGGACATTCTTAATATCAATCTATACTGGGGTAACACTCGTGTTCCGCTAGATTATTTGTCCTGGTCAGACTTTAACGCGCGTTTGCGTTTTTGGCAAAATTACATTGGCAGACCGCTGGCGTTTAGCATTTATGGTCAAGGTCAGATTTATATTGGCCCTGTGCCCGATCAAATCTACCAAGTAGAGATTGATTGCGTGGTATTGCCAAATGATTTGTCACTTTCTACCTCTACTGCAACTGATACTATTACTGATCCTTACAACACTTGCGTTCAATTTTATGCGGCTTACCTTGCTAAGTATTACGAACAAAGCTATGGAGAATCGGAAATCTATAAACAGGAATACCAAAAACATATTGCTTCAGTTATCAATACTGTTTATACCCGCAGAGTGCCTAGCGTTTACAGTAGCCCACTCTAAACATGGCAGCTGCTGAACAGAAAAAATCGTATCAGGTCGTTAAGCAATTTAAAGGGCTTAACACCAAAGCAAACCGCACCGCGATTGATGAATCTGAGTTTAGCTGGCTGGAAAATGCCCAGCCGATTGGATATGCCAATTTAAAAATCATTCCTAACTACACAACCGCCAAAAATAATTCAAATGTGGCGGTGACTTTTTCCAACTCTGTGGTTTATCTGTCTTCTGTCAATATTGGCGTGTCAGATTATGTTGTTGGTTTTTTAAGTGACGGATCAGCCCAATATTACAAAATCCAAGACGGAACTTTTGGAAATGTAGCGGTAGCGGGTACATTTAGCAATACGGGCATTAACACGACCCAATGGTACAACGACAGAATGTTGATCCTAGACCCTACCAAGGGCTATTTTAGCTGGGATGGCAACAATGTTGTGACGATTGGTTCGGTAGGAACGATTGGCATCACCAACAAAGGCAGCGGATACAATACCGCTCCCACCGTAGTCATATCTGCACCAAACCAAACAGGCGGTCAACAAGCCAATGCCGTAGCCACTTTAGTGACGGGTGGCTCAAATATTGGCACAGTTAGCTTGTCAAATGCGGGTACTGGGTACACCAACGGGGCTAATTTAACGGTTTCTTTCATTGGTGGCGGGGGTTCTAACGCTGCTGCAATTGCTGGAATCAATACTTTTGCCACAGGAACAGTCTCTGTAGCCGTGATTAACGGCGGTGCTGGCTACATTAACGCCTCAAATACGGTGGTTTCCTTCTCTGGCGGTGGTGGTACAGGCGCAGCGGGTACGGCAATCATCAGCGGAAATGTGGTCACGCAAGTCATTATGACTAACCCTGGCACGGGATATTCCAACTCTGCTAACTTAACCGTAACCATTTCTGGTGGTGGCGCGACCAATAACGCCGTTTTACAAGGAATTATTAGTTCACAAAACAATGTGGGAATAGCGAGCTTCTCAGGCCGGGTTTGGATTGCCCAAGGGCGAACTATCTACTACTCTGCTGCGGGCTCGTATAGCGACTTTACAAGCGTTTCAGCGGGGTCTGTGACGCTGACTGATTCCACTTTGCACGGAAACATCCAGCAGCTGCTTTCTGCCAACAACTTTTTGTACATTTTTGGTGACGATTCCATCAATGTGTTCTCTGATGTGCGGGTGACCAATACTGGCACAACTCTGTTTACCAACACCAATGTGAGCGCATCTGTCGGGTCTAAACGGCCATACGCCATCTTCCCGTACTTCCGTTCCGTTTTGTTTATGAACGATTACGGTGTTTATGCTCTGGTTGGATCAACGACTTCTAAACTATCCGATAGCCTGGACGGAATATTTCCCAATATTGACTTTTCCGCGCCTGTGTACGCTGGTCAGGTGCTATTGAACAATATTTTGTGTGCAGCGTTTAATTTCCGTTATTACGATGCTCAGTTCACGCAAAGCTATCGCTATATTCAAGCGGTGTTTTTTGAAAAGAAATGGTTTATTACAAGCCAAAACAACGCATTGAAATATGTCACTTCCGTTCCAGTTGGCGGAATTATCACTTTGTATGGCGTAACAGACACATCACTTTATAGACTATACAACGATTCGACATCATCTATTAGCAGTATTGTGCAAACAGCACTTTTGCCAATGGGTGACCCAATAAGAACCAAGCAAGCTACTAAAGCGGCCATCGAAGCGACAAACACAAATACCGCGGTAACTTTGACCGCAACTATTGATACTGAATCGGTATCTGAACCATTAAATAACTTGTCTAGTTTGATTTTGTGGACAAACAATAATTTTTCAGTAATTTCTTGGATTAACAATTCAAGTGCAGTTGTTGGCTGGGACGCAAGCGGCTACCAACTGTTTAAATCTGACGCCTCGAACTATGGAAAATACCTAGGACTTACAGTAACATCCAATAGTGCGGGATTTATCTATAACGGTTTTGAATTTGAACATGAATTGAGAGTGAGGTTCTAAATGGCTGGAGTTCCCTATACCTTTGCAACTGCGACTACGAGTATCCCGTTATCGCAGCTTGATGCAAACTTTAATACCCAAGTCACTATCGGTACTAGCACCGTAGGATTAGGGAATACCACTACTAGCTTAGTCGGTTTATCCAATGTCAGCACAACTGCTTTAACTGTAGCTAATGATGCTTCTATATCAGGTCTTACTGTTGGTAAGGGTGCGGGAAATATTGCAACTAATACAGTTGTAGGATATGGTGCTTTATCTAGTAATACTACTGGTTCTAATAACACTATTTTTGGTTATACATCTGGAAATTTATTAACTACTGGAACATTTAATGTTGCCATGGGATATGCCACAATGGATCAAGGCATAGTTACAGGAACAGAAAATATTGCAGTAGGTCGTGCTGTTTTAAGAAATTTAACAAGTGGTAATTACAATACAGCTATTGGTTCACAAGCCATGTTGTCAAACACTACCGCATCTAATAACACAGCAGTAGGTTATCAAGCTGGGTATAGTAATACTACTGGCACATCTATTGTTGCATTAGGACAACAAGCGCTTTATGGCAATACAACAGGTGCTGAAAATACTGCTGTTGGTAGACAGGCTTTATACACCAATACAACAGGTGCGGATAACGCAGCTTTAGGATTTTTAGCCCTTAACTCAAATTCCACAGGTAGCAACAACGTAGGATTGGGTGCTGGCGCACTTCAGTCTAATTCCACCGCATCTAATAATACAGCAGTGGGTTATCAAGCTGGTTATACAAACACAACAAGCGGCTATAACACTTTTATTGGCTATCAAGCTGGTTATTTATCAAACTATACAAGTGGTAATGCTTTTAATACTTGCGTTGGAACACAAGCTGGTTATAACTTATCAACAGGTAAAAATAATACCTTTATTGGTGGCACAACAAATGCTGGTGCTGGTGGTTCAGTAACGACTGGTTCTAGTAATACTATTCTTGGTGGTTATTCAGGCAACCAAGGCGGTCTAGACATCCGTACAGCAAGTAACTACATTGTGTTATCTGATGGTGATGGTAATCCTAGAATAAATGTAAACGGAAGCGGTCAAACAAAAATAAATACTGTTTCTACAGTTACAGATAGCACAGAAATGTTATCTGTATATACAAATACTTCTAATGGTGTTTGTGCAGCTTTTCAAAATACTACAGCAGGAACTGGAACAGTAGGAATTTCAAACGCTGGCACAGGTTCATCTTATTTGATGACTTTAATTACTGGTGGAACATATAGAAGCTCTATTTATTGGAATGGCTCAATAATAATTTACGGAACTGGTTCAGATTTAAGATTAAAAGAAAATATTGTTGATGCTCCTTCTGCTTTATCAAAAATAGAATCTATTAAAGTTAGAAGTTTTGATTGGAAAGAATCTGGCACTCATACAGATTTTGGTGTAATTGCTCAAGAACTAGAAACTGTTGCTCCAGAATGTGTAATTCCAAAAATTGATAATCCTGATGGAACAATGAAACAATCTTATTCAGTAGATACTTCTGTTTTAATTCCATCAATGATTAAAGCAATTCAAGAACTCAACGCAAAAGTAACCGCTTTAGAAGCACAACTAGGAGCTAAATAATGGAATTAACTAAAGAACAACAAGTAGCAAAAGATTATTCTGCTGCTATGGATTCTGTAAACCTCATCAATGCTGGCAAACCTGAATTAATGACAGATGAAGAATGGGCTGATGTGGTTACTCGTAATAAAGAGCATTTAACCATACAATTAAATAAAGGTGCAGAATATTACGGTTCTAATGATTTAACACCTTTTACCGAAGCAATTAACAAGTAATTTTTTAGGGGATAAACATGGAAATTAAATTAACTTTAGATGTGAACGATGTGAATTACATTTTGCAAACTTTAGGCGATTTGCCAACCAAGACTGGTGCTTGGGTGCTATTAGCCAAGATTAAAGAGCAAGCAGATCCACAAGTTCCAAAGGAAACAGAGGAAACCGTACAATGAGCGTATCAGCAGCCTTTACCCCACTAGGTAACACCGTAGTGATTACGGCTGCTACCTCTGCTCCGTCAGCCGTTCAAGTAAACGCTAGTGGACCTTTCGGTGCGAATCAGTATCGCATTATCAACGCATCTACTACTCAAGGGTGCTTTTTGTCTTATGCACAAACCCAAGCAGCAGCGCAATCAAACTGTGTCATTCCAACGGGTTCTGGCGCAAACAGTACAACCACTTTGTACATTTTGCCTAATACCGATGAAATCATTACTTTTGTGCCTAATGCGTGGTTTACCGCTATTACTGCTGCCAACAACGCAACTTTATACATTGTCAATGGCGATGGGATGTAAATGCTCAAGGTATCTGGCAACTTTGCGGGATCATTAACATACCAATCTACTTGGGATGCGCTCAATAATGTTCCCTTTTTGCAAAGCTCTGTTGGTACTAAAGGTTTTTACTATGTGGTATCGGTTGCTGGATCAACCAACCTAAACGGCATAACTAACTGGAATGTTGGTGACTGGGCGGTATTTGACGGCTCAGTTTGGGAAAAAGTAGATAACAATAACGCTGTTACTTCTGTAAACGGTCAGACTGGCGCAGTCGTTTTAACCGCAGCCAATGTTGGCGCAACACCAAACACTACTTATGTTATTGCTGGTACAGGACTATCGGGTGGTGGCAGACTAAATGCCAATGTCACACTCAATAACGCTGGTGTTTTAACTTTTAATACTCGTAGTGGCAATGTCAGCTTAACAAGCTCAGATGTCACTACAGCTCTTGGGTTTACTCCAGGAACAGGCAACGGCACAGTCACTTCTGTTGCTACAGGCACAGGCTTGACTGGTGGTCCTATCACAGGATCAGGCACGATTAGCCTATCTAATACTACGGTAACGGCTGGTATTTACGGTAATGCTACAACTGTTGGTCAATTTGTTGTAAACGCTCAAGGACAGCTTACTTCCGCTTCTAATGTCACTATCTCAGGCACAACGCCTGGTGGTGCTGCGGGTGGCGATCTGACAGGAACATACCCCAATCCAACACTCAATACTTCTGGCGTAACCGCTGGAATCTATGGAAACGCCACTACTGTATCCCAAATTGTGGTGGATTCTAAAGGTAGGGTCACTAGCGCAGCCAATGTCACAATTAGTGGAACATCTCCAGGAGGCGCTGCTGGCGGAGATTTAACAGGCACTTACCCAAACCCTTCTTTAAACACAAGCGGGGTTACTGCGGGAACTTACGGCAATGCTTCAATAAACCAAGTATTAGCGATTGATGCCAAAGGTCGTGTTACCTCTGCATCCAATGTGGCGATTGCGATTGGTGTAGCTGCCGTATCAGGTGCAGTACCCAATACCGTCAATGTGATTGCGGGATCAGGTTTATCTGGCGGTGGCGCACTAACAGGCAATGTGACTTTAGCGGTAAGCGCTAACTCGGTAAACCAAAAAGTAACCGTTCAAAACAACGGTGTTTTTGTGGGATCAGAGCCAGCCATAAACTTTATTCCTGGTGCAAACATCACGATTTCAGGTGCAGATAACCCTGGAACTGGTCAGGCAAATATTACATTGGCAGTAAGCGGTCTTGGCACAATGGCAGGACAAAACGCCAATGCAGTAACCATTACTGGCGGTAATACAACCGTTACTTATGACAACGCTGCTTTTCAAGTAGCCACAGCTAATATACAAACCACCACAACGGCTGGCGCTTTTTCTTACGGAAATCTGTCTTATTCTGATACTGGATTAGTTGCGTCTTTTGCTAATTCAGCAAATAGTTCTGTTCAATTTGTCATACAAAACACCAATAGCTCGTCTAACGCTTCTACTGACTTAGTGGTAACTAACGATACGGGTGTTGGATACCTTGACATGGGTATGACATCTAGCACTTATTCTGGATCAGGAAACTTTTACAAATCCAATATTGCTTATGTTTACTCTGGTTCTTCTGATCTTTATTTAGGCACAATCAGTTCTAATGCCGTACACATTACAGCCAATAATGCAAGTACAGACGCAATTCTTGTTAATGCTAACAATACCGTCAATATAGCTAGTTTAATTAGCGCAAATGTGGCAATTACTGGTGGCGCAATAAATGTCACCACCACCAACATGACCGCCAATGTGACGGCTAATGCGACTTTTGCCACATCTAGTTTGCCATTAGTACCCGCTGGATACATTGTTGTTGATTTAAATGGAACTCTTGTGAAAGTGCCTTACTATGCCGTCTAATTCACAAACAATGGAGCTTATGATTGACAACACCGAAGCTCGGTTAAACACCCATGAAGCTGTGTGTGAGCTGCGCTATGACAGCATTTGCGCTAGATTAAAGCGTATTGAGCAGATTTTGATTTGCTCTGCTGGTTTTATTGTGGCTTCTTTGGTAGCAATCGCATTTAAGCTGAATTGACATGGACTTTGAGACTTTATCCATCGTCAAATTTGGAGATAAAGACTCTTTGGGCGAATTTTTGTTCCAAAATGGTATTCAACACCAACTTTTTCGCGATACTTTCATGGATGCGGGCATTTCCGTCCCAGCGTTCCCAATAACGGACGCTGATACCGATAATTTGGACGATTGGTTGCTTGCTCATCAGGTAGAACATCAGTCTTTTGCGGGTCTTTTAGGCCTCAATAACCCGTTTAATATGCTTGATGTTGACTTTAATAACGAGTCAGATTTCTACGATTGGCTCGCTTCTCACCTTTACATTCACCAACAAATCGCCGCCGCGCTGAACCTATCATGACAAATATTCCTTCACCCCAGCAAAAACAAAATGTTGCACCGCAACAAACACAACCAATCAACAAGGATGTGATGAATTTGGTGTCGCAAAAAGGTCAGTCAAAAGCAAGCCCAGAGGTTGAGCAAGCCAAGCAGCGTTTGTTAAAAGTGATTCAAACTGCAAAATTAAACCCACAAGAGTTGATTAACGCGGGAAAATACGCTAAAGAAGCGTTAAGAAAGCCAGAAATGTATCCAATGGCAATCCAAATGGCGTTAAAACAAAAATTGATTACGCCAGATATGGTCAAGCAAGGTGGCGTAGATTATGAGTTGTTGTCTATTGGTATTACTGTTGGAAAATTAACAGAAGATTTGAAAAAAGAAGGGAAACTGTAATGGGTGGAGCAGTCCAAGAAATCGCGCCAGTAGTGATTCCTATTGTGGCCGTAGTAGCCTCTGTGGTTGCTGGTCCTGAGATGGGTGCAGCCATATTAGGTTATGGAGACTCAATCGAAGCCGTTGCTGCTGGCTATAGCGTATCTACTTTAACTGCGGTTGGAGCAGCTGCTTCGGGCGCGGCATCTGGCGCAATTACAGAAGCCCAAAAATCAGGTGATCCCGCAAAAATTTTAGAAGC
>Ga0207959_1000255_pt1 | contig 14818 bp, 6 predicted proteins | sample CryBogCBH20Aug07_FD_184609 | JGI IMG/M metagenome (GOLD analysis project Ga0207959, IMG submission 184609) | Freshwater microbial communities from Crystal Bog, Wisconsin, USA - CBH20Aug07 (SPAdes) (version 2) | ecosystem: Environmental > Aquatic > Freshwater > Lake | place: Crystal Bog... | reverse complement strand
GGCTTATGCAAATGGTGCGGCTTATTGGATGGGTTATGGTAAGTTCTATATGTATGACGGTACGCTAAAGACTCTTAGATGCGACCTAAAGAAATACATCTTTGACAACCTTGATCCCAATCAATATCTCCAGGTTACTTGCGGAACCAATGAGGAGTTCAATGAAGTATGGTGGTTCTATACCACTACATCCTCTTCTGATGGATATAACGATGCATATGTTGTATACAACTACGAGCTAGATATTTGGTATTATGGATCACTTAGCCGGACGGCTTGGCTACAGAATGGCTTGTATCAATACCCAGTCGGGGCAACAGGATCAAACCAGACATTGGTATTCCATGAGTACGGTAATAACAATAACGAGACTGGCACTGCTCAAGCAATGAATACATACTTGATTAGCAGTGAGTTTGATATTCAGGATGGAACAGGTAATGTTTCTTATATCTGGAGGATGCTCCCAGACTTTACATTCCTTGGATCAACCGCCACTAATCCACAGGTAACGATGAGCTTTTATCCTATGCTGAACTCCGGCTCTGGATACTATACGCCCCAATCTGTTGGCGGGGTAAGTAGTGGTACGATCACAGAAACAAATACATATCCTATTGAACAATTCACCGGACAGGTAAATACCAGGGTTCGTGGACGGCAGATATACTTTAAGATATCTGGTAATCAGTTAAATCTTGCATGGCAATCTGGTATACACAGGTTTGATTGGAAGTCAGATGGACTAAGGGGCTAACATGGCATTACTACAAAATCAGAATCCACCAGCATTCCCAGTGCCTCCAAAGGACTATGACCAGGCTTATATGAATAAGCTGATTAATAGCTTACGTTTATTCTTAAACCAAGTTAATGCTCAGCAAGTTATATCTATTAATGGAATTATTTTTGATTACAACACTTTGCCGGATCAGACACAGGTAAGTTCGCTTAGACCTGGACAGGTATATGTAGACAAGACGGCTAATTATGTTCTCAAGGTAAAACCATGAGAATGACCGAGCAAGAGATCATCAAAAAAAGTCCTCACCTAGAAGACTATGGGATGGACTGGAAAAGTGTTTACTACAACATTCATCAATCTATTCAATCCAATAAATACCGCGTAGTAAGAAACGGTAATACTTTATTTTGGATTGAAATAGTATCTCCTGGCGTAGCTAAGTTAGCTATCTTTAATGCAGATCCATACAAAACATTTCTCAGGAATGGTGCTGCATTTTCTCAGGCTATGAAGACTGCGGGATACCATACTATCTTTGGCGATAGTTCAGATTTAAATATATTTAACTTTGCCAAAAGGCAAGGATGGCAAGTAGATATAAAACCCATAGGAAAAGATTTGAAGGGTTCTACGATGTACCGGGGAATTGCAAATGTCATGCGGTAACAAAATTTCTCAAGCCTTATCCGATCCTTTGGCAAGCATTGAAGGCGGTGCTCAAAAGCTTGGCAAGCAAATAGAGAATACGGTCAATTACATTATTGCCAATCCTTTGCCTATTATTGAGGCAGCTGCTATATCTTATGCATTAGGGCCATCTGGAATAGGCGCATCTACCGCTACAGATGTTGGGGTTGGAGTAGAGGCCGGAGCAACAGCGGCAAGTACTACATCAGCATTAATTGAAGATCAAGCTTTGAGAGCAGCTGTTACCAATGCAGCCGTTACCGCTATTAATGGCGGGGATATGAATAAGATGATCCTGGCCATAGGAACCGGATATGCTGGTTCAGTCCTTGGTCAATATGCAGGAAATGCGGCGTACAACACAACTACTGGTGGAGCTACATACGACAATGAATTAACTGGTGGTGTAGATACTGCAAGCGGTGTAAGTAAAGCTACTGCTGATTTGGTCAAACAAGTTGTTACAAGTGCGTCAGGCCAAGCTGCTACTGCTGCATTACAAGGTCAGCCTATTAACCAGGTCATGTATTCTGCTGTTGCCGGAGCAGCTAGTGGAGCAGTTGCTAATGAACTAAAAGCAGCTGGGTATACAAATGTTCCAACAAGTTATTTGGCAAATGCTACTGCCGCAGCGACTAAGGCTATATTAAATGGCCAAGATGTTGGAACTGCTATTTCTACATCCGCTAAGGCTACAGCTATTGCACAAGCCGTTAGTTACGGAACAGATCAGCTTAATCAATTAAAAGCCCAGGCAAAAGATTACTATAACAATACGTTTTTACCTGCCGTGCAAAAAGAACAGGCAGCTTTTAGCGCTAATGTAGATCCATTGCAAACACAATATTCAAGTCAAAGTCCAACAGTAGAGGCTAATGCACAAGCTTTTAATGCTGCTCTGGCTACTTATAACGCAGATGTTGCTACTTATAACGCTAACCCAGACGCCTCTCCTAAAACGGCAGATCAAATTAATGCAGAGGGAAATGATTTAGCAAAACAAGCTCCCATAATTCAGCAGCAAATATCAGATTTAAATGCTTTGGGGGCTAAGCTAACTGCTGCTCAAGCTTCTTTTCAGCCGCTTTCTGATGCTGTTGCCACGGCTCAGAATCAAGTTAATTCATATCTTGACAGCATTAATACACAGTCCGCCGCAGTAGCTTCTAATGTAGTTGACTATCAACAGTATGTAACTCAAGATGCTACAGGAATTACCGACCAGTTGGCTACGACTGCCGTGCAGGATGCGGAACAAACACTTAATAGTGTTGCTCAAACCCAAGGGTGGAAAGACTATCCCACGCAACAGTTAGCCGCAACCGCTGGATTTTCAGATCCAACCACATACGCAACGGCGCAACAGTACAACATTCCAACTATGGATCAGTGGACTCAGGTCAATGCTGAATCTCAAAAGGCGGGATGGCAGGGATACGCGCAGGAACAGACGGCCAATGCTGGTGGATTTACAGATCCCACAACGTATGAGACTGCTACGCATTACGGTATTACTACGGCAGATGCATGGAAACAAGTTAACGCAGAATCCCAGGCTTCAGGGTGGAATGGGTATGTCCAAGAACAAACAGCTAACGCCGCTGGATTTAAAGCTCCAACAGAATTAGCCTTGGCCTACACCCAAATGGTAGATGCTTTTAATAATCCTACGGGAATATCAGAACCTGCCGTTCCAGAGCAGCCTCAAAACCCTGAAAATCCACTTATTCCTCCAGAGGATACAAATGCTCTTGGTGAGATAAAATTTGATATAAATAAGATTTACGGCGGATTATCTACGTCTGGAGCTAGCTTACCCACGGCAACAAGTATTCCGGCCGCAACAGGATCTACTACTCCCGCCACAGGAACTTCTGCGGGATCTACAACAGGCAACAGCTCAAATTTAACAGCTTCTCAATTGGCATTGCTTGCTACGCCTACGATATTTACGCCAAATGCGCCAACAGTAGATACGGAAGCACCAAAAGTAAATCTGGCCGGACTGGTAGATCAGCCAACCCCGGTTATTCAAAACACCGTATCCGGAGATATGCCTTATATGCCGGATATGGCTTATTTACCTTATAACTATGGTGCTCCACAAGACGCACAACAGGTTATTTATGCCTCGCCAAATGAAGCGCAAACCACTACAATGGCGGCTACAGGCGGATCAGTAGACGATTTATTGAAATTAATGGACTGGAGAGTTTAATATGGCATTGGTTTATAACCCCGATACTGATAGTTGGATTGATGACGGAACAGGTACTTCGTCAAACAACAACATATTTACTGATGCCAACATAAACCCAGTCACAGCTGCTCCTAGCTGGACTCCGCCTTATGGTGCTGTGCAAAACACAGACGGTACTTATACCACTACCGCCGATGACGGAAGTACCATGACGTACAACCCAGATGGATCTGTAGCGGGAGCAACCAATCCAGACGGTACACCTTTTAGCACATTTACGCCTCCTCCTGGCGCTGTAAAGAATGCTGATGGGACATATACTACTACCGCCGATGATGGTAGTAAAATGACATATGATGCGGCTGGTAATGTTGTAAAGACAATCGACTCTTCTGGACAACCTTATACAGCTGGAACCAATACAAACGCAAACTCACAAACCGGAATAGCTGGTTTCTTGTCCGGCATTAGTAAAGCTACTGGCATACCTCAAAACCTATTGGCTCCTACGGCATTAACTACTGCCGCTGGTGTGGCCGCCTTATTGGGTGGAAACCAAACCAAAACAGCGTTAAGCGGTCAACCTGGCATACCCAGTTTAAACTATGTAAATCAACAGATTCCTTTGGCACAAGCTGGCCAAGGACAGGCGTTCTTTACTCCAGGTCAATATGTTAGCCCTGCCAATACTGCGGCAGCTCAGCAAAATGCAGCTCAGCAAGCAGCGGTTATGACTAAAACTCCAGTAGCCCAAGCACCATTACCCGCAGCCAATATTAATACAGCATGGGCTAATCAAGGCCGTCCAGTTCAGGCTATTACACCCTTTACTGCACCCCAGCAAACAGGTATAGCCCAAGTAGCTACACCACAACAAATTGCAGCTATTCAAAATCAAGTTGCCAATCTTCAACAAAACCCTGCTCAAATAGAAAACTTGGGCCAGGTACGCGCTGCTCATGGTGGAATGATGCCTGGTGGAATAGCCGGTATGTCTCATGGCGGTAGATATCTACAAGGAACTACAGACGGTATGGCAGATAAGATTGATACATCTATTGACGGCGTACAACCAGCCAAGCTAAGCCACGGCGAGTTTGTCATTCCTGCTGACGTTGTTTCTCACTTAGGTAACGGTAACTCTGATGCTGGAGCTAAGAAGCTTTATCACATGATGGACAAGATCCGCATGGCACGCACAGGTACTAAGAAGCAGGGTAAAGAAATTAACCCAGATCATTTTATGCCTGGCGGTATTGCAGGATACGCAACCGGTGGAAATGTTAAAGGGTTTGCCGGGCCAACAGGCAGCGCTGTTACATCGCCTACCGCAACGACTGGCCTTGGAACATCTACTGAACAAGGCCTATCAAACTATGTAGCACCCTATATAACCAATATGCTTGGACAAGAACAGGCCTTGGTTAATTCTGGTATGCCAGTCTATACAGGCCAATTGACTGCTGGCCCATCACAGCTTCAGCAACAGCAATTTGCCAATGCCAGCCAATTGGCGCAAACAGGTTTAACACCAACTCAGTTTACATCTGGTACGTTTGACGCTAATGCAGCTGCTCAGTATATGAATCCATATACACAAGCTGCTTTGAATCCACAATTGCAGGCTTTACAACTTCAGGCCAAACAAAATGAGCAGGGAGATCTAAGCAAGCTAACCAATGCTGGGGCTTATGGCGGTACTCGCCAGGCGGTCTTACAAGGGCAAGATGCTTACAACTTACTAGCACAACAGGCCGGTTTGATTGGTACTGGTTATAACACCGCATATAACAATGCAATGAATCAGTTTAATACTGCTAATACACAAAGCTTGCAAGCCCAGCAGAATCAAGAGGCAGCTAACGAGGCGGCAGCTAATTATGGGTTGGCGGCTAACCAGGCTCTTGGTACAGCCGGAGCTACTCAGCAAGGCTTACAACAAGCGGCAGATACAGCATCGCTCAATCAGTTTAATCAGCAGGTTCAGTATCCACAGACATTGCTTACCGATCAGGCAAGTATGCTTGCAGGTCTACCAACAGCTACTGCGGTTACTACACCAAATACATCTACGCTTTCTACGATTGCTGGAGATTTGGCTGGATTAACTGGCATTTATCAGTCTCTTGGGGGCGGAAGCTCTGGCACGACTGGAAGCGGCAACGGATCAACAACTGCAAAAACATCATAAATATTTAGAGGTTACAGCATGACAATGTCAAACTACACACCCATATCCATGCCTAGCCTGGGTAAGATATTTGATATGATGAAAAATCTGCCTCCGCAACAAGCGGCGCAAGATATAAATAGTCCCGATCCTGCCAAGAAGTTGGCAGCCATGATGGTGACTAATTCCGATAAACAGCTTCAACAACAGCAAGCCGCCCAACAGCAACCTATGCCTACTGTAGCTCAACAATTATCCCAAGGAGTAACTCAAGCTCCTGGTATGCCCACTCCTCCTATGCCATCCGTTCCTCCCCAGGCGCAGGCTAAACCAGCTGCTCAGGGCATTGCTGCTTTACAACCTGCACAAACTCCTCCTGGTTCTGCTATGGGAATACTTCCTCCGCAATCCGCTCCTGCTCCACAAGGTAATCCACAGGGTATGCCAGTTGGAAAAGCTGCTGGCGGTATAGCGTCTTTTGCTGCCGGTGGACACGCCACACAAACATCTCAACAGCAAGCTCAGATAGCCCAGCATTTAGCTGATTTGATGCAGGGTATTAATCAATCTTCTGTAGCGCAAGTTCCTCAGCAAGCCCAGCAAGCGGGAATAGCTCCACCACAACCTGGTCAAGCTATGCCTATGCAGAACTATGCATCTATGGTGTTTGGTACTCGTCCACAGTTTAGACCCGGTACAGAGGCCGCACCTATTAGTCAAGATTTATCTCTTAGCCAACTGGGTCAGTACAGCGCACAGCAACCTATTGCCGCAGCTCATGGTGGTTTAATGCATCATGTGCCAGACCATATGTATAAGTTTGCACACGGCGGCATTCTTGGATTTAAAGATGCAGGAGTTGTTCCTCAAGCACAGGCCGATCAAGCAGATATGGATGCAAGTAGCAATCCTCCTTTGAGATACCAAAGCGTTGTAGATGCAGCGCATGAGGCGTTACAAAGAAAAGGAAATATCTATACAGGTCAAAAACCTACCAATGAACAAAATGCGGCTTGGTATAACAATGCTCCTACAAGTCCGGCAGATATCCAAGCTGCTCGTGTAGCTGCATGGGGAGCAAGACAAGCTCAACCCGCATCTACTCCAGTGGCAGCACCATCTGCTCCAGTTGATCCTGCTACAGCTGCGGTATTAAGTGCTATGCCAGCGGATATGCCAGATAGTTTCCCTGGTAGCAAGACTGATTATTTAAACCAAAGACAAATGGCTTTGAATTCTGTTGCCGCAAATAATCAACAACAACCAAGTGCTCTTGCTGTTGGTCAAACAAGTGCAGCTAATACTCCTGCTATTCCCAGTCCATTGCAATTAACGCCTACTGGCGCAGGAGGAGGACAGGGAAATAGAGGTATAGCTGGATCTATTTCCACAGCTCCATCTATAAATTATTCAGCTGCTGCGAGCAATCCTCCTACTATTATTCAAAAGCCGTTGAATCTTGGCGCTCCTCCCGCTGCAAAACCACCAGTTACCCAGGCCACCGGAATAGCAAGCGGAAGCGTTACATCAAATACTTTGCCACCACCAAGCGGAGGCATCAGTGACTTGGCTCAAAAAGCTGTTGAGGCAGGATTTAAAACTGCAACAGTTGAAGACAAGATTGATGAACACGCAAAGGCAGCTAAGAAGATGGGTGTTATGGGAGAGGCTGGTGATTCATTGGCCGAGCAAGCCCAGAAATTTGACGATGAGTACAAGAGACATGATAAGAGCATGGAGCATTTCATCCATGTTCTAAATGGTATTGCTCGCGGCGGCTTAAAGGGTGGAGGCGAGAACGAAGAGGAGTGGATGACCAATCAGCGTATGGCAGATCAAGCCCATGCCGAGAAGTATCTTGATATGTTGCGTCAAGCTAAAGATGCGACCAGGGGCGAAAAGAAAGCTGATTTAATGGCTATTATGAAAGAGATTGGCGAAGATAAAAAGAATGCATCTACCCTGGGTAAAGATATATTTAATACTCAAACCCAAGCTGCGATGCAGCATGAGGCAAACAAAGTGTCTGAGAAAGGACATGACCTTAGCTTTAAAGCTTCAATGGCACAAGTTGCAGCAAGTAAAGAGAATGAAGCAAATCGTCTTGCCTACGAAAAATCAATTCATAAAACTCCTGACGATATTATTGCGGAGAGGCTTAAAGCTAATGATGAGAACTTTATTGGTAAGCCTTATGCCGAACAACTGGAAGAGGCTAAGAAGTATTTACAATCAGCCGTTAAGATTGATCCAGTGGCTATTCTCAGAGAGCAGCTTAACTCTGCTGTTGCATATGCAAAATCTTTGGAAAATAGCACAAGGGCTACTGATGAAGACCATGCAATTGCAGCTGCAAATATTAGAAAGTATCAAAAAGCGTTGGATAATTTGTTGGCCGGCAAAAATCCTGGATCTGTAGAGTCGAGCGCGGTATCTACAAGTTTAAATGATCCAAGATATACAACTAAATAATCATGCCATATAACGTTGCACTAGCTTTACAAGACGGTCATAGTCCAGAAGATATTGCTCGCTATTTAGGCCAGCAAAAAGGTTACAACACTGATCTGGCGCTCCAAGATGGCCATGATGCGATGGATATCATTAAGCATCTAAATCCACCTACGCCTGAAACAACTGCGTTTGGTGCGTTTAAGCATAGGGCACTAGAGGCTGCTCTGCCTACGGCTGCCGGCGCTATTAGCGGTGCTTTAACTGGAGCAGGTACTGGCGCTGTTGCAGGTACGCTTGGAGCTGGGCCTATTGGTACATTTGTAGGTAGTACTGTTGGCGCAATAGGAGGTGGTTTATACGGCGGATATAAAGCATCTCAAGCACAAGGCGAGTATTTGCAGAGTCATCCAGAGCTTGCTAAGTCTTTGGGCATTGACGAAGAAACGAGAAAGCTGGAACAAGAGCAGCATCCTATTGCATCTAACCTTGGTGAGTTAGCTCCCAATCTAGCGTTGTTTAGACCTAGCCCTACTGCGCTTAGAAACCTAGCCAAATCTACTGCCGGACTGGGTGAGAAAGAGGCTACTGCACTTGCTGCTGAGAAAGCGGCTACTGTCAGGAACATGGCAGTCAATGCTGGCTTGCAAGGCGGATTAGACATAGGCACACAGGCTGCCGGTGAAGAACCAATAGATTGGACAAGGGTAGGATTATCTGCTGCTACCGGGGCGCTGGGCATGAAAGAAACAGCCCTGGGTCGTAGATTAAACAATCCACTTGAAGGCGTAAAGAAACGCGGTGAAGAGTACGCTAAGTTGGCTATCAAGGAAGCTGCTAACAATAAAACTGAAGATGATGTTGTAGCTACAACAACGATCAAAGTTGGCGGAAAAGAACAGACCAAAAAAACATATAAAGACGGCAGTGTAACGATTGATGGAAAAGAAGTAGTTTCCCCAACTAATACTATGGCTGGCTATACGCCGGAGGAGCCTGGTGTATATACCGTCAAAGTAAATGGCAAAGAGGGCACTCTTGAAGTAATGCCAGATGGTACGCAAAAGTTTAATGGTCAAGTAGTTTCAGAGCCTATCAAGGTAGATGAGGCTACACCAATATCCACAGAACAGGAGATGCCCGCCGTACTAAAAAAGGCAAAGCCATCTATATTGGATGAGGGTGTAGATTACAGCTCTCCCGAATCTGTAAATGCACATATTAGAAAGCTTAAAGAAGAGCAATTAAAGAATGCTTATCAAGAGCCAGAGGAGATCATGGGTACGCCTGATCGCCCTGAAGCTACGCCTATTGAGAGTACAGAACCTTTCCCGCATCTTACAGACGAAGAGCAGCAAAGGATAGATCAACTTAAAAAAGAAGTTGATGAGAAAACAAAAGAATTTATAGATTTAGGTAAAAAGAATTCAGACATTAAGCCGTCTAAAAAAACTGCTCCGCTTGTAAATAGTTTATTTCGAGCACTTAATGATAAAGATCTTAGAGAAATAGATCCGCGCCCATTTAGGCCGGCAAAAGACAAGTATGATGTACAAAATATTAATCCATTTGTAAGCTTAAGGTCAAAGAAAGGAAACACAGGAAGACCTTTGGTTGACATTATTGCTGATGGAAGTTTAAACGGTTATTTGCCTCCTGAACTTCAAGCGCCTACAAGCGGAGAACAGGAATTGATGATGGAGGCTGGGAAGCCTTATGATCCCAGCGATGCCGATACATATATTAAAAATAAGATTGGCAATTATGATTTTTTAACTTACGAGACTTCAAATCATATTAAAGAACTTGGTCATAACATTGATTATTTAGAAGAAGAAATCAATAGGCATCTAACAATAGAGGAACAAAATGCAGAAATCCAAAGACTCTTTGATGAGCAAAGAGAAGCTGATGAAGGACTTAATGAGCCTACCAGCGAAAAACAGGCTGGAATTGCTCCTGCAAGTAAGGGCGAAACGCCAGAAACGTTTGCCCTCGAAGGCTACACACCCGAACAAATAAGATTATTAGAGGCTGCAAAAGAAGCAAGACAAGCAGAAGAGACTGCTAAAAATAAAGCTCAAGACGAAGCAGATAGACAAGCTCGTGAGCAGCAAGAGATTAAAGATCGTAGCAAAGCTGCGTCTGATGAGTTTCGGCTTGGTCAGTCTGCTGAGGATAATCTAAGTGGACAAAAAGATATCTTTGGCGATGAGGCAAGCAGTGCCAAAGCCCCTGGCCCAGATCCACGCCAGATGGGTTTTGACTTTGAGACACCAAAGACAAGTGCAGAGCATCCTGAGTGGGCTACAAAGCACGAGCCAGATGTTGGCGGTCAGGTTGTTTATTCCGATGCTGATTCCGCCTTGATGCGCGGCCATTCCAGGTTAACAGGACAGAATGTTTATGTTGGTATAGACAGGGCTACCGGCAGCAGAACGCTAACAGATATAGATTCATTCAACGGTAAGTGGATGGATCAAAAGATTATTGATCGCCTGAGAAATGAGAAGACTAAAGTCGTTGCCGCTGACGAAGCAAAACAATCTAAATTTCCTGATGGCCCATTCCAAGGCGCTAAAGATAATGTTGTTGGGTCAAAGACTGTAGATCCTCGCTATGTTGGTATGCTGTCTCAGTTGACCAAAAAGATGGGTCTTGGTGATGTCAAGATATTCCTGCTTCATCCAACAGATGTAAGAAACAATGCTGATGAATATCATTTGCATGGTGACTATGCCTCTGCCATGTCTGCCGGTTCTGATATTGGGGAAGATGGATCTGTCAGGGTTTACGGGCCGGACAGAAAAGATTTCTATATCTCTATCAAGCCAGGTATGTCTGAGGGTAGAACGGTAGAGACTATTGCCCACGAGCTTGGCCATATCGTTGAAAAGGTAGCATTTAAGAATGCGCCAGAGGCTACGCAAACGGCTATTAAAGCTGAGTACGAAAAGTGGTTAATGGCTAACAAAGGTGGCACAGCTAAAGAACTGATTCATTCTTTGAGGAACCGAGAGTCCGCAGAAGCACACGCTAATTCTGTTCTTGATAATAAACCCGCAGAAGATTTAACAAATTACTGGAGAAGTTTTTCTGAATGGTTTGCTGACAATACTTCACGTTGGGCTACTACGGCCGAGAAACCAGTGGGTGTGGTAGAGAAGTTCTTTGCCGACTTGGGTAGAAAGCTACGCGAGTATGTTGGCATGTTGACCGGCAAAAAGTACCCCCCAGCAAAAACTGTAGCTGATTTCTTGGACGCTATGGGGCCGGGCGCTACGGATGAATGGTTTAAGTCAAGAAAAACCACATCTACTGAAGCGCAAAAATCTTTGAATCCGTTTGCCAAGGAAGAGCCGGAAGCTCGCGTACCTAATCAAACGGGTAAAGACGCTATCAATATTATGGAAGGGCTAAATAGAAGGCCGCCAGAACCTGATAAGCCGTATCTACAAAAGGTACAAGATGCTATTCAGAACGCCAAGGATAACCCGTCTACTACTGCTGCCGCGATTAAGAAAGATGCTAAATCGTTTGTACAGCACTGGTCAGATAAGATTCAGACCTGGACGTTCTCTGCTGATGCTGCGCTGAATAATGCTATTCGCCGTGCGATCATGGACTCTACCTCCTTGGATATGTCAGAGAAGATCCAGGCCATGATGTCAGTTAGCATGAGCCAGACTGTTCACGCTGATGCCGTCTCCAGCATATTCCTTGAGATGGGTAATATCAAATACGACTCAAGCCTGCACAAGTGGGTGGGCGAAAAGTCTAATGATACTTTCCGTGCGTTGGCCGACAAGCTTAACGAAGTAGCAAAGAAAAATGGATTGACTGTTCAGCAGGCTGAGCATATGTTCCACACCGCTACTGAGGCTAGAAGGTTAAAGGACTTCATAGCCGAGAATGACGGCATAGATAGAAAGAGAACAGAATCAAAAGCCCAAGTACAAGAGTTGCTGAAACAAGCTGCCGATGAACTTGGCAAGACTGTTGATCTGTTTGGAATAATAAATATTAAAGATCTTAACAAGAGTAAGAGTTTGCGAGAGGCTATCAAGCTGCAAGATGAGATCAGTAAGATGGGATCTGGTAAACGCCTAATCCATTCTCTTGATCCCACAATTGAGGGCAAGCCAGACCTGGATGCGGTTAAGGCGCAGATAGAACAGGCAGAGCAGTTGTTTAAGAAAATGCCTGAGCTTGAAGATGCTGTAAAGGTTTGGAACGGGATTAGAAAGAATTCCATAGATAAGCTGGTTGAGACTGGCTTATGGACAAAAGAAGAAGCACAGACCATGATGGATAACATCAACTATGTGCCGTTCTTCCGCGAGGAGCAGCTTGAAAATAACGCTGGGCCTAAAGAATTCTTAAACGGATTACAGGTTCAAGCCAAAGAAAGAAGAGCTACCGGATCTTATATGCCGGTCAATGATATCTTTGACAACATGGTTCGCTGGACACAGTATGCTATCAATCGTTCTGTTAGAAACAAATCATCTATGAGCATGGTTGACCTGGCAGGAGAACTGGGATTAGCCCATAAGATTCCCGCCCCTAAGCGCGGCTTGAATGTAACGCGGGTGTGGAGAGATGGTAAGCAAGAGTTCTGGCATATGGAAGATCCTATGTTTGTGGAGGCTTTCCACGGCTTGGAGGGGGTCAGCATTCCTACGTTTAAGGCTGCCAGTGCTATTGCCAACGTGCTTAGAAAAGCTATTGTTCTGAACCCGATCTTTGCTACAAGTCAGGTATTTCAGGACTCGTTTGCAGCGATCTATACATCTGGCCTTAGTCCAAAATATGCTTTAAAGATACCTGCAAGGGCTGTGCTTGAGTATGTTCGTACACTCAGGGGTACAAGTAAAACGCATGAAGAGCTTAGACCTACTGGCGCGGTTGGCGTAAAGGATTATTCCTCTACTGCTACGCGCAACGATGCCAAGATATTTGCCGGTGTACAGCCTCCTCCCGGTGGTTGGACTAAGGTTAAAGGTATGCTAGAGCACGTTTCTATGGCCTCGGATAATGCTGTTCGCCAGGCCGTGTATCAGGCTACTATGGAAGCCAGAGCTGCTAAGTTCGAGGTGGAAGCTAGATCAATTGCAGATCCACAAAAACGTCAGGCATTTTTAGAAGATAAGAAAGCAGAGGCTAAGTCTGAAGCTTTAGAGAAAGCGTTTGAAGTAATTAACTTCCGCCGCCGTGGTAGTGCAAAGATGATGATGATTGGTGGACAACTGATCCCATTCTTCAATGCGTACCTTGCAGCTCAAAACGTAGCACTTAAAACTTTATCTGGCATTGGAATATCTCCTACTGCCAGGGCGTATGCATACAAAACTCTGGCAGCGACAACTGGATCTGTGGTTACTCTATCTATTCTTTATTCCATGCTGAATGGTAACGATGAGGGTTACCTAAAGAAACAAGCTACAGTTAGAGATCGTTTGCTTGTAATCCCTGGTTCCGGTGGATTCAGTATCCCGCTCAGGTCTGATGTATTCACAATGCCCAAGATCATTGCTGAGCACACATACTTGATGATGACCAACAATGCGACAGAGGATTCAAGAAAGTTTAGAGATTCAGTGGCATCATCTATTGTTTCTTCAGTATCTCCTCCGACTTTGGTTCCCCAGGTTATCAAGCCGGCAGTTGAAGTTGCACTTAACTATGACTTCTACCAGCAGAAACCTTTGATTGGTACATTCCAAAAAGGACTGGACGTATCTCGCCAGTTCAATGACGGTACATCTGAGTTTGCTAGAACCCTTGGGCAAACCGGCTTAATCGCGCCGATCAACGCAGATCACCTGATTCGCGGTATGACTGGATCAGTTGGTGGATTATTCTTAATGCTTACTAACCCGTTGATTCACCATGATCCGACTGTAGAACGTCCTACGCTGTCTTGGAATGATTGGATGGCATCTGTGCCTGGTAACAGCGCGTTTATGAGCAGGGATAATCAGAATGGGCTAAAGAAAGACTTCTATGTATTGAAAGAAGCTGTGGATAAAGCATCTGCAACATTCAATGATATTAAGAAGAGAACTCCGTCAGAGGCAAAAGAGTATCTTGAAAGTCCAGAAAACAAAGCCCGCGTTCAGATGCACACTGAGATTGATAGGATTGGTAAGAACCTTACAGCCAACCGCCAGAGAATGGCGCAGATCAGTAATATGCCTGAGTCCAGAATGTCATCTGAGCAAAAGGAAAAACAACTTAAGGCGTTGCAAGATAGAGAAGATATGATGCTAAAGAACATCAATATTAAAAAGCTCCGCGCTCAAGCTCAGATATAACTTGTTCAATGGTTTGGGCGAGAGCATCTATCTCGTCCATTCTTTTAACGTTCCACATATGTTTACGGCCATGTATGCCGTTATGAGATCCCATGTGACAGTCCCTGCACAAAGGGATAGAAGTAAACCACTGGCCTTGTTTAATTTCGTGGCAGTCGCTCGGTGAGGATTCGCCGCATATGATACATGGCATCTCCTTTATTCTCTGGATGTGCTTCTTCTCTGATGCTGTTGGGGGTTTTTTGTTC
>Ga0207959_1000252_pt1 | contig 14848 bp, 17 predicted proteins | sample CryBogCBH20Aug07_FD_184609 | JGI IMG/M metagenome (GOLD analysis project Ga0207959, IMG submission 184609) | Freshwater microbial communities from Crystal Bog, Wisconsin, USA - CBH20Aug07 (SPAdes) (version 2) | ecosystem: Environmental > Aquatic > Freshwater > Lake | place: Crystal Bog... | reverse complement strand
GAATCGCGCACATCCATCTGATATAACTTTTAATATACTACTTCTAGAGTGGGTTTTAAGAATCGCGCACATCCATCTGATATAACTTTTAATATACTACTCTTAGAGATCGTTTCGAGAGTCTCGCCAATCTCTATTAAATCAATATTTTCTCTTATTTATATTTTTTTTTAATTTAAGAAAGAGATAATAGTAATCAATAAATATAATAATAAAAAAAGAGAAAAATAAAAAATGTCAAAAATGTCAAATTTTGCCCATAAAAAGAAAAGTCCTATAGAAGAATTAAAAAAAAAAAAGTTTCTAAATCATGGGCAAAATTTGACATATATGACATTTTTTATATACAAAAAAAATACATCATATCTATTTAAATGTATTTCTGATATACTAAATCAATTGACCCAAATATTTGATCTGTGTAATACTCAGATCCTCTTACTGGATTTGTTTGCATAAAACGATAAAAAAAAATATATAAAATAATAATATATATTTAAACTCTATTATATGATTGAGCTGTAAATGTACTGTGTAATAATTGTTTATGTAAATCATTTTTTTGACCAATAGTTAATTTTGCATATTCTGGACTATTTTGTAAATAAATTTCATATATATGACGAAATGTATTAATACTTAAAGATTTACCAAATAAATTATTTGATGTTTTTAATAATCGTTTAATAATTACATCTTCACTTAAAGGAATAATTTCATCAATTTTATATGTATTAAATAAATATTCTGGAAGTCGTTTATATACTTTTTTTACTAATCCTAAATAATATCTCATATATTGTTGATTAATTTTACTAATATCTACTCTTACTGATCCAATTATTGCTGCATTTTTAAATTCATTAAGATATACATACATTGTTCTAGGAGTCATCATAAAATAATTTCCTTTATTTGTAATACTTTTTTTATTACTAACAATTTTACAATAAGCATAATCATTTCTAATTGGTGGTTGATTAATATATAAACTTAAAATCATAAAATTAACTACTTCATTTAATACTGCTGGTGTTAATTCTTTAGGATTTAATTTATTAATATCTTCAATTAACTGTTTAAAATAATCATTAAATTCTTTATTCAATTTTTCATAAGGAATATATGTATCTAATGTTTTATCAGTATGTACATTATTATCAGATGCCGCAAATGCTTTTTTTACAATACCATCTTTATATTGGTTATATTTATTATATAATTCTTCATTTCCAATTGCTTTTAAATATTCTAAAATATGAAATAAATATGTTTTATACGAACCAACCGATTTATTCTTTAACATATTTATTACATATTTTACATCTTCTAATTTACCTAATTTATCATTTGGATTAATATCAATGTCTTTTCCTGTTAAAAAGTTAACACGATTTCTAGTTGTTAATGCTGATTTACCTGGAAATAAATCCATCATTTCATTCTTAAATTGTTTAATATAATTCATATTTATTTACTTAGCTTATATATATGTATAAATTATTTCTTAAGATTATAAAGAAATTAAAAATTAGAAATTAATTTATTGTTCATTTTAAAGAAAAAAAATGATAGTAATATAAAAGCAAATATATATACTATCCAAAATAGTAATCCCTATATACTAATACTAATAATATTAAAATGGATAAATTAATTAAGTTCAATCTAACTCTTGAATATAATTCTGATGGTAGTAAAAATGCTAAAAAATTTAATATTACTAAAGGATATAAAAAATTTACAGAATCTGAAATAATTACTCGTGATAATTATGGTTTCTTATGTGGTAAAATATCTGATGTTATTGTTATTGATATTGATATTAAAAATGGTAAAGATGGTATGCAGGCTTTACTTGATTTAGGTATTGATATTAATAAGTATGATACTTATACAGTAAAAACACGTAATGGATTTCATTATTATTTTAAATATAATCCTAAATGGAAGAAGACTAAACTTTTACCTAATGGAATTGATATTTTAACTAATGGTTCTAATTGTTTTGCAGGTAAAGGATATGAAGTTATTAATGATAAAGGTTTTAAAGAATTATCTAATGAATTATATAATGCAATTTATCCAATGTGTAATGCTAAAATTACAAAATCCAAAAAACAAATTCTTCCAATTGTTGCTAATGATAGTATTATTCCAACTACAACTGAATATAACGAAGTAATTGCTAAGGTAAATAAAATTAATCCTAAATGGATTGATGAATATGCTACTTGGATTGTAGGTGCTAAATGTATTAAATTATTAATTAAAGATGATTGTTTAGCATTAAAAGCTTTTCTTTATTATTGTAATAAATCATTTCATATTAGAAAGTTTAAAGAATCTGATTTAATTATTCAATTTAATTCATTTAAGACTGATGTTAATCCTAATACTTTAGATATCTTAATTGCTAAAGTTGATGAACAAAGTGATGATGTATTAGAATTAAAATTACTTAGAAGCCCATTTGATGATACTACAATTATTGAATACTTCTTAAAAGTAAATGATAATTATAAAAGTTATAATAATACTCTTTATTACTTTAATGGAAATAATTGGATTAAAGGTGATAGTAAATATCTTATTGCAGATATTGATTCTATGTATCGTAAATTATATAATTATATTCAATCTGAATACCAAGATGAAGAATTAGGTAAAATGCTTAAAAAAATTTTAGTATTACGTTCAATTAAATATAAAGAAAATTTAATTAAAGGCATTGTAGGATATGTAAGTGTCGATAAAGATCTTTGGGATTTAAATGATGATTTAATTGGATTTAAAAATGGTGTATATGATTTACTTAATGATACTTTTAGATCTGGAACAAAAGAAGATTATATTAGTATGATTATTAATTATGATTATAAAGAATCTACTAATGAAGAGTTAAATAATGTAAGAAATCATTTTAATAAAATTATGCCGGTTGAAGAGGAACGTGATTTATTATTATTATTATTATCTACTTGTTTAAGTGGTAGACATTTAGAAAAATTTATTGTATGTACCGGCAAAGGCCGTAATAGCAAGGATGCATTATTTACATATTTATTAGAACGAACAATTGGTCCATATTATTATCGATTAAATAATACAGCAATTACACAAACTATTAAAGGTGATCAAAATCAATCTATTGCAAATGCAAATAAAAAGCGTGCAATTATTACAACTGAACCAGACCAAAATGTTAAAGTAAAGACTGGTATGGTTAAAGAACTCACTGGAGGTAAAAGTATTGCAATGCGAGGAATTTATTCTAATGATACTCATGTTAATTTAAATGAAACTTTATTTATGTTATGTAATGATAAACCTGATTTAGATCGTTCAGATGATGCCATGCTTAGTCGTTTAATAGTTATTCCATTTCGAAGTACTTTTAGGGCTAAAGAACTTATGGATGAAGATGGAATTAAAGAAGGTGAAAATAATGTATTTGCTGCAAATGAAAATGTAAAAAGTGATCAATTTCTTGATAATATGAAATTACCTTTTATGAATTTGATGTTAGAATATTTTAAAATTTTTAGAAATAATGGATATTTAATTCAAACTTTACCAGAATCAATTAAAGCATTAAGAGCTTTATATTTAGAAGAAAGTGATGAATTTATGAATTGGTTTAATTCCGAATATGAAAAAACTAATAATAAATCTGATATACTTAAAATTAATGATATCTTCTCTAATTATAAATGTTCTGAATTCTACACTAATTTGAATAAAGAACAAAAACGTAAAAATAACAAATCCAAATTTATAGAAATGATTCAAAATAATGTTTCTTTAAAAATATTCTTTAAAGAAAGACTTAATTTAAATGGTACTTATCATCGTACAATAATTACTAATTATAAAGTAAGAAATGATGATGATAATAAAGAAGATGATGATATTTAATTATACATATTTTAAATTACTATTTATAAAAGTGTCAAAAATGTCAAAAGTGTCAAATTTTGCCCATGATTTGTAAACTTTTTTTTTTTGAATTCTCCTATAGGACTTTACTTTTGATGGGCAAAATTTGACACTTTTGACATTTATTATTTTTCTCTTTTTTGTATCTTAGTATTTTATTTATTGTATTATTTACTCTCTTTATTAATCACTTTTTTTAGCTTTAAAAAAAAGTAAAATATATACAAAAAAAGTAATTATCTATTTTGCTAATTGTATCAATAAATACATTACTAAGATAACAAATTAGCAAAAATTAGCAAAATATTAGAAAAAAAGAGATTGTAAATTTATGATTTTTTGGATAATTTTCAGATATTTTCTAATATTTTTTGGATATATTTCACCATAGATATTGGTCTGCAAACCAACCAGGAGACCACTTAACATGTCTATCTCCTTCATGTCTAATTTTGTACAATCTTCTTCCTATTTTATCATGATACTGTTCATAACCATTAGCTCCAAATGATACTTTAAATATTCTATTTCCATTTTTTACATAAGCATCATACTTTTTATTGGGATTTTTGCTTTTTTCAAAGCCAAGTAAAATTTTCATAGTTGTTTAAAAAATAAAATTTATAAAATTTCTTTCAGAGTTCTTTTTAAAATTTTATAATTAATTTTATTTTCTATATTATAAATAATAAATTATGGATAAAATAAAAACTAAAAATCCAGTAGGTCGACCAAAACTAACAGATGAACAGAAATTATTAAATAAACAAAAAGAACGTGATCCGTCTAAACCACCAATAGGAAGACCTAAAGGTACTATAAAAGTAAAAGAAGATATTAAATTTAGAAGAAAAAAATATTTACAGACATATATAATTAAATTATTTAGTGAATTTGTAGAAAATAAATTTAAAGAAGAACTATGATTGGACGAATATATAAGATATTTCATTTAAAAGAACCTTCAATATATTATATAGGAAGTACATTATGTGAATTAAATATTAGATTAACAAAGCATCGTACTCACTATAAAAGATATTTGAAAGGTGTTAGTAGTAATTATACATTATTTAAAATATTTAAAGATTATGGTACAAATGTTCAAATAGAACTTATAAAATCATACGATGTAGTTGATAATAAGCATTTAAAAGTATATGAAACATTAGCTATATTACGGTTGAATGATTGTATAAATAAAAATGTTAGTTTTTACTTACAAAAATTATATAATAAAAAATATTATATAGAAAATAAAATTAAATATAAAACCCCAGCATATTGTTCTAACTGTAATATGACTTTATTAAAAAATAATTTAAATAAACATAAAGAAAGCATTAAACATAAAAATAATATTTTAGCTTATGAAAATTTTGGACTTTCATATCAAGCTCCTTTATACTATAACTCAGATACCGATACGTTTGAATGACTTCTTACTTTTGTTAGCTTGAGGCTCGCTTAATAAAGCTCTAAGTTCTTCAATTTTTTTTTCATTTTTAAGAATTCGCTCATCTTGCATTAATATATATTTATGTAATAATGCACATATTTTTACGTAATTTACTGCTAATGTTATATCTTTTGGACTTACAAATCCGAGGGAACAACCCTTTAAGTGTTCCGATGATTGCGTTCCACAATCACATACATCTATTAATTCTTCTATTTCATCTGCTGTATGCATTGTTATAAGACTTTGTAAATCTTCTGCATGAAATAATTCTGCTTTGCAAATATCTTGAGCTATATAACCATAACTTGTTTCTTTATGTTTATCTAACATATAATGTTTAGGCTTTACATGATTTATAAAAGCATTTGCTTCATCTTCTGTAATATCTCTAATTTCTGATTTTAAACGTTTATCACTATAACAATCTACTTCTCCACTTACAGCTATACGACCATTAAATTTAGCTGAAAAGTTTGAAGCTCCAGTTGTAGTTCCACTACCAGTTGATCCTCCTAAATTTAAATAACCATATCCTCCACTTACAGTTTGAGTATTATAACCAACTTCTAATGGATATTGTGAAGTATTTGTAGTGCCTATACCGGTTGCTCCTAATGCTGTAATATAAACACCATTTCCTAATTGACAAGCTGTTTGTAATAATGTACTTCTATTATAGCCAAAGAAATGAGCAGTTGAACTTATAAATTCAATTTCAGCTCCTGCACCTCCATAATGTGGATTACTTCCTGAACATCTAAATCCTGCTTGAGCTATAACATTTCCATATTGATCAATTTGAGCATTTAAAGTACCTATAGATGTCTGAGCTCCAACTCCAGAAACTGATGATGAATTATAAAACGCATGGCCATTTATACCGGCTGAAATATATTGAATAGCACTATTATTTGCGCCAAAACCATATGTTGGAGTAATGTTTGAAGGATTATATAAAGAAATAATAATATCAGCAGCCGTAGACCCAAAATGTAAACGAAAATTATTACCTACACTAGCTGGAGGGCTATTACCTGATAATGAAAATCTAGGAACTGTACAATAATCATATGAATCAAACCAATACTGTAAATAATTTCCAGAAGTTGTAAGAGCAGTAAATGATAAACGTGAATCTCCTAAAAAACTGAAATAACCATTATGTGAGGCATCATACGCAAAATTTATTGCGGAGCCAAATGATTGAATATTTAATTTAGATGTAGTTGTAGTTGGTGAATTTATATTTAATTGTGTAGTTATATTACAAGTTCCTAATAAATTTGCAGTTCCTGATACATTACAAGTTCCTAATAAATTTGTAGTAGTACCTTTAAATGTAGCACAAATTGTTTCACCTGCACCTGAATTTTGATTACCAAGCATTACACCATCATAACCAAATAAAACTGGTCCATCAGTTTTATTAGTTGAGCTATTACCAAAACCATTTCCTGAATTCCAATTTGTATTATTTATTCCTGAATACATAATTCCATGATTTGTATCTGCTCCATTTTGATTTCTAAAATAAATTGCTTGATCATTTAAACATAATGCTTGAGTACTAACTGAATGACTAGTAGCACCACTATTAGCAGTATTACAATTATAATTACTATTATTTAATATAGCCTTTGCAGTATATAAACCACCAGCAATTTGAAATGCATTAGAAGTAGATGTAGTAGATACACTAGTATTATACCAATTAATTATTCCAGCTGGTGTAATACTCATATTAAAGCCACCATTATACCAATATAAACAATTTCCTGTTGCTGTGTCAGAACCATTAGTAGATCCTCTAACTCCAGTCTCCCAAGTAGTTGCATCAGATATATAAAATATTTGTCCTAATTGAGAAGCTGTACATGTTAACGTTAATGAAGGATTAGCAGAAGCATTTTGAATTGTTTGGATTTTATTAGAAATATTATAAACAGATAATACGGAAGTAGCCCCATTAATAGATAATAAATTATTAGTACTACTTGTTAATGATGATAAAGTCATTGCATTTACTAATGATCCTCCAATAGTTGTATAAAATTGTAATTGACCTTGTTGTAAAGATGCTACATTTCCACTTATTACGCAATTAATAGCTCCAAAATCTACTATAGCATTACTTTGATTAGGTGCTTGAAATTTAAATCCCATACCATAACTATTTGTACCAGCTATTGTAGCATAATTTGATGTATTATGAATAATATTTAATGGATAAACAATATTAGCTGTACCAGTATCAGTAATAGTTGCATTTAATAAAGGACTTGTAAATGAACTAGATAAAGTCATTGATGAAGCATTAATACTTGTACCTACATATAAAGATTTAGCGATAGCCATACCACCTCTAGTAGTAAATGATCCACCATTAGTACTTGAAGAAGCATCATCAGATAATCCTATACCAATAGCCCCAGATAATAATAAAGCTCCAGTTGAGAATGATGTAGAAGTAGTTGTATTTGTCGATGTTTGAATACCACTTAAAGTAAATGTTGTGCAATTACTTATAGAATTTGTATTCATATTAATTCCTGATGTTGATTGAAAAGCTATAGCACCTGTAATTAATAATGATCCTATTAATGTCTGTGAACCTTGACAATTAATATTACCAGCAAAATATGAATTAGCCCCAGCATAAATACCACCAGAACATTGAATAGCACCAGTTGTACTAGATGATGAAGCACTTGTATTAGTTAATTTTATAACTCCTGAGCTTCCAGTAAGTGTTAATATACTATTAGTACCTGATATAGTTAAAGTACTATTAATATCATTAAGTGTTAAATTTCTTATTCCACTTATATCTTTATTTGAATCAACTATTAGAGCTTTAGAAGCAGAAGCAGTACCAGCTACAACACTAGTTAAAGAACTCATTAATAAGCTGCTACCAGCTAATAAATAAGCATTAGCATTTAAAGTTGGAGTATTAATAACACTAGATGCTGTAAAACTAGTAGCTGAAACACTATTTAATCCACTAATACTATTAGATGAATCTGTAAGCATTAAAGTACCAGCAGTAGCAATTCCTGGAGTAGTAGGTAAAAAAGTTAATGAAATGTAATATTGATCAGCTATAGTTTTTGTTAAATAATTAGTAAATTGAAAAGCAGCATCATTAAATTTAGTAGTATTAAATAAAGGTGCATTAGATAAACTCATACTGTAATTTTTTTACTAAATATTTGACTACTATATTATATAGATAAAATATCTCTTATTATGATTAATTTTTATCATACTATTAAACAAACTAAAAGATTAAATCCTTATTATGAAGAACATAAACTACAACCAATTTTTAGAGGCCTTATATGTACAGCTTCAGGTGGTGGTAAAACTTCTTTATTAATGAATATTTTATATCAAATGAGTGATACATATCATAAGATAGTAATAGTAACTAAAGAACAAGAAGATTTATATGATATGTTTATAGAACGATTAAAAGATCAAAAGGATCAAATAGAGATACATTATGATGGTAAAATTCCAGATTTAGCCCCATTACCAAAAACAGAATCTGGAATTATTATATTTGATGATATGGTGCTTAGTCAAACTAAAAAAATAGGAGAATACTTTATTCGATGTCGTAAACTTGGATATGCAGCAATCTTCATTTCACAAAATTATTTTGGAATAGATCCAGTAATTCGTCGTCAATGTAATTATATATGGTTAGGACGTGGTATATTAGATCGCGATTTAAAGCTTATATTAAGTGATTATTCTATAAAGTTAAGTAAAGATAAGCTAATACATTTATATAATAAGATAACTGAAAAGAAAATGTATTTCATGTTTATAAATTTAGATGATAATACAATTAGAGAAAATATTACTGATATAATTTTACATTTTTAAATTGGTTCAGAGATCCAACTAAAAATATTTACATTTTTAATTAAAAACAATATCTTTATTAATATATTATAAGGCATGAGTTCCCCAGTTTTAATTTCGAGTGCAAATTACGTAAATAATAATTTATTTAAAATCACACTACCTCATACTACTGATTTAACTGATTATGATTGTAGTATAGATGAAATGTTCTTATACTATTCATGGTATAATATTAGTGCAGCTGCTAATAATAATACTTTTCAAATTACAATTCCTTTATCTACACCAATTACAGCTACTCTAGTTTTACCAGATGGTGCATACAATATAAGTACCATCAACAATTATTTCCAATATTGGTCAATTTTGAATGGATATTATTTACAAAATCAAACAACGCTCCAATATTATTATTTTGGTACTTTCCAAGTATCTCCTCAAAGTTATGCAGTTCAGTTTATTACAACAGCCTTTCCATCATCTAGTGATTCTAGTGATGCTAATGCAACTCCAAAATTAGGTAATTATGTAGGATTAGGAAATACAAATACTGGTGTAAATGTAGGAAGTGGATTTACTGGTAAATGGCCAACTGCCGCATATCAAACTGAACAATTAATTGTATCATCTACAAATGGTTTTGGTAAAATTATTGGTTTCGCTGCTGGAACATTTCCATCAAGTTCTACAATTCCATCTAGTGGAACTACATCAACTGTACAGTCTACATTTACTCCTAATGTGAATCCAGTAAGTACTGTTCAATGTCGATTAAGTTGTTTATATAATCAGTTTTCATCAAATTCTCAATTATTACATGTATTTACTAATAAAGGAACCAGTATTGGTAATATTATTGATGCTACTCCTAATTTTTATACAAGTGTCCCTTGTAGTGGAGCTCATAAAGAAATTTATTTTAGTCTATTTGATTCATTAGGTAATCCATTAGGTTTATTAGATTCAAATATATGTGTAAAATTATCATTTAAAAAAGTAAGAAATTTATAAAAAGATCTCGTCTTTAATATAAATAAATTATTATCAATTATGTATAAAAGAAGATATACAAATAAAAAATTAAATTATGCTTTTAAAGAGTTTAATAAAGATGAATTGGAAAAAGAGAATTTTAATAAAGATAGTGAAAAAAATGAAATTAAAAAGATAATTAAAAAAGATGAGCCTATTAAAAAGCTACATAAAGATATTGAAAAGAAATCTAAAAAAAAACCAATTAACACAAGAATTTTGTTAAAAGGTTGGATCTAATTTAATTAATAAAAATTTAAAAAGATATATTTTATAAAATATATACTATTTTAAAAAATATGTCTCATCGGGCCGAATATAAACCTGCTAAATTTCATTTTAATGAAACACAATTACGTAAAATTGCAAGTGGACATGGTGTAAGAGTAGCTCATCATCAAATTGGTAAAGGACCTCATACATTAATGCTTCATCCAATGCAACATCATAAATTATCTATGAATCATTCAAAAGGAAAAGGTATGGACCTTATGATTACACCAGGTGAAATGCAATCTACTGTTGAAAGTGGAATTGAAGGTACTGGTATTTGGGATACGATTAAAGATGGCCTTTCTTCAGTTTGGAAATATGTTAAACCAGTACTTTCTGGTGTTGGTGATGCTATTGCTTATACAAATCCTGAATTAGCCCCTCTTCGCGAAGGAGTACGTGGAATTACAGGAGTTGGTCTTCATAAACACCATAAGCATCATAAACATCGTTCTCATAGTGAAGAACGTGAAATGCATCATGAAGCTCCTAAAAAGCATCACCGTAAACGTGTATCTAAACATGGAAATGGTCTTTATTTATAATTAATATTTCATATCTTAGTTAAAATATAATATGGATTTAGAAGTTCATGAATATGTTAAAGAATTTGAAGAACTTCAAAAAGAAAAAAGAATATATAAAGCTACTTATCAGCGTAAATATATGAAAACTTATTTTCAAAAAAATGCAGAAGCTAAAAAGAAAAGAGCTCAATATATGAAAGGATATATGCAACGATATAATGAATCTAAAAGGAATGAAATAAAGACAAAATTAGAAGAATTAAATAATAAAGTTGAGGAGTTAAATATTGAAAAAACTAAATTAGAAGATCAATCTAAAGTTGAGATTGAAGAATTGCGCACTAAAGTTGATAAATTAATAATTAAACCATTAGAGATTGAAGTAAAAAAAAATAAGTTTGGTATATCTAGACTTTCATACCTTTAAGTTGATGAACTATTTTTTTTAATTCATTTTTAAGAATATGACTATTATTATGTGCTTGAATTTCACCTTTTAAAATTACATATTTATAATATTTTTTTATGTATTTTTTATACTTGGGATTCATCTTATCTATATTATCTAAAATAAAGAATTTCCAGAATTTCGAACTCCTTGTTTACGTTTTTTATTTAAATTAAATTGTCTTGGTTCAAATTCTTTATGAGATTTTCTTGAAAAAGCATAACCATGTGGATTTAAAGAAAATTTGTGTTCAGTATCTTCATAAGGATTTACACTTTTTTTATAATAAATCCCATGCTTTTTATGTTTAGAATCTTCTATTTGACCACTATAATCTAAATATATATCTAAAGGTTGTTTTTGTACATTATGAATAAAATTATTTTTTATTCTTAATTTTTTTTGCTTTATATATGGTTTAACTTGATTTAATACATTATTATAATTAAATCTAGCACTATTTAATAATTTATCTTCAAGTAATTGTTTTTTGAATTTAGGATCTGATCTAATAATATCAGGAGAATTTTGTTTTCTCTCAACTTCTTCACGATGTTTTAAACCCTCTTTAAAATGTTCTTTAAGAACTTCATGTTCAGCTTCACGTTTAGCTTTATTTATTTTCATTTGAGGAGCAATTTGAGATCTTAATCTTTCTTTTAAATCTTCTAATTGAACAGCACGCGCTTGATTATTTATTAGACCAATTTCCTTTTCTAATTCTTCTTTTAAAGCTAAATTATGTAATTCGTCATTAATTTCTTGTTCATTTAGTTGTTTTCTAAATGATTTCATATGAGAATTTAATGATTTATAATAAAGCGAAACCATGTTTGCAAATTTATGTATATATTAATATAGTTTTTTAAATAATGAGTAAAATTCTTTTTCACTTTTATTATTAACATACCATAACCATAAACAACATAATTGTCCACATTCATTACCATTAATACCTTCAATAATTTTAGTTTTATATTTATAATTAGATGGAACTTCATTAGGCATATGCATTCCATATGAGTCAAAATACATCTTTTTTTTTCTATTCATTGCAACCCAATGACTGCCAGAATGATAATCATCAAGATTAATAATAACATTATCTGAATGTGTGTAAGGAATATCTTTTTTTCTAATAATATCAAAGTTATGAATATTCATATTTAATAATAATTTTTTTAAATCATCAGAAGATGTCATTGTAATTAATTTTTAAATTTTCTCTCTACTACTATATATATACAAATACACTTATAATCTTCTTATATAAACCTAAGAAAAATGGACGGAGATGAAGTTGTGTTCGAAAATTCTGTAAAGAATAACGAAGATCCTGTTTTATTCACTGAAAAAAAATATACATTTATCACTGATGCCACTTCTAACCAAGGTAGTTTTAGTGGTGGTCAAATCCAATTTGCATTAGATACATTCAATAGTCAAAGTCAATGGATTAACTTAACAGAAGCAGTAGTTGAATTTCCAATTAAATGCACAGTTCAAGTAACTGGAGCAGCTGCTGCTACTGCTACTAATGGATTTGCTGATATTAATAGTATTATTATGAAAAATGGGTTCCATCAATGGTTTAATGGTGCTCAGTTAATAGTTAATGGTCAAACTATTCAATCCAATCAAAGTTATGAAAATGTGGCAGCAACATACCGTATTCTCTCTAGTTGGTCTCAAGATAATCTTGTAAAATGGGGACCAACTTGTGGGATTGCTTTAGATGATATGACTTGTTCTTTCTCAGGACAAACTACTGCTGGTGTTGATAAATTAGGTTTAAATAATGCAGCTTATAATATTGTTTGTACAACTGCTAAAGGATTTGATTGTGTAAATAATCAAGGAGTATTAGGTAATACTGGTGTAATTACTCGAGCTAAATTAAATAATACAACTATGAATACAACCTCTGTAGCAGGTACAATTCTAGGAGTTTCTCAAATTACTAATGCTGGTATTTCAAATGTAGTTGGTACAGCTTCTACTGCAGCTGGTTCTAATACAGTAGGAACTTATTTATATACTCAATTTATGATGGGTACTGTACGTGTACGTGATCTTTTTGATATTTCTGAATTTCCATTAGTAAAGAATATTCGAGGTTTTATGTATTTAAGTTATAATTCATTTTCATGTGTACTTAATGGTAGTGTATCTAGTGGTACTACATTAAGTTCTTTTACATCATCTCCTTTAAATGGTCTATCATGTCCATTTTTAATTAATGATTCAGCAGGTGGTATTACTTATCCATTAACAACTGCTGGTTCTGGAGCTGGTCAATTAACAGTTGTAGGTAAAGTAGATGGTACATCTACTGGTGCTTTAGGTAGTTCAGCTCCTTTATTAACTCAAGCTCGCATGTTAGCTCCATTTTATGTAGCTACTCCTCGTGTTGATGCCGCTCTTACAAAAACTCAACGATTTTCAACATATGAGAAAATTGTTAATCCTATTATTTGTGCTGCTGGACAAACTATTAATTATACAGTAACAGTAGGAGTTCCTAACCCTCGTAAATTAGTTCTATTACCTATGTGGCAATCTTTAGGTAGTTGTACATCTACAGCCACTCCGGAGTTTTCTCCTTGGGATTCGGTGCCATCAACTTCTGGACCATTTGCAGTATTGAATCAGCTTCAAGTATATGTCGCTAACAAGCCTCTATTCCAATATCCAATCAACTACGATTTTGAGCAATGGAATGCTAATATTAGTCAATTAGGAGCAAATGGTAATATAATTTCTGAATTAACTAGTGGTCTTCTAACTCAACAACAATGGCAACAAAATCAACGTTTTTACGCTATTGATTTAGAACGTCGCAATGAAAGTGAAGATGGTGCATCTAAGAGTGTTCAAGTATCATTTACTAATCCTTCAGCTACTATTGGTATGAAAGTAATTGCTATTGTATTCTATGAAAAGAGATGGGAAATCGTAACTGATATTTGTAAATTATCTTCTTATGCTTAAATATAATTATATATATATAATGCCAGTAATTAGTAAATCTCAAGCTGATGCTAAAGGCTATCCAAGAGGAAAATATTTCTTACAAACTATATTAATAGATAAATCATTTACAAAGCCCGAAGCAATACATTGGTTAAAAAAGCATAAATATAGATATGATGATTATCGTGAAACTACAAACTTCCATCGTTTTATGCAAACAAATCCAGTAAGAGGATCTGAGTATTACACAGATCAAATATTTGGGTCAATTGATTTAGTATATCAGAAATACATTTAAATAGATATGATGTATTTTTT
>Ga0207959_1000249_pt1 | contig 14915 bp, 25 predicted proteins | sample CryBogCBH20Aug07_FD_184609 | JGI IMG/M metagenome (GOLD analysis project Ga0207959, IMG submission 184609) | Freshwater microbial communities from Crystal Bog, Wisconsin, USA - CBH20Aug07 (SPAdes) (version 2) | ecosystem: Environmental > Aquatic > Freshwater > Lake | place: Crystal Bog... | reverse complement strand
GAGAAACAGCTCGGCGCAACGCTTCCGCAGCCTGATGCTGAGCTCACTCCCGAGGTTGAAGTCAAGATGTCCCGTCTGGTGGCTCAGGCCGCACAGCAGTTGCTCCAACAAAGCAAGGGTCAAGCCGCACAACAGCAAGCTCAGCAGCAGCAACAAGACCCCTTGGTCCAAATGCAGCAGCAAGAATTGCAGATCAAGCAACAAGAAGCCCAGACTAAAGCACAAAAAGTCCAAGGCGACCTGCAGATCAAACAACAAGAGCTGCAAATTAAGGCTCAACAGGCTGGAGCGCAGTCACAAGCTGCGATGGCGAGTGCGCAAGCTCAGGCTCAACAGGCCCAAGCTCAAGCGCACCAAGCCCATGCACAAGCACAATCAACTACAGCCGCTGCCCCTAACCCAACGATGGCAGCACTGGGCCAACTCCAAGACTTGCGCCACAAGGAAGAGAAGCACCAGCAAGACGTGCACCAGAAATCTTCTAACCAAGTAATTAATGCGCTGCACAACGTGCACAACCACCAAGTTCAGACCCAACAAGGACAGCAGAAGCATGTGGTTAATTTAGTTAACCAGCAACAACTGCATCAAAAGAACTTGGCGATGAAAGACGCGCAAATCCAAAACACGCAAAACCCAGCTGGAGGTGAAGAATGAACGACCAAATTCTTGAACACTTGGCCAAAAAGCTGGAAGAGCTGAAACAAACTTACATCGGTCCCCTTGGCGACGGGACTGCAAAGGATTTTGGTGAGTACCAAAATATGAGCGGGGTAATCCGGGGTCTTGCCCTTGCTCAACGTGAGATAGCCGACCTCGTGCGAAGATTGAAGGAAGCTGAAGATGACTGAGTTTGACTTAAGTGCTATTGACCTATCCAGTATCTTGAATAAAGACGCTGAGCAAAAGGCAAAGCAACTACCTGAACCTGCGCGATTCCACCTGCTGTGCGTCGTTCCCGAAGCAATGGAAGAGTTTGCAGACAGTGAAATTGGGATTGTTAAATCGTCCCAATCCATGCACTATGAAGAAGTACTGACCCCAGTGCTGTTCGTGGTGAAGATGGGTCCCGATGCTTATAAAGATGCAACCCGTTTTCCCAATGGGCCATCTTGTAAGGTAGGTGACTTTGTAATTGTTCGTCCCAACTCTGGTACACGCCTGAAAATTCATGGCCGTGAATTCCGTATCATCAATGATGACTCGGTTGAAGCGGTGGTTGAAGACCCACGCGGTATCACCCGTGCTTCTTAAGGAGGATATATGGAGCCATTCAAATTCCCCGACGAAGTCGAAGATACCAAAGCCAAAGCTGTTGAGGCAGAGCCCGAGTTTGAAATTGAGACGGTGGATGACACCCCGCCTAAAGATCAAGGGCGTAAGCCAATGGATGAGCCCCCCAAGGAGCTGACTGATGACGAACTTAATAAGTACGATGACAGCGTGCGTAAGCGTATTCAGCACTTTACTAAGGGCTACCATGAAGAACGCCGCGCTAAGGAAGCCGCCCAACGCGCCCAAGAAGAAGCTATTCGGATAGCGCAAGCTATTGCTGAAGAGAACAAGCGCTTAAAAGGTTCTTTGTCTGAAGGCCAAGTTGCTTTACTGGACCAAGCTAAACGCGTTGTCCAAAGTGAATTGGAAGAAGCAAAGCGCAATTACAAAGCTGCCTACGAAGCAGGGGATTCTGAAGCATTAATTGCCGCGCAAGAAGCAATGACGGCAGTCAAAATCAAAGCGGACAAGGTACATAGTTACACGCCGCCCCCTATTCAGCAGACTGATTATCAGTTCCAACCCCAACAACCTGCACAAAGATCAGACCCAAAAGCTGAAAATTGGCAGGAACAAAACCCTTGGTTTGGACAAAATCGCAAAATGACTGCATATGCTATGGCACTGCACGAAGATTTGGTTAATAATGAACGTATATCTCCCACCAGTGATGACTACTACCGTCGCATTGACACGGAGATGAGGGAAAGATTCCCTGACCAGTTTGGTCAGGACTCGTCGGCTGATGCGCCCACTCAGCGGTCGAGGGTTAATGTAGTTGCACCTGCCACTAGAAGTACTGCTACCAAGAAAATCGTACTTACTAAGACGCAGGTGGAAATCGCCAAAAAGCTTGGGGTTCCTTTGGAAACCTATGCTAAGAAGGTTGCGGAATTAAACGGAAGGAATATTTAATATGGCTGAAACTCAAAACCGCGCTAGTCGTACAGCGGACTCTCGTACAACTGAATCGCGTATTACCCATTGGCGTCCGCCAGAAGTGTTGCCAATGCCTGACGAACGTCCGGGCTGGAAACATCGGTATATTCGCACCAGTGTTTTGGGAGGTTCAGACCCAAGCAATATTTCATCCAAGTTTCGTGAAGGGTATGAACCCTGCAAAGCAGAAGATTATCCTGAACTTATGATGCACGCCTCAACCGAAGGTCGCTTTAAAGGCAACATTGAAGTTGGTGGCTTGTTGTTGTGCCGTATTCCTGAAGAGTTCATCAAGCAGCGTGATGACTACTACGCTCAACAAAACCGAGCTCAAATGGAATCTGTGGACAATAACTTCATGAAAAATAGTGACCCGCGCATGCCGTTGTTTGCAGAACGCAAGTCAACGATATCGTTCGGTAAAGGTTCTTAATTTTTAGGAGTTTACAAATGGCTTATCCTATCGTTCCCGCAGCTTACGGCTTGAAACCCGTAAGCCTGTCTGGGGGTCGGGTATTTTCGGGTTCTACCCGTTTGATCCCTATCTCCTACAACTATGGCTATAACCTCTTCAATGGCGACGTCGTCGGCATTAGCGGTGGTACTTTGGCCGTTACCGCACTTGGTGCAGCTTCGTCGGTTTCTTCCGGCGCTGGCGCTATCGGCGTGTTTGTTGGCGCTCAATACGTCAACAGCATGAGCCAAACCGTTCGTGCACAATTCTATGCAGCTAACACTGCTACTAACGGCGGCGCTTATGGCCCTAACAGCCAACAAGGTTACGTTGTGGACGATCCGTTCGCAGTGTTCCAAGCAGCTGTTTTGACCCAAGGCACTTCTTCTGTGTCTAACACTCCCGGTGCTACTGTTGGCTATGTGAACCCCTCGTTCATCGGCTCCAACATGTACTTGGTTACCCAAGGTTCTAACGGCGGTTCCGCTTCTGGCAACACCAACACTGGTGACTCTGCTATGGGCTTGACCGGTGGCGTTATCACCTCTGGTACTCAAGGTAACACCCGTGTTACTTCGAGCGCTCCCTTCCGTGTTGTGTCCGTGGTTCCTGACACTGCTGTTGTTGTTACCGCTATCAGCGGCAATGCTACTTCTAGCAGTGCTACTTTGACCATCACTGCTGCCAACAGCGCCATCCAACCCGGTATGCAACTGATCGCTCCTAGCGTTTCTGGCGCGTATGCAGGCCAATTCTTGACCGTGACCAACGTCAACGGTACAACTTTGACCTTGTCTACCACCGTGTCAGTTCCTGCTGGTACATCTTTGTCTTTTGTTGGCTACCCAGAAGTGCAAGTACAGTGGAACTTCGGTTACCACAACTACTTGAACGCTACCGGTGCTTAAGGAGTAATTTAAAATGGCTATTTCACGCGCACAACTACTTAAAGAACTGCTCCCCGGCTTGAACGCTTTGTTCGGTTTGGAGTACGCCCGTTACGGTGAAGAACATAAAGAAATTTATGAAACCGAAACTTCTGAACGTTCGTTTGAAGAAGAAACCAAACTGTCTGGCTTCTCCGCCGCTCCGGTGAAGAATGAAGGCAGCGCAATTTCTTATGACAACGCGCAAGAAGCTTGGACCACCCGTTACAACCACGAAACCATCGCCTTGGGTTTCTCAATCACTGAAGAAGCGATTGAAGATAACTTGTACGACAGCTTGTCTGCTCGTTACACCAAAGGCTTGGCTCGTGCTATGGCTTACACCAAGCAAGTTAAGGCAGCTTCTGTTTTGAACAACGGCTATAACGCTCAGTATGTCGGCGGCGACGGCGTGGCTTTGTTCTCTACCGCTCACCCCTTGGTTAACGGTGGCACTAACAGCAACACTTTCTCTACTCCTTCTGACTTGAATGAAACTGCTTTGGAAGCCGCCATCATTCAAATCGCTGCTTGGACGGATGAACGTGGTCTGTTGATCGCTGCTAAACCCAAGAAATTGGTCGTGCCTCCTGCTCTGATGTTTGTTGCTACCCGTTTGTTGGAAACTGAACTCCGCGTCGGTACTAACAACAACGATATCAACGCCATCAAGAACAACGGCGCTGTGTCTGAAGGCTATACCGTTAACCACTTCTTGACCTCGACCAACACTTGGTTCTTGACCACTGATGTGCCTAACGGTCTGAAGCACTTTGAACGTATGCCCCTGCAGAATTCAATGGACGGTGACTTTGACACTGGGAACGTCCGTTACAAGAGCCGTGAACGTTACAGCTTCGGCTGGAGCGATCCGCTGGGCGTGTTCTCCTCATACTAAGCCCTCAAAGCTTAGTTCTAAAAGGGGCCTTGTGCCCCTTTTTCTTTTGTGGTACATTTCCGGTGTCAAAGTCATAGGAGCACTAAATGGATACTACAAACCTACCCAAGACCCGAGAAGAAGCAAAGCGAACTGGGGCTAAGTACTATTTCACTGGACAGCCGTGCAAGCATGGGCACATAGCTGCACGCAAAACTAAAGGAGCCTGCGTTGAGTGCCTAAAAGTCGAATGGGAAAAAGCCAATGTCGCCCGTGCGGAGTACTTCAAAGAGTACAACAAGTCTGAAGCAGGCCAGAAAGCTAAGCAAAAATATTACGCAGCCAATAGTGAGCTAGTTAAGCTAAAAGCATTGGCTAGATCAAACGAACAGCGGCAGCAATACCGTAACGCTTGGAAGGAAAAACATCCCGAAGAGGTAAAAGCCAGCAATAAGCACCGGAGGGATAAGCATAAACAAGCAACTCCTAGTTGGCTAACAGATGAACAAAAACGTCAAATTAAGCAGCTTTATATAGATGCGATGACCGTTAGTCGGGTTACTGGGGTTCCGTATGTGGTTGACCATATAGTACCCCTACGAGGGGAAGATGTTTGTGGGCTCCATGTACCTTGGAATCTACAAATAATGACCCGTGCAGAAAACTTAAAAAAGTCCAACAAACTCCTTGACACCTCTGCCAAATAAGGTATATTGAGGTATCTGGGAATTCGACCTTGTTGCCACTGGCCCAGCAGACGATGCAACGATTAACAAGGTAACTTTTGCATAAGGACATTTGTCATGGCACGTAGTACATTTGAAGGCCCAATCCTTTCGGGCGACAACCGTTTTGGCGCTTTGCGCGACGTCGGTTACACAGTCTTGGAACAAGACTGCTACATTGATCTTTCCAACAGCACTGCTGGCACTGCTGGTTACTCTGGTGGCTCTGGTCAATTTGCTTGGGGCAACAACATCCCCAACCTGCCCGGTACAGTTTATACCCCCTCTAGCGTTTACAGCGCTAACGGCCCTACCGTGCAAACCATTCCCGCCGATACCACCACTCAGGTGTATCGCGGCATTGTGATGTATATTCCCAATGGCAGCGAAATCATTGACGTGACTGTGGACTACATCTCCGCCATCACTGGTGAGTCTGGTGCTACGTTGAGCAACGTGAGTGTGTTTGTTTCCAACAACTACACTGCCGCTGCCGGTACTCCCGCTTATGCTACTGCCGCTCTGGGCACTACGACTGTTGGCACTGCTGGCCGTCAAAGCATCACCTATACCGGCACGAATTTGGCTAACTTGTTGGCTACCACTGCTGATATTCAGAACCCCACCTTGGGCGCTAACCCTTCGTTCTTGTCGCAAGTTGTGTTTACTCTGAGCATTACAGGCACTAGCGTTGCGGCTCCCACTGGCGGCAAACTGAACTTCATCTTGCGTTACTCACAGCCCGACAACAACATCGGTACGCTGACTCAGTACCCCTACGGTAACCTTGACTAATTGATCCGGGGGCTTCGGCCCCCTCTTTGTAACTAAGGAGATCAATATGGCTCAAAGTCCGAACGGTATTCCAAGCACCAACAATTCAATCCAGTCGATCACTCGTCAGGCAAAAACTGAACCGTTTGAGTTGCAGGTTGCACGCGGTCAAATTTACGGCCACAGTGTCTTGAACATTTATGGCTACCAAACAGCGGTAGGCACATCGTTTGTGCCAGTGTGGGAAGGTAATAGCTCCTACACGTTCCCGTCGTCTGCAATCCAAATGCACATTGTTAGCTCTGTTAACACTGGCGATGATAAAACAGGCACGCTTGTTACCATCAATGGGTTGGACGCCAACTACAACCAACTTTCTGAAACTGTAAAGTTGAACGGTACGACTGCTGTGACTACAGTGAAATCGTACTTCCGAATCAACAGTATGGTAGTGGCCAGCGGCGCACCCACTGGTAATATCACGCTGAAAGATACATCGGATACAACGCTGTACGCAGAAATTTTGGCGGGTAATGGCCGCACTTTGATGGGCATCTACACCGTCCCCGCAGGTTATACGTTCTACTTAAGCCGTATTGATATCAATACCAGCTTGAACGCCAACCCCGCCGGTTTTGCCACATACCAGAACTACCAAACAAGCAGCGCTGGTGTATCCACTGTTACTGTTGTTGCGCCGTTTACAAACAACTACCATACGCAACGGGTTATGCCCCGTGCCGTGGCGGAAAAAACGGACATCCAATTGCAAGCAAAAGTTAGCACCGGCACTGCGGCCTTAACGGTTTCGCAAGAGGGCTACTTAATCGCAAACGGTACTTAATCATGGCTAAAACAGCAGCATGGACTCGCAAAGAAGGCAAGAACCCCAACGGCGGCTTGAACGCCAAGGGGCGAGCCAGCGCCAAAAAGCAAGGGATGAATCTGAAGCCGCCGCAACCCGAGGGCGGAAAAAGGCGCGACAGCTTCTGTGCCCGAATGGAAGGCATGAAGAAGAAGCTGACTAGCACCAAGACGGCTAAAGACCCAGACTCACGTATTAACAAGAGCCTGCGGGCGTGGAAGTGCTGAGATGGACGGGAATATGATTTGGTCGGGCGGGCTATCCCTGATTCTGGGGATGGTTGCCTTTTTCTTGAAAGAGAAGTCTAATGATCTGAAACGGATTGAGATTCTGCTCAACCGTACACGCGAGGAAATCGCAAAAGGATACGTGACCAATGACGAGCTTAACAAAATTACTGAACACATTGACTCTCGCTTTAACAAGTTGGAAAACAAAATTGACCAGCTACTTCAGCAAGGGGCAAAGTGATGCCAAGCAAGAGCAAAGCTCAACGTAATCTGATGGCGGCGGTTGCTCATTCAGCAGCCTTCGCCAAAAAGGTGGGTATCCCACAGTCTGTGGGAAAAGACTTTAACGAGGCCGATAAAGGCCGTAAATTCTCAAGAGGTGGTGATATGGCAAAAGGAAGTACAACTGGTAAGACCAGCGTTTCTGAAAAGAAAGGCTTGACAACCGAAAAAATGGCTAAGGTCAAGACTGGCGCTCCCAGCATTGACGGTATTGCAGAACGCGGTAAAACCCGCGCAATGATGCCTAAAATGGCTGGTAGCACAACTGGTATGAAAAAGGGCGGCAAAGTCCGCAAATAAGGAGTCGATATGAAACACGATCACCCCCCTCTGATGAAGGAAGAAACCCCTTCGCACATGCACCATGTTGACCACATGGAAAAGCACTATGGCGGCGACGGCCATAAGCAACACCACGAGCACTTTAAAGCACACGCTGCTGGCCACAAGCTCCATCACGAACATGTTAAGGCAATGTGCGGTGGTGGCATGACCCGCAAATAAGGAGTTTTATCATGATGGCAAGCCGTGGTATGGGGGATATCGCCCCCTCAAAAATGCCGAAGGGTAAAACCAAGGCTCGCCGTGATGATACGGACTTCACACAGTACGCTAAAGGCGGCGAAGTGTGGGATAAAGCCAGACCTAAGGGTCTTGGCAAGCCAAAAGCGCTTTCTGCCGGTAAAAAAGCCAAAGCAAAAGCTATGGCCAAGGCTGGCGGACGCCCATACCCTAATTTGGTCGATAATATGCGCGCTGCAAGGGGCAAATAATGGCCGAAAAGAAAAACTGGATTGCTGGAGCCATCAAAAAACCCGGTTCTTTGCGTAAAGAACTTGGCGCTAAAGAAGGTAAGCCTATCCCGGCTAAAAAACTGGCTGCTGCAGCTAAAAAACCCGGCAAGATCGGCCAACGTGCTCGTCTGGCGGAAACACTTAAGGGGCTGCGAAAATGATGATAAATGACGATGGTAGCTCTTCCTTTGGTGGCTTCAGCGGTGGCGGTGGCTACGGTAGTGGCTATGGCGGGGGTATGAACGGCGGTTTTGGTGGTAGCAATAACTCCTCTTTTAGGGGAAATCAAGGCTATACCAACATGGCTACCCCATGGAACCAACCCCAAAATAACTACCAAGGAGCCTATGGAATGGGCGGTGGTTGGGGCGGTCAAGGCGGTTTTAGTGGCCCCCAACAAGGTTTTGGTGGCTACGGCGGTGGCATGCAGGGTCCATATGGTATGGGCGGTGGCTTTGGTGGCATGCAAGGTGGCATGCAAGGTGGCTATGGCGGTGGCTATGGCGGTATGCAAGGTGGCTATGGCGGCATGCAAGGCCCATATGGTATGGGTGGCGGCTTTGGCGGTGGTTATGGTGGCCCTCCTCCTTGGATGCAACAAGGTGGCTACGGTGGTGGTTATGGCGGTGGTTTTGGCGGAGGCTACGGTGGTGGCTTCGGCGGTCGTGGTATGGGCGGCTACGGCGGTCCTCCTCCTTGGATGCAACAGCAACAAGGATACGGCGGCGGCTTGCAAGGGTTAGCGAGCGCATTTGGACAACAAAACTACAATAACCAAAACAGTTTTAATGGCGGGCAAGACCTTAGCCAGTTAACAGGGCAGTCGACTTTATATCGTGACACACCGCAACAACCCGACAATAATAACGGCGGGCAAAACCCACTCAGTTTGTACCCACAACAACCGCAGCCACAAATGCAAAATCACTCTATGACAATGCAGTTTCAACCGCCACAAACCGATAGCGCATTTGCAGCCCAACAACTCCAACGGTTCCTAGAAGCGCAACAGCAGCAACAAGTATCACAAGTGCAATCAACCCTTATGCCGCAAATGCAAAGTCAATCTATGGTGCTAAATGGGCAAGCTCCTTATCCGGGTAGCGGCGGTTACGGATCAACTATTTAATCTATGGCAAACATAACCACCTCAGGCGCTGGACTTTATAACCCTCAACTGACTGAAATCGTTGAGGAAGCGTTTGAACGCGCGGGTACTGAACTGCGTAGTGGTTATGACCTGCGTACGGCACGCCGTTCGCTCAATATCATGTTTGCTGAATGGGCAAACCGTGGTATCAATATGTGGACGATGGATCAGCAGACCATTACGCTGGCTCAAGGGCAGTCTACCTATGCTATCCCTTCAGATACAGTGGATTTGTTGGAACAAGTCATTCGTACGCAGGCTAATAGCACAAGCAACCAGTCTGATTTAAACATCACGCGCATCAGCGTTTCAACGTACCAGACAATTCCTAACAAGCTGCAGCAAGCACGGCCAATTCAAATTTTGGTTAACCGTCAAGACGCCCAGCAAAGCCCAACAACTATCACGGTCGCAAGCGCAGTCGCGGCGACGGATACGACAATTACCCTGACTTCCACGGTTGGCCTGCCTGCCTACGGCTTTATTTCGATCGACCAAGAAATTATTTTCTACCAGTACATCTCTGGCAATACGATCAACACCTGCGCTCGTGGGCAAAACAATACAACTGCAGCATCGCATGCTGTAGCAGCTCCGGTCCTAATTCAATACCTGCCGTCGGTCACTGTGTGGCCGGTTCCAGATGGCTCGCAAACCTATACGCTCGCGTACGTGCGCCTGCGCCGTACCCAAGATGCTGGCGGTGGTGTGAATGTAATGGATATCCCATTCCGGTTTTTACCTTGCATGATTGCAGGGCTGGCCTACTATTTGGCTATGAAACTGCCCCCAACGCCCGATATGCAAAACAGACTGATACTGCTTAAACAGCAGTACGATGAAGCATGGCAAATGGCTGCAGAAGAAGACCGCGAAAAAGCTGCAATTCGGTTTGTTCCTCGTGAAATGTTTATTGGGAATAGCTACTAATGGGTAATAGATTTGCCTCCGGTAAGAACTCGATTGCCGAGTGTGATCGGTGCGGGCAGCAGTACAAGCTGAAACAGCTAAAAATGGAGGTCATTAAGACCAAGCTGTATCAGTTAAAAGTTTGCCCAGAGTGCTGGGACCCGGACCACCCACAGTTGCTATTGGGGATGTTCCCCGTTGACGACCCGCAGGCTGTACGCCAGCCACGGCGCGATACGACGTACGTAACCTCGGGTATAAATGCTGATGGGTTCCTTTCGGGGGGCTCGCGGGATATTCAGTGGGGCTGGAATCCAATTGGGGGTTCTCAGTTATTTGATGCGAAACTGACGCCAAATTACTTGGCAACAGTGACAAGTGTTGGTACAGTTACGATTACGACTACTTAGGAGTAGAAAATGGCTAAGAAAGAAATGGGTGAGTCCAAAGCTGAATCACGTAAAGAGATGGCTGAAGACAAAAAACAAGACGTTGCTTTGATTAAAAAAGCGTTCAAAGAACATGACAAGCAAGAGCACAAAGGCGGCAAGGGTACTAAACTCAAGCTTGCTAAAGGTGGTCCTACTGGCAAATCTATGCGTGCTGTCGGTCGTAATTTGGCGCGTGCTCACAACCAAAAAGGCGGGAGCAAATAATGGCTAAGTACTCTATGAAAAAGGGCGGCAAAGAAGTGGGCCCTGCGTCCACTTACGCTGAACCCCACACAATGCAGGGTGGTAAACCCAGCTTGGACTCTACCGGCTACGGCGCTAGCGACCGTCAAAAAGTGCAAGAATTGCACATGAGCGTGGGTAACATCACTAACCGTGACTATGAACCTACCGAAACCACCGGCATCAAAATCCGTGGTACTGGCGCAGCTACTAAAGGTCTGTACGCCCGAGGCCCGATGGCATAACCAATCCAAGGTGACGTAAATTAACTACTATCAATTGGTCACTGCCGTTCAAGACTATACCGAGAACACGTTTTCTACGGTAGACATCAACACGTTCATTGAGCAAGCTGAGCAGCGGATTTACAATGAAATTCAGTTTCCTTCGCTGCGTAAAAATGTCACCGGTACAGTAAGTTCGTCCAACCCCTATCTGTCCGCCCCGGCGGACTATTTGTCTACCTATTCATTGGCGGCGTACTCTACGTTCAGCACAACAGCTACGGGAACATCGGGCACGAATGTCATTAGTGTCTCAAGCGCCAGTGGAATCGCCATCGGGCAAAACGTCACGGGTACAGGTATTGGTTCAGGTGCAATCGTCTACGGCATCAACGGTACAAGCATAACGCTAAGTGTGGTCAACACTGGTACAGTATCTGGTACAACTACCTTTCAAGGCCCGTATCAGTACCTGCTGAACAAGGACGTTAACTTTATCCGTGAAGCGTTCCCCTACCCAGCTGTGTCTGGGTTCCCCACGCACTACGCTATTTTCGGCCCCCAATCTGCATCACCTAATGAACTCTCGTTCATGATGGGCCCAACGCCTGACCAAAACTACGGTGTTGAGCTGCACTACTTCTTCTACCCACCGTCGATCATTCCCGGTATTATTTTGAGTCTGAACGGCACATTTACTGCCGGTTCAGGGTATACCAATGGAACATATTACAACCAAGCATTGACTGGCGGTACGGGTTCCGGCGCTACTGCAAACATTGTGGTAGCAGGCAACGTAGTTACTTCTGTTAGTTTAGAAACTGGGGGTACAGGCTATGCCGTGGGAGATTCTTTATCTATTAGCCTTGGCAGTGGCGGTGGGTTTGCCATTACTGTTCCCAACGCATCCAGCCTGAACCAAACCACCGGCCAGACTTGGCTGGGGGACAACTACGATGCTGCGCTTTTGTATGGCACTTTAGTTGAAGCCATCACCTTCATGAAGGGTGAGCAGGACTTGGTAGGTCTGTACAACGGCAAATACACAGAAGCACTTGCACAAGCCAAACGTCTGGGCGATGGTCTTGAGAGGCAAGATCAGTACCGGTCTGGTCAATACCGTCAAGCGGTCAAATAATCTATGTCAATCCTTCAAGGTCAGACGACGAGTTTCAAGGTTGGGCTGTACAACGGTCAGTTCAATCTTGCGTCCGATACCATCAAAATGGCGCTCTACAACGGCAACGCCAACCTAAACCAAACCACCACTGCATACACCTCGGTAAACGAAGTATCAGGCACAGGCTACACCGCTGGCGGCAAGATCATGACGGGCGTGACGATTAGCTATGACGCAACGAACAGCGTGGCGTACGTTAACTTTGCCAATGTAGTTTGGAATCCTGCAGCCTTTACTGCACGGTGCGCTTTGATTTATGATGCTACGGCCTCTAATGCTTCGATTGCTGTGATTGATTTTGGCTCAGACAAGACCTGCACCAATACGTTTACGGTAACCATGCCCGCTAATACTTACTCAACCGCGCTGATTCGGAGCGCATAAGGAACTTTATGAGCAACATCGAAAAACTGAATGTCCAAGACGCCCCCAGCGCTTCGGTTACTGTTGGCAAAAATGCCAGCGAAGATATGGTCATTACAGGTCGTTTTACCGCTACCTGCTACGACTCTGAAGGTAACCTGAAATGGGAAGAGCACTTCCCCAACTTGGTCGTGAACGTCGGTAAGATTGACTTGTTGAACAAGTATTTTGCTGGTTCTGCTTATACTGCTGCTTGGTACTTGGGGCTTGTCAATGGTGGAACTTCTCCTACTTACAACGCTTCGGACACTATGTCTTCGCACAGTGGCTGGACTGAAGTCACTGGCTATTCAAACGCTACACGCCCTGCGGCTTCTTTTGGGTCTGCCACTGCTTCCGGTGGCGGTGCTGGTTCTGCTGGTACTGGAACTATTTCCACTTCTGCTACAGCGTTTAACATCAATGCTACTAATACGGTGGCGGGCGCGTTCTTGACTACCAGCAACACCATTGGCGGCACGACCGGTACGCTGTTCAGCGCTGGTAGCTTTACCTCTGGTAACCGCTCTGTTTTGTCTGGTGACGTTTTGAACGTGACTTGGACTGCCAACTGCTAAGGAGCTAACATGGCTGCAAATTTTAAAGTTGGCGAAACTGTTAAGCTGGTAGCGACTGTTCCTACCGGCCCAGTGGAAGCCTTGACGATTGATTCGTCGGGCAACATTTTTTATCTTGTTCAATGGACTGATGCAGAAGGTCATGAGCAACAAACTTGGTTCCCAGAGGCAGACTTAGTAGCTGCTTAACCCATGTCAACAACGGGCGGCTGGGGATCAGGATGGTGGGGTCAGGCCGGTTGGAGTAGATCGGTCTTTGATAACTCGACCGCTGAAACAGCTACCGTTACTGACTCCGAATCCTCGGCACAGGCTTTCTCAAGTGCGGTAAGTGAAACGGCTACGGTAACTAGCTCCCAGTCAAGCCAAATTGTCTACGCTAGTTCGGTCAGTGAAACAGCCACTGTTACCGACTCTGTAAACGCTTCCAACGTAATGAGTGTTGCGGTCAGCGAGACTGCCACTGTTACTGATACCGTTTCCGATACCTTGACCATGAACATGGCCGTCACTGAGGTGGCGACTATTACGGATACTGTGAGCGACACGCTGACCATGAATATGTCGGTGTCTGAGACTGCTACGGTGACGGATTCCCAGTCTGGGGTGGTGGTTTATTCCAGTAGTGTTTCTGAGACGGCGACGGTTACTGACGTTAACTCCGACACCCTGACGATGAACATGGCGGTCAATGAGACCACTGTAGTCACAGATTCTGTCGATGTGTCCAACGTCATGAGCGTTTCGGTGTCTGAGGTTGCGATCGCAACGGATACTGTGGCTGTGCAGGTTAACTTTAATGTGGCGGTTAGCGAGACGGCTACGGTTACTGAGTCGTCGTTTGGCGGTCAGATTTACAACAATACGCTGACTGAGACTGCAACAATTACGGATGCCGTCAATGGGGTCAATAGCCTACCTGCCTCTGTGGTGGAGACGGCGACTGTAACGGATAGCGTTACACCCTCGAATGTGATTCAGGCTGCGGTGACCGAGACGGCAACGGTAACGGACGTTTGGGCTTCTTACCTTGTTATGATGGCGAACGTGATTGAGACGGCTACGATGGCTGACTCGTTCTTGGGTGCGCTGCTGTGGAATCCAATCCCTGACGACCAGACGCCGAACTGGTCACAAATAAATGATTCTCAAACGGTAACATGGTCAAATATTAGTGACAACCAAACTCCGAACTGGCAAAATGTTAACGATGCTCAGTCGGTAACGTGGTCGCAGGTTGATACCGCGCAAACCAGAACTTGGACTCAGACGAAGAATTAAGGAAATACTATGTCTATTGGATATACCTCGCTGTTGGCTCTTGTTCAACCCGTCGATGGCACGGAAGTGGGAACTTGGGGCGATGACGTAAACAACGGCGTTTCGTCTATTCTGGATGTTGCTGTTGCCGGTACACAGAACATTACGACCGATGCCAACGTTACGCTGACCATCACACAGGCGACCAGCTCGGGCACTAACCTCTCCAGCACCTCGGCCCAATACGCCATTCTCCTTCTGTCCGGCGCACGCACTGCAACACGCACGATTACTCTGCCTGCATCGAGCAAGACCTACACGGTCATGAACAGCACCACTGGCGGCTACGCCCAGACGGTCGGCGGCTTGACTATTGCGGTGGGTGAATACTGCCAGA
>Ga0207959_1000231_pt1 | contig 15492 bp, 16 predicted proteins | sample CryBogCBH20Aug07_FD_184609 | JGI IMG/M metagenome (GOLD analysis project Ga0207959, IMG submission 184609) | Freshwater microbial communities from Crystal Bog, Wisconsin, USA - CBH20Aug07 (SPAdes) (version 2) | ecosystem: Environmental > Aquatic > Freshwater > Lake | place: Crystal Bog... | reverse complement strand
GTCTTGCCTGATGCTGGCTGACCAAAAAAAAGTATTATCACTTGATTAATTTTAAAGTTATTTCACTAATTTTACGATTGCGAAATTAAAGAAATTATAATGAGAAATAAAATTAAATCTAAAGAATTAGATACTTTAGAAGAATTGCATAAGCTAGAGATTGAGAAGATATCTCTAATCCATAGTTTACAAAAAAACGAGCTTCTGATAAGCCAAAATCAAAGCAAATCACCCGCACCTGCAATAGATAATTTCAAGATTTCAAAACTTGAGATTGATGTAACCTTTTACAAGTTAGCATCGCTTGCTCTTGTAGTTTCTAATGTATTATTAATTAATCTTTTAATAAAAAGGACTAATCAAGTTAATGCATTAAACAATTATATAGCAAATAACACCCCTAAGAACCCAATTGGCTTTAAAACACAAAGTTATTAATATGGAAATCAAAGTAAGCGTAGGCGAACTATTAGATAAAATCACAATTTTAGGTATTAAATTAAATAAGTTAGAAAATAGCGAAAAGCTTGATAATGTTAGAAAAGAATGGGATTATCTTTCTACTAAGATACCAACATCAATAAAAGATGATATTCAATTTGCACCTTTATTTAACAAACTTCTTAGTATAAATAGAGAATTATGGGATATCGAGGATGGTAAGAGGGAATGTGAAAGAAAAAAAGAATTTGGAGAACACTTTATAGATTTAGCAAGACAAGTTTACATTAAGAATGATTTGAGAGCCGCTATAAAAAAAGAAATTAACATACATTTCAATTCAGAGTTTACTGAAGAAAAATCATACAAAAAATATTAATATGCCTTATAGTACAACACTTTACAAAGCTGAAATTAAACAGCATTTTATTGACAAATTAGATACATCTATTAAAATTTTAGATGTAGGTGCAGGTTGCGGTACATACGCACACTTGCTAAAAGAAGATTTTTATATTGATGCAATTGAAGTATTTGAACCTAATATTGAAAGATTTGGTTTGAAAAATTTATATCAAAATGTTTTCTTAGGGAACATATTAGATTTTGATTTTTCTAACTACGATTACTTAATATTTGGAGATATTATTGAGCACTTGACATTTTTAGAAGCCAAAAACTTACTTGAAAAGGTTTATCACAAAGATAAATTATGTATGGTAGGCGTGCCATATCTATATGAGCAAGGTGAGTATGAAGGAAATACTTATGAAATACATCAGCAACCAGATTTGACTAAAGAAATTTTCCTGCAAAGATACCCACAGATGCACCTTTTATTAGGTAATCATGAATATGGCTATTTTATTAATTATGAAATTTAAACGAAATAAATGAAATCTATTTGCCTTAATTTAGGAGATTGTAACGGATTAGGTGATTTAATTTGTGCTACACCAACAATTAAAGTTCTATCAGAATCTTATGGTAAAAAGATCACTGTCGTTTCAAAAATGCCTGAGCTATTTAAAATGAACCCTTATGTAGAGGGAAGCTATAAAGTATCATCTATTGATTGGCAGTATTTCAATGCCAAGTATATTATGCATAATTCTTTTTATAATGTAGGCAAGAAAAATGAAAGAGGAGTTGAAGCACACCATAATCGTATTGATATTAGACAGTTTCACGCTATGCACTTAGGTTTTATGCTAGCTAAAGATGAGATGGAATGTTTTTATCGACCAACTGAAGAACTAAAGTTTGAAGTACCAGATAAATTTGTGCTAATTCATCCTGTAACTACATGGGAAGTAAGAACTTGGGCTGCAATTAATTGGATGAACTTAACTCAGCGATTGAATGATTTAGGTTACAATGTTGTCAGCATAGGTAAAGACTCATCAGAGAAAGGATTCTTTAATGTAAATAAGCCAGTATTTAATTTTGAAATTGAAAAAGGCTTGAATTTAATGAATAAGACTTCCATATCTGATTGCTGGCATCTTATGGAGAAAGCAGAAGCATTTGTAACTATGGATAGTGGCTTATTACACCTTGCAGGTACTACAAATGTAGAAATCCTACATTTAGGATCATCTATCAAACCTGAATTTAGAATGCCATATAGAGGTAATAGACAGGGATGGAATTATAACTATGTTCGTGGTGGTTGTGGGTTAGAATGTGCTTCTAATATGAAATATGCTTTGGAATATTGGGATGATATTAATTCTATACCCCCTTTAATCAAGTGTCTTGAAAAGAAAGAAACTTATGAATGCCATCCTTCTGTAGAACAGGTATTATCAACTTTAAAAGAAGAAATTTTATAATGAAAAAGAAAATGTTAGTCATTTGTCCGCACTTGTCAACTGGCGGATCTGGTCAATACACTTATGTTCGAATTAATATTTTGAAAGAAGAATTTGATATTAGAGTAATCGAATGGCAATGTGTCGCTTGGCAGTTTGTAGTTCAAAGAAATAGAATTATAGGCTGTGTAGGACAAGATAATTTTTATTCACTTGGCGAAAATAAGAAAGATGAATTGGTGCAAATCATGCAAGAGTTCAAACCTGATATTGTTTCATTGGAGGAATTCCCTGAAATGTTTATGCCAAACGATATAGCTACTATTATATATTCTCGTAATTTATTTGGTGGGGATTATACAATATTTGAAACTACACACGATAGCAGCTTCAACCCAAATAATAAATTATGGATGCCAGATAAATTTATCTTTGTTTCAGCATATAACGCTTTAAAATACAATCATTTAAAAGTTCCTTTTGAAATTATAGAATATCCTGTTGATTTAAAAGATATATCTGAAGAAGAAAAACAAGAATGTAGAAAAAAATTAGGTTTTGAATCTGATTACAAACATATTATCATAATTGGTTTATTTACACAAAGAAAGAATCAAGGTTATGCTTTTGAACTTTGTAATGAAATAGCTGGTAATTATAAAGTGAAGTTTCATTTCATAGGAAATCAAGCAGGTAATTTTGAATCTTATTGGAAGCCATTAATGGAATGGAAGCAAGAAAACTCAAAACTTGATAATTGTATTATTTGGGGAGAGCGTAGTGATACTGAAGATTTCTTAAAAGCAGGTGATTTATTTTTATTCTCTTCTAAAGGCGATAGAAATAATAAAGAACTTTTACCTCTTGTTATTAAAGAAGCATTAGAATATCCTAATCTACCTAAGTTAATGTATAATTTAGATGTTTACTTGAATAGATTCAATGATACACATAATATGCATTTTTTAACAAGTGATATAAAAGAAGATGCAAAAAAAGTAGTTGAATTAACAAACCCAAAACCCTTAGTAAATAGTGAAGAATTAGTAATTATAGGTACATATCCTAACTTAGAAAGCCGAGTACAACTTACAAAAGATACGATTAAGAGCGTAAAACTATTAGGTCGTCAGGTAATGTTACTATCTCACTACCCTGTAGATGAAGAAACTCAAAAAATGGTTGATTACTATATATATGATAAGTACAACCCACTTACACACCATTCTTATTATACAAGATTTTATAGGACAACTGATGACTATTACTCCGAAATAAACATAAATGGTTTAAAAGATAGCAATCAATCATTGACAGTATTAGTAAATATGTTTAATGGTGCAAAGGCTGCAAAACAACTTGGATTTAAAAGTTTCTTTTATACCACTTATGATGTAGTGCTACACCCTGATGATGAAGCTATGGTTGAAATGGGATTTAGCTCTTTGCGTAATGATGTTTATAAAGCATTTTTAGGATCACTTAATACTCCTTTTGGGAAAGGTATCCAAACTAACGGAATGTTTTTTGATGTTGATTTCTTTTTAGACACATTTGATGATGTAAGGAAGCCTAATGATTATAATATAATTTGTAAAGAAATTGGTGCACAAAACTTTTTAGAAGATTATCTTACTAAAAAATTACAACCCTCTATTGATAACAATATTGTATCATTAAATCACTACAACGAAGAAACACTTTTGAAAAAGAGTGGATTAGGAGTTGCAAGTAATAGTGAATATTATTCTATCATACCTATAGATAAGGAGCAGAATCAATATATGTTTTACTTCTTCAGCTATAATTTAGATGAAAGAAAGGTTAATATCACAATGAAAGAAAATGATTTAGAGTTTTATAATAATCGTTTTCAAATAAACAAAAGCCGTGAGTTTAGGAAAGAGATTTCTTACAATGGCAAACCTATCGAGGTAAAACTTGAATTTTATGATGGGGATAAAATATATAAAACTGAAACTTATAGTTTAAATTCAAGAACACTACATAAATACAAACACACAGGTATTTTTAAATGGTTAAATAAGAAACCTAAAATAAAATTAGTACATATACAAACAACGATTAATGACGAGAGAGAGAGAAAGAGTAGAGAAGACTTACAAAGAATTAAAGATTACGGAATCGAGTATGTCCTGCATACCAACGAACCTTATGGTGATTTACCACCAAAATTCAACTGTATTAGACCAGACTGCGTGTCGATGGAATTATTTGATGAGGATACTTTACATAAGAACGGAGGACAAACGGCACTAACCGCAGCTCATTTCGGCTGCTTCGAATCTTTTAAAAATGCTATACTAAGCGAATTTGATGAGTGTGATTTTTTAATAATTGCTGAAGGAGATTGCAAAATTGACAAGCCAATACAAGATTTCGTAAAAGCTATTTTTGAGGCTGCCAGATTATGTAATGAGAATAATATTGGATTTTTTAGTTTTGGAGATGTTTCAACGCTTGAACACGGATGGTTACAAAGTAAGGTAATAGAAACAGTTCCTAATCAGGACTTAATGTTTATTACAAATCATATCATAGGTATTCAATCTATTATGTTCCCTAAGTTTACTAAGGAATGGTTGAAAGATATGGTAAGGAATCATAAGTGGGATGCGGCAGATGTGTATTTTAATACAATATTTAAAAAAAGTCCTTACAAAATGGGTATTGTGCACAATAGATTTACAAGTCAATACGATGGTATTTCACTAATAGATCAACAATTTAAAAAATTTAGATAATGAAAATATGTCAAGTTATTAGTAGCAATATTCCAATTAAACCTACAGGTCAACGCCAATGGGGTGCGGTAGAATTAATAATTGATGAGTATGCAAAAAATTTAAGAAGATTAGGACATCAAGTAGATGTAAAATATTTGAATGAAATTAAGCCGAATGAATACGATATTGTGCATATACATGTTGCAAACCTTTGTATAGAAGCAGCAAATAGAGGATTAAAATATATTTATTCTACACATGATCATCATTCGTATCATTATGGAAAAAATAGTTGGAACTATAAACAACAATTAGAAGCCATTAGAGGTTCTATATTTTCTTTAGCACCTGCTGAATATGTTGTAGATTATTTTGATGATACTGATAAGTTATTTTTTTTAACACATGGAGTTGATACATCTTATTACTTACCTAATTATTCTATTAATACTAACGAGCATAAATTATTGATAGTCGCAAATAATGGAGTTGCAGGTGATTATGGTGCTGATAGAAAAGGTTTTAGATTTGGAATAGAAGCTGCAAAAGAACTTGATTTGCCAATTACAATAGTTGGTGCAGAAGCCAATACAAAGTTTTTTGAAATTCATAAAGATTTATTAGAGTATAGTAAACTAAATGTTATTGATACTAATATCACAGAAGATGAAAAATTAAAAATATTTCAGGAACATACTATATTTATACACCCATCTAATTTAGAATATGGATGCCCAAACCTTTCTATTTTAGAAGCAGCAAGTTGCTCATTACCTATTGTAGGTACTTTAAAAGGTAAAAATCATTTTTGGGGTATGTGGATAATACCTGAAATAACTACTCAAGCAGTTGTTATTGGAATTAATGAAACAATCAAAACTTATGATAAAAGAAGAGATGAAATGTTTAAAGCAAGAGAGAGTTATGATTGGATTTATGTTTTAGAGCACTTAGCAAAGAATTATGAAGCAAGTTTACAAGTAGAAAACTTTTCTTCAGATATTATTAAAGAGAAATATATTAATGTTTTTAACAACATAGTGAAATTATGATAACATACAACTTACACCATGTAAAAGGATTGTTTTTTGAATTATTAGATGATGAAGGCAGAAATAGAGAATACGATGTAAAGTTTTTAGATAAAAAAGACAATTCAGTAGTATATGAATCTAAAATGAAGCCAAAGACTTGGGTTAAACTAGATCGAAAATACTTATCTGATATTGCTATCATAATCACTTTTAATGGCAGAATTGTAAACCAAATTAACCTGCTTAATGAAATAAGAGGCAAAAGGGTATTTATTACTTTTGATAGCAAAGCGTTAGGGGATAACTTAGCTTGGATGCCGTATTGCTTGGAGTTTGCCAAACATTATGATTGTAAGGTGGTTGTATCAACATTTAAGAATTTCTTATTTGATCAAATGTATCCTGAATTAGAATTTGTGGATCGTGGAGTAATTGTAAATAACCTATTTGGAATGTTTGAATTAGGTTGGTTTTGGGATAAAATAAAAGAGCTTGAACACCCTGCAACAATTCCTTTACAGAAGAGTGCAACAAACATTTTAGCCTTACCATTTAAAGAAGTTCGCCCTCGTATGAACTTTATACCTAAAGAAAGACCTATTGCTGAAAAATATGTTTGTATTTCAATACACTCGACTTCTGGTTTAAAGCTTTATCCATATTGGAAAGAAATAGTAGCATTTTTACAAGAATCAAGTTATAAAGTGATAGAAATATCAAATATTACTAAAGACCATAAATCTTATACTACACAGCCTGAATTAGATATACCAACATTAGAAGATACTTCTTTAGAAAATACTATTAACTATATTTATCATAGTGAATTTTATATGGGTTTATCAAGTGGTTTATCTTGGTTAGCTTGGAGTTTGCAAAAGCGTGTATATATGATTTCTAACTTCACAACTACTGACCACGAGTTTACCTTTGATACTATCAGGGTTTATGATAAGAGCATTTGTAATGGTTGTTGGAATAATCCTAAGTTCAAATTTGATAAATCAAATTGGCAATATTGTCCTGAACACGAGGATACACCAAGACAATTTGAATGCCACAAACTAATTACACCTGATAGAGTAATAAAATTGCTAAAAGAAAATGAAAATATCTAAAGAAAATACAATATTCATAATTATACTATTGGTAGTATTTATGATTGGTATGTATGGACTCTTTTTTTATTGAGCATTCTTTAATATCTGAATTGCTCTTCTTAATGCATCAGTCCAAGTTTCATCAGGTTGTTGAATTTCTTTTGCTTTTGCTATGATTACTGATATACTTGCCATATTAAAAAAATTTAAAAATTATACTCCAAAGAATCCTCCAAAATTAAGAACTGTGTATCTAATACAACTGATGAATTGTATGGTCTTAAAGCATTGTAACTCTCAGTTGCACCAAGAGATACTGCTTTTATACAATTTGGGGTTATATTAAATACTGATGATGACATTAAAATATAATAGGTTGTAAAGCGTAATAGTTTTGTAAGATTTGTTGAGGTGTCAAGCAAATATTATAGATATTTACATTTTGTATTTTACCATTGAAATATTCAGTACCATTAGTTACACCAATAGTCAAATTATCCGCATTTGGAACTGCGTGAGTGCCAGTTGGATTATCTGAAGCAATTAAACTTCCATTCAAATAAATACTTCTTGTATTAGTGCCTGAGTTATAAGAACATACTGCGTTATACCAATTACCATTTGTAATACCAGTGCCTTCAGTTCCTAAATCATCTGCGAACCAATAATTTATTAAATCAGCATCATTTAGTCTAAAAGCATTTACCTGATCTGTTGTGCCATAATTACCCCAACCTACTAAACCTTGTGCTCCACCTATATTTGAAGGATTGAACCAAACACTAATTGTATAGTCGGTATTTGCTATTGGTACAAAGTTTTCTCCTGAATAAGCAATACTTCCATAAGTTGTAGTACCATCAAACACTATCGAAGTTTGAGCACCGCTTCCTGCAATTGCAAAAGTTCCATTTATTGTTAAGAAATTACTTTGTGCTAAGTCAATCCAATAATTAAATTCAATACCAAATAAATTATAGTCAAAAGACATAGAATAGCCTGATAAGAAACATAATGCAAGCTCAGAATAATTATTTGGTCCTGTTACAAAATTAGGAAGATCATAGTTAGCAAGTATTTGTGTACCTCCTAATTGATTTACATCTCCATAATACCAAATTATTGCATCACCTATATTTGTATAATTATTATTACTTAAATAATTAGTAATTTCTAAAAAGTCAGTATCATTTTGAGCGACTTGAGTAAAAAGTTGTCTACTTGAATTTGTATAGTATATTGTCCATCCTCCAGCGGGAGGCGTAAAACCATTGTAAAATCCAGTTGCCAATGATTCTCCATAACCTACATCATTTATACCAATAGCCATATTGCATTGATATGGCGTTAATGTATTAGGTAAATAAAAATCATTTGGTACAATTACATTTGGTACTATGTTAAAAATTGGTGCTGACATATTGAATTATTTGAACCAAATTTAATACTCTGAACTATGTATGATGGAATATCTCTTGCCCAACTATATTTTAAAGGTTGTTGTTCAGCTCCTCCATTAGTTTGTAATAATAAAATTGGCTTATCTGAAACAAATTTTTGCTGATAAAAAGAAACTTCTCTTGAGTTTAAATAAATTTCAGGCATCTCTCCATTATAATTTTGTTAATTGCTCTAAGTGAGAATTTAATTCATCAATTTGAGCTTGTAAATCAGCTGCTTTTTGCTCTGGAGTCTTAGCTGCTTCTGCTGCTAATCTAGCATCTTCTTCGGCTTTTCTAGCTGCAATAATTGCATCTACTTTAGCTTTACGAGCATCTTCTACTTCTTGTCTTTTAGCTTCTAATTGAGCTTGTAATTCTTCTAAGTTTGCCATATTATTTAATTTTTGTTTAAAATTATGTGTATTTTACAAATTTATACATTTTTTTTACTATTTTTTGTATTTAGTGGTGGTTTTGAAAATTTTATCCCAAATTAAGGTGTAAAAACCATAATTACCTTGAAATAAGGTATGATAGAATGATTATCGTAAACTTGTAAAAGTTTAATTGGTTGTACCTCTTCGGTAACTTGATTTCCTTTGTAGTAAATGTAATTCATTATTTATTATAATTAAAAGTTTTAAAAAACCATTCATAAGTATTATAAACCCAATCACAAACATCTTTACCTAATAATTCTTTTGCTTTACTTCTAACGGGTTCTAATTTTGTTCTAATTACATGGTCACCAAATGTACCATAAACTTCATCATCTTCCTTAGTAACTTGTTCAATATTATCAAAATCATGTTTAAAATATGGTATTTCTAGATATTGATAAATCTTTATCATAGTTGAATCAGGATATAAGCACAAATCTTCAAATTTTATAAATAACATTTTTGCATTTATGCCATTTCTAAATATTTCACTTAATCTCTCTAAAGCAATACCAATAGGCGGGTTTTGAGCCCAAATATCCATTCTTTTATGTATTGTCGTACCTTGACCTTTTGACCAATCTAAGATTTCTGATTGTTTTTCTGGATGCTTTCTAAAGTTATTCTCCATAGAAGCAAATATGTCTCTAAGGTCTCTAACCATACAAATTATTTTTGGCTCTCCTCCTTGTACAAATTGTAAGAAATCATAGTGTATACCCCAACCTCTTGATTTGTCTATTACATATTTTTTGTCAGTTATGGCATTATAAAAAGCATCCATACCATTTTTAGCAAATGCCTGCCAGCCTTTTTTCATAATCTCAGCATCTTGAGCTATAAACTCAGGACTTGTGGTATAATTAGCTCTAGCTCCAAAAATTAGTTCTAATACTCCACTAGTTGGTGTAGCATAAATATCTGGGTTTTGAGCCATAATATTTTGTAAAACTGTACTCCCTGCTCTAGGTAATGAGCTTTGATAAAAGATTTTTTCCATTTTTATTGTATATTAGATTTGAAAATATTTTGTTTTTGTCTAACTGAATCAAAAGGCTCAATTTTTCTAATGTTATATTTACCACTTTGATTGTAATTATAACTCATGTGTTGTATGACTTTTGCGTAGAAATTATCCCCCTCCATTCCTGATGGTATCATCATATTGATTATATCCTCATATACCCTAAAATGTACTCCATAAGCGTGAGCACATACTATTTGATTTCTAAAAAAATCTTCTTGTAAACCACCAAAATATAACATATTCCAATCATCCAATATGCCAATATTATTATTAAGTAATACGTTTGGGTCTAATTGAAATTCAATATCATCCTCTAATATTAATACTCTTTTGTATTCTCTATCTCTAGCAATTTTTACTGCTTTTAGATGGGATTCCCTACATCCTAACTGTCCTTTGATGTATTTTTCATCATTTTTTATAAAGTTTCTCCACAGATACTTAGATGGAATTTCATTAACAATAATACCATCAACTCTTTCAAAATTTGTTATACCCCACTTTGTAAACTGATTCAACATATTATTATTTCTATCTATATCTTTTTCAAGGTTTAGATATAATATTTTATCAAAATATGTATTTATGTTAATTTCACTTGACATGTCACTAGTATTTGTTAATAGAATCTATAACATCATTTATATTAAATATTTCATTTTCATTATTATATGGAAATTCTAAAATGTCACCTCCAATATTAAATTTACCCAAGTAAGCATTTCTTAATTCAGGTTTAATTGTAAAAGGATTACACTCAATGTTGTTATTTATTTCATAACCAAATACATTAGGTTTATTTGCAACCCAAAGCACAGTTGAAGGTAAGTTCATACCTGCAGCTACATGTTGTGCAAAACTATCCATAAAAAGTCTTTTATTTGACATAGAAATTAGTACACACAATGCTCTAAAAGTGTCACTTACTTGAAACGTATTTTCATAACTAATTTGGTCATCTCTTTTTATATGTATTATGTTGTAATTTGGTCTAAATTCTTCTATAACTTGTGTTACTATTTTATATGGAATATCTCTAGCCCATGAGTATTTTGAATTACTATCAGCACCACCATTGGTTTGCATTAATAAAATAGGTTTATCACTAATAAACTTATTTGCATAGAAGTTTTTTTCTCTATCTGTGATATATATTTTAGGTTGCTCATTGTCGTAAGGGATATTATACAATTTACACCATGTTTCAATTAAGTGTTCTTCTTGTTTTATGTGCTTGGTTTCTAAATAAGGGTCATGTCCAAAAACAATAAAATCTTGTTTATCTATATATTCATCATAAAAATAACTAAAATTACCAAAAGTAAATGCTCTATATACATGTGGGTTATTTAAAAACACATCTGCATAACCTGAAACAACAATTAATTTACTATTAGGGTATTGCTTTTTAATAGCTTCACACACTGCACTTGCCATTACGCATTTACCTATACCACCATTAATTTGAAAAATAATATTCATATATTTTATTTTTTAAGTATATCTCTTTTTAATCTTTTATTAATATATAAGCAATCAAATTGAAAAGTCCAACACCTTTGTTTATCAACAAGTTCAAAGCCCATAGCATTCATGTATTTATCAACATCTTCATCTACTTTTTGACCTTCAAAACATGCTATTGATTCTGTTTCTAGTTGAATTGCTTTTACTTCTTTAATTTTTTCACCCAACCCAACTAATACTTCATAAGCATAACCTTCCACATCAATTTTCATTAATTCAAAAGGCTTTAATAAATCTAGTCTAATTTGTTTTACTTGTACTACTTCATTTTCAAAACCTATGATATGTAAAGGCTTTAATATGGAAGATGCACCCTCAATTTCTTTGTCTAAATCTTTTATGCAATTAAAACTTACTTGCCCATTAATATTAGATGCAGCTACATTTAAAATAGTAAATTTATCTTGATACTTTGCCACTATATCGTTATAATGATATGGGTTGGCTTCAATAATATAAGTGGATTGTTTATCTAAATTCCAATAATTAGATACATACTCACAATCCTCACCATGCCTACTACCAACCTCTATAAAGCTAGTAGGTTTAATATAAAATTTTAGTATTTTAGTAAGTTGGTATAAATCTGTTCGCATTAATTTTTATAAATTTATAAAAATGCTAAATTATGCTATTTTGTATATACTTTTACAATTAATTTACCAATTTTTTTAAACTTTTTCTCTTGGGTGTTCTGAATCAACCTCCACACCATTCCAATAAGTTAAACCTAACTCATCTTTTCTTGTACCAATAATAAGTACATTATAATCTCCATCACAATTTGAGCAAAAAGAAACGCAGCTTTGGTCTTGACTTACAATACCATAAGCTACTCCAAAGTGATTTTTAGGGCTAACAAATACTTGGTCATCAGTATTTAAGAACTTATAATAATCAGGTAAGGATAAACTTGCCTCACAATTTGTAGTGGTTACATTATAACGGTATAAGTTTTCGCCCGCAGTTGGGGCTTCAACAAATGAGTGCACTAAGTCTTTAGTGTTCTTATCAGGGTTAGGATGAGGCATTCTAAATGTACCACTAATTTTACTCAATGTACCACACACACACATATTGTTGACATAGAAAGTACAGTTACAAGTACCTGTTATATTACAACCATAAATACCAACATAATTATTACAAGCAGTATTATTACACCCACCTAATACAGCTCCCCAGTTACAACAAACTTTGTTATTACAACCACCTAATATAGTACCAAATTGTTGTGCAAAGTTGCTATTACATTGACCACCAACAATTACGCTACCACATGAAAGAAAATTTGATTGACAATAATTACAATTACAAAAACCACCACCTATGAATGAATAGCATTGGAAAAAACTAGCGTTACATTGTCCACCTACAATTATATTATTACAAGATGGTGAAGAAATACTATTACATATACAGTTATTACAACCACCACCTATAAAAGCAATATTGGTATTGCAAATTCTATTACATTGACCACCACCAACAAAAGCCCCATTACTATTACAAATTACGTTTTGTGCACCACCACTTATAGATGAACATGAAGAACATGAACTAATACAATTGCAACAACCTCCAATAACATTAGAATAATAACCACTCGCAGAGTTATTAATACCCCCACCTACATAAGATGCACAATAAGCAGTATTACAACAACCACCATTAATAGTAGATGCAGTTTGACAAGCTCTATTATTAAAACCACCAACTATGGATGAAAGACATCCACTAGCCGTATTGCAACAACCACCACCTGCAAAACTATAATTTCCACTTGCACAGTTGCTTACACCACATCTTACTGTTGAATTACAACCTGTACTAGCAACTATAATACCACCACCACCAGCAGTATAAGGTATAAGCATACCGTTTGCATCTGTACATACAGCACATCCAGCAGTAGCTAAATTAGATGCTATTAATCGATTAGCTGCAAAAGAACAAGCTACAGAGTTTGTAACTCCACAACCAAAAGCTCCACTATAATTTGCTGAAACTGTATTACAAAAACCACCTAATATAGCAGAGTAACAACCACAAGCACCATTACAAGAACCACCAACAACACTAGCATAATCTCCAAGAGCAATATTTTTACAACCATTTAAAACCGTGTTAAATTGTGTACCAGCACTACAGTTACAAACTCCATTACCTATGAAGTCATAGTTAGCGTTAGTGCAGTTACATTGACCATTAACAATAGTTCCATAAAAGTTACCATTAGCATTGTTCTTGCAACCATTACCCACAAATGAATAACATTGTGGTGCATTATTTTGAATACCATTAACGATTGCAGAGCCATAAGCACTAGCTGTATTACAATAACCTCCTCCTATGAATGAACAACCTCCACAAGCTATGTTACATTGACCTCCACCAGCAAAGCTATAAGCTCCACTACCGCAGTTCGAAACACCACATCTAATAGTTGAATTACATCCTGTATCAGCAACCATAATTCCACCACCACCAGCAGTATAAGGTATAAGCATACCGTTTGCATCTGTACATACAGCACATCCAGCAGTTGCTAAGTTTGTTGCTATTAATCTATTAGCTGCAAACGAACAAGCTACAGCATTTGTTATTCCACACCCAAATGCACCACTATAAGCCCCACAAGCTGTGTTACCACTACCTCCTAATATAGCTGAATAACATTTGCCAACTGTATTAGATTGTCCCCCTCCTATAAATCCATACATATCAAATCCACTAGAGCATACTTTATTTAATAAACCGCCACCTATAAATGAGAACATTTGACAAGCGGTATTACTACTACCTCCTACAACAATAGATTGACTACATGCTGCTAGATTATTAGAACCGCCAGTAATAAAAGAATAGTTTCCACTTGCTATATTATTGCTACCGCCACCTATAAATGAATAATCTGCACAAGCTGTGTTACTTAAGCCACCACCAATAACTCCATAATTTCCACTAGCTGTGTTATTACCTCCACCACCAACGAATGAAGCTCCACAAGCAAGATTACCATAACCACCTACAATAGATGCATAACGAGCACAAGCACAGTTTCTTCTACCTCCTAAAACTGATGCGTAATAAGCACTAGCACTATTGTAATACCCACCACTTACAGTTGACCAATAACCACTAGAAGTATTAAATTTACCACCTGAAATACTAGAATATCTAGCACTTGTGGTATTAAATTCACCTCCACCTATATGATTGTAACCATTTCCACAATCTTTATTTAGAGCACCACCACCAATAAATCCATAATTTCCACTTCCACTAATACAATTAGAACAACCACCTGATATAGTACTACCACTACCACAAGCCTCGTTAGCTTGTCCACCTGATATAGTAGCTTGTGAATTACACGCTTTATTGAAGAAACCTCCACTAATAGTTGCATTTTGAGAATAACTTGAAACTGTGTTACACTGACCACCTCCAATAGTTGAACTTGCTGAATATGTTCCACTAATTGTATTGGCACAACCTCCATTAATATTAGAATAAACACTACTAACGGTATTTGATTTACCACCACCAGCGAAGCTATAAGCTCCACTTGCACAGTTACCAACTCCTGTTCTTACACTTGAGCAAGTACCTGTTCCAAGTACAATCACTGCACCTAATCCACCACTAGTACCACTTGAGCCACTAGCTCCAGTTGCACCACTAGTTGCACTTGTTCCTGAACTACCTGAAGTACCATTAGTGCCGCTTGTACCTGAGCTTCCATTTGCTCCACTTGTACCTGTCGTACCATTAGTACCACTTGTACCTGAGCTACCATTCGCACCACTTGTTGCTGATGTACCTGAAGTACCAGAACTTCCTGAACTTCCTGAACTTCCACTTGTCGCTGAAGTACCATTTGATCCATTTGTTCCAGAAGTACCATTTGTACCACT
>Ga0207959_1000230_pt1 | contig 15546 bp, 8 predicted proteins | sample CryBogCBH20Aug07_FD_184609 | JGI IMG/M metagenome (GOLD analysis project Ga0207959, IMG submission 184609) | Freshwater microbial communities from Crystal Bog, Wisconsin, USA - CBH20Aug07 (SPAdes) (version 2) | ecosystem: Environmental > Aquatic > Freshwater > Lake | place: Crystal Bog... | reverse complement strand
TGGTGTGCCTGAATTATTAGTGAAAGCGATTAACCAATCTAATATGCAGGCATTTTTAGAGGAAAACCCCGACTTGCTTCCGCCGGGGCTTAATGCAAACATGGAGTATTCCGTGACTATAAAAAGGAAATAAGATGGTTGATGAAACCTTTGTACCAATAGAAGATATTGCGAAACACTTCTCTGTTTCCGTATCGACTGTTCGTGGTTGGATTCGACAGGACTTAATCCCTGCACTAAAGATTGGCGGTGTATATCGTTTCAAAATTAGTGAAGTGGAGCAAGCCTTGCGAAAACTAAGCGGCGGTGAATTAGTAAGAGAAGAAGCAGATGGAAGTCTAACGGTTAATGCTGACCCGAACGATGCCCAACTAACATTAAACTTTAACCCTGACGAAGATATCTAAGGAGAATGACATGGATGACCAAATCCAAGCAGTAGACCCAGCAGTAAAAGCAGAGCAAGAAGCACAAATGCAAAAGCAATTCAGAGCAATGTGTATCGATTTTGCAACACGTGCCAAAGATGTAGACTCAGATAGTATTATTGATATTGCCAAGAAAATTGGCGCTTATATTTCAGGAGAATAATGATGAGCGAAATGACTCTATTCAAAGGCGGATTGCCAGCCTACTTAAAGGCAACTGCAGATGATGCAACTAACGCACTAGCTGGTACAAGTGATGGCGGTGGTTTAGGTGCACGTCGTATTAGCATTAAAGGCGGTGTATTCCGTGAATTTATCGGCGGTAAAGAATACCGTGTATCCGAAGAGCGTTCTATGAACGTGGTAATTATTAAAGCTGCACCGAAAGTATCCCGCATCTACTATGCTGGTAGCTATACCGAAGGTGAAGCAGTATCCCCAACTTGCTGGTCATCCGACAGCCAACGCCCTGATGAGAAAGTTAAGGCAGAAAACAAGCAATCAGCCACCTGCTTGAACTGCCCACAAAACATCAAAGGTTCTGGTCAGGGTGAAAGCCGTGCCTGCCGTTATCAACAGCGTCTCGCAGTAGTAATCGATGGCGAAATTGATAAAGAAGAAGTTTACCAATTAGTACTGCCACCTACATCCGTGTTTGGTGATGGTGAAAAAGGTAAGCTACCTCTGCAGGCATATGCTCGCCATCTCAAGAATCACGGTACCCCCATTACCGGTGTGGTTACTGAGATGCGGTTTGACACAGCAAGCCCTACACCTAAGTTAGTATTTAAGCCTGTGCGCCCTGTAACTGAGGATGAGTTCTTAAAAGTACAAGAACTTAAAGAAACCAAGGAAGCAGTAGCCGCTATTACCTTAACGGTTGCACAGACAGATGGTGTTAAGGATAAGCCGAAACCAGCGTTGGCCAAACCTAAAGCCGAAGTAGAAGAAGTTATTGATGAACCCAAGAAAGCCGCACCGAAGAAAGCTGCGGTTGGTAACGAGCCTAAACTAGAAGACCTAGTTGGCGAATGGGATGATTGATAATTAGAAGTTTTGGGGGAACGCATGTAGTAGTACGTCGGCTCGGCGACGTTAAATAGCCTGTACTCCTATGAAGGTTAGTTAAGGAACATGCAAGTACCCCGCCTAACATTGGGTGGCTATGAACAATTTAGAATTTTTACAGCAAGTCCTTGGGGATGAAGGATACTACTGCATAGTTGGATTAAAGAAGGACTCGGACAAACCAGTTCAAAAATTCTTTTTAAAACTAGAAGATGCGGTAGCAGTTGCTGAGAACTTAAAGAACGAAGGCTATGACGCTTACTATGCGCTAGCTACGTTTGAAGATGGGAAATCAAGGAAGACTGCTAATGTTAAGCAGTTAAGGTCTTTGTTTATCGATTTGGATTGTGGTGAGGGTAAACCCTATGAAACACAACAAGAAGCGATTGAAGGACTCAAGCAGTTTTGTAAAGTAACTAGAATGCCGAAACCAACGCTTGTAAACTCAGGCGGGGGTGTACATGCTTATTGGCCTTTATCTGAACCTGTTTCACGTGAAACATGGATGCCTTTGGCTGAGAAACTTAAGGCTATGTGCGACGAGTATGACCTGCATGCTGACCCTGTGGTAACGGCTGACTCCGTACGAATCCTGCGTGTGCCGGGAACTTTGAACTATAAGAACGATGAAGCTAGGACAGTTGCGTTACTTGGTAGCTCATCAGGCTCATATGAACTAGACACACTAAAAGATGTTATTGGTGAACCTATTGTTCGTAAGTCTTATATACCACGTGGTGAGATGGATGACGTAACAAAAGCCATCCTAGGTAACTATACCAATCGGTTCAAGACGATTTTAATGAAAACCGTAAAAGGTGAGGGTTGCCAGCAACTTGCATATATAATTAAAGAGCAGGCCACTATGCCAGAACCTATGTGGAGAGCAGGCCTAAGTATCGCCAAATTTTGTATAGATGCGGATGTTGCGATCAAGAAGATATCTGAGCATCACCCTGAATATAGCCCACAGTTTGCAGATGGTAAGGTGCGTAACATCAAAGGTGGGCCTTATACTTGCGCTAAGTTTGAGGAATATAACCCTAGAGGTTGCGACAACTGTGTCCACAAAGGTGTAATTAAGTCACCAATCGTATTGGGTCGTGAAGTACAGGAAGCCAACGACGACGATAACATCGTTGAAGATGTGCCGTTCCAGATAGACCAAGGTCACACACAGACATACGTTATACCGAAATACCCTGAACCATACTTCCGGGGAAAAAACGGGGGTATATACAAGCGAGTTGTTAAGCAAGATGACGAAGTAGAAGTCTTGGTATATCACAACGATATGTATATGACTCGTCGCTTGGATGATTCAGAAGTGGGTGAGGCTGTGGTCGTTCGATTACACCTGCCTAGGGATGGGGTGCGTGAGTTCACAATGCCTGCATCTGCAGTTACATCAAAAGAAGAATTAAGGAAGTACTTGTCCTCTAAAGGTTTATGGCAAGGGAAGATAGACGAGATTATGTCTTATCTAATAGCTTGGGGAAATCACATGCAATTAAAAGGTAAAGCCGACACCGCAAGACGGCAGTTTGGTTGGGTCGACGAGAAGTATGAAGCGTTTGTTATTGGTGATAAAGAAATCCGTGCAGACCGTGTAGACCATAACCCACCGTCATCATCTACGGGACATTTGTTCCATGCGTTCCAAACCAAGGGCAACATAGATGCGTGGAAAGATGCTATGGCTTTTTACAAGAAGCCCGGAATGGAGATGCACCAGTTTATGATTGGTCTTGCGTTCGGCTCGATTTTCACAGACTTCACTCCAATCAATGCGGCACTCCTGCACATCTTTAGTCCTGAGTCAGGTATTGGTAAAACCACTGCACTGTTTGCAGGGGCTAGTATTTGGGGTGACCCTACCAAGCTGGTGTTAAAAGAGTCGGATACAACCAACTCTAAGATGCTTCGTGCTGAGTTATATAACAACTTGTTCCTACCAATGGATGAGGTTACTAACGCTACAGCTAAAGACTTGAGTGACTTTGTATACCAATACACATCAGGCTCACAAAAGAACCGTATGACCGCATCATCTAATGGAGAACGTCATCGTGGCGAACCTTGGAAACAAGTTGGTGTAAGTACAGGCAATGCCTCTATTATGGAGAAAATGAGCATTTACAAAGCTCTTCCAAAAGGTGAGGCCATGCGTATTCTTGAGGTTCGTGCCAAGCCTGTAGAGGGCTTAGATAAAGCCGAAACCGACGAACTTAGTAGTGCGCTACAACATAACTATGGACACGCATATTTGCCATACCTGCAGTATGTTATGAATGATATTGCTGGCATCAAGGAGTTATACAAGACTACTCAGTATCGGCTTGACCAAAAGTGTGGATTTACGCCCGCAGATCGGTTTCACTCTGTGCTAGTAGCAGACGGCATTACAGGATTGCTGGTAGCTAAACGGGCTGGCTTGATTGACTACGACATCAAACCCGTAGTTGAATGGGTTATAAACGCAGTTAAGAATGTTAAGACCCAAGTGCAGTCTATGGATGTTAGTGCCGAAAGTACTTTGACTAACTATCTTGCAGAGAATTGGAACAACGTGCTACGTATTACCAGCACCCAAGATGCTCGTAGTTTAAAGAGTGAGGTAGAGCATTTGGTTATACCCGACGCTACTCCAAGAATGCACTTCATAGCACGGCACGAGTATGATATAAACATGTTGTATTTATACATTAGTCCTTTCAAAGATTGGTGTGTTAAGAAACAGGTTAACTATGAAGGATTAGTTGATTCATTAAAACGTGGTAGAACTAAAGCTAAGATTGACAAAAAACGGATGGGTAAAGGCACACGCATGAGCCTGCCATCATTGGATGTACTGTGGGTTAACTGTGAAGGATTTATGGATGAGGATAGACAAGAAGAACTCGCCGCCATTGCAGCGCACAAGGCCGCTATTGAAGGTGATGCACTTGGGTCAAGTGTGCCCTGATGGTGTGGTGATTGATGTAAATTGGGATAATTTTCATGTGGGGATGTCTGTATTTATCCCTGCAATTAACTTATCAAGATTAAACAAACAGATGCAAGCTATAGCAAAGGCTAAAGGACTGCAGATAAAAGGATTTGATAGAATTGAAAATAAAAAATTAGGTATGCGCTTTTGGCGAATTGTGTAGTACACTTTCTACGCAACGCTCATTCTCCTGTTGCATTGTTCTCGTGAGGAACTACCCCTTGGTCCCCGGCTCAAAAGGCTGGGGATTTTTTTATTTACTGTCGTACTCGGCAGCGTTACGCATCATCTCGTTATAAAGCTTCTGGCTAAACTGCACACCTTTTACAGTACGTTTGGTGGCTGCTTCAAAAGCTATCTCTGATTTTTCAAAAGTATCCTCAGTAATACCTAGGTCTGGATGCTTAGCGTTTAAGTCTTTTAACTTCTGCTTATATTCTGCAGCGTTTTCGGCATCACCCATGCGGTTAGCTACGTTCCATTGCTGGAGTAATTTTGATTTAGTCTGCAAGATATTTTTTTCAACACCTTTTAAGCGACTATTAATCTCTAGCTGACGAACATACTCTGCTGGAGCAAAGCCAAGTGCTTGGGCTGCAAGGCTGGCTGCACTAAGGTCTTCTGTAATTGGATCGCCACGTAAACTCTTGGCCCCTTCAGTACCAAAGCGATAAGCCTTAAACACGTTACCCAGTGCTGATGGAAGTACAGTCTCCACGCCACGCTGTATGTTACCTTCGTTCATAAACTGTAAGCCACGTCTAATCTTAGAAGCTACACCAAATGCAGGACCACCAAGGGTTTCTAGCAAGCCTTGCTCAAATGTTTGCGAGTTAGATGATGGATTGCTTCTAAAGATCAAGTCACTCAAGCTAGTGCGAGATGCAATCTCAGCGCCAGTAACATAGTTCAACATACCCTTATAGGCAAACTCACCTACGTATTTACGGGTTGCTGTCTCCATATCATCTTCGTCATCATCTGCAAACAAGTTATACACCATAGCGGCAACACCAAACATTGGGATACCTTGTAGACCAGCAAAGAGTGCGGATGTGCCGTAGATACCAGCAATCTGGCTCATAGCAGCTTTACGTACTTCTGGGGTTTCACCTTTAAGTGCATCACGAGTTACTTTAAATAACATGTAGTACATTGAAACACCGTAGCGTTTGAACATAAACAAAACTTTACCCAAGCTATTCTTGGCAATAAGCGGAGCACTTGCTGCAGATACACCGCCGTTGGTCATTTCGGTTACGTTAAACGCATACTTAGCTGCTTCAATCTCGGCTTCTTTACCTGTTTTACCTTGTTTCTTAAGTTTAGCCATTTGCAAATCATAAGCAGCTATCATAGATACTTCACGGTTCATGCGTTCGCCATGATGGAATGCAAAGCTAGAGGCGGCATTTAAAGTATTACCCCAGTCTTTTCGACCATCTACTTCCAACACATCATGGAACTGCGAACGGTTAAACTGACCAAGTTTCTGACCTTCTTCAATTAGCGTAGCGTACTTTTTACCCATTTCGGTATCAGCACCATAATTGGTAATTGAAGGCATACCCTTTTGTTTAACCATTTCTGCAGGGGTAATTATATTGCCTTGTTCATCTCGTTGTTCTGTACCTATCATAGCTACACTACGAACATCTTTACCGTATCCACTATTTAGGTAAGTCTTATAGGCATTATTAATAGCACCAAATGTTTGACCCCATGTATGCTCACCTGCTAAATACGGTGCAACAATCATAGGAACTTGACCCATGTTAACAAGAGCAGAAGAAATGTTAAAACCTAACAAATAATTAAAGCCAAGAGTATTGAGCAACCTAGCTGTAGAACTAATATTAGGGTTAATAATAGCTTCTACATGTTTTTCAAATACACTGATATAGTCATTAATTAACTTGTTATCTATCTTAGGAACAGTTTTAGCTTTACCGTTATTATCTTTTTCAGGACTCATACCACGAGAAGCCGCTTTAGAAAACTCTTGCATCTCTTCTATTAACTTATTAAGTTTTGCTGAGTACCTCATCCTACCAAGTTGTTGAGCTGTGTTGTACATACGGTCACGTAGGGCCTCAATAGCATCTCTTTTAAAACCAAGGATTTCTTTACGCTTTTGAAAAGACTTAGCAAAAGAAGTTTCAGGTAACGTGCTGATATATAAGCGCATTACTTCGTCGGCAGATTCATCATACTTTTCAGACTCTTCTTTGCTTAAGTTCTTTGGCTTATTAATTTCAAGAATGTTAAGCATCTTGTTTACAAACGAGCCCGATGGGGCACGGCTATATTTATACTCTGAAAGCTGGCTAAACTTAGACAAGTCTGAAGCACCTTCTTTGGCAACCAAATCATATTGCTTGTTACGCTCACGCTCAGTTTCATATGCTTCAATATATGGCTCATTACCTAAGTTGTAAGACAACCAGTATTTACCTTTACGAGTCAATGCAAAAAATGGGTCAATTTGACCACGTTTAGCTAGCTTTTCCAATACGTCCTGTTTCATTTGCAAACGTGTTTTAGGATCAGTAACTAATGTATTAATACGGTCTTCAATAGAATCAAGAATATTTTGATACATAGCACCATAGGCATTGCGCATTTGAACGTAAAGTTGTTTGCCCATTGGGTCTAACTTAAGGTACTTGTTCTTTACTCGGTCGTAATCTTCTTGACTTGTATCGTCTTTCTTAGGTTTAGTTGGATCAACTTTAGAAAGAGTGCTATCGTAAATTACATCATTAAGCAAATCAACAAACTTTTTGTTTACTTTTTTGGCCCAATCTTCTAAACGCTTAATAAGCGGTTCGATGCTTTGATTAAGGCCATTTACATAGCCAGAGTGCTCGTCAATGATCTCATTGAACTTTGGTGCCATAGGCAAGCCAGCACGTTTAGCTTCTTCAGTCAAAGGTTTAACAGGTAAACAATGCAATACAGCTTTTTTGGCATTACCAAAGATTTTGTTCTTCAAAATCTCGTGTAGATTGTTTGCACGAGCTGGGGTAAATACACCTGACTTCTCAATACGGTCAGCAAAACTATCAAAGATAGACTTAGCTTCTTTAGCTTCTACGGCAGGGGTGCCTTCTTTACGGAACGTGCCTACAGTTGCTGGTGATGTATCTTCTCGTGAAACTCCCGCAGGCTGTTGCTTTCGTCCAATAGCTTGATAGCTTGGTCCAGTTTCGCTAGGTAATGCTTGTCCGCCCCGTCGTTCTCCCCGTTCTTGAGAAACGTTTGAAGGAACAATTTCGTTTCGTGCTTGGTTGCTGCCATCCTTGAAACGCTGTCCAATAGGCCTGTTATTTGCATATGATCCTACCTCATTTAAGTAATCAATAATATCTTTGTTTGCTCTTACATCTTCTATAAATTTGTACTTTATCCATCTTAAATCAAAATTAGGGTTAGCTTCCAGATGAATCATAATACGCTGCATTTCTGCAGGGAAGTCTGCACGGTGATTGCGCTCTTGGAAGTGAGCCAATTCATGAATCATGGTACCGAACATACCAATGGCAGCTTCTTCTGGTGTACCAATGTACTCAGGGAATGCAGGATTAATAAACATACCCTTAAACGGTATTGGGATATTAACACCACGATACTCTTTATCAAAAGAAATACCAATAGCTTCTTTACGTAAGTCTTTGTAATCTAAAGCATTGACTTTATCTTTCCTAGGTGGCATAAGATCAGCAACACCGTTGCGTAACGTCATAAACGTATCACCAATTTGGAACATAAAGTCGTCAAAACGTTGACCGAACTTATCTCTTGCTAATTTGGTTATAGGTGTAAACACCCCATTTTCGTTTACTTCCAAGTTATCGTGAATCATTACTTGGTCAGCTTTAACGTCTTTTTGCGGTATCTTTAGTTCATCGGTATCTATAGTAGCGTTTTTTAAATCGTCAGGAGTTACCAACGGAACTGTTTTTCCATCAACGATTAACTTACCATTCTTTACCTCTACTTTAGAACCAATAGCAAGCGATTTAGTAACCTTACCTTTACCTTTAGCAGCTTTAGGTATTAGGTTATTTTGTGTAGTTGCTTTAACTGTTTTACCATCGTAGGTAAGATATTGTACTGAACCGAAACTAGCCGCAGTATTAGCAAAGTCTTTTTGTTTAAAATGCAACGTAATAAAGTTATTAATTAGTTGCAAGTCTTTTTCGGCATCTTTTGTAAACCCTTGACGGTTGAATTGGAATGGGTACCCTGCTTCATCAGGTTTAACACTAGATACAATATCTATAAAGAAACGATGTGGGATATTAGCCCCATATGGCTCCATTGGGTTTAACTTTAACTGCTTACTAAATTGCCACAAGCCGTTAGAAAGAACGTGCATGTTATCAAAATATTTGTCTTTTTCATCTTTTGAAAAGTATATACGAGCAGTGCCCCAATTAAATAGAGCATCTACAAACGTATCATATTGGTCTGCTTCAAAGTCCGAACCCATACTGTAAACAGTAGAGTTATTAAATGTAACGTTAATATTAGCAAACAAAGGGCTGTAGTTTAAAACATCGTAATTATATTTACTAGCTTCAAATTCTATTGGCTCTACATTACCTGTTTGATTATCAGTGTATTCTTTTGGTACTGTTACTGTTACAAGTGTCCCGTGCCCAGCAGGAAATAAAGCATCGGCTTGACCGTTAGTTTCGTCAATATCAAGCACCTGTATGTTAGGTGCTAATGAAGGATCATCTGGGTTTCTAAGTGCGTTACTAAGTTCTTCACCAGTAGCGGAAAGAGTACTGAGTTTGCCATCACGTAAAGTAGTAACTTTAACTTCTTTGTTACCAAACAAAAACAGCATCTTAGCAACGCCGAAACCGCCAGACCCAAACTCAGTTTCTTTTTTAGTACCTGCAATGGTTAAAAACGTAGTACTAAGTACTTGTGGAGACATGCCGCTACCATCATCTTTAATAGATATAGTGCGGTTATCTTTATCCATGCTAATTTCGATATTGCCAGAAGTCATTTCCCCCTGCTCTATCATGCCTTTAATAGCATCAAAAGAGTTCTGCAACATCTCTTTCATAGAAACAGCAGTAATGTTTTTTGGGCTTCCGTATAACTGCGGGCCGAACATATCCATAAGGCGACCAACGTCAGCACCGGGCTTAGACTTAATAGTCTCCCGCATAGGAAGATTAGCACTTTGGTTAGCTACTCTTTGTAACTCGCCTAAAGCCTCTTCAATATCATTTTTGTAGAACGCTTGTTTTACTGGATTAGTTTCTTTGGCAAGTCTTTCTCTAGTAGCGGCAATAGTTTTCTTTAGCGCCCGTGTGAATTGAGTATCCGGTACGTCAAATTGTTCTTCAGGGTTAACGGCAACGGGAGCTTCACTACGAGGCGCAACAGGTGCAGCCGCTGCTGGGGTTGCATTTGGGGTAGTAGTTTCATCTGGTGTAGTGGTTTGACTTGGTGTAGTAGTTTCACTTGGTGTTACTAATGGATTACGCTGTGTTTCTTCTCCTGCTCCAGACACAGAAGTAGGTACTCCAGTTGATCCCATTCCTGATGGTTCAGATGTTGCAGCTCCTCCGGTAGGTTCGTTTGGTACCTGCTCGCTAGGAACTTCAATGCCTGCTCCACTTGTTGGAGTGACAGGTCTAGGCTGTACTCGTCCATAATTCGCTCCCTTTAAAATCTGCCCACGGGCATTAAACATTTCTTGTTGTTGAGCTAATGCACCAAACGCATTCATAGCAACACGCTCAATAGCTAGTTTAGTCGCAGGTGCAAGTTTTGTGTTAGTTCTTACTTTAGCTAGTGTAGCCGCTACTTGTTGCTGGTGTTCAGGGACAGTTATATCTTTATCAACCAACTGTTTAAAAAAGCCTGATTGTTTGCTGAGACCAGTGCTTTTCAAAGCTTCTTCATCAATAACAGTTTTAAATTGTGCAGGTGCAGCTTCTGGTGGTCGTAAATCAAGTTCACCTTGTACGGGTTCGCCACGTAAATCAAGCTCACCTTTAGCTGGTGCAAGGGTTGCTTCCGGTGTAACTGTTTCTTGACCTACTGGATAAGTCTGACCTTCTCTGCGTTGTGGTACAGGTTGGCCAAACAAATCGCCATAAATCTGTTGACGTGCAGCTAGTTGTTTTTGCTCACGAATCTGGGCTGGGGTAAGTGGCACTTCTGCAGTGGAGGCAGTCGGTGGCTGATTAGCAGCTTGTTCTGCAGCAGCTTTTGTTTGGCCTGCAATTTGACGAGCCTGCATAATAGCGCCGGGAGCGCCAAGTGTAGCGCCACCAACAGCACCTTTAAGTGCGCTGGTAATAATGTTATCAATGTTTTGCTGAGAGAAAAAGCCTTGCTTATCACCAGACAAAGTAGAAGCTAAGTTCTGTAATACTTGCTGACCGCCTTCGGTCAATGCTTCACCACCAGCAGTTTTAAGTGCTTCAGTAATAAATGCGTTCTTAAAAGGTACAGGAACTACGTTAGACTTCTTAAGTAACTCGGCAGCTAGTTGTGTTTTACCTTTAGAACCAATTTGAGCCAATATCTTTTCAGGTAAGTATGTATCTAATGCAGCAACCAAAGGACCGATTGTTAACGCAACACCGGGGTGCAACTCACCAGTATCTTGGTAAATCTGCTGGAACGTATCAGGCACGTTAGTAGCTAAAGACGAACCCCACAAACCATACTTGCTACCAATTTGTGCACCTTGTGCGATAGCTTGGTTAGTTACACGTCTCTGGAATGTAGCAGCGGCAGCTTCACCAGCAATACCACGCTTAGCAAGCTCACCTGCAAGCTCTTTCTCTACAAACTTTTCAACACCTTTTTTAGCTGCGTACTTACCAATCTGTGTGCCGATTCCAGCGCCACCAATAAATGAAGCTGCAGTCGGTACTAATTCACCGCTACTTTCGGCCAAGAATGGGAGGATATCTCCAGCACCACGAATCTGTTTATAAGATGAATATGCTGCAGGATTTTCTGCCTCTACTTGACTCATGCGTTGTTGGTATTGATCCAACAAGTTTTTAGCAGTTTCGTTGTAGCCAAGGGTAGAAGCGCCTAATGCGGGTAAACCCTCAAGCACATCGCCTTTAAGACCTTCCCAGCTACGCTTGATACCACCGGAAATAAGTTGCCCAATACCAAGATCACGAGGATCGTATTTAGGTTCTTGTTGTGACAACTCAACTTTACGTTGCAATTCTTCAGCATGAGACATGATGTCTTTATCAGACATGGCATCGGGATAATTAACTACTCCAACTCCCGGTATAGTTACCTTTGGCATAATAACCCTATTATATTAGATTGAATCAATACCGGAACCTGCAACTACAGGCTGGCGCTTATCGCTTTCCGATTTTATTTCAGACTTAATATTATTGTACTCTTGGGCTACAATACCTTTCCATTTTCTCACAGCTTCTTGACCTGACGGTGTATTTGGCTTTTCTAAATATAGCTTATCTGTTTCAGTTAACTGGTTATACAAATCAGCTGGAGCTTGTTTAGGATTAGAAATATAGCCCTTGTATTCTGTATATAGTTTTCTTGTAGTTTCCGCAGGGATGTAACCAGCACCTGTTGTAGAACCAGAACCCTTGCGTCCAAGATAATTAGCGTATGCAACATCTTTTTCTGCAGCAGCTTTGTACATAGGCAATTTAGCTCTAAGGTCTTCTTGGCTAATACCAAGTTTAGCAGCTTCCATTTTAAGCTGAGCGCCAGACAATCCAAGACCCATCATTTGAGTTAACAACTTATCTTTCTTATCTTCGCTTGCTGCTGCACTTTGTAGGTAAGTAGGACCAAAAGCACCGATAGCATTAGCCAATCCAGTATTCCTATTAATACCTTGTGACCAAGCTGAACCGCCAGCAATTAAACCACGACCAATATCTTTCATTGTGCTATCTTGACCATACTGTTTCATCAACATGTTAGACCAATTGTTAATCATATTAGTAACATCATTGGTTGCACCCTTAACATCGTACTGAGCAATGTTTAGTTCTTTTGCGGCATCAGATGCTTTTACACTAGGTCCACCACGTGGTCCAATAGTAATTTCTGAATCAGAGTAGGGTTTAGTTGGATTAGCTACTGGCGCATTTCTGTAGTTATCTCTATTTTGTACAGCACCTTGAGAGATTTGGTTAGGCGCATTAGGGGTAATAGTAGGTGCATTTGGATCTAAAGCGCCAACAGTGCCTTTAAACCAATTACTAATACCAGTACCAATTTTTGGAAAAATACCAGAAGCATCGCCCTCATCAGCAATAGTAGGTGTTGGGTTGTTAGCGTAGCGTTTTACCTCACCGCCCTTATAGAACTGGGCGATACCTTGTGGGGCTTGTTGTGGAGCAGCTTGTGCCATTTGTTGTGGTTGTTGCGCAGCTTGCTGCTGTTGAGCCATAGCCGCTTCAATACCTTGTGGAGCAGGTGCTGTCATTGGGCCGGGACCTTGGGCAGGTTGCATCTGCATTTTCTCTTGGGCTTGTTGCGCCAACATAGAGATTTCCATAATCTTTTGGTCAATAGCTTTAACTTCTTCTTTGTCGCCTTTTTCTTTGGCAATATCTCTAGCAACCTTTAAGTCAGCCATAATAGTTGGCAACTGAGTTAATAGCTTTTGCTCGTCAATAGCTTGCTCTTGGGCTTGTTGTTGCGCAGCTTTAGCATCAACATCTTGTATAACGGTAGAAGTCGGCGCTTGTGCGGGTGCCTGAGCTTGCATTTGCTCATTGGTTTTCATTGCCTGAACTAGCTGCGCAGGTAGCCCATTGATTGTGCCATCTTTAAGGCTTTGATCTGGTACTGATGCAGGGTCATTAATTGCCTTGCGATAGATAGAACCAATACCACCATTAACGTATTTTTTAGTTCTAGGTATAGACATAATGCCACCAGCTTTAGCAGCGGCAACTTGTGGTGCTGATGTATTGATGTTATATGTAGGACCATTATTGCCCGAAGTCATAGCAGCAATACCTAAACCGGTCATACCAGCACCACCAATTAAGTTAGCAGTACTAGGGGCAGCGGTTTGAACGTTTTGCGTTGTATCTGTGACAGGAATACCAGCAGCCAAGTTTTTAAGGTTTTGCAGTTGTTGGAATGGATACTGTTGACCAGTCTGATAGTTCTGCATAGCTTGATTAATAATAGCTTGTTGCTGTGCAGTACCTTGTTGACCCAATTGGTTTTGCTGGTTAATAATATTTTGTTGTGCGCCAAGTTGTTGACCACCAATATTTGCTAATTGAGCAGCATTTTGCATAGCAGCTTGGTTTGCATTTAGAGCAAACTGACCAGATTGGTTATACTGGTTTTGAGCTGCATTAAACGCTTGGTTATAAGCATTACCAATTAATTGGTTTTGTGCCAACATCTGGTTCTGCTGATTTAAACCTTGTTGTAGTGCACTACGAGTACCACCAAAAGCACCTTGCCCAGTAGCTTGACTAGCAGCTTGTTGTCCTGCAATACCATATTGTTGGTTAGCTAACTGCAATGCCGGATTCAACGCATTTTGAATATAGGGGTTCATGTACCCACCGACTTGGTTTTGGAAGTCTTGTGGAGTAGCGTTTGCACTCATATTTAGCGCATTACCAATACCGTATTGGGTAGCGCCAGTAGCTTGACCATACTGACCGGGAGTTTGCAAATTACCTGCAGCATTAAAAGATTGCTGTTGTAACGGACTAAATTGTGCTACAGAAGAGTTGGCAGCTGCTATAGCGCTTGGATTTATACCATACTGTCCACCGGTAGCATTATAAGAACCAAAGGCATTGTATGGGTTCATTCCAGTAATTTGCTGTCCAGCAGGAGTAACTACGTTCCCTTGAGCATCTTTAATATCTGTAGGGTTCGTTTGAAATACTTGCTGTTGCGCAGCACCAAGCATAGAAGTCACATAGGGGGCTGCCCAAGGTGATAAACTACTATACGAATTTGATACCGATTGTGTTGTACCGCCGCCACCGCTTGATCCACCGCCACCCATAATGCCTCCTAAATTCTTTGTTCTGCAACAATATATCTATTTTTAAAACCTACACGACTAAGCAACCGACTCATTGATTCACGTACAGCCGTTTGTACTTTTGTCGCACCGAACTTCTTTACAATCCCAACCATTTGGTTATATGACTCTTGACAAATAATCATGTTCCCACCGGTACAAGTTATAAAAGCAATCCTATCGTTCGGATAATTTAAAAAAGTTATAGTCATTGCTCCTTTAATTACATTCTTGTCCATTGCTACTAATAAAATCCACTGTCCTGTACAAATAAATTGTCTAATCTGATCTACTGAATAATCTTCACTGTCATGCTTATGGGCTTCAACAATAAACTTTTCTACTGCAGACCATATTTGTGCACACTTCTCAGTGGGGATATGCTGAATAATCATTTAGTTTTTGGTAAAAATTTTTCCGCTTTAATTTGTTTAGCTTGCTTCTTTTTGCCAGTACGTGCATGTCGTACATTATCCATCATCTTATACAAGTGTTTAGCACCAGCATCAGTACTGCCGTTGCCAAGATGGGATACCACATCGGCAGGGACAACAAACTCACCTTCTGCCAAACGGGCAGGCTGCTTATGGGCAATTGTTGCTGGGATTTCATCTGACATTCCATCGCCGGGTCCTTTGAGTAATCGTCCGCCATCGCTATAAGATCCTAAATGATATTCTGATTTACCACCGTGGGAATAACCCATGATGCCACCCTCTGCCGCAGTTCTTGTACCGCCAATACCTTGGCTTTGGAGTGCAGATATTACGCCCGTTGCTTGTGTTGGATTAATGCCATATTGGTTTAGCAAGGCTTGTGTGCCAGAAGATAGCGTAGAACCTTGAGCTTTGTTTATATCTTCGGGGTTATAATTTTCTTGATTAACGTCTGGAGTCATAGACGTTGCTGTACCGGCCCCACCAGCAGCTAACTTAGCTATACCACCTTCTGCTGCTTGGAAGTAAGGTTTATAGTTTGGGGATAGCCCACCGTTAATCATATTAGGT
>Ga0207959_1000217_pt1 | contig 16198 bp, 24 predicted proteins | sample CryBogCBH20Aug07_FD_184609 | JGI IMG/M metagenome (GOLD analysis project Ga0207959, IMG submission 184609) | Freshwater microbial communities from Crystal Bog, Wisconsin, USA - CBH20Aug07 (SPAdes) (version 2) | ecosystem: Environmental > Aquatic > Freshwater > Lake | place: Crystal Bog... | reverse complement strand
AAAAAAAGCAACTAAATTATTTGAAAAAAACCTGATGACTCGTCTGTACCAAAAGGATATAATATAGAACATAGACCAGCAACCTATAGAAGATGTGAAAGGTACTGTTCTGTTTCTAAATTTTGCCCTGCATGGAAAACGGAGTTTTAAATGGAATTAACAAAAGAATATTTGCAATCAATATTTGACTATAGAGATGGCAAATTATTTTGGAAAGTTAAAAAAGCCCAAAAATTAAATATTGGGGATGAAGCTGGATGTTTGGATAAAGGTTATTTGACTACTGGTTTAAATGGTAAAGTCTATAGAAATCATAGGTTAATTTTCCTTATGCACCATGGATACTTGCCAAAAGAAGTAGACCACAAGGATAATGACCAATTAAATAATAGAATTGAGAATTTAAGGCCAGCAACAAGAAGTCAAAATTGTAGTAATAAAGGAATTGGTACAACCAATACATCTGGTGTAAAAGGGGTAAGTTGGAGCAAACACAACAATAAGTGGAGGGCAAAATGCAAAATAAACGGCAAAACCATCCATTTAGGATATTACACAGACTTAGAATCTGCTAAAGAAGATATGCAAAAATTTAGAGAAAAGTTACATGGCGACTTTGCCCGACAGAATTAATGCAGTACACTAACAAATGACACGGCAAGCACTCATCCCCCACTTCCCCTTGACGGCTCCCCTCCGTCCGCTTGTCGTGTCACCTAACAATGTGGGACTATTTTTGGTCTCACCTATACTATGACTACTATTGTTGGCGACGCAAAAAGAATGATTCTTGTCTCTGATAGTCAGACATCAGACGACGATTCCGATACCAAAGCATTTAACTTATCCAAGGTATTTAAAGTACCTCAGGGATGGTTAGCGGGTGCCGGAGATTTAATGAGTGTTCAAAAGGTTGTTGAATACTTTAAGGATGGCAAGAAGGGTAAGCCACCAATTATTAAGATTGAGAATGATGCAGACTTCATGTTGCTTTGTTCAGATGGATTATTTATTTCAGGTAAAGATTTAGAGTTTTGGAAGCACGAAGACGTAGATGCAATTGGAAGTGGCACTGCTGCAGCATTAGCAGTCATGGCATTGGGACATAAAGCCGAAGAAGCAGTATGGGCTGCCTGTCAGAGTGATTTGTATTCTGGAGAACCTGTTAAGGTTTATAGCTTAGATAACGACAAACCTATTATTTGGACGAAAAATGGTACAAGCGACGGTAAGTGAAGAGCAGTTTATAGAACTATGGAATAAGCATCAGTCAGCAACAAAATTAGCAGATGAATTGGGTATCAACGTTCGTAATGTTTTAGCAAGACGAGCAAGGATTGAAGGCAAACGAGGGATTACCCTACTAGCTACTTCTGCACAGCGTGGAGCTAAGAAGCATCAGTATGTTTTACCTGAAGATAGAATCCGCACCAATCTGTTTATGGAAGATGGATTGATTGTTGTTGGTTCTGACTGTCACTATTGGCCTGGTTATGTATCTACCGCCCATAGAGCATTTGTCAAGATTGTTAAAAACCTTAAACCACAAGCCGTAGTATTGAATGGCGATATTATGGATAACGCAACCATTAGTGCTCACCATAGAATTGGATATGCAGATAGCCCCACAGTCAAGGAGGAGTTAGATGAAGTTCAAGCACGTTTGGCAGAGATTGAATCTGTTTCAGGTAACGCTATTTTGCACCGCACTATTGGCAATCACGACCTGCGTTTTGACGGTAAGTTGTCTAATGTACTCCCTCAGTATGAGGGTGTTAAGGGCTTTGCTCTAGCAGACCACCTACCTAATTGGAAATATTCTTGGTCAATTATGGTCAATAACAACACAATGATTAAGCACCGTTGGCACAATGGTATCCATGCACAATATAACAACGTCCTGAAGGGCGGAGTGTCAATGGTTACTGGTCACCTGCATTCACTCAAAGTAACTCCTTGGACAGATTATACTGGCGATAAATATGGTGTAGACACAGGAACGATGGCTGCACTTGGAGGTGATAAGTGGGAGTACCTAGAAGACACAGCCGTCAATTGGCGGTCAGGATTTGCAGTATTGACTTTCCGTAATGGACAACTAATGCCCCCTGAACTTGTACAAGTCATTGATGAAGACGAGGGGTTAGCATTCTTTCGTGGAGAGGTATTCAAAGTATGAAAATAGAACTGACAGAGATTTGTGAAAACCCTGATGGGTCAGCAGATTGCGAATTGAATATTGATGCCGATGGTATGAAACTCTTAATCCAAGAAGGGTTGATGGCAATACTATGGCAAGCTATCAATCAAGCCAAGGAGAAAGCCAATGAACAGAAATTGGGATAAATCGTTCGACCTTGTCATCGTAAACGAGGGAGGATTCGTTAATAATCCAAAAGACCCAGGCGGGCCTACTAATTGGGGATGCACTCAAAAGGTATGGGAATCTTTCGTTGGGCATCCTGTCACAGTAGATGATATGAAAGCCCTGACTAAAGAAGATGTGAAACCACTTTATAAAAGGAATTACTGGGATGCCATACACGGAGATTCTCTTCCTTCGGGACTTGATTATTGCATTTTTGATTGTGCTATTAATAGTGGTGTGGGTCGTTCTGCTCGTTTCATACAGGAAATCGTGGGTGTTTTTGCTGATGGTGCTATCGGCAATAACACTGTTACTGCTATAAACCTGATTAAACCTACAACCCTGATTAACGAGTTTTGTGACAAACGCCAAGCATTCCTAGAGTCACTTTCTACTTTTGCCACCTTTGGGAAGGGTTGGACTAGACGTGTTCAGGAAGTTCGTACTAAATCTTTAGAGATGGCAGGGTGAGGGGACACCACCTCGTCTGCCAATTCGTTGATGCCCTAGATAGAAAGCCACAAAATATCTAGGTTGTGGATACCCTCTAGGTGGCTTGACTATCCGAGCCTATTTTAATCCCTGTAATCAAACCAATAAATCCACCAACGATGGTTTGAAATGCAGGGCCTACTATTTCAAATAGTTTATTGTTATCTACCTGAGGGTCAAAGAATCCAAACATAAACACAGTAACCATAGCCAATACAGTTACACATAAAGTAAATGTAGCTATTAAAGTTACCCAAGATGCTAATTGTTCGTTATTCATTTGTTTAAGCTAATTTGTTGATTAACCCAATCCTGAAGCGTCATTAGTTGTGCTGTTGTGACGGAGCATTCTTCGGCAACAGATAGTATGTTATGGGTTTCTCCATTAACTGTGATGGTGGCGTTGGGAACGCTGGACACTGCACCGCTACGGGAGTCGAGCATCCCAGTATAGAAAGTATGGATGCTAGTAAGACGAGCTTCATAAGTTTGTTTAATGTTTTCATTGATTAATTCCTGTTCTTTGATTTTGGCTTCAGTCTCTGCCTGTTGCTTTTCTCCTGCAATTTGGACTTCTTGTCTGAACTCCACAAAACGTAGATGCTCAACATAAAAGCCAGCACTAAACCCGCCAAATACAAGAGCAATATAAATATAAGTTTGTCCACCAATACCGCCTATTAATTTAAGTAAAAAGTTCATTGTGGCTCTGCATTCTGCTTCATAGCGACACTAGCTCCACCTGCTGCGGAAACAATTCCTAAGGATTCTGCTAGTTCTCTTAGGCTAACCTGTGCGTTCATAACTTCATAGAATGCTAGACCAATCACAGCTACCATACCGATGAGCCAAGACACCCTACCCAAATCGTAGGTTTCATTATCTTTGCCGGTCAGAAGTTGTTTCAGCACTTCTTTCATTTGATATTGAGTTGTCCAGAACCTGCTAGATAAATTAATAGGGCAACTACACCCATACCAATAATTTTAATGGCTTTGGTAACCACACCTTCGCCTACGGTTTGGTAGAAATTGTTAATAACTTTTTCAGTTACTTTTTCAACGAGTTCTTCGAGTTCGTCATCGGTTAGATTGATAGCCATAATTAGGTCGCTTGGGTTTGTGCAGTTAGAATTCCATTGGTAAAGGTCATGCTTCCATTAGTGCCGGTAACGGTTAATTTTGCAGTAGTAATTGTGACAGATAATCCTGTAGGTTTGCCTGTAAGGTCTGAATAAGCTCCTGTATGAGCAACTGTTGCTAATCCAGTAATTCCTGTATAGGGAATATTTGTTAGACCTGCACCAGAGCCATTAAATTGACTTGTAGCAGATATAGTTGTGCCTGAAATAGTAGAGGGTGTGGTGTTACCAATCGGGGTATTGTTGATGGTAGAACCTGTAATTCCTACACCACCAATCGAACCCCCTGTAATTGCTACAGAGTTGGCATTCTCATAAGCCATTGTTCCCAAGGTACCAGTTTGCTGGTTAATAAATTGGAAAACGCTATAGAACCAATCACGGAACTGTCTAGACGATACGTCTTGGTTAGTAGGAGGTGGAGGTGCTAACTTTGCCATTAATCTTCGTCTGACTCTTCATAACACCAGTTTTCGGCATACCCATACTTCTGAAGGGCTGGAATCTGATGCTCCATACCTTCACCAATATCATCCCGTACATTAATACAGTCAGGAATATCAATTTTCTTGACGTTTTTGTAAGCACGCTCACAGGCTTGTTTAACGGTCTTTCCTACCCCGTTTGCCACGAGTACATAGTCACCTGCCGTCACTAGGCTTGGACGCTCTACAATGCCGTTCTCGTCGTTCTGAGGGGCATTCCCAACCATTACCTCACATAAGGCAAAATCTTTTGATAACTCGTCGGGTAAACCATAGATAGGAAATCCAGAATGGTCACGTCCAGTAGTCTTAGACCTAGGGTAATCCCCAATAGGGATAACGATACCAGTAGCAACATCGTAGCTAACTTTGAGAGAATCTTTGCCATTGATTAAATCCACCATCCAATCGACAACAGAGCCTTTATGGACGGCTTGTTGAATGTTAAAGAAAGGCCACCCTTTACGCATAGTCCATTCCAGGGGGCGTGGTTCGCCTTTGTCATCAATAATGAAAGCTAAGTCTACAAATCCTGTATGACCTATATAGCAAAGGTAATCTTCGAAGCGTTTTAAGGTGTCATTGAATAGGTTAGATTCTGTGCAGTATTTCAAAACGGTACCCTGCTCCCCCGTATTACAGCCATAGTTGCCGGACATGAGCTTCTTGTGCTCAAACCCCTCTGCAACGTTCTTGTTGAATCCATGAGGCCCAATCCAAGCACCTACACCAAACTCAATACCTGGCACAAACTCTTGGAGGATAAAGTCTCGTTGTTTACCGTTTGCCTTCCAACGCTGTAACATAAATACCATATCAGCAGGAGACTTGGAAACATAGGACAGAGCCTTGTCAGCATCTCCTGAGGGCTTGGATACATACCGCTTAGGGTTAGCTTTAACAAAGTCTATGGCAGAGTTGTAATCATGGAATTCAAAAGACGGAACTACTGCTAGTCCACCCTTACGCATAATCTCTTGACCATAATCACGGTCTAGTTCCATCTTGGCACCTAATTCGTTTGTCCCGATAATTGGATAACCTTGTTCATGGTATTTTTCCAATTTACGCATTTCGAATGCGTTATCTGACAAAACAATTAAGTCTGCTTGTTTAATGTACAGTTCCCAGTTCAAGACTTGGTCAATAATGCCTTTACCAATCTTGGAACGCTCTTGACCATGTGGGCGAATATATTGCTTCACGGTGTGTCCTTCCGCCATACAGCGAACACCAAAGTCAACTAAAGCACCAGCAGGGTCAATTAAAAGAATAAACATTAGCTCATCTTCTTTTTAGGCAATTGTTTTTTAGATTTACCAGCCTTAGAAAGAGCAATAGCAACAGATTGTTTTTGTGGGTATCCCTCGCTCTTGAGCTTCTTAATATTAGAACCAACGGTCTTTTGTGAACTACCTTTTTTGAGTGGCATTATTGATTCTCCTTGTAAGATTCTACGGTTACTGTTGCTACTGCGGGTGCTGCAAATCTTCTAATAATACGGGTTGCTCTATCAATATCTTGTGGTGTTTTAGCACCGTTAATAATGTCAGTGACTTTTTTGTATGTTTTTGGGTCTACTTCCATTCTGTCTTTAACATTTGGGCCAATCTTGCCCCAAAGAATCTTAGCACCTTTAACATTGGTATTCTTTAAACCATTAACTAATTCATTGTTAAAAATGGAAATACCTTCAGGAGTCTTACTTAGATTCCAAAGTTCTTTATTAATACCAGCAGCATCGTTATCTGCAAACAAAGCAGGAAGTGTATCTTTAGCTTTAGCTGCAGATTCAATGGTAAACGCTTCACGGGCAACCTTTTCGTGGTCAACACCAGTTGTCCGTTTTAAATAATCGTTGAATGCAGTACGTGCTTTTTCCATATCTTTGTAAGATATGTTTTCCATTTTTCCAGTTTGCAGGTTATTTACTACATCTTCTCCTGTATATGCTTCACCCTTTTTGTTTTCAAATATTTCACTAAACTTAGTTTTTTCTGCAGGAGTATTGCCATGGAGAGCTTTAAATTCAGGAGAAGACAAAAATGGTTCTTGAGCATTTGCTTCGTTATAAGCACCTTTTGCACGTTCATATAAAACATTAGATATTTTTTCTCCTTTTGCAGGAGTAATGTCTGGATGTAATTGTGACAATTGTTGATTGGCTGCATCAGTGAATTTTGTACCACCAACTCCCAATGTTTCTCCAGTAGCACCAAGCTCTTTACCAACCGCTTTGTAATCGGGTGTCTTCAATCCTTCAAAAGCCTTTGGCACCTTTTCTAATATGCTAGAAGTCCAATATGGCAATCCAAGTGCTTTAGTAATTGCCTTGTGTGCTAGTTTGCTTTTAATAGCATTGGCAGCATCACTATTTAAAACTGCATTTATTTGTTGTGGCGTTTGTGGAATTTTAGACATTACAAATCCAGCAGCAGCAGGCCCCAATATTCCCATAGCCTGTTGTAAATCACCACTTAATCCTAAATCTGCTGCAGCAACCTCGGCAAGACCTTGTAATGCACCACCACCCGCACCAGCTAAAATGCTTCCTCCACCAGTAAATGGAGAAAAAGCGGCACCAGCAAGAGCACCCTCTCCGCCACGTTCAATTGCTTTTTGAACATATTTTCCTGCTGTCTGAGAACCAATCTTTGATGGGTCTATTGAAGCATCTCTAACAATAGGAGCACCAATTTTTTTAGATACACCAGTAGTTACTGCTTCTGCAGCTTTTTCAGGAGACAAAAACTTACGTAAGTCAACCACTCCGCCAGATTCAAGTACTTTATCTGCGGCTTGACCAGCAAATTCTTTTACTGCTGTACCAGCCTTTTGGAGCATAGTTTCTTCTTTTTGAGAAGCTAACCATTCTTCGGGGCTTAGGGATTTAGTCTCAGACTTAGGTTGTGATGCCAACCATTCTTCGGGACTCATTTAGTTGCTCCAACATCTATTTGATAATCTTCCCATTGTTTGTCAGTAAAGTTTGGTGGCCGAGAATATTCTTTTTCTCCAACTTTTACAGTTTGTTTTTTGGTTGGTTCGCTAAATGCTTTTTCTACAGGAGCATCTGGTTGATTAATGTCTTTAATGACGGTATCAATCTGTTTGTCGGTTAATCCCTTGCCCCGTAAACGTTTCATCAACTCGTTTCTTCTGCCAGACAATAAATTTAGATAACCTTCTTTTTCATACGATGTTGGGTCTAATGCACCACCAGCTTGTCTAATAACAGAAACCAAAAGTCTACCGCCAGCAATTTCACGTTCTGCAGTATATGCTGCAAACAGAGCTTCTTTTTGTGCAACTGCATTTTTAGCTGTAGGGCTAATCTCTCCATCAACAATTCTTTTAAATTCTTCAGGAGTAATTTCTTTATTTTCATCACCCAAAGAAGCAAGTTTAGATTTAATACCTGCAAGTTTAGCAATAACACCAGTTTTAACTTCTGGGTCTTTAAACTTGTTAATTACTTCATCCATTTGATTTACGCCTAAAGCGTTATCAACAATACTTTGATTAACCTTTTCATCTTTTGCAGATGTTCCAATGGAACGCTCTAGGAAAGAACTTGCACCCAATCCACCATATTGTTTTCTTTCCCTATCTTCTATCCTTGCTTCTCTACGGTCAGCTAAAACAAGTAAGTATTCAGCACGTTGAGCAGCACGTCTTTGTAATTCTTGGTCTTCACGAGCACGTTCCTCTTTTTGTACTCTTGCACGAGTTTCGGGAGTCATTTTAGAAAGCAGAGTTTCTTTGACTTCAGGAGACCATGTTTGTGGAATATCTTTTGGTAAAGGAACACCAGTTCTATCTAAAGCATCTTTTAAGTTGGTAGAATATTGACCTGGTTTTGCAAAATATAAAGACTCTAAACCATCGTCTATTGATTTTTGATATTCTTTTTTGGCATTTGCCATGTTGTTGGTTGATTCTCTTTGTAACAGTTTTGCTTTATTAGCTAAATCACCGTAAGTTTTATCATCACCCATAGCTCTAGCAATAGTAGCTTGCTTCATCATTTTTTGAGCTTCAAGCATATCTTGCTGAGAATTAAGCATTTGCTGTTGATATATTCCAGAAGATGTTGGTACACCATCAGAAGTTTGCAATTCAAATCCTGGTGGCAAAATACTTTTAGCCATACCAGCCAAAGGTGGCGTAGCACCAGGTTTAGCTTGAGGAGCCAACTCTTGTTGAGCTTCCTTCATAGCTTGTTGTTGCAAACTTAATTTTTGTTGTTCAATATCAGCTTTAGCGGGTTCCATTTGCCCTTCACGGTAAGCACCGTATGGGTCAAAACTAGTTGCTAATGTGTATAATTCAGAGCCTAATCCTGCTGCCATAATGGTTCCTTATTGCGTTGGCGATGATTTGTTGTAATTAGCGTACAAAGAATCTAATGGGCTTTGTCCTGTAGCAACCCCTAATCCTTGAGCAATTGCTTGAGCACCACCAAGTATTCCACCTAATTGTCCACCATATAAACCAGCTTGTGCTGTAGCACCAGTTCCTGGGGATTGTGTAGCACCTGATAAAGATGCTAAATTTGCCAATTGTTGTTGGTAAGTTTGAGATGCTAATTGTTGACCATATTGTTGGCCTTGTAACAAAGCACCTCCTGATACTAAACGACCTTGTGCAGCTTGTTGTGCTTGTAGTCCTTGTAGACCTTGAGATAAATTAAATTGGTATCCTGGGGTTGTAGTAACAGTTTGCGGGCTTGTTAGCAATTGATTAAGTTGTGCAGCTAAACCTGGTCTATATTGAGCGAATGGGTCGGCTTGTAATTGACCAACTTTTTTTCCAGCTTGCAACGCACTAATACCGCCCGCAGCCTTTCCAAGTCCACCAATAATTTGAGCACCAGTTTTGGCATATCCTAAAATATCACCTAAACTTGTTCCAGCTTGAGCACCTTGCCCAGTAGCTGCAGCAATCTCTTGTGGATTCATGCCAGTCATTTGGGCTAAAGCACCGATTGGGTCAGAAGTTTGATTTGCGGCTTGTACCATTTCTGGTGTAATGCTTCCAGCACCTGCACCTGCAATATCGCCACCAACTGTGCTTAAATATCCAGCAGATGCAGAACCTTGAACAGCACCTAAGTCAGCAATACTAGTGGCTGCAGGTAGTCCTAAGTTTTCAGCCGTAGCTGCACCAGCACTAATCGCTTCAGCAGCAGAAGAATATCCTAATCCCGCAGCAGTAGCATCGGCAGCAGCAACAGCTTCAGCATCTAAAGCTAACGAAGCACCACCAGTTGCAGGGGCACCAACTAAAGCAGCAAGCGACGCTAAATTTTGTGGTGTTGCAATACTTCCACCAAGACCAGCTTGGCTGAATAGATTACTTACAGAATCGCTAGCTTGACTTACAACATTTCCAACAGCACTGCCAACATCAGATACGGCACCACCAATGGCATTTCCAATGTCTCCAATAAATCCACCACCGCCTCCGCCACCAAATGGAGTACGTCTTAATTCATGCGTCCATCCACTGTGTTTGCTCTTTAAAAAGCTCATAATCTATCCTAACATCTTTGTAAAATGTTTCTCATAAAAGTGATAACCCAAGTGTTCAAACAATCTTGTATGGTCTTGGTGTGTTTTACAGCTAAGGATAATGCGATTTACGCCCTTGTCCTTTAGTATTTTTTCTGACTCGCTAAACAATTTTAACCCAACTCGACCCTGTCTATGTTCCTTTTCAACATAATAAAGGTCTTCCATAGCCGTCATACAGTCTTTGTAATGGATATGAGGATATAAAAAATAAGCAATATATCCTATTAATTGACCATCTAAACGGCAAGTCATAATGAAAAAAGAACCCAAATCTTCAAGTTTTAGGTATCTATCATAATCAGGGTTTAGGTTAAAACTCTTGGTTACGCTTAATTCGTCGTAATGATTATTTAGAATTGGTTTCAATTCTTCTAAAAAATCATGTAAACGTTCTTCTTGATAGGTAATCACGTATCCCCCGATTCGACATCCACTTCAAAGTATTCTAATCTTAACGGACAATTGTCCTGATGTAAAAGGTCAAATGAACGTCTACGTCCTTGTCCTAGTCTGTGGACTTCGGATTTAGAGGTATTCAGGTTAACGTTCTGCCACGCAGAATATGTTTGATAGTCGTCTGAGGTATACCGGACTAAAGCATAGGAATCGACCTTATCTCCCACGATTTGGACGCTTCTCCAAAACTTACGTAGGTTGGTGCCACCATCGACCAAAGGAGTCCTTGCAAACACGTTTATAGGGTTTCCGTAGTCTTGGTAGGTGTTAGGGTCAAACTGATAGATAACGCCTGAATTGACGTGTTGTAGAAGGTCTAAAGTACCCAATTTGGCATAGAACTGACCAAGGAAGTAAGTCTCTTGGTTATTCTCCATAGAAGACCAATATGTCCAACCATTTTGTGCAAAGTCATATACTAGGGTATACCCTAAGTCTCTCAAGGTTAGTACGTAAAGGGAATGGCCTGAAATCTTAATACTGAAGGCATAAGCATAGTCTGGATTACAACGATTCAGAATGCGTTCAATGTATTGATTTGAAATGACTTGTGGAGTCTGACCAGCCATAGCCATTACTTGGTAACCTTTTTGTTTGGCACTAGACATCCAAATTAAGGTATTGTCCATTTGTACCAAAGAATCTTCGGCTGCAGCACCAAATTGAATTACAGCATTCTGATAAGGTAAAAATGGACTACCTGGTGATGTACCTGCATCATAGAAGAATTCAATATGATGTGAGCCAAAGGTAACAATGTAGTTAATTGTCCGACCAATAGCAATTAAAGGGTCAGCATCAGACACTACACCGATGTAGTTAATTGCCTGCCATGTGGTTGGGTCTTCTACGTTAGAGTTGTATAACAACCCTGCAGGAGTTCCAACGACATAATACCCGTCTACGAATACAGCACCTGAAACAGTAGTCCCAGGATAAGAGGTAGTAAAGGTAAGAGTAGTACTTCCAGTATATGTAGCATTTTGACTTAAAGTTAATGTAGTTCCAAATACAGTTAAAACATAAGTGCCAGAAGGAATACCTACTCCTGTCACAATCTGTCCAATCTGAATAGAAGCATTGGATGCAGATAATGTTACTGTAGGTGACCCATTGGTAACCGTACCACTTTGCGTCGTAATGGTGCCTTGAAGGTCTAAAATGGTGCCTGAAGCTAAGAAATAGACATATCCGTGGTTCTCATTCTTAAAAAAGACTTGAGTGCCGTCTACAGAATAAATCCAATCGTATTCATCACTAGCATCTACCGTACCTTTGGCAACGTTATTGTCATAAAAGGTTCCGTTAACAATGCTAAGTAAATGTGAACCTGCTGCAAAAATACCTAAACCAGCACCTGTAGTAGGGGGAGTCTGATAAGTTAGTAAACCTGGGCGTTTGACAATTGCAGTTGATTCTTTTTTCTCAACTTCAATAATAGCGTTACCGACCTTGCTATCTTTGTTTAAGGTGCCGTCACGACTTCCAATGTTATGCCCCATTGGGACACGGCTGATTGCCATAATTAGCTGTAATATCTATTAGAAGGTTGGAATGCGGTACTAGCTTCTTCTTGACTCCAATCAGTCATTACTTCTTCTAGTTTAGCAGCACGTTGAGCTAGTTCAGCACGCACTTGTGCAGGAACTCCATACTCAAGGCTTAGTTGGTCTGCCAATCCAAACTTTAGGCAATTAAACCACTCAGAAGGGAAGTCAGGAATATCGTTAGGATTGAGCACATCATCTACAGGCATTTGAACCTGAAGGTGAATGGTGTAACCCGTAGCTGATGGGGTGTCGTAAACATATAACACGCCATTAGTTAACTGTGGGTCATAGTAGACTTGGTTAGGAATGCCTTGTGAAGGCTTGTAACCTTGTTGCATATACTCTTGACGAGAGATAACCATTAAGGTGGTATCTTGGTTTTGAGGGTTACGAATAAACGCCATAACCACACGCAAAGGACGAGTTGTGACTACATTTCCTGTTGGGCCTAGGGTATAAGTGTTTTGTCCAATTACCATCGGAACTTGTAGGTCTTCTACTTTCCATAATGGCATACCCTTGGTCTGTAACTGTTTGATGTACAGATTTAGGGCTTGAGAACAGTTATTGTAGTCGTCGTCTGTGGGGGTATCGCCAGCACCAATAACACCTAATACACGCAAGGCACCATTGATTACGGCATTACGAGATTGTGTATAGGCTGCGGTCATATTATCCTAAAAGGGCTGTTACTTCAGCTTGTGTTAGTCCTAATGCTGTTAGTTTAGCAATAGCAGAAGCCTTTGCGTCTTTAGCAGCTTGTTCGGCTTGTGCTTCGGCAGCTTGTAATTCGGCTAATTTAGCTTGTGCGGCTGACTTGTCATAGGCTACTTCTTGTTCATTAGCGTCATAAGCTACATCGCCACGAATAGTAACAATAGATGGGTTAAGAGCAAAAATGGCTTGATGTAATTTAATCATTGTGCAATTTCCATCAATGTAATTGAATTTGGACTACTAGCACCATTCTGGCAAACTGTAGCTGTTCCTCCAGCTCCATCAGTATTTTTAAATTGCACCTTGTATGCAGTTGATGAAACTGATGCAGGACTATCTAAATAAATATAAGACGCAGAAAAAATGTTTCCTAATGTTGAACCTGTATATCCAAGTTCAGAGTTAAATTGAACAATTTGAGTTCCATTTCTGCAAATATTAAAACCAATGTCATTATTTGCAGCATTATTTGTTTTAAAATTTTCTGGCAAATTTACAAAAATTAATATTTTGCTTGTTGTAAATAATGGGGTAATAGAAGCAGTTAAACCTGTGTCTATAAATGTATTTGAAGTTGAAGAAACTGCCGTGGAATAAGTAGCATTAATCACTTGCAACACTTTACTAGGTGCAGCTTGTGGATTACTACCATTAGGGAATGTAGCCCCTGCTGTTCCATCAATTATAAATGTCATGATACTGCCTCAGGAGTGTTACCAGCTTCTACCCATTTTAGGTATTCTTGGTAGTCTGTATTGGCTGAGTCAAATGGGATAAATGCGTTGTCAGATAAACGAATAACAAATTCTTGACCACTTAATGAATTAAATAATTTATACATCATAACTCCGCAGAAGATGTCCAAGTAAACAAACTATTTGATGATGCAGAACCTGCTTGATAACAAGCAAAAGAATCAACAGTATTTGAATTTACAGTTTGCGAAACACCAGCAAATGTAGGAGTTGCCCTTTTGGTAACTTTGTAACTCATTGAGCCATAGTAAAGATTGTCTCCAGACCTACTAGGAAAACTTGCTGTTCCATATTCATAATACCTCTGACACAAAGCTAACTCTTGCTGATACTGTCTATATTCAAATCCAGTAGCACTACTTCCTACTTCTAATTGCACGCCTGTGATGTAGAAGGTTGCTCCGTTTGTTCCTACTACGGATGTTGCGCCTGACACAGAATAGGTTGCATTAGCAGCCCATGCTCCAGCAGTTCCTTGATAAGTAGAGCCAGCACCAATACTTAATGTGACTTGCAATCCACTAGAGTTATTTGTAAACCAAGTGCCTGTGGTATCGCCAGCAATAGTTAAGTTAATAACTGTCCATGTATTTGCTACTGGAATTGAATATGTAAAAGGATAAGACCTATTACCATTACCGTTTTGCAAAGAGCCTCCAAAAGTACCTGTAAGGCTTGAATACACTTGGAAGGATAATGTTACTGTTTTAGCGTTAGCAGTTCCCCATCCTAAATCAGCAATGTTAAAACCTTCAATACGCTGATAAATTACAAATAAATCACTTGTTCCCACAGAATATGCAGAAGATGAAGTGCATCCCAAATAGTTTGTAAATCCTACTGGTGGAGTTACTGAACCAGCATTTTGTTGAACTGTAAATTTAGAAGCAGCAGAAGAATATGCGTTCCACCTATCAAGGGTATATGTACCTGTACTTGGGGTAACACTAGCACCAGCATTTCTTTGGTCTATGCGCATATCCCCATTAATTAGCAAATTCTTTTTTAGGCTAGAATTTCCAGCGCCAAGGGAATAGCCTTGAACACTAGAAGTTATTTGGTCTGCCGCTACTGAACCATAACTCATACTTGCTCCTTACGGCTTTTATGCCATTTAGTAATTGCTTCACTACGCATTTTGCGTTCCTCATCAGATTGTTTACGACCACTACGAGATGCAGACATTTTAGCTTTTGCTTCGTCAGATGCTTTTCTACCAATATTATGATTTGGTTTATTTTTTAAAATAACTTTTAACTGTAAATATTGTTTTGCTACTTCTTTATCAGCATAATTCCAATCACCAGCACGACTTAAACATTTTCCGTGCATACATTTTCTAATTGTAGAGCGGTTAATATTTTGCGCTTTTTCTGCATCAGAAATTGAATTATAAAAATGTTCTATACCATTTTTATCTGTAAATAAAACTTGTTTAGACGGTTTACCGCCACCTTCAGGGCGTTTACGACCTTTAAGAGCCAAACTAGCACCTAGGTTTTTTCTACCACGCAACTTGCTTGGCTTGCCAAAGTTAGGGTTTAATGCACCGATTAATTTAGCACTTGTATGCGGTCTTTTAGAACCTTTGTCTGGGTGTGGCTTTCCATACATAGGGTGCAATACGCCAGCACCAGCACCATCTAATCCATTTTCATCAATCAAATTAAGCCATTCGTCTGATTCAACAATATTCCACTCTTTAGAGTATTTTAAGGCGGCTTCTAGGCATCTTTGGCTGTCGTAGTACACACCTACCACACCAGTTGAAATATCCTTGCCAAACTGCTTTAAATGGCTTTTCCACGCCAATCCACTACCTGTATAGGTATCTAGTTTGTCTAGCTTGGTAGTTTTGCAAAAATACTTCTTGCCAGTCAGATTATGCGTCTTGACTAGCAGTGCAGTAGGATACCAAACGGATGCGTTAAATTGCATTAGTTACCAGCTCCTAGATTAGAGCCAGCTACGCTTGTTCCGATTACATCAGCATTTACTGTTCCGTATGCCATTATTTAACTCCGTCTAGTTGTTCTTGCGTAGGCTGTGGCAAGGATTGATGATTCCAAGCCTTGATATAGTCTCCAGCACCATTAGAATCGTTTTGAAGTGTGATTACACCACCAGCAAAATCAAAATTTGCAAGTTCAGGATATAGTTTAATAAGTTTTTCGTACATTATGATGTCCTTACCAATGAAGCTGAAAAAGTTGGCCATTCATTTAATGCTGGAACATAAAGTTGTAAACCTGTACCTATAGCATAAACATATAATTGCAAATAATCAGTAGTTCCATTCATATAAACCATATCACTTCCTGAGTAGTAAGCTAATGTAGTTGAATAAGCCAAATCAGTTGGTCTGCTATATTGAGAACCATTTTTAAAAAATGCAAGAATAAATCTAGTTATAGCCGTACCAATAACATTGATTGTTGCATTTATCTGATAATAACCAGCTACAGTCGGTGTAAAAGTATATGTTGAAGTATTAAAATTGTTAGCAGTATCCCAATCTTTTGTATTAATTGGAACTAATGTAAAAGTTGTTGAAGTTAAAGAAGAACTAGCAGATTGGTGCGCTCGAAAAGATGGCATATTACCGCTAACCATTACTGTGCCAGTAGCAGCAGGAAGGGTAGCAGTATTCGTACCAGC
>Ga0207959_1000214_pt1 | contig 16379 bp, 20 predicted proteins | sample CryBogCBH20Aug07_FD_184609 | JGI IMG/M metagenome (GOLD analysis project Ga0207959, IMG submission 184609) | Freshwater microbial communities from Crystal Bog, Wisconsin, USA - CBH20Aug07 (SPAdes) (version 2) | ecosystem: Environmental > Aquatic > Freshwater > Lake | place: Crystal Bog... | reverse complement strand
TCACCCACAAGGCCTATTAAGCAACCAGGCAATCCGCCTTATCGGTTCAGCACAAGGCGTTAGCCTTAATGCAACCGGTGATGCACCACAAACAATCATTGCGTTTGACATTTCTAACTATTCTGTAAAGAACGTAGTTGTGACCAATGCAAACAAGGACGTATCAAGCGGTTATATCGCCGTTTATACTGCACCTAACGGTTCAAGTGGTTCAGGTTCAGCCGTTGTTTCTAATGCACAGTTGTCAAGCGTTACAACTTCAACATATGTAAAAGAAATGACTGTTGTTACTACTGCTATTAGTGCCCAAACATTATATGTAAACGTTGGCACCGCAGTTTCAGGCGGTACAGTTGACATTTATGTTTATGGTTACGACTTTAGCGCTTACCCAGCTACCAACCCAATTGGTGCTTAATTAAGCAAGAAGTAAGGTGAAAGGCCATCCTCAAAAGGGGTGGCTTTTTTCCTATTTGGACTTATAATTAATCATCCTAATTTAAAGGAAAAATCATGTCATCTACTACTATCACCCGTGGTAATTCACACGAAACTTTTTACATTCAGCCAGTATTGAGCAATGCTTCTAATACCCTGGCCGCTAACACAACTACTGCCGTAACTTATAACATTGCTGGTTTGCAAACTACTGATATTGTGACTGTTATTGGTTACAACGGTTCACAAACTGCTGGTGTTGTTATTGCTGAAGCTGATTGTTTAACTGCTGGTGTTTTGACAATTCAATTTGGTAATTTGACTTCTAGTGCTTCTGTTGTTCCAGCAAGCGGCGCATACACAATTGCGATTACACGTCTTGAAGGTCCAGCACCAGTTACGGCGGTTTAATCATGGCTAATACATCAGTTTATCGGTTTGTAGGCCCTACAACGGCTATTACCGTTACTGGTACGGCTTCAACCGCAGTCACCATTACCCCAGCCGGTAATGACCAAATTAACTATTGTGGTTTTCTAAACACTTCAGGTAATCCGGTTGCAGTTACCATCGCCCCAGTAGTTCAGGGTAGTGGTACTGCGGCGGCGGCAGTTTTGCCTACTGGCGGCAATAGCAGTCAATCGTTTGTGCTTGGAATTTCCATGTCACAACCAACCGTAATCGCAGTTCCACCATTGTTTTCTATTACTGCAATTGGTACTTCCGGTACTACATTGTATGTAATGCCAATGGCCGACCAATCTTAAGGAAATACCATGACCAATCAAGTCGCAAGCACTTCAACTACACAAATCGTGCCCGTACAGGCCACATTTAATTCGGCTGGTGTGTGTACCGGTTTGATTGGCCCTGGCGGTCAAGTTTTTTCACCACCATTAACAGGCAATACTGAAAATCCAGCTACTTTTTCTATGGGTGGAAATTTAATTGCCACTTCTAATTCATTGCCTACTATTTCATCAGGTTTTGGTACAGGGCCAACAATTACTGCGGTAGGTACATTTGTATTCAAAATTGTAGTTGGTACCGGTGGTGCCGCAAATGGAACAATTACACTTCCAACTGCGCCCAATGGATGGTTAGCATTTGCCGCTGACGTAACCAATGGTTCATCTTTATTTCTACAATTAACTGGAAGCACAACCACTTCAGTTACGTTCACAAGTTATTCAGTAACAACTGGTGCGGCCGCAAATATGTCCGCAAGTGACGTAATTTTGGTTAACTGTATTGCCTATTAAGGTTTAGTATGACTACACCATCAAATTCTGCGGTACAGAATTTACTGCCGGTTCAAGCGTATTTCAACGTTGACGGCAGTTTTAATACTTTTATTGGCCAAGGTAAGCCGTTTTATGCTACTTCTAATCCAGTTCAATCAGGACTAACAATTACCAATTCCACATTGGATTCAAGCCCAATTGGAGCAACTACACCGTCAACTGGTGCATTTACTAGCATTGCCGCAACAACTGGAACAATTTCTACTCAACCAAGTGGCGCAACTGATATTGTTAACTTATTAGCGTTGCAATCTTATGCCGCTGGCATTAGCTGGAAACAACCAGTAGCTTGTGCGACTTTGACAAATATTACATTGTCCGGATTGCAGACAATTGATGGCTATACAACACTTGCTGGTGACCGTGTAATAGTTAAAAATCAATCAACTGCCGCTAATAATGGTATTTATGTTGCCGCTTCAGGCGCATGGACACGTTCATCCGATGCAAATACATGGACTGAATTAATTTCAGCTATTGCGTTTGTTGAATATGGAACACAAGCCGGTTCTGCATGGTTTTGTACTGCAACTCCAGGTGGAACATTAGGCGTTACTGCCGTTAACTGGTCGCAATTTACTACTTCAGCAACTTATACCGCTGGTACAGGATTAACACTTACTGGATTCCAGTTCAGCATTACAAATACAGGCGTTGCCACATCAACTTATGGTTCTGCAACTGCAACTCCAGTATTTGCGGTAAATGCTCAAGGTCAAATTACTAGCGTTACCAATACTACAATTACTCCGGCAATTGGAAACGTTACAGGATTAGCAACAGGAATGTTGTCTTTCTTGCAAACACCAACTTCTGCTAATTTAGCCGCAACAGTAACAGATGAAACTGGTTCAGGTTCTTTAGTATTTAATACAAGTCCTACATTTATTACCCCAGCATTAGGAACACCAGCAAGCGGTGTTTTAACGAACGCTACCGGCCTTCCATTAACAACTGGCGTTACTGGTATTTTGCCTATTGCAAATGGCGGTACAGGGCTTTCTAGCACCCCAGCAAACGGCGCATTAGACATTGGTAATGGTACAAATTTTACCCGTACAACATTAACTGCTGGAACTGCAATTGGCATTACAAATGGTGCTGGTTCAATTACTATTGCCAATACCGGCGTTACATCATTAACTGCTGGTACAGGAATTAGTCTTTCAGGTTCTACTGGCGGTATAACAGTAACAAATACTGCAACCATGACTTATCCTGGTGCTGGTATTGCTAATTCAACTGGTTCTGCTTGGGGTACAAGTTATTCCACAACCGGAACAGGAACCGTAGTTGCTTTGGCCACAAGTCCAACATTTGTAACGCCTATATTGGGCGCCGCATCTGCTACTTCTGTAACTTCAGGTACTTTTGTTGCAAACGGAACAACTTCCGGTTCATCGTCAACTGGAGCATATAGCTATGGAACATTAAGTTATACCGATAGCAACCATATTTTGACAATGCAAGCTAGTCAAAATGCTTACATTCAGATGGAAATTCAAAACACCAATACTGGTGCGGCGGCTTCTGCTGACGTTGTTGTAGGCAATAACAACACTACTGCAAGCACTTATTACGGTGACTTTGGCATGAATAGTAGTGGATGGGCTGGAACTGCTGGAACAAACAGTTTTGGCGCGCCAAATATGGTGTATTTGACTTCTACAACTGCTGATTTAGCAATTGGAACAACTACCGCCAATTCTATTCGCTTTGTAACCAATAGCGGAGCAGATAACGCAACTGTATCTTCTAGCGGTGTTTGGTCATTTGCAAACACAATTACCGGTTCTATTAGCGGAAATGCGGCAACTGCCACTACTGCTACAACTGCAACAAACGCAACAAATATAGCAATTACTGACAATACATCGTCAGGTTCTACTTTTTATCCTGTTTTATCAGGAACATCAAGCGGAAATAATGCGGCCACAACTTCATCCACAAAATTAAGTTTTGTTCCTTCTACTGGTGTTTTAACAACAACAGGCCACAATTTAACTGGTTTAACTGCTTCTAGTGCAGTAGCTACTGATGCTTCTAAAAACTTGGTTTCTGTAACCAATACTGGTTCAGGAAATAACGTATTAGCGACTAGCCCTACATTAGTAACACCAGTTTTAGGTACACCAACTTCAGGCACTTTAACAAACTGTACGGGTTTACCAGTAGGCGGTATTTCTGCAACTGGAACACCATCTTCAAGCACATATTTGCGTGGTGACGGTGCTTGGGCCGCAGTAGCCGCTTCACCAGGTGGTTCAAGCACTCAAGTTCAATACAACTCTAGCGGTTCTTTTGCTGGTTCTGCAAACTTAACATTTGACGGCACAAACCTTTCATGCGGCGGTACTGTAACTGCTTCTTCTGATGAAAGATTAAAAACAAATTGGCAACCAGTTGTTGATAATTTTGTTGAAAAATTGGCGCAAGTTAAATCCGGTATTTACGATAGAACCGATATAAAATCTACCCAAGCTGGTGTTTCAGCGCAATCTTTACAAGAAGTATTGCCACAAACTGTTATTGCTGATGACGATGGAATGTTAAAAGTGGCTTATGGAAACGCCGCCATGGTTTCTGTAATTGAATTGGCAAAAATGGTTATTGAACTTAAACAAGAAATTGAAGTTTTGAAAGGAAATAAATAATGTCATCTAAATTAAATGGAACTGGTGTTACCTTTTCGGATTCAACAACACAATCTAGTGGACAACAAGCGGCAAAAGCATGGGGCAACTTTAATTCAAATGGCGGCTCTATTTCTATTTATGCTTCTTATAACATTAGTTCTATAACTTACAATTCAACTGGATATTTTTCAGTTGCATTTACAAATGCTTTATCAGATTCTAATTATGCAGTATGCGCTACAAATTCTGTTGATACTGGAACAAATCAATTTACTGTAACTCAAGCATTTGTTAATCCCACCAATGGTTTATTAGTAAGTCCAAGCGCATCTTCTTTTGTTTTGTCTTGTGGACAGGCTGGTTATGGTTCAAGAAATCCACAAAACGTAATGTTTACAGTATTTAGATAAGGAAAAAAAATGCAAGTAATTGTTTATACAAATTCTAATGGTGGCGTTTCTGTTTGCCATCCAACTGGTGAAATTGATATTCAAAGCGTATTAGAAAAAGATTGTCCACCTGGCGCAATTATTGTTGATAGTTCAATACTGCCAACTGGTGTTAATTTACAATTTTTTGATGCCTGGGAATTAAGCGGTTCTGTTATTACTGTAAATTTAACTAAAGCAAAAGCTATCAAATTAAAAGAATTTAATGCTTATGCTTTAGATGCGGCACAAAAACGTCAATTAAATACATTTGCTGGAATTGATAATAATATTTCTGATGCTGATTTTGTAAATGAATTAAAAATTGGACGTGATTCCATTGCCAATGCACAAACCACAGATGAATTGGTTTTAATTGCTAATCCAGCATAATGTTTAAGTGGAAATTTTTAGAATTGTTTGCAAATGGTGACCAATTGGTTGCCGTTCGCTATTTGCTTTTAGGAACAGATGGTACAAATAATATTGAATCTGAAGGTAAACACAATTTTGAAATTGGTACGGTAAATAAATCTTTAGCAGATATTGTTGAATCAGATTTGGTTCAATGGATTGAAAAAGACACTACCAAGGATGACATAAATCCTATAAAATTGGTTATTGAAAATCAATTAAAAGCCCTTGAAACCGCTAAAAAAGTGGATTTTCCATGGTTAGCTAACACATTTACGGTGGAATAATATGGCCCAGCCAATTGACATTATTAGCGGTGCATTAAAGGATATTGGCGCATTAGCTGGTGGTGAAACACCGACCGCAGAAGCGGCCGCAGATGCTTTCCAAATGATGAATGGCATGGTTGACCAATGGTCAAACGAATCCATGATGGTTAGCTACAAAACTGAAATCGTGTTTCCTATTACACCGGGTCAAATTCAATACACCATCGGCCCTGGCGGCACAATTGGCGCTAATTTTACTGGTTATATTAGCGGCAATATATTAACAGTTACCGGAATAACATCCGGTGCTATTACTTTAGGTCAATCATTGGCTGGAACAGGAATTACAAATGGTACAGTTATTACTGCATTTGGTTCGGGGGCCGGTACAAACGTTACTGAAACAGGCACATATTTGGTTAACATTAGCCAAACGGCTGGTTCAACATCCATTAACGCATACTATCAGCGCCCTCTTGCTATTCAGTCTAGCTTTGTTAGGATTAACACTAATTCTAACGGTACTCCTATTGTTAACGGGGGCCTTGACTACCCAGTTGCCATACTCAATTTGGAAAATTATGAAATGATTGGTTTAAAGACTTTAAATGGCCCATGGCCAAAGTCTTTGTATTACCAACCTTCTGACCCATTAGGCAACATTTATGTATGGCCAAACCCTTCACAGGGCGAAATGCACATATTTGCGGACACATTATTTACTCGTTACAACACTATATATGACCCAATCGTGTTGCCACAAGGTTATGAATTATGTTTGCGTTGGTGTCTTGCTGAACGTTTAATGCCTATGTATGGCAAAAATGACCCAGCAACCCTAGCTTTAATTACAAAATATGCCGCACAAGCAAAAGCAACATTAAAACGCACAAATATGCGACCAATTCAAGCTTCCACATTTAGTGATGCGTTGTTGGTTGGTCGTCAAAAAGATGCTGGTTGGATTTTAACCGGCGGATTCTTACGATAGGAAAATTATGGCTTCTACTAACTTTGTTGACAATTCAACCGTAATTTATGCGGCATGGCTAAATGACGTCAATAATGCCGTATATAACGGCGTATTTGCTGGTGGAACTATTAATCCAACAACTGTTAACGCAACTAACGTAGTTGCTACAAACGCAACTGTTACAAATTTAACTGTTACCAATTTTTCACCTTCTTCAGTTAATTTGCCAAATAATTGGTCAATTGTTACTACTTCATCAAAAATATATTTTAAATATAACGGAACAAACGTTGCTTCAATAGATACAAGCGGTAACTTTATTTCATTAGCGAATGTAACTGCCGCCGGCACACCTTAAGGATTCAAAATGCCTGATTTTGGATTCATTGGACCTTCTTACGAAGCCCCGTCCATCTACCAAGATGCACAGGAATGTATTAACTTTCGCCCTGAAATTGACCCATTAAAACAACCTGGTCAAAACGGGGTAGTTGCGCTTTATCCAACTCCAGGATTAACTAACGTATTGACATTAAATCAAGCCCAAGTACGTGGTATGCGTACTGTTTCCGGCGGTCAATACATGGTTATAGTATGCGGTGGTTATGTGTATGTAGTTAACTCACTATTGACACCTACTATTGTTGGTAACTTAAATACTTCTACCGGAATGGTAGGTATTACGGACAACGGTCAAAACGTTTACATAACGGATGGTGCATATCGTTATACATGGCGTATTTCTAATCCATCATCAGCAACATTTATTGGTTCTGTATCAGGTACAACTTTAACAGTAACTAAAATGAAATCCGGAACAATTGCGGCCGGACAACAAATATTTGGTAATGGCGTAACTGCTGAAACTATTATTACCAGTTTAGGAAGCGGTACCGGCGGTGTAGGCACTTACAACATTAACATTAGCCAAACTGAACCATCAGAAGTATTTAATTCTTCTGCGGTTGCCGCCAAAATAACTGGCTCTATTTCAGGAAACGTTTTAACCGTTTCTGCCGTTTCTAGTGGAACTTTATATCCAGGTCAAACTATTCAAGGTACTGGTGTTACCGCTGGAACCATTATTACGGCTTTAGGCGGTTCTGCGGCACTTTCTTATAGCATTACTGCGGCCGGTACTGGTTATGCCGTAGGTGACACGATTACAGTCACAGGTGGTATTTATACGCAACAAGCAACATATACTGTTGCAAGTATTGGCGGTAGCGGTGCAGTTGCTACTTTGACACCAGTAACTTATGGCGTATATACCGTAACCCCTGGCACACCAGCACCAACCACAACTAGCGGTAATGGTACAGGGTTAACCCTAACATTAACATTTGGTACTGGTACTGGTGGTACTGGTAGTTATGTTGTAAGCACTTCACAAACTGTTGGTTCAGAAAGCTTATATGCGCTTAACTTTAGTGTTTTGCCGACTAGCGATGGCGCTTTTACTGGTGCGGATGTTGTTGACATTGTTGACAACTATTTTGTTTATAACCGTCCTGGAACCCAACAATGGGGATGTTCCAACCTTCTTTCCCCTATTTCTAATCAATTAAACTTTAGTTCTAAAGATGGCGCACCTGACAATTTAGTGTCTTTAATTGTTGACCATCGGGAAGTTTATTTGCTTGGCGAAGCTTCATCTGAAGTATGGATTGATGCCGGTTTATTTCCATTTCCATTCCAACGTATTCCAGGAACGTCAACTCAACACGGTATTGTGGCCCAATTTTCAGTAGCTAGAGTAGGCAATTCATTTGCTTATTTAAGCCGTAATATTCGTGGCCAAGCCCAAGTTATGATGATGAACGGGTATATTCCAACACGTATTAGCACCCATGCCGTAGAAAATACTTTGGTTGACCAATATGTTGAAGATGCCGTGGCATATACATATCAAATGGAAGGCCATGAATGTTATGTTATTTCGTTCCCAACACTTGATTTGACTTGGGTTTACGATGTGTCCACAAATATGTGGCATAAATGGCTTTCTGTTGATTCAAATAACGTTTTCCATCGCCATCGTTCTAATTGCCATGCCAATTTCCAAAACATGAACTTGGTTGGCGATTATGCCAATGGTCAAATATATCAACTTGACCCTAATAATTACACAGACAATGGTAATGAAATACGCCGTGTACGCCGTGCCCCACATTTAGTTAGTGATTACCAACGTCAATATTTTGATGAATTGCAGATTTATTTTCAACCTGGCGTTGGTTTAGAAGGCAATACAAAAACCAGCCAAGTGGTCGGAAATGCCGTGGCTGGAACCGCTATTGCTGGTATTGCAATTGCTGGCGTATCAAGCCTTATTACCACGGGCGCTAACCCACAAGCAATGTTACGTTGGTCAGATGATGGTGGTTCTACATGGTCCAAAGAATATTGGGTTTCTATTGGCCAACAAGGCGCTTACAAAAACCGTGCAATATGGCGCAGATTAGGTTATGCCCGTGACCGCATATTTGAAGTAGTGGTTACTGACCCTATTAATCCGGTAATTATTGCCGCTAACCTTAAAGCTAGTGCTGGGGCAAATTAATGGCTAATCAAGGCGTTTACGCAAGTACACAAAATAACCCATATCCGCAATCGGAGTTTTTGGACCAAACAACCAAAAGACCAACTAGGGTATGGCAACAGTATTTATTAAATATACTAAACTTTACTTCAGCTACAACGGCCACCGCCGGTAATGAATCTTTGCCGTCAAAACCGGCTGGGTTTATTAATATTGTAGTTAACGGTCAACCAATGAAAGTGCCTTATTACAATCCATGAACGATATTATTGAACAACTTAATGGAAATGTTCCTAATAAAGAACAAATTGACCGTTTGCAAGAAGAAATATCAAAAATGCCACAAGCTAAAGTGATAACAGAACATTATTTTTCTGATGGAATGTATTGCAGAAAAGTTACTAGAAGCGCCGGAACTCTTATTGTTGGCAAAGTCCATAAAAAGGACCATTTTTTTATTTGTGCAAAGGGCGAAATTATAGCCTGGACAGAAAAAGGTATGAAAAAGCTATCTGCTGGCGATATAATTGAGTGCAAAGTAGGGACTAAAAGGGTTACTTTAGCAACCATGGATTCTATTGGCATTACGGTTCATAAAACAGATAAAACCGAATTAGATGATATTGAAGCCGAATTAATTGAACCTGACGAAAAGGCACTTTTTGATTCCGGAAACAACTTGAAGGATTGGGCATTAGAACTTCAGAATAAGTTATTGAAAGGTAATTAATATGTCATTTGTAGCCGCCGCCGTTATTGTTGGGGGAGCCACCCTTGCTGGCGCCTATATGTCGTCCCAAGCCGCTAGTAGTGCGGCTGGACAATATGCTAATGCCGCTAATCGTGGTATTGATTATAGCCAAGGTATTTATAACAATATTCAAGGAATGACAACACCTTATCGTGGGATTGGTATTCAAGCTAATAATGCGATTGGTTCAATGTTACCAGGTCAATATCAACAATATGACCAAAATGGAAATCCTGTTGGTAGCCCCGTAACTGGTTCAGGATATTTAACTGCACAACCCACAATGAATGATTTAACCAGTTTAATGCCAAATTATGAATTTGGATTAAAGCAAAGTTTGGGTCAATTTAATGCTGGTATCAATGCTGGTGGCGGTGCAATTAGTGGAAATGCAATTCAAGGCGGTACACAATTAGCAACTGATTATGCTGGAACTCAATTGCAAAACGCATTTAATAATTATCAAGCAAATCGTCAAAACGTTGCTAATAATCTTTTTAACGCATCAAATATTGGTGCTGGTGGTGTTTCTACTACTGCAAATGCTGGAACCGGAACTGCTTCAAACGTTTCTAATTTGTTATCAAGTATTGGAAATGCAAATGCACAAGCAACAATGGCTGGTGCAAATGCTTACACAAGTGGTTTAAATAATATTAGTAACTATGCCATGTTATATGGCTTGAAGAAAATGGGTTAATCATGGCTGAATTTACTGCGGACTTAAATCCTAAATCATCACAAACAAGTCTTGGTGACTTGTTAAAGATGGCTTATTATTCAGAACAGACTGATATTGCTAAATTTGAAGCGGCAAAAGCAAAAGCTTCTGAAAAAGAATTGCCATTAATTCAAGGTTTTTTATCGGGTCCTGATAGTAAAGATGCAAATGGTCAATATGATTTAACAAAAGTTAATACAGTATTACCTACTATTGCGCCAATGACTGGCATGGAATACGCCAAAAAAGTTACTGATTTAACCAAAAATCATAGTGAAGCTACTAAAGCTAAATTGGATTTATCTAATACCGCACGTGGCATTATGGGTTCTTTTTATGGCGCCCATGCCGCCGCTGGTACACAAGACCCAAAAGAAGTTGTTGGTGGTATGCGCCAATTAGCTGAACAAGTTCCTGAATTAAAACCTTATGTTGAACCAGCCTTGCGTAATTTAGAACACGTACCACCAGGCCAGGGGTTCACTAAAGCACTGTTTCAGGCACGTAATGAATTTATGTCGCCCACACAACAGATTGAAGCATTTGCACCTAAAGCCACAACGGCTAAAATTGGTGGTGCTGATGTTCCAGTTGTTAGCCAACCTTCTGTACGTGGTGAAGCGCCTACAATTACACCTACACAATTTGGTAGTGGCTCAAGTGGCTACAATGCCCCATCTACTAAAGAACGTGTACCTGAAGAAGCTAAATCAGGCACGTTGCCTAAATTGGTTAATTACGGTGCCGACCTTAAATATAAAGGCGACCCATCATTATTTAACCTTAATGATGCACAAAAAGTTGCTTATGAAACTGGCGACAAAGTTGTTAATTCTATTGGACCAAGCATCAAAGCCGCCAAAGACATTCAACAACCTATTCGTAAAGTTGAAGAATTTATTAATAGCGCTACTGGTTCTAAATTGCGTCAAACATTACAAGCTGGTGGAAAATTTGCATTTGGTAATTCTGACCTTGATTCATTGGTTAAAAACATTGCACAAGTTCAAGCTAGAAATGCTGAAGTTATGGGCCTTACTAAAACTGACCATATGCAAGAACTTAACGCTAAATTAAGTGGTAGCGAACAAATTGATGCAAAAGCACTTGCTGGCGTTATGCAACAAGTTAAAGCAGATGCAGTTGCCGCTGAAAAATACAACATGGGATTACAGAAGTTTGTGGAAAAACATGGCGACATTAATGGCCGTATTTTGGCAAACAAATTCCAACAGGCATGGGCAGACAATTACGACCCACGTATTTTTCAAATTCAAAACATTGAAAATTCACAATTGCCCGAAAAAGAGCAAGAACGCCGTATTCGTGAAATTCATTCAACCATGTCAAAAGATGAATTTAAAGATTTGGAAAACAAAGCTAAAATTCTACATCGCTTGGAAAAAGGTTTATATCAATAATGGCCGACTTATTAACCGATGACGTTCCAGGGTTTAAATACTCTTATACAGAACCGGCACCAGTTGAAAAAGCTGGTGTTACTGTACGTGCGCCAACTGATGCAGAAATGGCGGTTATTAATAAACCTAAAGTTGACATTGGCAACATTCAACCAGCATTAAAAGAACGTATTGATGCTCTTGCTGAATTATGGAAAAACAATAAAGAACTTAACCCTAAAGGCGAAGATTTGCCTATTACTAGCGGTTATAGAACTTTAGAGCAACAACGTGAAGAATATAAAAACCGTCTTAAAAATCCTAATTTAGTAGCGCCCCCAGGTCATAGTCGTCATGAAAAAGGTGATGCTTTTGATTTGCACCCACGTGTTCCTAATTCATTATTAGAACAAGTTGGTTTACATCGTCCGCACGGCGCCAAAGACCCAGTACACGTAGAAATAAACCCTGACTTACCTTTTGAATCAAAACCATATGACGTAGAAGCCGATTCAGAAGCACCAGGATTTAAGTTTAAATACACACCTAAACCATTTACGGCCGCTGAAGAACTTGGGCAAATGTATGAAGAAGCAAAAAATTATCCTTCTAAATTTTTAAAACAAGCCGCATCAACGGCTGATGTTGCATTAAACGTATTGCCAAGCGTAGCGCAATTTGCATTACATCCAATAGCAAAATTGGCTGATACGTTTATGGGTCAACAAACAGAGGACCAAAGAGCAAAATTAGCCAAAGCCGCTGAAGATTTTACTAACCCAATAGGTAAAGCTTTTGGTTTGTTAAATGACCCTGATTACAAAGCTGAAGGCGCCCGTCAAATTATGGATTATGTTGGCGAACACGCTGACAAAGGCGCAGAGTGGATTGCTGAAAATACGGGTATGGACAAACGTGATGCTTCATGGTGGATTAATGCGGCCGCAATGAAAGCCGCACCAACCATAGGCAAAGGCGTTAAAACGGTTGCACAAGCAACACCATATTTAGGCAAAGGTGTAGCAGATGCAACTGCCGCAACTTTAGGAATTTCTACTGGTGTTGGCGCCGATACTGTACGTGAAGCATTTAGGTCAGGCTTACATAATCGCCCTGAATTTTGGGAAAACTTAACCGGCAAAGCAGATAAAACAAAAGTATTAAATGATGCCAAAGATGCGTTACAAATCATGCGTGATGAACGCCTTGGAACATATGCTGATGATGCTTTAATGGTATTTGATTCACCAAAAATTGAACCTGGCAAACCATTACCAAAACCAGTTAGATTGGATTTCAAAAAAATTGATTCTCGCATGAATGAATTAATGGAATCAATCAAAGAACATGGCGAAAAAGGAACAAAATTTAAAGTAGGCGACCAAGAATTAAGCAAAATCAATGAAGTTAAAGATATTGTTAATGAATGGAAAGCCGACCCTAGTTTGCATACTGTTCGTGGAATGGATTCATTAAAGCGCCGTATTGATGCGGTATATACAGACAATCCAAAACATTCGCAAGCGCAAAGAATTATTACCGGTATGCGTAATGCCGTTAAAGATGAAATAGTCCATCAAGTTCCTGAATATAAACAAATGATGGAAAACTATGAAAATTCATTGCAACTTGAAAAAGAAATTGAACGTACTTTAAGTCTTGGTCCAAAAGCCAATCCTGAAACCGCATTACGCAAATTACAATCAATTACTAGAAATAACGTTAACACTTCATATGGTTATCGTGGCGATTTGGCACGGGATTTAGAAGCACGTACTGGTAAAAACTTGATTTCTGCTTTATCAGGACAAGCAATGTCAAGCGTTGCGCCACGTGGTTTAGCTGGATTGACCCCAGCCGCTACTATTGGTGCGGCTTTTGGTTTAAGTCCACTAGCTACCATGGCGTTGCCTTTTGAAAGCCCTGGCGTGGTTGGCGCAACTGCTTATGGTGTTGGTAAATTAGCACGTAAAGCTGGCGAAGCAAAAACAAAATTAAGTGAAATGACTTCAAGGAAATAATTATGGCAAGCGTACTTTTATCCCCAATTGGTAATAGCGGTATTCCGTTTTTTGATAACAATGGCTTACCTTTAAATGCTGGTTTAGTTTATACATACCAGGCTGGTTCTAGCACATTGTTAGCAACATATACAACTGTTAACGGTACTGTTGCCAACTCTAATCCTATTGTTTTAAATAGTTCAGGGCAACTATCAAGTGAAGTTTGGTTGCAAACTGGATATAGTTACAAGTTTGTTATTAAATCTTCTGATGGCACAACCATTCAAACTTTAGACAATATTTATCCAATATTGCAAAATTCAAGCGGTTCTGGCGCAACCATTCCATCTGGTTTAATTGCAATTTGGTCAGGTTCTACTGGCTCTATTCCGTCCGGTTGGACAATTTGTGATGGTACAAACGGCACCCCGGATTTGCGTTCAAGCTTTATTATTGGCGCTGGTTCTACTTATTCCGTAGGTCAAACTGGTGGTTCTGCTGATGCTATTGTTGTAAGCCATACCCATACCGTTACAGACCCAGGCCATAAGCACAATATTGCTTCTACTGGTTCAGGCGCTATTGCTAACGATTCACCAGTTGGCGCAACCGGAGCAAGCACTACAACAACTGATTCTGCAACTACTGGCATTACATTGCAAACTACCGGAACAAGCGGTACTAATGCAAATCTGCCACCTTATTACGCACTAGCGTTCATCATGAAAACATAATGGATAATCTTATGTCATTCGAAATCGACCCCGTGCGTTATGGTGTGCTTTGGAACACCGTCGAAAACAACGAAAAAAAATTAGAAGAAATGAACAGAAAGATGGACAAAATGGAAGCTTCTATTGAAGAACTTGTTGCTTTGGCCAATAAAGGACGTGGTGGATTTTGGATGGGCATGATGGTTATTTCCGGCATTAGTTCATTCATCGGTTTTGTTGCACATTATTTCAGCACAAAATAGGACGGTTAAAGAAAGTGAATTTCTATGTCCGACCCATTTGCGTTTACAGAAGGGATAAAAACTCTTTCAGGTAGTCTTGATGCCAGCCGTGAAGCAAGCAAAAAACTATCTAAAAGTATTGAAGGTATTCAAAATGATGGTTTGGAAGCGGCACAAAAACGGGCACAAGAAAGAATACGTGCAAGACGGGAAGCAGAATTAAAAAAGGAAAAAGCGCTAATCAAAGCGCTTGAAGAATGGAAACGAAAAAAACAAATTTTAGATGAAGAAGCTAAATTAAAAATTGATTTTGTAAAAAAATACGGCGCAAAAGAGTGGGAAGCAGTTTTAAAATTAAAAATGGATATTGAAAACTTGCAAAGAAAAGATAATGAAGAATTTCAGCATGACTTAAAAGAAGTCAGGCGTGTTCAATTCTATTGTTTTGTTGCCGCTTTAATAGTAACTTTATGGCTTAAATTTGTATTGGGGGTTATATGAACGACATATTGAAACACATATTAACTGGTAAAGACAACGAAACCCATGACATTGCAAAATGGGCATGGATGCTTGGGTTTTTCCTTGTTGGCGCCGCCGCTATCTATTTAATTTATACCGGCAAAGAAATTAGCCTAACTGAATTAGCTGGTGCTTTAGGAATCGTATCAGGTTCGGGCGCCGCTTCTGTTGCTGGTAAACATATGGCCGGTGCTGAACCGGATGCACAATGAATTTTTTATTTAATTTGTTAGGCGGTCCTAGTGGACAAATCTACATTTATTTGGCTTTGGTTCTTGGCGGTTTTGGTGCTGGGTTTTATGTTGAGCATTTACGATTTTCTGAATATAAAAGCGCAGTTGAAATTGCCGCCCAAAAACAAAAAGCGGAAGTTGAATCAATCAAAAAACAACACCAATTAGTTACTAAAGGAATTCAAGATGAATATGATGCGAAGCTTAATCTTGTGCGCCAGTATTACGCTAACGGGGTGCGGAACCCAAATGGTAGCAGTACCGTGCCAGGACTTTCCACAACCGCCAAAATTGCTGATGTTGCCGCCGCCTACAACCTTCTTGCTGGACAATGTGCAGAAACCACAGTCCAATTAATTGAATTGCAAAAATGGATAAATGAGCAAATAGGTATCAAATGAACGCTAATCAATTAATTGCCCTAGGCATCGACCCTAAATGGGAAATACCGTTAAACCAAACGTTTGTTAAGTACGACATTAATACTAACAAGCGTCAGGCTGGGTTCATTGGCCAATGCCAACATGAATCTAACAACTTTAAAACACTAGAAGAAAACCTACATTATTCTGCCGCCGCTTTAATGCGTGTATGGCCATCACGGTTTCCTGACCAAGCAACGGCTGACCAATATGCTAACAATCCCCAAAAGATAGCTAATAAAGTTTATGCCGGCCGTATGGGCAATACAGAAGATGGTGATGGCTGGAAATACCACGGTAGGGGCGTTATTCAGCTAACCGGCAAAGATAACTATATCTTTTGTGGTCAAGCGCTTAAACTGCCATTA
>Ga0207959_1000211_pt1 | contig 16586 bp, 16 predicted proteins | sample CryBogCBH20Aug07_FD_184609 | JGI IMG/M metagenome (GOLD analysis project Ga0207959, IMG submission 184609) | Freshwater microbial communities from Crystal Bog, Wisconsin, USA - CBH20Aug07 (SPAdes) (version 2) | ecosystem: Environmental > Aquatic > Freshwater > Lake | place: Crystal Bog... | reverse complement strand
GCATGGATCAGCACGTTCATGCACATGGGGCACAGATTGTCGGGTTTTACTTCCTTAGGACGCCGCAAAACGGTTCTGTAGCTACATTCCATGATCCCCGTGCTGGTAAGGTCCAAATAGGACTGCCAGAATTTGATCCCGCCAACATTACCCATGCAAGCAATGCTATTAATGTTGCCCCGGAAGACGGCACGTTGATCTTTACCAATGCTTGGTTGGCACACAGTTTCACCCGCAATGCTTCCAACGATCCAATGACTTTCATACACTTTAACCTGACGGCAGTGGCTAATCCACCTATGCCCGCGGCGGAGGTTATATGAACAAGTATGGCATCCGCTTTAATAAAACACGGGGCCAGCCGGGACGCGGGACGGAAGATCATGTCTGGCGGGTGTTTGAAAATGGCGGCAAAGAATACCTATTCAAGCACTTGGATATTAATGTTCCCGTAAAGGATGAACGGGATGGTATGGATTGGAATATTGTCTGTTATGGTGTACTATCCATTGACAGGGATACTTCTACCGCGATCATCCGGGAATCTTAATTATGGTTGAATTTCAGAACCTCATAAATCTTGGATTAGGTGCTATTCTAACCGTAGCTGGATGGCTCATGCGGGAATTATGGGGTGCTGTTAAAGAACTACAGCGGGATTTAAGTAAACTAGAAGCCGCCCTGCCAAAAGAATACGTCCTTAAAGAAGATTTGGACAAACGCATGGATCACATTGAAAGCATGTTCCAGCGTATTTACGACAAGCTGGATGGGAAGGCTGACAAATGAGTATTACCACCAACCTTGCCCTTAACGAACCAGCGTATAATAGCACATCCCCTACGTGGGATCAGCCGCTTAACTATAACGCCACCATCCTTGACCAGATGTTTGGCAATACGACTAGCGTATCGGTCAGCACCAGCGGTAGCCCTACATACACCAATATTGCGGCCCCTAGTTCCACGGCGGCGGGTAATACGTCCCAGTGCATGAGATTCCTGCTTACGGGTGCATTAGCGGCGAATCAATTGGTTTTATTGCCACAAAGCGTTGGCGGGATGTGGATTGTTACCAATAATACCACGGGTATATACACCGTATCCATAGGATCTAATAATGGCAGCAATGCCGCAGCAGGCGGCACGTTGGCTATTCCGCGCACCTATAGCATTATTATGTATTGCGACGGGACTAATGTTGGTTTGGCTAGTTCATCAAGCGTTGGAAATGTTACACAAGCACAGTCTATTGCTTATGCGATGATATTGGGACTCTGATGCGGGGGCGTTATGAATTTTGCTTGGTCGTTCCCTCAATTTATAGTGAATCCACTATCAAACGGACTGCCCAATGTGGTTACGGCCATTAACTGGGTGTGTACGGGTACGGATGGGTCTGTCACGTCGTCTTCATCCGGCACTGCTAATTTAGGAACGCCTAATCCGGCAGAATTTGTTTCTTATGACGACATTACCCAATCCCTTGCGGCACAATGGGTTTCACAGTGCATTAGTATGCCAGGCGTTGAAGAGTTAATTGCAGTGCAAATCGGTCAACTGACCAAGCCCATCTCTCAATCTCAAACACCACCTTTCTAGGGGAATTACATGGACAATTTAGAATTGGAATTAAAACTGACGGTGGCTCACATCAATACCGTGCTTAAACATTTGAGCGCCGGCGTTTATTCCGAAGTGGCCGACTTAATTGCGCTTTTGCATGGGCAAGCCAAGCCACAAATTGAAGCGTCTGCGCCGGAAAACGCAACTGAAAAACCTGCCGCTGAATAAGGGGAGTGCGATGGCATTTGGCATTGATGACGCCATTGGCGCTGGGCTTCAAATCATTAACAAATTTATTCCTGACCCCAATCAAAAGGCGTCGGCCGAACAAGCATTACGGGATTCTTTACAGTCTTGGGATCAACAACAAAACACGGTAAACGCAAATGAAGCGGAAAACCCTACTCTTTTCGTCTCTGGGTGGCGCCCTGCTATTGGTTGGGTTGGCGCTTTTGGCCTCGCGTATCAATATTTGGTGCGTCCATTTGCCTACGGAGCGGGCTGGCACGATCTGCCTGTTTTGGATTCATCCCTTATGGAACTGGTAATGGCAATGTTAGGCATGGCCGGCTTACGGACATACGAAAAAATACAAGGCGTTGCCCGTAAATGAACGATAATTTTGAACAGTGCCTTGCCTTGGTTTTAAAATCAGAAGGTGGTTTTGTCTTTAATCCTAAAGACCCTGGCGGTATGACCAATTTAGGTGTTACACGGGCAACTTGGCAAAATTACACCGGCCACGAGGTTACTGAAACGGAAATGAGAAGTTTAACGCCGCAAGACGTTATGCCCTTATACAAAACCAATTATTGGGATAGAATAAACGGCGATTCACTACCGTATGGGGTAGACTATGCCGTATTTGATTTTGCGGTTAATTCGGGGCCGACCCGCGCCGTTAAAACCTTGCAGCAGGTACTCAATATATCTACCGACGGAGAAGTTGGGCCAGAAACACTTGGTGCTCTTGAAACGGCAAACCCTCGCGAAGTTGCTACAGCCGTCTGTGACGCCAGATTAGCGTTTTTGCAAAGTTTGCCGACTTATGGTACTTTTGGGAGGGGATGGTCTAGCCGTGTTTCAGAAGTGGAACAAACGGCATTTTCTATGGTTGGATAATTATGTCTTTGACTTACGCATCATACGTCCAACAAATTGCGACGATGGCCGTAGTACCGGTCACGGACACCAATTTTACCATTATAATTCCATCCATGATTGATTACGCCGAGTTGCGGATGCAACGCGATTTGGACTTTTTGTCTACGCAAATTAGCACAACGGCTTATACTTTCACTGGCGGCAGCAATACGCTCACAATTCCGACATCTCAATTTATTGTTCCGCAAACATTTGAAGTCATTGATAATTCTGGAAATTCCACACCCTTACTGCCAGTAGGTAAAGAGTTTATTCAAAACGTCTATGGATCTGGCTCAACGCAAGGTTTGCCACAATATTTTGCCGTCTACGGCGGCGATACCAATACAACAGGCAATACATCGCAAAATCTTATTGTTGGTCCTACACCAAACAACAGTTACGCGGTCAGGTTGACGGGTACGGTACGCTCGGCGCCATTGTCGGCTACCAACACAACAACCTTTATATCTACCTATTTGCCTGATTTATTCATCATGGCATCCATGATTTATATTTCAGCTTTTCAACGCAACTTTGGCCGACTTAACGACGATCCGTCGATGGCGCAAACGTATGAGTCTCAATACCAAACTCTTAAAACAAGTGCGCTTGTGGAGGAAAACAGAAAGAAATTTGAAGCTGCTGCTTGGACGTCTTATTCGCCGGCACCCGTCGCATCGCCAACGAGGTAACCCATGCCTCATGCAACCATTAAACTATCGCCAGGCGTTGAGACAAACAACACTCCGGTTCTTAACCAAGCAGCTTATTCAACATCGCAACTCATCCGGTTTTTGCCGGAGCGTATGGGATTGGGTTTGGCGCAAAAACTAGGCGGATGGGTAAACTATTTTGGATCTGCTTTATCTTCTAAAATTCGCGCTTTAAAAGGTTGGTCTGATTTAAATGCCATCAATCATTTGGGAATTGGCGCAGAATCATCGCTCAATGTTTTAACAAGTAATACGTTAATTGATGTTACTCCGCGCACGATTGTAACCAATACATCGCCGGTTTTCGCTACTACTTCGGGTTCAAATGTTGTTTCTGTTACAGATTCAAACACAACAGCTTTATCAACTTTCGACTACGTTGATTTTGTTACACCTGTTGCTGTAGGTGGTTTGGTTCTTACTGGTCCCTATCAATTACAATCTTATACATCAACCACATACACCATTTATGCGTCATCTCTTGCCACTTCTACGGCCAATACGTCTACCAATACAACGGCAGGTTCCTTTGTTGTTGGCGATACCTATCAAATTGTCACGGTTGGAACAACCGATTATACGTTAATTGGTGCGGCTTCCAATACAGTTGGCGTTATATTTAATGCTACGGGTGTAGGATCTGGAACGGGTACGGCCAAACTTGTAGGCGTTTACTCATTCCAAACAACCAATAATTCGTCAATTGTAACGTGTTATTTTGATAATCACGGCTATACCGCTGGATCGCAATTTTATATTGGCGTTTCAACAACGGTTGGTGGCATTAATTTATTTGGTTTGTACACGATTTTAACCGTTCCTACAGCTAATTCATTTACGTTTGCCGCACAAACCTTGGCAACGTCTTCTGCCGGTCCAACGGCAATTAACAGCGGCAACGTAAATTCGGTTTATTATATTGGCGTTGGTCCACAACCTTTGCCAACCGGATTTGGTGTTGGCGGTTTTGGTGTTGGCGGATTTGGTGTTGGTCAGGGCAATTCATTGCCAGGCACCGCCATTACGGCAACAGATTGGACGCTTGATAATTTCGGTTCTTATTTAGTGGCTTGCCCTGCCGGCGGTCCAATTTATTACTACGATCCAAACGGCCAATTAAAAAATGCTCAACTTGTTGGCCCAACATCTCCTCTGGTCAATAGCGGTATTTTTGTCGCCATGCCTGAACGACAAATTATTGCTTATGGATCTTCATTTAATCTCCAAGCCGATCCTTTGCTTGTTCGGTGGTGCGATGTTGGCGATTTTACAACGTGGAACGCAACAGTCACCAATCAGGCCGGCTCGTATCGCATCCCTACGGGATCTAAAATTGTCGCCGGTATTCAAGGTCCGCAACAAGGTCTTTTATGGACCGATCTTGATCTGTGGGCGATGCAGTATGTCGGTTTTCCATTGGTTTACGGGTTTAACAAAATTGCCTCTAATTGTGGCGCTGTTTCTCGGCATTGCGTTGGCCAATTAAATGGCGTCATTTATTGGATGAGCCAAAAGCAATTTTTTATGTCCACCGGTTCGGGATCTCAACCTATTCCTTGCCCGATCTGGGACGTTATATTTCAAAACATCAACACGTCTTATTTGTATAAAGTATGCTGCGGCGTAAACAGCCAATTCAATGAAGTGACATGGTATTACCCCTCGGCGTCGTCAACTGAAAACGATAGCTACGTCAAGTATAACTACGTCCTTGGCCAATGGGATTATGGAACTCTTGGCCGTACTGCTTGGATCGATCAATCTGTTTTAGGATCGCCTATTGGGGCCGGTTCTGACAACTGGCTTTACCAGCATGAGGTTGGCAACGATGCCGTTTACAACGGCCAAACAACCGGTATGCAATCGTCATTTTCAACCGGTTATTTTCAATTGAACGAGGCGGATAATCTGGTTTTTGTCGATCAAATTTGGCCCGATATGCACTGGGGGACGTATAGCGGAAATACCAATGCCACGGTCTACTTGACCATCAACTATACAAATTACGCCACGGATACCGCCACCTCGCCGGCAACAAGTTATTATTCTGGGTCTCCGTCTAACCAAGTTAGTTCGGTTACTTTCCCCATGACCCAATCAACGGAATATATTTCGTGCCGTATTCGTGCTCGTTTCATGTCTTTTTCTTTATCATCCAATGATACCAATACGTTTTGGCGTCTCGGTGGTGTTAAGTACAGATTTCAACCTGATGGGCGGTTCTGATGGCCAGTTTAGACGATATTCTCACTACTCAAAAAAACGGCGTACAGGCCATCAATGCCTATGTTTCGCTGTTGTCTAATCACGACGGATCTTACTCCACCAAAGAAATATCGGCCAGTAAAGTAATAAAATCATCTTCCGGCTGGTTGGCGACGGTAAGCGTAATTGTGGCGGGTTCTACGCAAGGTTATTTGTACGATACCAACAGCACATCAACGACATCGGGAAACCGCATTTATGCAGTACCTAACACTTTGGGTATATATCAAATTCAAATTCCGTTTGCGACTGGATTGGTATTTGTGCCTGGGACAAGTTCTATTATTTCGGTGGGGTATTCGTGATGCCATTAACGCCAGGTAAATCCCAAAAAACAATCAGTCACAACATCTCCGAGATGGTTCATGCCGGCCATCCGCACGATCAGGCTGTTGCCGCGGCGTTAGAAACAGCACGACAGACAAAAGCGTTTGGCGGTCCTATGCCACCTTCTTCTGTTGCATTTGGCGGTCCTATGCCGCGCTTTTTAAGCAAACCGGTTAAAACGCCAAAAATTTCTAAATTGTTTAGTGGTCCAATTCATTCGCCTGTAGCCGGTCGCACCGATCATTTACCTATGCACGTTCATTCGGGATCTTACGTTATTCCGGCCGACATTATCTCTGCAATGGGTGAAGGCAATACAATGGCCGGATTTAAAGCGGCACGGCGTATTTTTAGCGGCACTCCTTATGGCCAAAGCGGCTCTGCCTATGGCGCCACATCCGCACCTTACGGCATGAATTTATCAGGCAAAGCACACGGTGGCGAGGTAAGGGCTGTGCCAATTGTGGCGGCTGGCGGGGAGTATGTTATTCACCCTAGAGATGTGATAAGGATAGGAAATGGCGATCTTGATAGAGGTCATCGTGAGTTGGATAAGTTTGTGAAAAAAATGCGTCGCAAAACAATCAAGACGTTACAAAAATTGCCTGGTCCAAAAAAGGATTAACCATGAGTTCCGATTTAAAGGTTCGCGTTGCTGTGCCGGATGATGTCCATGAAGTCATGGATCTTGCTATGTCGGCTTGTGATGAAAACGGATTTGTTAATCCAAACCCACAAAAATTGTTGGCGGAAATCTGGCCGGCGCTTCATCAAGACCGCGGATTGGTTGGCGTAATTGGTCCACAATATGGTCCAATTGAAGGTGCTGTTTTATTGCGCGTCGGGGCTATGTGGTATTCAGACGCGCCGGTTTTAGAAGAAAAAGCCATTTTTATTCACCCTGATTATCGTGCTGCCAAAGGTGGTCGCGCTCGTCAATTGTGCGATTTTTCCAAACAAGTTGCAGACAGGTTAAACATTCCATTGATTATTGGCGTTTTGTCCAACCATCGTACCGAAGCAAAAGTTCGCCTTTACACACGGCAATTCGGTCAGCCTAGCGGTGCTTTCTTTTTATACAACGCCCATACAGGCCAACATTCTATGACGGAGCACTAAAATGGGTGGGAAAACCGCAACCACGTCGTCAGCGACAACAATTCCACCAGAGGTTCTGGCTCGATATAATTCTGTCAACGCAACGGCAGAAAAAGCTGCGGCTCAACCCTTTCAACAATACAGCACCGATCCCAATGCTTTTGTCGCACCTATTAATCAGCAACAGCAATTGGGAATTAACGCAACAAATCAATATGCCAATGCCGCTCAAAACGCCTATCAGGGCGCTATGGGTCAAACCAATCAAGCTGCCGATACGCTCGCACAATACGGTCAAATAGCGCAACAGGGATACCAACAAGCTTTTGGAGCTGCCGGACAGGCACAAGCCGATATTCAAAATTATGGTCAAACGGCTCAACCCTATTTTCAACAAGCGCAAGGATTGGCTCAAGGGGCAATGCCGCAATATGGCTATGCTTCCGGTTACGCTAATCAGGCAATGACGCCGCTTCAACAAGCAACTTATGCCGCACAACCGTCTTATCAAACGGCGCAAGCCGGTACGTTGGCGGCAGGTCTTGGTTTAAGTAATATTGCTCAAGGTTATAATGCACCCAACTATGCCGCTGGCGTACAAGGTTACATGAATCCGTATTTGCAAAATGCAATGGGTTCAACTGCTGCAATGATGCAAAATCAAAATCAACAACAGCAGCAGCAATTATTGGGTAATGCTATTAGCCAAGGCGCATTTGGTGGCGACCGCGGCCAAATTGCTCAAGCAGCCCTTATGGGCCAACAAAACTTGGCTATGGGTCAAACGCTTGGGCAAATGGCCAATCAAGGTTATCAATCTTCCGCGCAAAATTATCTTTCGGGTCTTGGCGCACAAGCCGGTATTGCCGGTCAACAAGGTGCTTTGGCAAATCAATATGGTCAACTTGGCGGTGCTACCCAACAAGCCCTTATCAATGCCGGCTTGGCTCAGGGAACAGGCGCCGGTACGGTTGCCAATATTGCAGCGCAACAAATGGCGGGTGCAGGTCAATATGGCGCTTTAGGTACTGCCGCTCAAAATGCTGCACTGCAACCTGTTGGATTGGAACAACAACAAGCACAATTGCTTGGACAGTTGGCAACCGGTCAACAAAATGCTGCATTGCAAAGCGTACCGATGCAATTGGCTGTTGGTGCTCAAATGGGTGCGTTGGGTACTGGTCAACAAGCCGCAGGGTTGGCGGGTGCTCAGGCTCAAATTGGCGCCGGTACGTTACAGCAACAAACACAACAAGCCGGTCTTACGGCGCTATATAACCAATTCCAACAGCAGCAAGCTTATCCTTTCCAAGTGGCTCAATTCTTGGCCAATATTGCGGAAGGCACTGGTTCTTTATCTGGATCTCAAACCACAACGACACAACCTGCATCGATTTTTTCTGATGAACGTCTTAAAGAAGATGTTGAGCCAATTGGTGAAACGTATGACGGGCAAAAGATTGTTAAATTCCGTTATAAGGGCGAAAAAGGACCGAAGCAAATTGGTCTTATTGCTCAAGATGTTGAAAAACATCACCCTGACGCAGTTGGATTGGCAAGTGGTTATAAGACGGTTGATTATGATGCCGCAACCAAACAAGCTGCCAAGCGAGGTCATTTTTACGCCGGCGGCATAGCCGGAGAATCTATGGGCGGTCACGTCCACAGCGATCATTCATCTGAAGGATATATGCCTGGCGGTATTGCGAATCGTGAGCATCATGCTTCTGGCGATGCCGTTGGTATGGACCCTAATTCTATGGCGGCGTTGCTTGCAGGTCAGCGGGATATGTATGCACCGTTCAGCCAAGCCGGTATTTATGGTCAGGCAGCGGCAGGACTGCCTGGCGGTGGCAAAGGTATTGTGCCGCAAAACACATTGCCTGTTCGTCAATTAATGACGTCCAATGCGGCTCAAATGAGACAACCTGATAATTTGACGGATGCGGCCAACTTGGCCAAAGCCGGCAAAGAACTTTATGGTGACTATAAATACTTTAAAAAAGAATTTCCAATGGGCGCAAATAACGCACCACAGCCATTGGTTCGTCCCGATGAAGCCGATACCGATACGGACAGCACCATTACAGAAACAAAGAAACCGGAATACCGCGGTGGTATTGCTTTTGCCGCAGGTGGTTCAATTCCGTATAACACCAATGATCCGTTGGAAAGTGTCATTGAAAACGACAATATGTCGCCAACAGAACGTCGGTTGATGCAAGCATCGCAAAACCCCGCTTTACGAAGTTCAAGCGGTATTGGTGATTTAGCTAACCTTGTTTCTTTGGGCAAAGACGTTGCCACTATTGGATCTGGCGTAAGCAGCGCGTTGGCATATTTGCCTACATTGTTTGCTGCTGACGGCGGCGCCATTAATCGTGAACATCACGATGGCACCGAAGGTAATGTTGTTGGAAACAATAACGAGCCATCCATCGCAGATATTATTTCTAGCGCGGCAACAAACAACAATGTTGATCCCGCGATTGCTTCTCGCATCGCTCAAATTGAAAGCAGTTATAATCCAAAAGCACAAAACAAACTTTCCTCTGCCGGTGGTTTGTTTGGTTTGATTAACGACAACGTGCCGGAAGGCGTTGACAAGTATGACCCAAAAGCCAATGCCGAAGCCGGCACAAAACTCATTGCAAGCAATCAAGAATATTTAAAAAACAACAACATTGAACCAACGCCGGGCGCGACTTATTTGGCGCATTTCTTGGGCGCGGATCGCGCCAAGCAAGTGCTCACCAATACCGATACGCCGCTTGAGCAGATATTGCCAAAAAGTTATTTTGAAGCCAATCCATCACTTGCCGGCAAGACCGGATCTGATTTGGTCAATTGGTCAGAAAGTTTAATGGCCGGCAAACCAATGGCGCAAACTCGCACTCCTGCGGGTGGTATTGCCGGCGGTGGTGGTCAAGCAAGTCTATTTGATAAACTATCGCAAGAAGAAAATTATCTGCCTATTTTGGCGGGTATTGGAACAATGGCATCTTCGCGAAGCCCGTATCTTGGTGCTGCCGTTTTACAAGGACTCGGTGGTTACGCCACAACCGCTATGGAAATGCAAAAGCAGCAAAGCGAAATTGCCAAAAATACAATGGGTCTTGCGGCTCAACGGTTTACACCTGTGGGTGGTGGTATGTACTACGACCGCACCCTTGGCGATACTGTGCCTCTTGCAGTGTATCAATCGCGTTTGGCTCAAATGCCAGGCATGGCAAAATATATGGGTGCAGGAGCGCCATCTCCTACGGCCGGCGGTATTGCGCCTAAGCTGACGGCTCCTGCCGCTGGTGGCATTGCCGCACCTGCTAAAGAGACCGATCAAGGCGCAGCAACAACCGCTCAACCAGCACCCGATCAAGCCGTTGAAGCTGCAAAGGCTGTTACGCCAGCGGGTACATCGCCATCTTTGGTTGGTCAAACGCAAGCCATTTATTCTGAAGTTGATAAAGATCCAAAAATTGTTGCTTTCCAAAAGCAAGTTGATGATGCGTTTGCCAAGGCTCAAGCTTATACCGATGCGGCAAATGATCCGGCTAATATTGCAACAGGCAGGTCTAAAGAATACACTTCTTTGGCCACGGCAACCCTTGCTCAAGCCAATCTTGCAAAGGGTCAACTCAAAGATATGCGCGATAAATTGGCTTCCGTGCCTTTAGCTCAATTGCAAAAACAAGCTGAATTGCCGGCCACAACTTTGACGCCGGAACTTTACAAAGCCAATTTAGATGTTCGCAAACAGGCTCAAGCCGAAGCCTTGCAAGGTAATGCCGCGCTACAACGGTCACAGGCTATGATGGATCGAATGTTTGACCCCAAAACAGGCCAAGCGTTAATTAATACAGGGCCGTGGGGCGAGCAAGTTAATTACTATGCTGCTGTAGCAAAACAAGCAGGGTTTAGCGATAACTTTATTAAAAACCTGTTCAATACCAATCCTGCTAACAATGACGAAGTTGAAAAGCTTCGCACGTCAATGGCAGCAGAAATTTCACGTCTTGAATTACAGGGTTCGCCAGTGCGTGTATCCGAATTTAATCGCTTTTTGTCCAATACGCCTGGCAATTCAATTCTGCCGGAAGCCTTTAAATTCATCAACGGCCAAATCATTCAGCCTCAAGCAAAGTCACAGATGAAAGCTTACGAGGCGTTAAAGGGTCTTGATCCGACAAAGGATGATTTCCAAAACGCATATTATGAACAACAGCGCGACAATCCGTGGTATAGTCCACAAAGTCAGGCTGCACAGCCTACGGCTACTGCTCCGGCTGCAACAGCAATTACGCCTGAACAAGCCAAAGCAGAATTAGCAAGACGTCAGAAGGCTAAAGCAGGAGTTCAATAATGGCTGACCTTAGCTCTATGTCGGACGACGAATTGCAAACTATTGCGTCTGGTCAGCAAGCTGCGCCACCGGCTCAAGACATGAGCCGCATGACAGACATGGATCTTCAAAAGATTGCCGGACAAGGCAAGCTATTATCTAATGTGCCAGGCGAAGGTCTTGAGTCATCGCTTGCCAAGGGTACTACAACGGCCGCTTTGCAAGGTGTTACCCATGCACCGGCATTGGGCATGATGGGCGATGTACGGCAACTACAAACCTATTTAAGCACCTATCCAGAATACTGGTTAGGTCAAATTATGGGCGGCGACCATGCTCGGCCATTTTCTGATATTTACAACGAAAACGTCAAATTGGTTGAGCCGGATAAACGTACATTTATGAGCCAATTACAGGCTCCGATGGGCGGCGAAGAAATTTATCAAAGACTCATTGCGCCTCAAGTGGGGCAATACGAACCTGAAACTGAAGCTGGAAAACTCGGCATGGCCGGTGTATCGGCTGTCACCGGTGGCGTTGGATTTAATAAAGCCAATACTCTTTTTGACGCTGCCAAACAGGTTGTTAAACACGCGCCTCTTAATTTTACTGCCGGTGTTTCGGGTGAAGCCGCTGCTGAAGCAACAGGAGATCCTTTGGCGGGATTAGTTGCCGGTGTTGTTGCTCCAACGGTTGGCGGTAAAATTGTTAGTGGTGTTACAAATCCGGTTAAACAATATTTGGCGCCGGCGTTTAAATCCAATCAAGAAACCCTTGCGGGTCAACGCCTTCGTGAACAAGCAACATCGCCACAGGAAGCAATGGCCGCAGGTGCCATGCCGCCTCGACCCGAAGCGTATGGTCCAGAAACTTTTGGTGAAACGGCTATTGACCCAGGCTTGTTGCAAGCGCAAAAGGCCGCGTTTACGTCTAGCCCTGAATTTGCCCAAGCCGTCAAAGCGATGGAAGCCGAACGCAATGCTGCGCGTCTTGGATCTGTTGAAGCCCTTGCGCCTGAAGGTGCCAATGTCATGCGGCCAAGCGAGGTGTTAGCCCAACATCAAGCGGTTATTGATGCCGCAGAACAGCAAAGCATACAGGCGTTAGAACAAAGAGCGGCAGACCTTCATGCTGATTTGCCGGCAGGTACGCAACCTGAAGTTACCGGCGCCGGTATTAGAAAAACGCAACAGGATCTTGCCGATCAAGCGCAAAAATCGCGGTCTGATTTATATAAAGCCGTTGATCCCGATGACCGATTGTCGGTTGTTACTGCCGATATGGCCAAAGTAGGTCAAGCCGTTAAATCGTCGTTTGATCCCAACGTATCACTTTCAAGTCCACATTCGTCGGATGTGGTTAGCATGGTTGCTAACTCGCCTGACGTTATGCCGTTTAATAAAGTGATTGAACTGGACAAAACCATCACCAACAAAATGGCAGAGGCCAAAAGAGCCGGTGATTACACCGGTCATGGTGAATTACGGGTAATGAAAGATGCCGTGCAAACTGCTATTAATAACGCGCTTGATAACCAACACAATTGGGAACAAACAGCGGTTCAAGCCGGCAATCTTGATCCGAAAGAAACTCTAGCAAATAGGTTGACCCGTTTTGGAGCACAAGGACCAACCGGAGAAGGTGGTGGAGCAGGTGCTATCCCAGTTGCCGCCACAGGAACGACCGGCGTTCCTCAAGAGGGCGTGGGAGAACGCCCTGCTGGCGAAGGACTTCGAAGTGCTCAAGGCGATCAAGGCGTACAGAGATTGCAGCCGGCGGCTACCAACTTTCAAGGCGACTTGAACAATTATACCATTTTTTACCCGCAAGGTAATTTAAAGGCGCGGTATGAATTGGTTGATGCCAAAGATCTCATTACATCTCACAACACGGATTTTATGAGAAATCCGGCTTATCCAATAGATGATTTGCAAAGCCGTAACCGCGGCGGCGTTGAGTCGCGCAATCAAATTAATGATATTGCAAACAAATTAAATCCCGAATGGTTAGGTCCATCACCTAACTCGGCGACGGGTGCGCCTATTGTTGGACCGGACAACATTGTTGAAAGCGGCAACGGTCGAACAATAGCAATTATGAAAGCTTACGAAAGCGGTAAAGCTAACAATTATCGTCAATGGCTTGAAAACAATGGATACGATACGAGCGGCATGAAACAGCCAATTCTTATTGCTCGCAGAACATCCGATATGACGTCGGAACAACGGCAACGGCTTGCTGATAGTTCTAATTCTTCCACTGGATTAAAAATGAACGCCAGTGAGCAAGCCGAATCTGATGCAAAAATGATTGCCGGTATGCGTAATCCGCTTAAGCCTGGCGAAATCGGATCTGTGGCCAACAGACCATTTGTTCAAGAATTTTTGTCCAAACTTCCAATAAATGAACGCGGCGATTTTAAGGATGCCGACGGCGCTATATCATTTGACGGTGAACGTAGAATTGCTGCCGCAGCCGCTCGTCGTGCCTATGGCGACAGCGCGGTGATTGATAAAGGATTTATGCACAAAGACAACAATATGAAAAGCGTCACCAATGGCTTGATTGATGCTTCTGGTCCTTGGCATGAAATGCGTCAAGCTGCTGCCAATGGCGAAATTGATCCAAACCACGACGTCACCAATCAGGTGATGGATACGTTTAAACAAATTATGCGAGCCAAAGACGAAAGAAAACCACTTACAGATATTTTTCGTCAATCGGATATGTTTCGTGCGCCAGAAACGGACGCTATACGCGCCATGTTTTCACCTGACGGTGTAAGGCTTTATGGTCGTGATAAAATTGCAGCCGGCTTGCAAGATTACGCCGAAAAAGCATTGCAAAACCGTGCCGGTCCTTCGTTGTTTGGTGAAGAGGCGCCAAAGGTTACGCCTAAAAATATTTTGGATACGGTTGTCAATAAATTAGAAAAAACACCTGAAGAGGTCGAGCCTGAAGCAGAAGCCGCACCAACTCAGGCTGTACCTGAAGCCCAACCTCAACCAACATTGACACCCAACTTTGACGAAGCTGCTGCCAATCGTTTGGCGCAAGCCAAGAAGGCTCACGCCGATTACGTCCAGACATTCCGCCAAGGTCCGATTGGCACAATATTGAAAGACAATGGTTTTAAGGGACAGTACAAATCTCTTGATGCCGATGTGGTGGGTAAGGCATTTCCATCAGGCGATAAGGGATACGAAACGACAAAAGCGTTCATTGATGCGTCAGACCAACCTGGCACCGACAATGTTCCCGCAATGGACAAAACGGCAGAAACCATAGGTCATCTAAAGGATGCAGCCATTTTGCGGTTGCGTCAAATGATGGGATCGTCCGAACAATTAACGCCGAAGATTTTGCAAAAATGGTTGCAAACTTACGGTGGATCGTTACGCGCCCTTGAAGAAAGATCGCCAGGCTTTATTGAAAAATACAGCAACATTGCCGATGCGACGGATGCGCTTACTCAGGCTCAGGCATTGCAAACCGAATTGACAAAACAATCACAATTAGGCGTTGCCGGCAAATTGATTAACGCCAATACACCGGACGAAGTGGTCAGTCATGTTGGTCGCATGATTGGCGCCACCGACGGGCCAACGCAAATTAATAATTTGATGCAAAGGATCAATAAAAGTCCGGCGCTTCCAAGGCAAGAAGCAATTGACGGGCTGCGCCAAGCCGGCGTTACCCACATTCTTAATTCAATACAAAACAACGGCATGGCGGGTGAGGCTCACGTTTTATCCAGCGCCAAACTCCGCAATTTTATGAATAAAAATTCCGACTCTATCCGTGCATTGTACGGAAACGACGGTTACGCCAACATGGATCGTTTAGCGCGAGATATGGAGCGCAACCAACAAATTCTTGATTCGGTGGCGGTCAAAGGCGGATCCGATACGGCGCAAAATAAAAACTTCGTTACGAAGCTTATGGGCGTTGCAGGTCATCCGGCATCTGTGGGTAGTGCTTTTATGTTTGCCGGCATTGAAGCCTACGACAAATTAGGGTGGGGCGGAGCGTTAGCGGTAGGGGCTGCCAAAGCGGCTCAAACGGCAATTAATTCTTTGCGGTCTCACGGGGTTGAGAATGTCCAAAAGCTTTATGAAAAAGGTTTGCTTGATCCAAAGGTAGGATCGGCTCTCATGCAAAAGGCGTTTGATGCTGACGGCAAAATAAAGGTCGAAGCATTACGGCGATTGGCCAATGTGGTTGCAGCATCTTCGCGCACTGCCCTGCAGTCGCAATTGGATCAGGAAGCGCAGCGTCAAGATCTGTTGCAGCGTGAAACCCTTGGTCGGGCATCAGGTGGTCGTGTGTTTGACATTTCAGATCGACTGGTTAGAGCGGCCGAACAAGCCAAGAAAGCCGAAAGCAACAAGACAGAAGCTATTTTGAACGTGCCGGATGATATGGTTGCACAAGCCCTAAATGTGGCTCAAGCAGCAATTTAAATATTTTTAGGTATGTTTACCGAACCAAGTTCTTCAGCGTACAGTTCTGTCCGGTAGCAAAGATTGGCGTGGGTTTTACAATAAGATCCACGGTCAATGGTGTGTCCACAATAAAAAGTGCCAACGTATTTTGGCGTATCAATAATGTATCTACAGCTTGTTAAGTTCAGGTTTTCAATAGGAACACCTGGCAAAATGGGCGGTGGCCGATAACGCTTTTTGTAGGTTCTTTTTGCCACTAATCGCCTACCCAAAAATCTGTGTGCGTTGCCGGTAATTTTGTTTTTGAGTCCTCGTTTGGTTTGATTTTTTCCAAATCTTTTTTAATTTGTAAATGGTCTTTTTCAAGCCAAGACAGGCGCTCTTTCAAATATTTAAGGTCGGTAATAAGCTTTTGAAATTCGGATTGATCCATCTCCATACTCCAAAGCCTCGTTAGCAATGTCTTTGCTATCAGCGTTGTATTGCGATTTTGTGATCCGCTTCAAGCTGTCTCGCAAAAATTGAATTTCCCGCATGGCTTCCACCATTACCTCGGCAGAGTGGCTGTCGCAAAAGTTTTCCAACGCGGCAAAACTTAACTTTTTAATAATGTCCATCTCGAATTTTCCTATGTAATGTCGTGATAATATCTAACGCATTGTCGCGCTGGCGCTCTGCTTCGGCCAAC
>Ga0207959_1000206_pt1 | contig 16681 bp, 22 predicted proteins | sample CryBogCBH20Aug07_FD_184609 | JGI IMG/M metagenome (GOLD analysis project Ga0207959, IMG submission 184609) | Freshwater microbial communities from Crystal Bog, Wisconsin, USA - CBH20Aug07 (SPAdes) (version 2) | ecosystem: Environmental > Aquatic > Freshwater > Lake | place: Crystal Bog... | reverse complement strand
TGTTGGTCTTTGGTCAGTCATAAGTTTTTCCACTCTCTTCATAATAAGCATCATTTTGTTCTGTAAGCTCGGCAATTTGGGCTTTCAACGCCTCTATTTCAGCTTGTTGCTGTCGTAGCATGGTAGCGGCTTTAAACAAACTTATTAAATGCAATTTTGAATCTAATTCTTGCAACTCATCAGCTAGTTCATTTGCGTTCATTCTTGTGCCTTTCTTAGTATTGCTCTAGCAAATCCAATTTCATCAACTTGCGTAAATCCAACATTGCAAAAAGATAAAAACAAATTGTGTATTTCCTCATCTGTTAGTGTCTTTGCTGGATAACTAACATACTCACCAGCCATATGACTAGCGGTTCTGTCAAAGGATTCATCTGCTGGATGGGTGTAGAGTGGAATTTTGCTAGTTGTACCTCTTGGTTCTGCTCTAGTCAAATATTCTTTATCACCATCTTCACTGCAAGTCCAAATCCACGCTACTGGTTCATTATTCACTTTAGTTCCTTTAATAGGTCATCCTGTATTGGCTTTGTGTTATTGGCCACATCATGCTTATGTACAATACTAAGTGAGATCATGAATGCATGCCTCCATGCCTCATCCCATATTGCTTTCGGGTCTAACAAAAGTTCTTCGGCTTTTGCAGTTTTAAGTAGTCTTTCCCAATCCTCATAAGCAATTTCCCATTTTTGCTTATTGTATAGAATGACACCCATTATTTGTCTTTCTTTGATTTCAATTGTTGTGCGCTAATTTTATTTGTACAATTAGCGCATTGCCAACGTTTAATATGCTTATTTGCTGTTTGTATTACTTGTCCTGTTTCTGCAGGTTGATAAGAAATACATGATGAGCAATAGCGTGTTTTTGCTGCATTTTCACGATCTTCTGTAGTGAATGAAGTCATTCTACCTCCCAAGGAAAGACCAACCATTTGTTTAGTAATTGTTTTGTGCCATAAAACTTTAAAGGCGGTAAATCGGCATTGTGGTATAACACAGCAAAATCTGCTGATGGGTGACATGCTTGTAAATGATTAATGGTTTTACCTGTGTCGTAAATTTCATCTATAAACAATAAATTCGGTAAACCATCGCCTAATTGTGAATCAGGCCAAACTACATACATTGGTAAATTTAACCGATGACTAAGCATTACTGCAGGCACCAATCCACCTCTAAGCACACCAACAATTGCATTATATTGCTTACCGCTTTTACGAATTTGCATGGTTAGCTGATCAACTAAAAATTCGATTGTAGACCAGTCAATAAAGACTTTTTCTTTCTTCATTCCGGGTTCCCAATGCGTATATTCTATAGTTGAAAAATCAACCATTTGCAAGCTCTAAATAATTTAATCCTTTATCAGAGACGGAAAGCTCTTTGATACGAAGATTATTATTCGGGTTTGTAACATTGACATATTCATTGTCACGAAGCCATGTTAGGTTCAAATAAATATGCGCTCTAGATCCGATTCGCTCTTTCTCTGCTGCTGTAGCTAAGTCTGTGATCTTAATCGGCGCATTTTCTCGAATTAAATCGAGAATAATTTCAGCAACATGGGTCATGTCTGCTTGTTGACGCTTCTGATGCCAAGCTAAAGGTGTTTTCATAATACAAGTACTCCATATGCAAACATACAACCTAATACAATCCCCATTGCAACTAAAGCTGTAATTTCCAGCCATCGTGGAATGTTGTATTTATCTAATAACATTCTGTTCCCTTTCAAGATTAAAAAAAGGGGCATAGTATTTAGCTATGCCCCACCGATTTAAGCCGCTAGCAATAGATTGTCTAAAGCTTTTTGCTTAAGTGTTGCGCCATAACCAAACCATGCACTACGGATACGTGCATCATCGGTTCTAGCATTTTCCCAATCAACTAATTGTGTAACCGCATTTAATGCACCCCATGCAGTACCGTTTGCTGATTCCAGATCACTACCAATGCCACGACCTTCAAACAAATCCAAGGCACGTAAAGCTTGGCGGCTTGGTTTGTCCTCGGTACCACCAAGCACATTTACAAAGATTTGTTTTGCTTTTGCGGAGTCCAACTTAATGCGAGCCAATATTTCGGCTGTTGATTGGAATGCCTTAAAGCCAGCATTAATTTCACCTAGCTTCTTCATAATGTCAGAAGGATCAAAGATGGAATTATGTCTTACTTTAACTGCTTGACCGTGGTTTTGTGCAATTTGCATTGTATTGTTGCATACAACGCGGACTGTGGTAAGACGTGCTTGTGTTGCCAATGAGCCATCGGCTGATGAAGCTAATAACAAATACTGGTTAACTTTATCGCCTGCAAGGTTGAATTCACCTTCCATACGTGCAAGTGCCCAATAATGTGCACCATTACGAAGTACGCCGGCTGTTTCAAGCTGTGCGGATGGACCAACAATTTCTTTGAAGAAATGTAAAACTTCGATTGGCTGAACAATTTTGTAACGATTTGAGACAATACCAAGTGCCTCGGATGAGTCTTTACGGAAGATTACTGTCTTGCCAGAATAAATGTTATTAATTCTGTCTTCTGTTGGTTGAAACAAAATTGAAGTTGTTGCCAATTGAAAATCAAGACCACTTTCTTTTGCCCAAGTGTCGATTGATGCATCAGCCGTTAATTGCTGACCAAGACCGTGCCATGGTGTTTCACCGACGTAGGCAATAGCATCCTTGCCGTCGATGGTTTTAGCTATCATATGTGCCATGTAGTGCTCCTTATTAAAGTTAAGAATTACGAATTTAACTACCTACTATATTACTAACTACAAGTACATTATACCATATAATTATACTTTTGATTATCACCATGTGAAATAAATTAAAAATTTGTACGCTGGATTAATTTTTCGATTGCTTCATTAGTTTTTTCGTACATTTCTTTATAGTTGGTACTTAAATCCCTTGCGGTTCTTGCCAATAACAAACATCTAACTGGTTGACCATCATTGTTTTTAATCACTTTATTTTGTTGCACAAAACATAGCTCATTAAACGAATTATTAATGTTATGACTTGTAAGCCGTGCGGACTCATAATCAAAATAACGAATTAATGTTGTCATCATACTCTTACTAAGTGCTGCTACACCATCAAGCTCTGAATCAACCCATTCCCAGACATCCTGTGCAAACTGTGCCCATGCTGATTTACTGGCTTGTATTACTTCTTGTTTGTGATCTGTCATAGGAGCCGGAGCTCTTGGGTCAAATGTCGTAAGATCCCTTGTCATGTAGAAATGCATCATGTGTTCAAAGCCTTGTTGTTCTTTACACCACTGTTTGACATCATGAATCATCGCATGACACACAATAGGGTCTAATGAATGTGGTATATAGATAGCTTCTCGACGAGCTCCTTCATTCACTGTTGTCACTTTTGCATGATTGGTTGTAAATGCATAGTTAATATAGTTTGTGATTGAGAATACATCTTGGTTTTTAATCTCAATTGGAATCGAGTCATTGGTTACGTAGTTTTTCACTGTATCTGCATGCCTTGCATTGTCCGTGCTTGGCTCATCTACAATAATCAATATGCGGTTCAATAAGAATGAGTTAAATCTTTCAAATAACCGATCCGGACCTAAAGACAGTGATAATTCTCCCATCATTTCTGCTATCCAGCCTACCGTAAAGCTTTTACCAATGCCTTGTCTTGGACTAATAAACTGTATTGTTGTGTTGTTTCTTTCCCAGGGTTTTTGTAAAAACTGTGCAACCCAATTATGGAAAAACTCTTCAAATTCTGGTGCATCTTTAAAAAAGTATTGGCACCAATGCAGCCATGGATCACATGCTCCTGCAAGTGGCTCATACTTCCAGTTTTTCGTGAAATTATAGTAACCATCAGGCGTAATGTTAAAGCCTTGGTGTTGTGGAAACATGCCTAATCCTTTCAGATTCAGGCGTTTGCTCCAAGCAGGATAAGCGTCGGCAAGTTTTACTATAGTCATTCGACCATTTGCAGCTGGACGAAGCCAAGTTTGATTAGCAAGTTCCGTTCGTATTCTTTGACTGCTCATTTGCATGCCATCAGATAAGCGAACCCATTGACCGTTGTAAATTCCCCATTGAGTACGTGCTGTGTAAAGATAATATTCTTCACTATTCTTCACCATAGTTGGGTCAACACAATCATTCAATACTTCTGAGAGTGTACCACCAATTTCTAAATGATCATCAATAGCATATTTCTGGCCTTTAATTGCTTTAAACTTACCAATGCGACACAAATGCACTTTGGCACCAAGGCCTGCAAGTGTGATTGCTAATTTAGTTTCTTCTAATGCAACCTGATCATTTGGCTCACCGTCTTCATATTTCCCATCATAATCAAAGAGAATAAACACATCACGAGATGCTAATCCTTTGTTGTATAGGACAGCCATCAGGTCTTTATGAACGGGCAGCTTGGATTTGTCAGTCCATGAGGATACACCGGCAAGGGCCAAACAGATATGAGGCAGTCCTTCTTTTTGGATTGCCTTGGTGATTGCGTGGGCTTTAAATTCACCCTCTGTGATAATTAGTGGAATTCCTAAATTCGTACGGGCTACCTGCCACATCGGGTTCTTAGGAAAATAAATGTGAGAGCCTGAATGCTGCCGTTGGCTATACTTTCTTTTTCCGCGCGGATTCAGAACTCGAACGCGAACGAAATCTGTTTCGTTTCCGTCCATGTCATAATAAGGAATCTTTACTGAAGAGCTAAATTCAGGAAAACCTAGAAGTGCTTGTGTGTCTTCTTCATTTAAAAAGGACAGACCTAATGCTTGTATATCATCCTGATCAAAGTTTCGTGAATTTAGGAAATCCTGATATAATTGTTCCGGTCTAATTGTTTGCTCATTGAAACCCAAGTCAATGCTCCTTCAAATGGTTAGATGACTTCATCGGTCAATCCTCTTAATCCCCAATGTTTCTGCATTGGGGATTTTTTTGTTCGTAATCTTTACTTAATACTAAATACTATTAACCCGGCACATCTTTGTGCCGGATAACCATCATATCACTAATTGAGTTCTTAGCAGTAAGAAATAGGAGTCTTACTTAACAATTGGTGAATTCTTAGTACTACATCACGACTTTTACCACCGATGTGCCATGTGCGAATATCTTCTTTGGCTTTACCTGAAGGCCCGCAATAGTTCTTACCGTCTTTCCAGTTATAAATTGTAGCAACTTCACCGTCCGGAAATTCTATGTACCACTCGGCATCGCATTTAAAATCATCGAAATGATCAGATGGTTCGCCAAACATATCGACCAATGTGGTATATGGTAAATTATGTAGGTAAGCTTGCAATGATGTGCCGTTGGCTGTAATGGAATCATCATCGTTGTGAGTAAGAAAGGGTTTGGTCATACTAACTCCAATTCTGTAATAGTATAATTATGAAGCTCATACTTTATTGCATCGTTCTGAGCATCGAGTTTGTGATGGTAAACACCAATCGGGTCTACCTCTTCCATAAGAAGATACACAGTGGTGGAATTATTCTTCGTCATCTTCTTCATCCCAATTGCAAGGATTATTGCCTGAAGTATCAATTTCGATACCACCAAATGTTAATACACCTTCTGCATCACGAGTACATTTAACATTGTATTGAAACTCTACAATTTGTGAAAGCGAAGGATCATGTTCTTCTGCATATGCATATGGAACGAGGCCAATGATACCAGCATCGACACCATATTTGTGACCACGATTACAACAGTATGTGCCATCACCATAACGTGTTGAGAAAGCAAGAACCTGAAAGCCATGGACTAGGCCAACAGGATGATTGAAATAATCACATGAAGCGAGCAAATCATCCCAGTCTTCTTTTGGCACTACATAGCAAGGATCGCCAAGGACGTACTTGCCGGGTGGCACGATAACAGTGACAACTTCTGGAGGTAATACTTGCATTTGAGTCATAAATTACTCCGTTTTTAAAGTTTAGAATTAAGATACTACATAACCATTATACCATAGATTACAACTATTGCATATCACTATGTAAAATAGTTTAAATCTTGATACTGTTAGTAAAAACGTTCGATACGATCTTTGATCTTTTCTACGAACATCTGTAAAGCAATGCCTTCCATCTCTACCACATCATCGAGATCATCGGGCACTGAATACTCTGTGGCAACATCACGAAGACGCTCGATTGTGTCATCGAGGAATTCGTCTGCCATCTTATCGCTGAGCGTATCAGCTAGTTTCTTAAGTTCATCTTTTGTCATTTCTGACTCCTGTTGTTGACTAAGACCACATTGCTGTGGTTTCGGCTATTAAAGCCTCATCAGTTAGCCTATGCAGCCTCTTTCTCGGCATCATAAAGCTTGGTGCCTTTGTACGTGCCTAGATACTGGCAACCATCTACTTGTGGGGCATACCACTTGATCTCGTAGTTCGCTGCATTAGGCAATGGAACGTAGAAAATGGTATAAGTTGCTTTCTGTTTTTTAAACCAGTCGATAACATCGTTAATGTTATCTGATGTGCGCCACTCTGCGTAATTGGCACCGTAAAAGTGAAATGGTTGAACGGAATCTATGGTATTCATGCTGCCTCCTTGTGAGCGGGTATTTTAGGGATTTCACGAACAATGACTGGATGTAAAGTTTCGCCTTCGATCAGTAAACGCTCGATACTTTTCTCGACATACTTGCGAACGTAGGCTTCTGTGTCCTCGTTGTGGACGGTAAGGTGGAATGAGACACGGTACATTCTCATGAGTGTAGTTCCCATGCTTTGAAGGCTGCACGATGAGTTGCCGCTTGGATTTTAATAAAGTCTTCACCCATATTGGCATCTTCGAAGATATCGAAGAGCTGAGTTGTGTGACGAATCCAACGCTGAATGTATTCATCGCGAGACAATTGAATGGGTTTGCCAAATGAATTGGTGAACTCTTTAGTTTGCATCAGTTTCTCCTATAATGTACTGCGTTGACTGGCACCAGTCGTTGATAACATACTGCACGTCTGATTTGGGAATGCCAAGCTGCTTAGAAACAATACAGATACGATCTGAGCGATCCATGACTTTTTCTAAGGCTGCTATAATGTCCATGACTTTATCGGGATTCATAGCACGTCTCTAAATTTAAGAACTTCGCTAACTGAGTCAGTGAAGTTAGAGTTGTTTAAATCTGGATTATCGAATAACTGCTGAGCTTGAGCCAAGCGTTGATCAACAGAACGATGAAATACTGAATAAAACCGTTGATACTCATCAGTAGTACCGAATTTCTTATTGATCATGTACTCGACCATAGGGCTTAGGTAATTCTTGTAAAAATCCTGAGCTTCTGGCTTAGTTGCAAAAGATTTAACAATTCGCTTTTGGTGCGGGGCATCAGTGCTGTAATCGATGGCGAATACAATCCAGTGATTGTCAGACTTTTTGCCTTTAGGCGTATAAGCACAGTTATACGGCCATGTGCCTGATTTGATAAGATTTGTTAGCATAATGTATCTCAGCTATGTTTAGAATTTAGAAGATTAAAATCGTAAATACTCTTTACTACATAACCATTATACCATATTTTGATACTTTTATCTACCACTATGTGAAATAATTTTTTGGTTTCGGTTACATAATCTAGGAAAAGTTACATGTTCGATGAGACATTTTAGCATTGTTCTAAATCTTAGTCTACTGAGTTACAGAATTTTATGTAACTGAGAGAAAAAGTGTAACCGAGAGAGCTAAGCAGCATAAGGTCAGTAACAGAGTTACATAGTTACATATTATATTTTATTGAATTGAAATGTATATAGTATATAGATATAGATCTGGCCTCGTTTTTGTGTAACTGTAACCAAAAAGTGTAACCGTGTTGCAGACCATGTAGAATTGTGAATATTCACAGAGGAGCAGTTATGAGCGAAAAGAAGATTCATGGCAATAGTAAGTACAATCCTGCATTTTGCGAGAGAGTCATTGAGATGGGCAAGCAAGGATTCTCGAAGGAGCAGATGAGTAGCGCTTTGGGCGTAGGCTGGGATTGCTTTGATAACTGGGCCAAGAAGCATGAAGAGTTCAACCAGGCCTTACGTACGGCGCTCCAAGAGGAGTTATCATATTGGGAAGCGCTAGGCTTACAGAACATTCTGGAGGTTCCGGGAGGACAACGCTTAAATGGCGCGGTCTACAACAAGATCATGGCCGCACGCTTTCCTCGAAAGTACTCAGAGCGGAACAAAGTCGAGCTCACTGGCGCCGATGGTGGCGCTGTACAAATCGAGAACACGCACACTCTGGGCCAAGAGATTCTGGATGAGATACTTGGCAGCCTCCAAAAATCGAGCCATGACGAGTGAAACGGGCTTTCGGCAAACGGGCTTTTAAACGGGCTCTAGCCCTTTCAGAATCGGCTCAGAGTCTCGAGATTGCTCAGATTCTGAGCGCTGAGCTCTCGAGCTAGCACGCAGGGGTGGATTATTCCCTGGGCTTTTGGGACTGCGCCGAGTGCCGAGCTCTTAGAATCTGAGCAGCTTAGCGTTTAGAATTTAGATTTCAGAATTTTTCTCCTTTATTTTTTGTTTCCTATGATTCTATTATACCATAGTTCTATGTTTTATTCTTTCACAGTGTGAAATAAATTATTTTTTTACTTTATCACATCATGAAATTCTGAAGTACTAATTTATGGTATAATGAATCGTAGCAAGCAATAAATTACTTAATTCTTAACTTCGGAGATTTATATGAAAAATTCTTTCGCAATTAAAAACATCGAATGCTTTCCTTCCAAGCTCAAAGCTAAAATCGCTGGCACTGATTTCTATGTTAACATCGAGAAAAAATCAATTCTCGAATATTTAAAAGCTCTCCCAGCAAATGGTGAAGTTTGTAATGTTGAATTAAAAGATTACATCTACATCGAATTCATTCAACAATAATCCTCCCACTCGGATCCCAGGAGCCTAGCTCCTGGGATCGAAGTTTTAGCTTGGCTCTGGGCACTAGGCTACGGGCTTTTTTACTGCAGAAAGCATAGGACCTCGAGACTTCTGCTGGGGGCGCGCTAGGCTCGCTTCTGAGCACACAGTCCTCGGTAACCTAAAAGTAAACACTTATCTCTGCAGCTCTCTGCAGCACTGCAGCTTGGCTAAATTGCGTAAGGATTAACAGACCGATTCGGTCTAGGGTTGTCATCATCCACGTAAATGGAGGATGTGTCTGGCACATAGTCCAGTGTGATCATGCCACTGTCTCGCAGGTATCGGAGTGCTTGGCTCAAAGCATCCACGTAATCGTCATGTCTGCCTAACGGAAAACTGCATACTTCGGATATGAATGGTTGTATCCAAGTCCTAGGCTGCCCAGGTATCTCACTGCTTTCAGGTAGATACATGAGCCCCTTCTCGATCATCGGAGCTACGATGTTTAATCGAGTTGCCTTATCTGCCGACCCCGGATTGTAGCCTCGAATAGGAATCCGTGTTTGTTGCAAGTCCTGTATCAGTGCTATGCCACTAGACTTGTTTTCAATCAGCACCAAGTCTACCTTCTTCCCGCTCCCGAATTCATCCGGATTACCGTAGACTTCGGTGTACTCGTCCTGTAGCTTAGCCCTTAGATCCGGATACAGTAGATGCTCAGACCAACAGTCTATCAGCATGACACGGTTGCCTTGATCAGGCCCAGGTCTGAAGATGCCTAGAACCACACACGCAGTGGGGTCGTTAACAGTCTTATCAGAGGTTGCTACGTCATAACTTTGTACTACGTATGAAAATTCAGGGAACGGCTTTTCGGAGTCATAGAGCTTGAACCAGCTTCTTTTGACCAGACCGCTCTCTTCTGGATTCAGAATCTCAGCGTGAATCTCTTGGCGGCCGATCTCTGTGCCTTCGTACTGGAGAATCTGATTCTGGAATGTCGGTGCCAGATTGTGCATGTTGCTATACGTACTTGCGGTTGTGACATGTACATCTTCACCGTCTCTGTCATACAGCTCTACGATCTTAGGAACCGGTTTAGGAGTGGTAGTGCAAACCATACGTGGCTTCTTACCTAGCCGTAAACTGAACTGAATCATGTCCCAAGCATCATCAAGGTAGTCATAGGCAGCTAGCTCGTCTGCCCAGACATGGTGCCATTGTGGACCGCGGAAGCGGCTAGGCTCAGATGCAGCAATACCTTTGATTAAAGAACCATTCTTTAGAGTCAGTTCGTGCAGAGAAATGCCGTAGTTGGAGATGATCTCGGGAGGCGTGACGTTTAGCAGGCCGGATTCTCCGCCAAAGCACACATCTCGTATATCGCCACTGGTCGGAGCAGTGACTAGAATGCGGCTCTTAGGATTTGACCATGCAGTCCACCACACCCACTCGGCGGCAAGCCTTGTCTTTCCGGCTCCACGACCAGCTAGCAATAGCCAGATCGCCCAGTCTGTGTTCGGTTCTATTTGGTGAGGTAGTGCTACAGTCAACCACTTTAGCCGAGCTTTAAAAGCTGCTCGCCACTCAGGCGACATCTTCGATAACTCGGCATCATGCTGCTTAATTCGTTTGGCTATTAGTTTGAGCTGCTCATCAGTCAAAGGCATAAGTTATTGTAACACTTACTCAGATAATGTTATGATCTGTGGACATGGATCCTAGCTCTAACGTCTCGGTTTCGTTTGACCCGTCTGAAATTGAGGCGATACTCAATAAGTCTGCACAACAGACTTCACCGTTGCAAGCAGTAGTTCCTCAGCAAGAACAGCCACAAGCAGTTCCTCAACAAGAAGCGCCATCACCATTTGGCGCTCTTAGCACACTTGCAAACCATGCGCTTGACTACATCACGCCTAAGCTACCGTCGTTAGATGACATATCCAACAAACTACAGACATTACCAGAAGACATTACTCGATTTCTGACTAATCCACAAGCATTCACAGAAGCAGCGACAGGTAAAAACCCATTACCACAAGAAACTGGTTTTGCTGCATCGTTCACAGGCTTACCTGCTAAGAATCCGAACTCGTTATTTACACCAGAAGGAATGGCATACCAAGAAGGGTATGAAACTGGTGAGCCATACGGCATAGCAGCACAAGTTGTTCCATTTTTATCGCCTATTGCTAAACCATTAGCTCAAGAAGCTGCTACTCGCGCGTTTATGGGCGAATCGTTATTGCCTAAGCAGCTACAACCATTTGCATCTGACACTGGTGCTCTTGGCATTATGGAAGGACGCTCATCTAGAAACTGGTCACCTCAAGCAGAAAATCAGTTTCTAAATAATGAGCAAATAGGTATGAGCCCGCATGCTAATTTAGCAATGACAGGAATGCTTAGAGGCCCTGACGGCATGCTAAGACAGCAGATCTCAGACAAAGCTGCTCAAGTAAAGCTTCATGAGAGTCTGATTCCTAGAAAAGATTTAACACTTGAAGATGTGTATGATCATCCAAAGTTGTACGACTCTTATCCTTGGCTAAAAAATATTCCTGTCATCTTTAGAGAAGATTTGCCAGAAAGATCCATGGGTGGTTATAGCCCAGCATCTAATCATATTTATCTCAATGCAAAGCATATCAACAATGCTACTGAGATGAAGAAGACATTTGGTCATGAAGTATCACATATCATTCAGCAAGCAGAAGGATTTGGTAGAGGCGGTAATGAGGCAATGTTTCCTGTTACTCAAGACATTGCAGATGCAAAAGAACTAGAAACATATATGAATGCTGCTAATATTTCTGCAAAAGATGCAGCAGATCTATTTCAAGCAACACACAAACGCCGCCCATCAGAAGTTGCAGTAAACTATGCAAATTCTGGACAAGCTAGCATGGTTCCTTACTTATCGCCTACAAAGCGGTATGAGCACATATTAGGTGAAATAGAAGCAAGATTATCAGAAAACCGAATGGGATTGACTAATGAAGAGCTTAGGCAATACTATCCTTATGAATTTAAGCCTCAAAAATTTAACAGTGGTCTGCCCGAGAAAAAGAATTTTGGTTTAGAAAATGACACAGATCTAGAGCATGCATTAATTCATGCAGGCTATGATGCCAAAGGCAAACATATCTTTATGACAGCTCCTGAATGGAGACGGTCACAAGCTGCAAGAGAAAAATTAGCAGCTCGTCAAGTGCCGACTACTGATGAGATGAGAGCTGAACTAGCATTACGTCCATCAGAAGATATGATGTCCGTCAAAGAAAAAGGCGGCAACTGGCCTGAGTCATGGCTAGATCGTAACATGGAAAGACTAAAGAAAAAAATTCCTGAGTTTGACACATCAAAATCGTATACTCAAGATCAAGCAAATTATATAAGCAATCGTTTCCCTGGCATTCAAGATGCATATGCCATGGATTTTAGACAATCAGGCAAGCATGGCATGGATTATGGAAAAGACTTTTGGCCGTGGATGGAGCAAAACTTTCCTAATGAGCTAAAAGAGCTAACAACCAAAGCCACAACAGATCATGCATTGAATAACTGGGTTGATAACAGACTAAAGCCTTATCTTAGAAATGAGTTAGCTACTCCTAATGATTCAGTTAGAAAACTTGCAGATGAGCATGGAATTAGCCACATCAAAGACTTAGAAAATACGCAACCCATGTCTAAGTTTGCTTTAGAAGAAGCCAGAGAGAGAAATAAAATGCCGCTTGAAGGGCATGCCACAACTCCGGCAGGTAAAATGTGGGAAAATTTGGCCGACACTAGTGTACATCCTATGCCTGCTAAAGAGTTTATTGGCGACTATTTTGCAACTGCAACTCAAAACCCTGGATTAATAGAAGCTGCAACACGTGATCCTAGTGCAAAAATTCATCAATTAGGCAGTGACTTTGACACAAGGCTTGGTCTTGATCATTTAATGGATGAGCTTCGCAGCTCACTTACAGGAAATGTGCCTCAGCATTTAGCACTAACTCCTAAGACATTAGAGCGTATGACAATGGCCGATGCAGTTCGACATGTCAGCAAAATTAATGACTACCGTGAAAAGCAGATGGCAAAGACCGCTGCTAAAGACATGGAGCATTTTCCGCCTATTAAAGCATATGCAAATGGTGATAAGTGGCATGAGATTAAGATGCCTGATGTAGATCATCCGTTGGATGAAGGGCATGAACTTATTCAGTTTACTAATGAGAATGGTAAGCCAGTTCATAATATTATTAATAAAGCTACTGGTGAACGCATGGTTGACACCACAAAACATGCCAAGCATGCAATGGAGCAATATAGCGAGAAAAAGAATTACGAACTTCTTGATAAGACACTCAAGAATGAAGGTGACATGATGGGTCACTGTGTAGGCTGTTATACCGATGAAGTTGCTAGTGGTGACACAAAGATCTTTACATTACGCGATAAATCAAATAAGCCTCATGCAACTGTTGAGATGAATGTAGTTGCGCCAAGATGGGATGAACTTCCTGATCATGTTAAAGGAATGCAAACCCCTGATTTAGAAGATTGGATTAAAGACAACCCAACTGTTGTGCTTAATCAGTTTAAAGGTAAGCAAAATAGACCGATTATTGAAAAATATCGTGATCAAGCACTTGACTTACTAAACAACCCTGAAAATGTTCACACGATTTATTCAATTACTGATGAAGGTAGACGTGACCTAGCAGGCGCAGGTATTATAGATCGTAATGATACGAAAAGCGTTATGAATTCTTTAATGTCCCCTTCTATGGACACTAAAGGAAGCAAAATGGATCTATATAATCAGTTGCTTGAGAAAACCCCTGACTTGCCGCGTTTTGTGACAACAGATCATCTTCGTGAATTACTACAAAGTAATAAGCCTAAGGGACATAAAAAAGGCGGCAAAATCACAAAAATGAACGAAGGCGGTATCTCTCCTGCATCTGATATTCCACAAACTCCTGCAAAACAGAACCCAAACACAACAGATTACGTGAAACCAAAGACAGTTGACCCTGGTTTTAGAGAAATCTTTGAAAGAGTAAGAAATACGCCTAAGCCAACTAGTGGTGGTGGAGGTGGTGTAGGTTATGTCCCCGGTGGCAGCAACCCTTTTAACCCTGATAGCCCTTTAAATCGAAAACGCGGTGGTCGTGTTAATATCGATCAAATGAAGTTAGAACTCGCAATGAGGAAATAATATGCCAGAAATGCCAATTCCCCAAGATTACAATCGTTTTATTAAAGGAGAAGATGGCGCTGCACCTGATACTGACGATGATGACTCAATTTATGAGATTCTTGAAGATATTGAAGGCGCAGCAGGAGAAGTTGAAGAATTACCTGACGGTAGTGCAATTATTCGCTTCGATGACCTAAAAGGACCTGAAGAATCACCTGATTTTTATGAAAATCTGGCTGATTCTGGGTCTGTTGACTCATGGGATCTTGACACTATTGCCCTGAAGTACCTCGATTTGATCGAAAAGGATAAACAAGCTCGTGAAGACAGAGACAAGCAATATGAAGACGGTCTTAGAAGAACTGGATTGGGGCATGATGCTCCTGGGGGCGCTCAATTCATGGGAGCCTCAAAAGTCGTCCATCCGGTCATGGCGGAAGCATGCGTTGACTTTGCAGCCCGAGCAATTAAAGAACTTTTCCCGGCAGATGGCCCGGTCAGGTCGAAAATCATCGGGGAAGCAACGAAAGAAAAGCAACAAAGGGCAAATCGCAAACGCGATTACATGAATTGGCAGTTAACTGAGCAAATCGAAGAATATCGTGATGAAGAAGAGCAAATGCTCACTCAGTTACCTCTTGGTGGTAGTCAGTACTTAAAAATGTGGTATGACGAAGGTAAAAAACGACCCTGTTGTGAATTCGTACCTATCGATAATGTATATCTACCTTTTGCAGCAGGTAATTTTTACACTGCAGCACGTGTTACTGAAGTTCAAGACATTACACAAGAAGAATACAACCTTCGTGTGCATAACGGCCTATATGCTGACTTAGATGTGTATAGAGCCCCAATGGAGCCTAACGAAAGCAAGGCTCAGAAGGCAAATGATAAGATCGAAGGTAGATCTCAAAAGCATGACAACGTTGACGGCGTTCGAAGAGTTTATCACATCTTTACTTGGTTAGAGTTGGATGAAGATAAGTTCACCAAAGGCGATCGTGCCCCTTACATTTTAATGATTGATGAAAATGAAAGAGCAGTGATCGGTCTCTATAGAAACTGGGAGAATGGCGATGACTCTTTTACTAAGTTGGACTGGCTTATTGAATTTAAATTCATACCTTGGCGGGGTGCTTATGCTATTGGTCTTCCTCACCTCATTGGTGGTCTTTCTGCTGCTCTTACTGGCGCATTGCGTGCTTTATTGGATTCTGCACACATTAATACAGCGCCTACCATGCTTAAGCTCAAAGGCGCAAAAATCAGTGGACAAACCACAGTAATCGAACCTACGCAAGTATCTGAAATTGAGGGAGCACCCGGTGTTGATGATGTTCGTAAAATTGCAATGCCTGTTCCTTTTAATCCTCCTTCTCCAGTACTATTTGAACTATTAGGTTGGTTAACACAAGCGGCAAAAGGTGTAGTTACTACATCGGAAGAAAAAGTAGCTGATATTACATCAAATGCACCTGTTGGAACAACACAAGCGTTAATTGAACAAGGAGCTGCTGTATTTAGCTCCATTCATAGTCGCTTACATGATTCACAGCGTCGAGTATTTAAAGTTTTGACTCGTTTAAATAGATGGTATTTAGATGAGCAAAGAAAGAGTGAAATTGTAGCTGATTTACAAGTTACTCAAGAAGATTTTACATATAACTCCGATGTGATTCCGGTAAGTGACCCACATATTTTTGCAGAGTCACAACGTTATGCGCAAATTCAAACATTATCTCAGCGTGCTGCGGCTAACCCTGATTTATACAATCGTCTGGAAGTCGAAAAAAGAATCTTAAAGCAGATTCGTTTACCTGACATTAATGCTGTTCTTCCTGATCAGCATGAAGTGGAAGATATGAACCCTGCATTAGAGAATGTGGCAATGACACTAGGCAAACCTGTTGGCGCATTCCCTGATCAAGATCATTTGGCTCATATGTTAGCACACTTACAATATGATCAAGATCCGATTTTTGGATCTAATCCAATAGTAGCACCTATCTTTAAGCCGGCAGTATTGGAGCACTTAAAACAGCACTTAACACTGTGGTATTTAAAACAAACACAGTCTTATGCTTCCAATGCACTTGGTGAACCATTTGACATATTTAAAGTACAACCACATCTTGTGGAAGCACAGAAAATGGTTGCAGGCGCTCTTGCACATGTACATCAAGATTCACAACAAATGCTTTCTGAAGTTGGACAATCAATTTCTCAAATCGTACAAGCAGTACAGCAAATTCGTAAGAGTCAAGTTCAAATTGATCCTACTATTCAGGCTGAAATGCAGGCAATGCAACAAACTGCTAAGATGCAAGTTGATCAGAAAGCTCAAGAAGCACAGCTTAATGCTCAAGTATCTGCTCAGAAGAATATGCAACAAGCACAACTTGCTCAACAAGAGATGGCACAGAATATGGAAAAAGAAAGAGCCAAGCTTCAGTCATCATTTGTTGAGAATACACAGAATAATTTAGTCAATAAAGAGATTAAATTTGCAGAAATGGACATTGATAGCCGTAAGGTTGAAGCTGAAATGGCAAGAACTGTTCAAGAAGCACAGCAGAAGTA
>Ga0207959_1000202_pt1 | contig 16815 bp, 9 predicted proteins | sample CryBogCBH20Aug07_FD_184609 | JGI IMG/M metagenome (GOLD analysis project Ga0207959, IMG submission 184609) | Freshwater microbial communities from Crystal Bog, Wisconsin, USA - CBH20Aug07 (SPAdes) (version 2) | ecosystem: Environmental > Aquatic > Freshwater > Lake | place: Crystal Bog... | reverse complement strand
CGTGGATCAAAGTTGGTACTACGGTGCTATGCAGCGCACTGCTTGGCTATATTCGCCCTTAAGACAAACCCCTGTAGCAACAAACTATTATGGGCAGTTGATATATCACGAGAACGGTGTCAATGATGGAACGACTAATCCAGCTAGTCCTATTAATTCTTTCATCCAAAGTTCTGATTTTGATATTGGCGACGGTAACAATTTTGGTTTTGTGTGGCGTATTGTTCCTGATATAAACTTTACGGGTTCATATAATCCCAACCCAACGGTTAATATGACGTTGCTGCCAAGACAAAATCCAGGCAATAACTACGGCAATTCAAACAACCCAAACATTGTTAGTCAGCAAAACTATACACAAGAACGTGAGTATTTGATCCAGACTTTCACGCCTCAAATTTACGTACGAGCAAGAGGGCGTCAGATGGCGCTTAAAATTCAGTCAACCGGACTTGGCGTGCAATGGCAGTCAGGTTCGCAGCGTTTGGACATTCGTCTTGATGGAAGACGCTAATGGCAACGCCTTTTAAGACCAACAGCGTACAAGTGCCTGCGGTACCGCAGCTGCCTGTCCCTCCCATTGCCTACGATCAAAATGAGCAGACTCAACTCAATAACGTTTTGCGTCTTTATTTTCAACAACTGAACACAGTAGTAAGCGTAAATACTAATAATATTGCGTCAAATTCTGTTCTTACTTGGTTGAACCAATGAGTTTTTATCAAAACATTATTCCTGTTCAAATTGCTGCGGCAGCGGTTACAACGTCTACAACGACTATTTACACCGTTCCTGCGGCTACAAGAACTATAATTAAGGACATTAATATTACGGCGGGCAGTAGTATTACGGTGACGATTTACTTTGTGCCAAGTGGTGGCACAGCGGGTACAGGAAACATCTTTTTAAATGTTGTTCCCGTTAACACAGGATCGTCTTATTTTCATTGGGTGGGCACGCAGATCTTACAAACTGGAGGAACTATCCAGGTTGTTGCAAGCGGTACAGGTGGTAACATTTTTATAAGCGGTGGCGAAGCCACTTAAGGAGAAACGTATGAGTATGTGGGACAACATGTCATTTGGCGAAAAGCTTCTTGCAATAGGAGCTATTGGTACGGGCGCTTACTTTGCAGCTCCAGGGGTTGCAAGTATGTTTGCCGGAAGTGGAGCTGCGGGTGCGGGATCTGTTCCAATTGATTTAGGCGCTTCTGGTATTACTGCTGGCGCAGGTGGTGCTGGTGCTGGTGCTGGTGCTGCCGCTTCAGACGTTACACCGTTAGTAGGTAATGCTGTTTACCCAAATGCCGCAGCTGCCGCAGCTTCACCAGGAACAGGAGCTGCAACAATACTTGGAAGTGCTGCCACAGAAGGTGCCGGTGCAGGTGCTACAGGTCAAATGGCGGTTGCCGATAATGCGTTGTATGCTAACGCTGCTAATCAGACTGCAACAACTCCAGCCCCGTGGTATTCAAATCTTTTACACAACGCAATTACGCCTGCGCAGGGAGCAACCGGTACGTTTGGCACTGGAATGGGCTATGGCGCTGCTGGTCAGGCAGGCTTAATTGGGTTAGGCGGAGGACTTGGATACGCCGCTATAAGAGCTGCTGATAAAGGCTACGGCGTCCCCGCTCCAACAGTTGATACTGGACCTTTAAGTAGACTACAAGGTGCGCAGGGTGTTCCTTATTTAACAGACAGAGGCACAACAAAAAAGGCATCGGGGGGCTTATTGAGCGCCAATCCTAATCCTCCCATGTCGTATAACACGACGCCAACCTACAACAATCCAACAAGCACGCCCGTGCCACAGCCGGTTATGCACTTTGCTGGAGGAGGTTCTTCACAATCCGATATTATTGCGCCAACTCCTGCGACCGGTGCATACGATCAATTAGGCGCTTATTTACAAGCTATGCAGGCTGCACAATCTCAGCAAGCAGGACAACAAGAATTGCAAGCACAACAAGATGCGCAACAACGTGCTGCTCAACAATCTTTGATGCCCGGTCCAACAATCGCTGCTGCAGGTGGTGGCATGATGTATGGCGCGGGGGGTGGTATTTCTAGCTTGGGACACTACTCAGATGGCGGTCAAATGCTAAAAGGTCCTGGAGACGGCATGTCCGACTCTATTCCCGCTACGATAGCCGGTAAACAACCTGCACGTTTAGCCAACGATGAATTTGTAGTTCCTGCCGATGTTGTGTCTCACTTGGGCAACGGCTCATCTGATGCAGGTGCCAAAAAACTTTACGACATGATGGACAGGGTCAGACGCGCCAGAACAGGCACGCCTAAACAAGCTAAAGCCATTCACCCAGATCGGTACGTGCCAGGATGAACAACCAAGGAAAATCATTGCTAAGTGCGGTATTTGACGCGTTCCTTAGAAACGGAGCGGGGCTATTTATTGCCACTCGGTTAGCACCAACTGAGCAAGAGCACATGGCGCAATACTATTCTTTTATGCAGCCACAGCCACACTCTGTTATTGTGGATCTTGGGTGCGGGTCTGGCGAAGCCGGAGCGCTTTTACAAAACATTGATCCCACACTAAAAGTCATCAATGTGGTGAACGACCCGGCGCTAATTGACTACATGATTAACGCTAAAAGAATATGCGTCAATGCGTCTTTTGAGAACACCCCCTTGCCTGATGCGTGCGCAGATTACGTCATGTTCAATGAGTCTATTGGGTACGGGGACTTAGACGCTGTTTTTAAAGAAGCGAACCGTCTGCTCAGAGATGGTGGCGTGGTAACTATTAAAGACTTTACCGTCATTAATCCGTCCGAGTCTAAAGTATTTTTAGAAAACTGGAGCTACACAATTCGTCAGCCTAGTGAATTTATTGCGGCGGCTTATAAGAATGGTTTTAGTGTGCAAGCTATGATTCACCCTGTTTCATACACCAAGCATTGGTTTGATATTATGGCGCAGTCCGATGAGGCGCGTGAATCTGCTTTGCAACATGACCCCCGGAACTTACCGCTGTGTACAGTTTTGTATCGTTTAATCAAAGGTAAACTCAATGGATGCTCAGCAGATCAATGAGCAGCGTTTAGCATGGTTTGGTGGAAACCAAGATGCTGTCAACATGTATTCCATGTTTGTGGATTTGTCCCACTCATGGGACGATATTGTGGACGGAGATAAAGACATCCAAGAGGAAAAGATTAACCAAGCGTTTTTGACTGCACTTGTTTATCTACCCGCCAATCCTTTTTACAGACGAATACAAGATCAAGTTGCCCCTATGTGGCTGTCTATTGTTTCTGCGTATGAAGTGGCAAATAAATTTGAAAAAGACAAAGACCCACATGGCTTAGAGATTGCTCATGGTTTGAGATATGCAGCGGGGCACATTGTTGCCTACGCAATCATTGTATGTCTGGGTCAAGACAAGGCTAGAGGTGTGCTTCCAGATATGTGGAAAGACATTTATTTTGAAAGATTTGAAGAATACAAAAAGGAGCATTTAGATGCTGAACATGCTTAAATTAGTTAAATGGTTTTTTATTGACCAATATGTCCTTGGCATCTCTAGTGGTGGGGGTGCAAGCCAACCTGCGGCAACAAGTGCAACAAACACCACATCGAACATTTCGCCTTGGGCACAACCAGGTGTTTCGCAGCTCATTAGTTCGGGATTACAAAACGCGTTTCCTAACTACAATCAGGCTACTGGGGAACTTGGACCGCAGTCTGGGTACACACCTTTTAATGTAAACAACGCCGCGGCAACTATAACAGACCCTGTAACGGGTCAGCAAAAAGCAAATCCCGCCTACGATCAAATGACTGCAACCGCCGCTGCGGCGGGTAAAAATAGTGTTGCAGACTTTACCGGTTTACAAAACCAGTCGTTTAATACTGCTGGAAATATGCAAGTCCCTGGACAATATGGACAAGCAACTAGTTTAACCGGCATGGCTGCGCAAGGTAATTTAGGCACTATTGCGGGTGCGGGTCAATATGGTCAAGCAGGTTATAACGCGGGTATGGGCTACGGACAAAATGCCACAAATGCCAACGCCGTCAACGCATACATGAATCCGTATTGGCAAACTGCGCTGCAGCCCGGATTAAATTTGCTTAACCAGCAGTACGGCATACAACAAAATAACAACGCGACACAAGCTACGCAAGCCGGAGCATTTGGCGGTTCGCGCATGGGTATTCAACAAGGACTAACAAATCAAGCTAATCAACTTGCGCAACAGCAAATGATTGGAACAGGGTTAAATAACGCCTTTAATACCGCACAACAAAACATGCAGCAAGCCTCCACGCTTGGTATGCAGGGCGCGCAACAAGGTCTTGCAGGAATTCAGGCACAACAAGCCGGGTATAACAACGCCGCTAATGCAGGCGTTAACTTGGCAAATATTGGTGCGCAGCAACTGGGCGCTCAACAAAGTATTGCAGGCTTGCAGAACGCATACGGCGCACAACAACAGCAACAAGCGCAAAACGTTATCAACCAAGGCGCGCAGAACTACAGCACAATGCAGGCATACCCAATGCAGCAATTATCGCAATTGGAAAGTCTGTATACAGGTGCGCCGACAAGCACAACCACACAAAACTTCCAAGCACCACCAAACATGCTGTCTCAGGTTGCAGGTCTTGGTATGGCAGGTTATGGTTTGAGTCAGTTAGGAACAGGTTCTACAACCACACAGCCTACTAAGAGAACTGGTGGTCGAATCAAAGCCCCTGATAATCGTATGAAGAAACAAGGCGCAGGTCTGGGCGATCTTGCATTGTCCAAATTAGTATAAGGAATTAAGCAATGATGACTCCCGCAATGCAGGCTACACAGCCTCAAAATATTCCACAAACAACCGCGTTGTTGATGGATATGAAGAACAAAGGTACGCTACAGAGTTATGTAGCACAGCACCAAAACGATCCTGGTTACGGGGCGCTTTTGTCTTTAGCCATGACGATCAATCAGGCAGGAAACGACTCAAAAGCTTTGCAAGCCCAACTCCCACAACAAACGGTATCGCAACAAGAGTTAGCTAAACTAAACGCTGCCCCAACGCAAACCGCAGGCTTACCCAGTATTATGCCAAGTGCGGCTCCTAGCGCGGCTCCTGGCATGCCTCCCAGCGCGGCTCCCAATGCGGCTCCTGATCCCGAAACTATGCTTCGTCAAGCAATTGATGCGCGTATTGCTGCAAAGGACTTTGAGGGTGCCCAAAAGCTAATTAAAGAACTTGCTAAGATTGACGAAAAGGCTTCACCCGACGCAAACAAACTTCCAGAAGAACGCGGTATTGCTACGCTCAATCCACAAGCTTCTATTCCTGATGGTGGTATTGCTGGAGAACCAGACGAAGCAGAGACTAAACATTTCTTTCCGGGCGGTAGCACAGGTACGGAAGATGACGATACACAAAATACACCTGTTGTTGCAAATACTACGCCTATAAACCCAGATTACCCTTCGTTATTTAAACAAAACCCTGCCACACCTGTTGCGGCGCCTACAGATTTTGTGCACATGTCTCCCCAAGACACAGCGAAGTTTATTCAATCTTATAACGCAAGTAACCCTGATCCTTTTGCAACGCAAACACAAACATTATTAAACGCACAAAACACCGCAGCGCAAAACGCACTTGAAAGAACTAAGTCATCTATTGCTAATCAAGGCGTGTATGGCGCAGCCCAAGAACAGCGGTTGAATGCACGTGAACAAAAGCTTGCTGATGCAGAAAATAAAAACTACGCTTTGTCTTTTATTCTTGGCGGTTTCAAAGCCATGTCTGCTGTTCCTGGCTCAAAAGATGAGAATGGCAACGTTATTGCTGGCGGTTTGGGTGGTCTGTCTTCTGGCGTGCAAACAGGTATAAAACACTATATTGCAGGTCAAGACAAGATTGAACAAGCCAGAGATACCTTAAATGAGGCAAAAGATAAACTTGACTTTATTAGGTTTAACCAAAAGAATCTTAACAATAAAGAACTTGACGCAGCGCACAATGCTGTGGATAACTCTGTGGTTAAAGGTATGGAAACAGGAATTGCGGGGCTTAGACAACGAGAAGGCGTTAACAACGCCCAAGCTCTTGCCATACTAAAAACCGGGGCAGACGCTCAGATGAATTCAGAAAAAAATGCTACAAGTGTTCAAGTTGCAAAAATTGGATACCAAGGCAGCATACCTGCTCTGTATGCCGGTATTGGTGGTGGCGACATGGCAAAAGGTTTTGCTTTAGCCCACCAACCCGACAGTATGAAAATGGCTTTGGCGTTGGGTGTGGGAGATACTCAGCAAGAAAAAATTGCAGACGGGCTTTCTAAGTTTACAATGGCAACTACAAAAGAAAGTTTGCCACAAGCATGGGCAAGGTATCAAGCGGCTTGGGCAGGAAAAGAAAGCCCCACTTCACAAATGAAAAGTGCAGAAGATTTTGCAAGAGAGTGGTACGCAACCCAAAGAGCAGAACGAAGACCCGATCCTACTAACAACCCAGGCTCAGGCGCACGTCCTTAAAAGTAAAATATGGCTCAATATCTACCTCTACCCGACGGCACTTCAGTAACAGTCAGGGAAGGCGAAACGCCAGACCAGGCATGGGGGCGTGCATTACAGATGTATCCTGAAGCGTTTGGGTTTGCGCCCAAACCACCAGAGCCTAAGCCTCAACAACCAACTGGTTTTTTTCCAGGTTTAGGTCGCGGTTTACAAGGGGGTGCTGCACAAACAGGTGAAGCTTTAGGCGAACTTGGGGGGCTTGAAGGGCTTAGACAATATAGCGAAGAACAAAAACGAATTGCTGCTGAAAAAGCAATTGGAGACGAGACTTGGCGCGGTAAAGCCGGTGAAGCTATTGGTAATGTAATAGGGCGTTTTGGTGCGCCTATGGCTGCGGGTGCAGTTGCGGCAGCAGCCGCTCCTGAATTTGCTTTGGCTAGTTTAGGTGCTGGAGCACTAGGATTTGTCGCTGCCGATCTTCCTTTAAACATTGGTGAATCTTTAGCCGCGCAACGCGAAGCCGGACAAACGCAAAGTGCTGCTAGAGCAACAGCCACAGGTATAGCCAAGACTGCTATTGATACGCTTGGTGGAGAAGTGCTTGCCGGACCTATGCGTTCTATTATTGGCAAGACGGCTATTGAGCAAGCCCAACCCTTAGTTAAAGAAGTGCTTGCGGGGAACATGACCGTAGCACAGGCAACCGAAAAACTTAGCGGTTTCTTGAAAAACTTTATGCAGTCCACCGCCCAAAACGCGGTGGTTGGTCCGGCTACTATGGTGGCTCGTGATGTCACAGAACGTGTAGGACTTGGACAAGAAGTTGCATCCCCAGAAGCCATGAAACAGTACGGACAAGATCTGTTGTCCGGCGTTGAAGTGTCTCCTGTGTTTGGCGCTTTACAAGCACGTAGTACTGTTAAGGGTGCTAAGGCAGCGCTTGAAAAGGCAGGAGAGGCACGCCAAGCCGCTCAAGCTGCTACGCCACCCACACCTCCAGACCTATTGACAGCCCCAGGCATACCCATGCCTGGACCAGAGACAGAGGAAAAAGCACAAGCGCCTGATGTACTAAGGATGGTGGATGAGCACAAGGCAATGACTGCCCAAGTGCCAGAGATTTATGAACGATTGCAACAGGCAGTAGCGGCACGTGACACCGCCAATATTCGTCCTTTGGCTGATGCGCTACAAGGACTAAACTACCGTATCGAAAATCTTGGTAAAAAAATTACCGATGCGGGGGGTGTACTCGGTACTCCCGAAGACTTTGAAACTACGGCTGCCGCAGAACTTAAAACCCACGATAAAAAAATTGCAGGCGCAGAAAAGAAACTTGACGCGGCAACGGCTGAAGGCGACTTTGAAAACATTAACAAACACGTTGACAAGTTAGACGAACTTCAACAGCAGCGCAAAGAAATTGAAGCAAAGCATGAACAAGCTCGTGCGCAATTGCAAAAGCAAGAAATAAAACCCGGTGAGACCTTTCCTCTATTTGGGCGTGGTCAAGAAGGTGCAGGTAAACCTGAAACACCACAGGAGTACGTACCCGCTGCTGCGCCTAGTCTTAAACTGGAAGATATTAAAAACGCAATCCCCACGGTGTATAACCCTGCGGAGCCTACCACTCGCCTTGTAGAGAAAAAGATAAACGGTAAGTATGTTCAACAGGTTGTGGAAAATCCACTACCTAAAAATGCTAATGAACCACTTAGCCCAGAAAACACAGACAGAGCGCACAAACGAATATTCAGGGCAGTTACGCAAGGATTAGAAAACGGTTTAACCAATGACCAAATAACTCAACAAATCCAAACGGATACAAGAGGCGGTCTTACAACTGACACTTTAAATAATCTAAACAAGCTGTTAGACGAACAACGTGCAGTACGGGAAAACCCACCTGTAAAGAAATTTGAACTCAACAAACAACCTGAAGCGGTTGAAGAAGCCAAACAAACAGAAGTTGATCAACGCCTAAAGCAAGCGTCTATTGAAGACAACGTGAACACTGCTGAGAAAATGGCAAGTGAGATTCAAAAGCTACAGGCTCAAAAAGATAAACTGCGTGGTTCTGAGCTTACCGACAATGCTGCTTTGCTATCAGACCTTGAGGCTAAGAAAGCAGCGTATGACCAACATATTAAAGACAACTTAACACCCGACACTAAACAGTTGGATTTGTTCACGCCACAAAATGAGCGTGCAACTGGTCTTCGTAATGAAGACCCCGCCACAATAAAAGCGTTGGTTGATGAGCACCAGCTTAGAACCGCAAAAGAATCTTTGGCAAGACGTGACCAAGAAGCGGCTGACAAAGCTAGACTTATCAAAGCGTTGGATGATCGTCTAAATTTAGGTGGTCGCAAAGTAACTCGTACTGCAACGCCAGAAGAATACGACCGTATTACAAACGAAATCAACCGCCTTCAGTTATTGGTTGAGCAACCTATTGGTAACAATACACGTTCTTATTTGCAACAAGCAATTGACTTGGCAGCCAAGCATCAAACTTTACTTGACAAAAAAGCTGCCGGAGCTAAAGGACACATTGAGCGAACAATTGGCGCAGTACTTAAAGAGTACAACAGGATCATGGACAAACACATCCTGCCAATTAGAGACAGAATTGTTAGACTTCACCAAAGTTTGTACAGCGTTGAGCGTGCTGAGACGGCAACTGAGTTGACTGAGAAAAGAAAAGCACAAGAAGAAAAACAACGTCAAAGTACAATTCGTCCTCCATCAGAAGCCGAGGCTAAAGAAGGCGTTATAGGTCGGGCAGTCATGTCCAGAGCCGCTAAGACTACAGCAAGAATTAACAAAGGTGACGTAGTCACCGAAGCCGTTAAGTCCAGCAAGATGCGCGACATCGCCCAGATGCTTGGGCGTGATACGCCTGAATTTGAAACGTACATGAACGCTCGCCTCAAAAAGCAAGAGGCACTTAATAAAAAGTACGGTGAAAAGAGTGAGCAAGCATTAGAGTTCAAACGCTTATCCGGCGAGGAGACTTCGTCTAAAGCCATCGAGCTTGGTCAAAAAACACCTGAGTACAAAGAAGAACTTGCCAAGCAAGTTGAGTTCATGCGTAATGCGCTTGGACAAAGCAAACAAGAATTGCCAACCAAACGTACAGGCGCTGCAACCCGCAACGTCTCTCGCGCTAAACGTGAAGAACTTACAGGTACACCTGAGAGCCGTGAAGCCACGACAAAGCGTGGTGAGATTGCTCGCAATAGAGCAACGCCAGAGCAAGTGCGTGCACTGCAAAACAAATCCGAAGCTGCGCCTAAAGTAACGAAGACACGCCGTAAAGCAACAAGCGTGGAGCAAGGCAGACTGCGCAGTATGTTTGACGAGGCGATCCGCTCAGAGCGTGAGGGTGGTGAAGATAGCTTTGCCCGTGGTGTAGAGACTGAGAGTCCAAACTTAAACGAAACCCAGCTTCGCGCTATTGATGACAACGACATCAATGCCGTATATACCGACATTGCTAATGATAAGAACGCGCCTGAGATTAACCGTGTAATTGCCCAACGTCTGTCTGACTTACTTGATAACACCAACGTAGTCATTAGGGACAAGATTACAGATAAAGAAGGAAATGAAGTTCTTGGTGTGTCTCTTGGTGACACAATTGGGTTGAGTCGTAATGGTGGTTTATCACACGAGGTTTTGCTACACGAAGGCATTCACCAAGGTGTGGACCATGTGCTTGATATGCCTGAAGCCAACCTCACCCCAATCCAAACGGTTGCTAAACGTGAGTTGCAAGCTTTGCACGCAGCTATAAAAAATGATGCGTCAATTACAAGTAGCACAGCAAAAGGCAGTCTTAAAGAGTTTGCAGCCGAAGCTATGTCTAACAAGAAGCTTCAAGCCCAGTTGCGTGAGAAAAAGTGGAAACTCTCAAATGCTTGGGATGGATTTAAAAGCATCATACTTCGTTTGCTTGGTGTGTATAAAGGCGGTAAGACTGAACCCGAGACTATGCTCGGCGCTGCTATTCAATCCATTGATGCCTTAATGAGACCTAGCAGTGAGCGTCCAAAAGCACCAGAGCGCTCACCATCACAAAAAGACATTGCCGCGCTACATACGGGTAGTAACTCGATGAAACAGTTTGCCGAACAGTTCGGTGACTTGATCAAACAAAAAGACCGTACACCTGAAGATGCGGAGCGCATTGGCGCTGATGTGCTTGAGCGTATGGAGCTTGACCCTCAAGCGTTTGTTAAGGTTCCTACCTCTGCTGAAGACGTTTTAAAACAGTATGAAAACTATAAACTTGTTCATGAATTGTCAGAGAGCGAACCCCGCAAACTGAGCAAAGAAGAAGAAACGCTGTTTAAAAAAGTTGAAGAATACAAACGTCTCGATGCTGAAGCCAAGGCGCTTGAAGATGATTTAAAGGATGCTTTACCTCCAGGTAAAACATTGGCGAGACCTGCAAGAAAAGACGGTAGCGCTGCCCCCGTTATGCGCAATATGTCTCAAGAAGAATACGATAATCTTAACGAGGCTAAGAAAAAAGCTAAGATTGCGCATGGTAATTTAAATTCTTTAAGGTATGAGACTATTATGTCGGACGGTAAACCGTACGACCCAGAAAACCCACTTCACTATGCTGAAGCTACAGCAGAAACATTTGCTAATTTAAAAGCAAAAGAAGACCCTACAGTAGCACGACGAGAAGCACGTGAAATTAAAAAACAAAGAACGCATGATTTGCGTTCTTTAGTTGACTTATTAAAAGACAATCCTAGCTATACTAGCGTTGAAAATGCTTTAGTTGCTAAAGCTGCAGCAAAGTGGGCAGTTGTATCTGATAAAGACGGTCGTTTAAAACTTGCTACGATTGAATCTAATAATAGACATAATGTAGCGGTTGTGGGACACGAGGCTGCCGATGCTGTTATTCAAGAATTGCGTGCAGGTAAATCCCTTAAAGATGCGTTCCTTGACGGTCTGCAAAAAAATGCAGATAAAAACGCTAAAGACAATAGTACCAAAAATGGTTGGCAACTATTTAAACAAAGCCACTCAGAACAAGATGCTGTTGAATTAAACAAGGCTTGTGCAGGAACAGAATGGTGTACAGGTAGAACTGTTGGTACTGCACGCTCGCACATTGGTGGTGGAGACTTCTATGTAAATTACAAAGACGGTCGCCCTGAAGTTGCTGTTCGTATGAACGGACAAGACAGAATTGGAGAAGTGCGAGGCAACACACCAAACCAAGCGCTTAATAAAGAACAACAAGCTATTGCCCAGGAGTTCCTTAAGAACTCTGACTTTTCAAATGCTAAAGATTACACATCAGAGTTTGCAAGAAAACAGTTAGCTATTGATATAGCTAAAGGTGTTGCCGACATGCCGATTAGCGATTTGATTAACTCTAGAATTAGCGTTGATATTTCTTTTGGCGACAATAAAACTGCTAGTATTGATGATTACCAAATAAATCACTTTTTGTCTTTTAGGTCTGTAGATGGCTACGGCGGTAGACCAGAAGCTAGTGAAAAAGTTAAAGAGTTTTTTCGCAATAAGATTTTAAAAGCTGTTGGTAAAGCTTGGGACAACGGTTATTATCTAGGCGCTAAATTTGATTTATATGATAGAGAACCAAACACAATTACGCTAAATGGTAAAGAATACAAGCCTAGGCTAGAAGATGCTAAAGCAGCAAAACATCTTCGACTTTCTTTGCATAAAGGAGAAAACATTACTCTACCTAATTTAGAGTATGTCGATGGTATAGATATGTTTGGTGCAGATGAAGGTTCTTTAAGTGTTGATTTACCAAACCTTAAAAAAATAAATAACCCCATCACAGCTTTTGGAGAAAAACCTAATGATAGTATTTTAACCATTCCATCAAATGTTGATGTGGATGTAAGAGGTTTTGGTTCCAGAGATAGTTATATAACTATTAAAGGCGCTACTCAAATAACTATACCGTATGAGAGCCTAAGAAAGAGTGTTTTATATTTAGATGCGCCAGATGCTTTATACGTAAATGACCTTGGTGTTTTAGAAGCCGTTAAAAAAGGAATGGCTGACGCGCTAGAGGTTGCGTACACACATGCGGTCTGGGCTAAAGACTTGGGTCCTATCCATGAAAACTACGATGATCTTGTTGCACGCGCAGATAGAGAGCCTGGAGATAGCGAGGAGCAACAAAAGATTGGGAAATCCCTTGAGGCTTTACACAACTTTAATACAGAATTTGCTGTTAAGTTAGAAAAAGATGTTGTTAAAAGACTTGATCCAGAGCAAGTGGACATTGTTGCACACGATCAAAAAATAGCTGAGGCAATTGCACAAGGTGCAATAGATAGTCGCCCTAGTAAAATGAATAGTTATTTTTCTGCTTTAAGTGAAGCGATTGCTAGAGCTTTTGATCCGCAAGAACAAATAACGCAAGAAGGTTTACAAAAAGCACAAGCACTAATTAGAGATGTGCTTGAAGGAGAACACGAATACATTGAAGAAAATGTAAAGCAAGACGTGCTTAAGAGCTTGGAAAAAGGAAAAACTGTTATAGATGCGCCTAATCGTATTGGTGACATCAAACCACCAGAGATTGCCAACCAAGCTCCTCCCGAACCTGCTTACGCTCGTCGTGCTAAATACGACGAAGACAATCCTTTGACTCGCTTTACCAAGAAGATCATTGCGCAAGAGCCTGGCTTCAAGGAAATGAAAGAGAACCTGACCAAGAACGGGGCGCTCATGGCTGAAATGAATGCCGTGGATATGCGTGCTCCGGTCATGAAGGCAATCAACATTGGCGCTGAAGCTATTGGCAAACGTGATATTGCAACCCAAGTCAAGCACTTCATATTGACTGCGGATGACAAAGTCCAAATGTCAATGGCAACTTTGAAACACGGACCGCTTCAGTTTGTTAAAGATTCAAAAGGTTTGATCGAAATACAAACAAGCAACAAGGACTCTGGTCTTGATGTATTCAAAGCTATGTCCGACATACCGCTCGGCAATGCAACAGCCAAGGTAGATATGGCAACCGCGTATCAGGCTGCCATCCGTGCAGGTAACAAAGGACTTAAAACACTTGACTTGGGCGCTTTGCAATTAAGTGATCAAGAACTTAAAGAAACCCTAGACTATGTTAACTCCAATCCAGAACTAAAGACCGCGCTTGAAAAGGTTCGTACTCGGTACAACGCATACAACAAAGGTCTTATTAACTTCCTTGCCGACTCAGGCAAGATTACCAAAGCCAAAGCAGCCGAGCTATTAAAAGACAATGACTACTTACCGTTCTACCGTGTTGATGAAGACGGCAAAGCTGCGCTTGTGTTTAGTGATGATGTACAGATAAACGTAGGCGACATCAAACATCAGCCGTATTTGCACGCGCTCAAAGGTGGCGAGACTAAGATATTGCCGCTTGACAAGTCGATGCTACAAAACACATTGTTGATCAACGATGCAGCGCTTACCAATTTGGCAAGCCGTTCAATGGCGTATGCGTTTCAACAAATCGGAGCGCAACGCGCACCAGGCGTTAAGAATGACATGGTCATCCATTCAGGGCAAGCACCTGCTGGCGACAACATTCTGACGTTTAATCAACAACCTGACCCCAAGAATCCAAAAGACGAAGGTAAGCGTTGGATACGAATTGACACCAAAGGCACGCTTATGGAAGGCGTGCCCACAGAAATGGTGGTCAAGAGCTTGGAAGGTACTGCGCTTACACTACCCGGTTATTTAAAATTGGCAGGAGCCGCATCCGATTTGCTTCGTACCGGCGTAACACGCACACCGCTTTATATTGCTCACCAATTGCTTCGTGACCCTGCATCATCCGCACTCACAGGCGGTATTGAAAGCAATCCATTCATGGCTATTCTTAGAGCAGGGGCGCAGTTTGGTAAGGCGGGCTTTAGTCAGACTAAAGCTACACCAGAAATGGCAGAGCTTATTAAGCGCGGTATTATCCAAAGTAATGTGTTTAAAGGCGACAGTAGTGACCTATCTAAGTTTGCCATTCAGTTAGCAAGCGGTAAAGATATGAACGCCTTACAACGTGCAGTTGCTTGGGCAGACAGAGCAGCGATGAACGCCGATGCTGCGACCCGCGCTATTATTTGGCAAGATGCTAAGAAGCAAGGACTGTCAGACGTTGAAGCCAACATCGCTACACGTGAGTCTATTAACTACCAAAAGCGTGGGTTGTCTGCTTCAGTACAACATAGCAACCGCATGATTCCGTTCATGGGCGGTCAAATACAGGCGCTCAATGTGTTTGCCAAAGCTGCTCGTGGCAATATGCCGTTCAACAAAGAACTGGACATCAAGAAAAAGTTTTACAACGGTGCTTTGACTTTGTCCGCTTTAGGCTTGGCGTACGGCTTTTCTCTAGCAGGCAATCCTTACTACGAGCAAGCAAGTCTTAAAGACAAGTATGGCAACTTCTTCTTGTTCTTACCATTTGTTGATGAGCCAGTTAAGATACCAATTCCTTACGAGGTTGGATACTTCTTCTCGCTTGGCGTTGCTGCTGCGGATGCTATGTCTTCTGCTGTGGAAGGTACGGACCAGATCAAAGCGCTTGCTAATATTTTCTCTGGTTCGATTCCTGGCTATAGTTCTAAAGGCGTACCACAAGTTATTAAGCCTGTGCTTGAAGCGGTTACAAACACCGACTTTAATACGCTCCAACCAATCGAGTCGGCTCGTTTAAAAGCACTTGACCCTGCGCAAAGATACACTACAAACACAACGGAGCTTGCTAAACAAATTAGTAAGAACACAGGTGGCGTGGTGTCTCCTATTATGATCGAGCACTTTGTTAAGGGCTACTTAGGTCAGATACCGCTTGCCACCGCGGCTGCAACCAACAGCTTGTTTGATACTGGTGAGCGCATGCCTATCGAGCACGCATCTGAAATGCCTTTTATTGGTAGTGCGTTCCAGAAGAAGTACGGCGGTGAGCAAGCTAACGAAGCCTACGAAATTGCAGAAGATGCGATCAAGGCTAAGAACACGCTCAACAATGTTGCAAGAGAACAGGGCAGGGAAAAAGCCAAAGAGTACCTGAACGACAACTATGCACGTATTGCGTTAGCACCTGTTGCTGAAAAATACAAAGCAGGTATGGGCAAACTTGCAGCCGAAGAACGTATTATCCGCGGTCGTCCTGCACCTAATGAAGTAAGGCAAGCCCAGCTTGATAAGATAGAAGCAGCGCGTCAGCTACTTGCATCTAAGTACTTAGAGGCTTTCCAAAAGGTTAGAAAGAATCCGCCACAACCTCATCGGTAAAACCACACGCCAATCCTTTTGTCCATAATACCGACCTGAGCCTTGGCGTTGAATATTCTGTAACGTAGTGCTTGTTGGAGACCGTCAGCTTTGATGGTCTCCGTATCTAAACAGGGGATGAAGAACCCCTGCCCTTTCTCAACTGACTTCCAAGGATAGCGCACTCGCAATAATGTCATCTGTTTCATCCTCACGTCTGCTGATCTTCATAACAGCCACACGCATTTGCGGTCCCGTAGTCTTAGCCATCATATCTTTCTTGGATACATAAGTCACCGCATATTGGCGCTCAATGTGGCGTTTAAAGTCAGCGTAACCAAAGCTCATGGATGAGCAAAAGGATTTGAGCAGTCGCTCCTCAATATAGAAGTCTTTGCATCCTGCGGTCACACCGTTCTCTACGCGCCCCATTACATTGGATTTGGTCGTTGCCTTGTCGATCACAGAGCCGTCGCCCATAGCAGCAGACAACCCACCTTTCTCGCCAAAGTTAACCACCACAAAGTGTCCCCAGTACTCACGGATAAATGCGTTCAGTACGTCCTCTGCGCTACGTTTACCGCCTTTGATATTGGTGCGCATGTAGTCGATACGTCTGTGCATGGCTTGGATAATCATATCCATTGGGAAGTCTGCAATGTTTGCGTGTTGGAAATTCATAACAACTCCGGCAGCTACCATCGCCCCAATCCCTGCCATCCAAAAGCGCTCATCATTAGTGGCTTTAAACTCAGCGTACATTTGCTTTACGCAATCAGGTACTAGCTTGGCTACATCACGCACGTTGTCAACAAGGTATTGAACAAGTACGTCTCCGGCTACCGCATAGTTATTGGCAAGCGATTTGATGATCTCGATCTCATCGTGCTCCCACTTCAGTTCTTCGTCCATGACAAACTCGATTAGTCTGCGCAGTTCACCTTCGGCTGCATGCTTTCTGTCGCCAGTCAAGACGTCAACCACGTGGGTATTGGAAGACATAATCGCAACCGTCATCCATGTGGACAAGTTCACACG
>Ga0207959_1000200_pt1 | contig 16859 bp, 25 predicted proteins | sample CryBogCBH20Aug07_FD_184609 | JGI IMG/M metagenome (GOLD analysis project Ga0207959, IMG submission 184609) | Freshwater microbial communities from Crystal Bog, Wisconsin, USA - CBH20Aug07 (SPAdes) (version 2) | ecosystem: Environmental > Aquatic > Freshwater > Lake | place: Crystal Bog... | reverse complement strand
GCGGACGATTTCTCCATAGCGGGCACCATCGCTATCAGCGATAAACTTGATGATAGCTTCGGACTTGGTTCCGATACCGGGAAGAGCTGTCATGCTTTGCCTTTCAGCACATAGTCACATGTTTTGGAAAACTGACGAATCATCGTCTGAAACTCAGCGGCCTTCGGGCTGATCTCTGCTTGCTCCCACATGAGTGGCAGAAGGGAATACTTCAGGCGGGCAAATCCAGCACCACCATCCGCCCCACCAAAGAGGTCCAGGATTGGATCAAGAAGGTCGTGGATTTCCTGTTCTTGTTCAGTCATGGTTCATTATATCCTGCTTTGGATACAAAGTACATGGAAAAGTTAGAGGAAAACGTGCTCAAAATCATGCCGACCGAACAGCATGCACGTGTCACGGTAGTTCTCCGCAGAGAAGCCCTTGCTTCCATCTACGTGAATGAAGAACGGAAGCTGGCTCTCCAGCATGTCAGAACTGTCATCCACGATCGCGTAGTGCGTGATTTCCGGATGGTCGTTTACCCACGCAGCGATCTCGGTTCCACGGTCTCCCCAGAGGCGAGCAGTCCACCCGATGATGTGCTTGCTGCCATGGATGCCCAGCGCGTCAAAGTAGTGGCGCATGTTGGTGAGCTTCTGCTCGTCGTCTGGAAAATGTCCTCGATGGCTCGAGGAGATAACCAGCTTCACGTCGAGCTCGTCGCAGATGCGGTTTATCAGCTCTACCGCGATAGGGTCAATGGTCGTCTTGGTCATGCGCACGAAGAAGTCATCTTCGAGTTTTTCCATGCCCTTCAACTTCCCTGCGCGTGCAAGGAAAGAGCGCTCTGAGTTCAGAACGCCATCAACGTCGAGAAATAGGACTTTCATCGTCCGGCTTTCAGTTCCAGGAAAAATTCATCGAGGATTTTGCCGCTGACATTGTCAGGATGATCCTCGCTGTAGTCAATACCGTCGCGAAGATCATTGGGACCTTCCTCACGCCAGCGCTTCGTCAGCTCGCTATCCTTCCACAGACCGTAGAAGTTGCGAATCCAACGACTAAGCTCAAGCAGCTGGTGCGTCTCTTCAAAGGTCTCAGGCTTGCCGCCCCAGGCCCGCATTGCCGACTTATCGCCTCGGCTAATGCGGCTGGTCAGTAGGTCCTCAACGATTTCTTCGATGGTGTTAAACTGCGTCATCATGTTTATTCCTTGCAGCGAGCGAGATCAGGTAGATTTCGCAGATGTGATTGAGACGTTCGGTATGCTCGAAGGCATCCCAAGGATCGGAGCCGATAGATACGGCGCCATGGCCCTTGAGACCAACAACGTCGGCAGAAAGATCACCGGTAGTTCCGGCCTTGCCACCAACGAGCATCGCTTCAGCGACTGCATCACCAAGGGCTTCGGTTACCGGAGGGATAAAGCCGATGTTTTGAGCGACGCGGGTGTAGCGGTTGATCTCTGGGAACATGTTCGCCAGATCAGAAAGCTGAACTCCAGCTTCCATTGCTGCAATGATGTGGGTCGGGTGCAGGTGGAGAACGACGCGAGAGTGCTCAGTCGGATTGTAGCGCTGCAGAAGCCAGTGCATTGGCAGCTCGCCGGTTGGGCGGAGACCCTTGTTGAGCTGTTGCTTCAGCATCCCATCATCTTGCGCGATCCAGCGATCACGAGAAACGCCATTCGCGTCGATGTCCAGCTTGATGCACATGTCGGAAGACATTTCATTCTTGCGGACAGCCGAAGGGGTTACGTAGAACCACGTTGCCTCGGGGCGCTTGTACGAAGCGTTACCATCACGAGTCGTGATCCAGCCCCGGCGATAGGCTTCCTTGAATACGTCGCAAATCTCTCTAAGCATCTGTCTTCCTTATGTGATGTCAGCCCACGTTGACGGTTGGGCTTCCTTGTGTGAGCGTGTCGTTGTGCGAATCCTTGTCACCTACGCGAACGAGTGGCTTTCCATTTACGAAAACGGTAGCGCTTCCCTGCGCGTTGGTGTCGTTGTGCGAATCCTTATCGCCTACGCGAAGGGCAGCTTTTCCGTTGATGAAGACATCAGGACTCCCCTGAACCTTCGTATCGTTGTTGCTGTCCTTATCGCCTACGCGACCGGCTGCTGGCATCTTCTATTCCTTCTGGCCTCTCTGCCAGGACTTAAACCTGGAACCCATCTTTAGGAGAGATGTGTGATGTTCAGTTTCACTACAGAGAGTTAAACGAGTCCCGCCTTTTTCAGAGTCTTGTGCGAGGCGGTCTTCTTGGTAGCATGATATTTAGTGACGGTGGAAAAGTGATTCGCTGAACGACCGTAGCCATAGAGCACGCGGGTCACGCCGTTGTCACGGTAGAGAGTCTCACCGGTGACCAGGTCCTTGACGCTTTCGCCCTTGAAGCGGCGGATGCCGTAGCGAATGCGGTCGTATTCGCCGAGCTGCTCCCAGGAAACTTCCTTGCCGTACATGTTCTTGAAGACATCCGAAGCGGGCTTCTCGAAGATGGTCTTACCTTCAGGAATGTCCTTGAGCTCGTAGTGATACCAGACACCCTCAACAAGATGAAGAACAGAACCATCGTCAAGGCGAACCTTGTCCGCGTTGCGCTTGGCTTCAGCAGCCTTGTCAGCTTCCTTTCGGCGCTGGCGGTAGGTCTTGTAGTGCTTGTTCTTCTTGATGATGCCGTCGCGGGGATCAACGTAGAACTCGAAGCGGCTTTCAGCCAGAGGACCGATGTTGCCCCAACGATCACGAACCCAGAGCTTCCCATCGTCACCAACGAAGACGCCCTTGGCATTGACATAATCGTAGAGGTGCTCGATGATGTGGTTGTTGATCACCGAGCGCATGTTGAAGGTTTCGCAGAGCTCGCTGTAGAACTTGTCCCAGGGACGACCAACAGCCTTGCGGATGATGCCGTACAGAGGGTTGAGGTTCTCGTTGAAGGGCTTGCGGTCATGGCCATAGCGGTGCTTCATGCTTTCACGAGAAGGCTGGTTGTCACCGTCAGCGTTGACCTTGAAGCTCTTCAGCTTGCGGTAGGGCTTGAACTTGTTACGAGAACCAGGACGCTCACGTTCACAGAGCAGTTTGTTAAGATCGCTACGCATTGTGATGTCCTCCTTTCGTCTGAATGTCTAATATACCACTTTTCAGGTTGGATGTAAACTGAAAAGTTAGTCTTTTTCGATTACGAGTGGCTTTATTTCCGTGAACTCACGGTCGTTGGCTCGCCAGAAGCGCCCGGTTTCCGGCTCAGTCACGGTCAAACCAGACCATGGCGGAGCTCCTGGATTGTAGCTGCCATATGCCATCGTGTCTAGGTTCGTCTGACCGTAGAAGGTCACCGGACCGGCGCAGATGGTGTGACCGGAATAGATGTGCGACAGATTGTCGTTGAACATCCGGTCGATCTTGGCGTACACTGAGCCCCTCTTGATCTTTTCGATCGCATGGGCATCCAGAGTCCGATAGTAGAATGGGTAGAAAATGTTTCTGCCCCACGTGATGACGTCACCGTCACCGCACGGCGTAGATGCGATCTGCTTGAGAGTGTACTCGTCAGCAAGATCGGCATCGGTTATGCCCTCTTGAACGGGAAGCTCTGCGTGCAGAACGTGGAACACCCCGCCGGACTTCTTCTCGACGGTGATAAGAAGGGGAAGGTTCTGAATCTTCTCTTCGCACGTTTTTCGAACGCGAGCAGAAAGAGCCGGATCCGCTTCTTCACCATCGGGCGTCCAGCGGCTGAAGTACTTCGCACCCCACTTACCACCGTTACCGGTCCAGTAGTTGCCATATGGATGACCGGTAGAATAGTGGAACATCATGTGCTCGTGGTTGCCCATGCACGCGAAGAACCAGTCCTCATAGAGGAGCTCAAGGCACGCTTCGTTGTCGGGACCACGGTCGATGATGTCACCAGCTGAGATCAAACGATCCACGGCTGGATCGAAGTCAACGCTCTTTATGAACTTCTCGACGCACGAGAATGAGCCATGGATATCGCCGCAGACAAAGTCTCGGCCGGCGTGATTTGGTGATAGTCTGAGGATGCTCATAGGATGTCTCTGTTTCGTAGAACGATCATATCACTTTGCTATATTAGAGCAAGACCCCAGCTTTACCAGCTATCGTAATCCGAAAGATCGAGCCGAAAATATTCCTGTGGTGCGTTCTTCTTTTTGCTTCGCGGCCTTGGGTAGGACACCCAGAAGCTTGTACCGATCGCATTAGGAGTAAACTCGTAACGAAGACCTCCCCCTATTGCTCCGGCGTAAGGAATTTTCTCACCCGTCTTTTCGTCTTCATAGACGTACTGCGCGAGGCGAGGGTCTTTCAGCTGCTGCTCGACGATAGGAGGATAAACAACTGTCCTTAACCATTCATCGATCTTGTCTTGATCCGCAGCAGTGACTTTGAACGTGGGTAGGTAGCGGCGGGTCATTGGTACTCTTTCTGATATGATGGTGCCTCGGGAGGGATTTGAACCCACAAACACTCCATTTTAAGAGGAGCCGCTTTACCAATTAGCGTACTGAGGCGTATTGATATTTATGAGATATCGATGACGTTCTCAAACAGGAACGACCGCCATCCTTGAGCGGTCACGTCGTAGACTCGGACTTGATCACCATAGTCCGGCTTCTCTTCATGGAGCGGGCGCGAAGCTGGCCAGAAGGAAGGGGGAACTTGATTGAGATCGGTGGTGCAGTTCATCACGCGGATGTCGCCGTTCTTCTTCAAGAAGGTGACGGTCACGACGCGGGAATGAAGTTCTTTCTTGAGGGTCAGCAGGTCCATATTTTCCTCCATCAGATAGGATCATTATACCCTACCTGATGGAGAATGTAAACTGCTTTTGCCTACTTGCTATCCCTTTTTTCAAGGGTCTTTTTAACTTCGTCGAACTTTTTCAGTGCTTTTTCGATTGCCGCCCTAAATGCAGGAATTTGTGCCTTAAGCTCTGCTTCGGTAGGGGCTTCATCTTTCCATTCATGCGACCAATGAAAGTAATCCTTGCTCTCATCTATTGGGCCGTCCATTGAGTTTCTAAACGTTTCACCAGATGAAAGAACGTAAACAGTAAAAGCTACATAGGCAGGCGCAGTTTGGCCATCATGTCTATTTTTCAGGGGAACAGAATGGTCAAAGAGGGCGCCGCCCTTGGCTGACAGAGAAAGACTGATTGCTGCCTTTTTGAAGGTTGCTCCCTTCTGTGGGTACGAGGTGCTAAGCCCGGCCTTTTTAATTTCAGTAGTTGCGATCTTGTTCGCCATCTTGCCAGCAGCTAACATCTGTTCGCGTTTGGCGTCAGTCGCTTCGTTAATAATTTCAGCCTGCTGAAGCAGGGACATTTTTACTTCCATGGGTTCTTTTCCTTGGTGACCTTCTTGGACTTGCCGTCCCAGTGATAGAACACAGATGATGCTGGCTTCTTGCCGGCAGCGATTTCGCTGTTCGCGTCAGCCATGTTGTCACCAGCATAGTCGTCCCACATGTTCGCGAGGTAGCGATAGTAGGACTTGCCTTCGTACTTCCTAAAGACGCGATCAACGTCCTTCATGTCGAGGCCCTTGCGCTCCATCCAGTCCATGAAGTGATCCATTGGGTCACCGTCTGGGAAGCTGTTGCCGATAGCATTAACAACTTTGTGGTACAGCTGGCTGTCGAGCTTTTCTTTCTCTTCCTTTTCTGCCTTCTTAGCTTCTGCGCGTTCAGCTGCAGAGATAGGAGCAGATGCGTGCCAAGATGGCATGCCGGCCTTATTCTTGGTCTTTGGAGGAGTGTCCATGTTCTTGAGAGCGACGCGAAGTTCAGCACGGCGTTGACGCTCCCACTTCTCCATCTTGTCGTACTGCATGCCTTCAAGCTTATCGAGTTCCTTCTCGATTTCAGCGCGGGACATCGTCTTTGGATCAGCAGCTTCGGTAACCTTCTTACCGGCAGCTTCGTCCATGAACTTCTTCTTGTTTTCTGGAGAGATGTGAGCCCAGCGATGGATAGTTGCGTGGATCATATCCTCGTCACCATCAGCAGTGTCTTCATAGCCCATCATGTCTTTGTATCGAACCGCAGCCTCATAAGCCGCGTCGTGCATGTTCATGCCTGCATGGAGGTTTCTGGCCATGGCCTGCATGACTGGGTACCAATCGCTGGAACCCCAATCTTCATTTACTGGCTTACCAGCCGCGGAGAACAGCTCACTGACTTTCATGGTATTTTCCTTTACGGCTTTTGCTTTTACGAAGACCATCATGTACTTCTTCTCTTCGAAGGAGAACTCGATGGTGAACTTTGGGAATTTCTTTCTTAGGTCCGCAGCAATCTTTTCAGCTGCACGGCCAGTCGCGTCGGTTGGAACTTCCCAATCGTAATCGCCATCATCTTCTTCGCCCTGTGGCATTTCCCAAGAGCCCCAATGACGGAACTCAATCATCATCTGATTGCCTTCCTTTACTGGACGGTGGGTAGTTGCGCGGCGAGCTTCTGGGGCAGATGCGAAAGCGGAGTAAACTTCGTTAGCAACGCTCTCAAGCGATTCTGAGGATTCGAAAAGGTCTTTGACTAGCATCTTGGAACCTGTGGTTTAAACGTAAGGATATTTATCGATCCCTGAGCTTTCTAAATGCTCTGTCGATGATTTCCTGTTGTTCTTCCTCAGAGAACTCACCATTGCCGCAGCGATGCGCGTATGACCATGAGCAGATATTGTGAATCAGCTTCCTGGTTGACTCAGCATCCAGCACAACCTCTGCAAACATCTGAATGTCGTGCAACAGACCTTCATAGGTGCTAAGCTTTTCCATCGTGGTTGGTGAATCTGGGCGAAGCTGCTTCTCTAAAGCCGTGACTTGAGCACGAGCCATAGCAAGCGAGTGCCTGATTGAGGCTTCATCTCTTTCGTTGGTGGCAAACATCTGGCATCTCCTCTAAAGCAAAATGGGTCACCATGACGATGACCCATTCGCTGTAACATGCGTTTCGTTGAACTATTTACTTCAGCGCAAAAACTCGATCTGCCTGAAGCGTCCTGCGGATTGTGCGACGACGCTTTTCGTATTTTGCGCCGTCCTTCCACCGACCGATAGAACCATCGGGAGCAACCCAGCACATAGCCTCTTCAACCACCTGGATGGTTGGATGACGGTTGGTGACACCGAGGAAGATGCCCTCACGGACATTGACGCGATGACAATAGCCGGTCGTGACGACCACGACCCTATCACCAACTTGGACAGTCTGCCCGATACGGTTCGTAAATGGGATTTCCTTAAAATAAGGATAACGTGAACTCATTTCCTTACTCCTGCATTTCACTGGCAACAAGCCTGGCAATGGTGTTTGCGGGCAACCCACCGACATTTGCCTGCTTAATGACCCAGCCAGATTTTAGTTTTTGAATACTGTCACACCTGGACCTTCATGTACCCAGACATACTCAACCTGTTTATCATCTGGTGATGATCCAATCTCAAATTTTGGTGTCATAATGCTTTTCCTTTTCTCCCTCTGATAAATCCAAGAGCTTTAAAGGCCGCTTCATCACAGATGGGTATTCTTTTTCTGATAAATCCATTAGTCATCCACACCGTGTTTGACGTATGATTGACTGTCGTCATGCGCGAGCGCATGATTTTTGACATCTTTTCACGCGTGGATTTTGACCTTTCATAATGTCCAAAATCTTTAAGTTTTTCTCTATATTCTGGTCGTGTCCAGAGCTCTTTAGAAACCTGAGAAAGTCTTTCTGGTGTAAAGTCAAATTTTCCATCTTTCCCACCTGGCCTAAGATTGAGGCATTTTGGGTTTTTGATAACATCTTTTGACACTATCTGTGCCTCAAGAGAGATCAACTCTTCTAAAGATGACGCCTCTACAAGTATTTCTTTCAGATGGGCTTCTCTGCCATAAAGTTTTACGGAACGCTTGATCCTTGTACCACCACCAAAATACCGATCCTTTTCTTCTGGAAGACGTGAAGAATGGCGCCCTATATAAAAGGCACCATCCTTTATACGCGTTATCCTGTAGATGTAATATCTCATCAGCGGCTGGACGGACCCTCCTTGTAGCGGGTTCCGACGTTTGCCCAGTAGACCAGGGAAGTGCCGGCAGCCAGCTTGCGGTTGACCGAGGTGGATTGAATGAAGATGTCGAAGTTGCCGTGGTTGCCTGGAGCCAGGCGAACGTTACCGTAGGTAGGCAGACCCAGCATCTGACGAGCTGCAGAACCGTAGTAGACGGCCTGCGTGGTCTTGTCACGGATGAGAATCTTCTTGTGATCCTGGACGGTAGGCTCAGTCTTCGTCAGCTGGTAGAAGCCGGCGCCCTTGAGCATTGGCTTACCGCCAAGGCGAGCTTCGATGAAGGGACGGATTTCTGCATCGTGGTCCGCAACGCTGACAGGCCAGATCAGAACATCTGAGGAGACGTCTTCCAGAACCGCTGCAACGTCCTTGCTCGTGACGTTCGACAGATCGGTGTAGAACTTCTGAGTGGACTTGACACCAGAAGAACGAGCCGACATGTAGCCGGTGAAGGCTTCACGGGTGCGGGCAGAAGCAACTTCAACACCGCGTTGGGTCTGTTCCCACTCGAGGATGTTGCCTTCAGGAATGCCCAGCTGCATCAGCCGGCGAGCATCTCCACGAGGAACGCGGAACACGAAGGTCCAACGGTCAGTCGCTTGAAGCTGTCGGATTTTTGCGGCGATGGTAGCGGCAGAGTACTTGCGAGAAGCATTTTCCTGGCCATCGGTAACAGCCATGACGAGGAACGAAACATTGATGTCGTCTGCGTCGGGGACGCTTTCGAACATTTCGATCAGTTCGCCGACGCTGTCGAAGAGCGGAGTTCCGCGGCCACGAGCAGTGTAGGCGCCTTCAGCGATAGGCTGCAGCGCGGTGACGTTCGAGTTGACGATCGCCCGGCGCACAGAGGCGGTGTCACCGTAGCCGCATTCGACCACAGAAACGATAGTGTCTTGATTTTCAGAGAGGGAAGCTTCGCGGATGGCTGCGATATTGTCGTTGTAATCGCGAGCTGCTGCGCGGGCGATCGAGCTCATTGAGCCGGAATGATCGCGGGAGATGCCGATATAGTTCTTCATTTTCAAACTCCTATAAAGTTCAAACGGTTGAAACAGTAAAACACAAAACGCAACACTCAGGTTGCAGAGTATTTATGATCAGGCGTGAACCTGATCAGGCCAGAGCGGCTTTAACCAGCTGAGATGCCAGCTTGCCATCGTATTGGCCGTCATGCGCTGCCTTTAGAGCGGCCATGACTTTACCCATGTCCTTCGGAGAAGTTGCTCCAACTTCTGCTGCGATGGTCTTGATCACGGCGGTGAGCTCTTCTTCGCTCATCTGCTTGGGTTGGAAGGTTTCCAGAAGCGCCTTTTCAGCCGCATAGGCCTCATAGGCAACCGAAACAGGGATCAGAACGGCCAAAGTCGCATCGATGTTCTTGATGAACTTCTTGACGGTCGCAACGACTTCTTCGTCAGTTGGCGCTCGTCCAGCGTTCTTACCCACCGCTTCGGCCTCGCCGATTAGGGTCGTGAGGGTCGCTGCCGCGGCAGAGTTCCGCGACTTACGGGCAGCGATCTGCGCTGCCTTGACTTGATCGATAAGTGACATGTTGGCCTTTCTAAGTTCTGTTACTGGAACGATTGTATCACAGTTTCTCGTAAAAGAGAACTGCTTTATTCAGGTGATTGGGCGGAGAGGGTCTTGAAGCCCGAGTTCCGCAAATGCCCACATTCGTTCACTACACTGCCAGCATTTCCAGCAGGCACCCACTCGGGTTTCCGTGCAGGTGTGCGTCAGCTTGAGGATGTCCTCTATCCCATAATCAAAATAGAGCTTGATGATCTGGTCCTTCGTCATGTCGAAGAACGGCTGGACCGCCATCGGGTGGGTAGAGCGACCACGGCGTGGCTGAAGGCCAGGAAGATTGAGGGGTGGAGGAACGTTGTCGGCTAGAAAAATCTTGTCGACGATCTTGCGATCTGCCACCTCACCCCATGCCCGCTGGACGATGAACGTATGATCCCAGTCTGGATTTCCAACGAAGAACAGCGGAGGAACCGCAACTCCCAACTTCTCACAGACCGCGTTCACGCAGCCATGAACGTAATCTGCCGCGCCATCGTGCTTAGGAATACAGAAGAGGGTGATGTCCTTCTTCGCTGTAATGTTCTCCTTGAGAATGAGGTACAGCAGAATGGTTGAGTCGGTGCCCGCCGAAACGAAAACACCGACTCGCTGTTCAGGAAAATCCAGAAGGTTCTCAATCATGATAGACAGCTACCGAAATGCGATCCTTGCCGGCCCGCTTCGATGCGTACATCGCTTCGTCAGCCTGGTTGATCAGCTCTTCAGGGTCAATCTCATCGCAGCCAGAATAGGTGACCGCACCCATGCTGCATGTGAGGTTCATCGCCTTGTCCTTGAACGAGGTAGGCTTGGAGATTGCCTTCTGCATGCGTTCAAAAACAATGCGGTGGTCTTGAGTGGCAAACTCTTCCGGAGTCATGTGGAAGGCCGCGACGAACTCGTCTCCAGACCAACGACCCACAACGTCGGTACGACGCATGGCATTTCCAAGTCTGGTTGCAATCGTGATAAGAGCAAAGTCGCCGCCATCGTGGCCATGAGCGTCATTGATGCCCTTGAAGTTATCTACGTCGAGGAACACAACGAACGTGTGTCCACCGTTACGCGTGGTCTCCAAAAGCATCTGGCGCACTCGGTCCTTGAAGGCTTCGCGAGTGAGCAGTCCCGTCATATCATCCGTGTAGACGCGCTTTTGAAGGTCACTGACCTGCTGCATCAGCTCGTTGATGGTCCGGTCCTTTTCCTGCAGCTTCTGCTGCAGCATGCGGATGTACCCGTGCATTGAGTTTTTGGAGTCCATTGGGTCCTTCATGGCTTAGTCCATCCTACCTTTAGATTATACATCGCTTTCTCCTGATTGTAAACAGGTTTGTGGGGTATTTTTAGGCGACCTTAGATCGCGTTGCGCAATACCTGATAGCGCTTTCTTCGGCTATGACATTGATGACCACCATCTCGCACCGATCTGCAAACGAGAACAGCGAATGGACCTTGGTCGTGTTGATGAAGTACGTGTAGCCGGCTCTAAGCGATACTGGCTTTCCTTCCTGAAGCCATACGTGCTGACCATCACCGTCAAAATCGACCAGTGGAACGAGGATACGGAATGATCCTGTTGGAAGGGCCAGTCCATTGTCACGGTGAGGTGGGAAGAACCCACCTGCATCAAGACGCAGAAAATGGCAGCGTCCGATTGTTCCTACTGGGAATGACTGAAGGACATCAAGAGCTTCAGGAATCAGACGAGTGATGCTCGTTGGCTTGTTGAAGTCATGCTCCTGCCACGTGGTTCCATTCTCACGGTTGTATTCCCGAATCGAATCCAGATCTGGAATGCCGCTGAAGCCACCGTCAAGCGAGGTTATCGAAAGGCCCTTGCGCTTGATGTGAGGCTTGCGCGGGTTGTACTGAACCCAGCCCGGATGTTCCGCTAGGATGTCGCGTGCTCTACCAACATTCCATAGAGGATAGTCAAGAACAAAAACGTCGCCCATGTTTGCGGCAAGATCAGTGACAGTTAAGGTCATGTCTTTAGCCTCGCTGATAAGTTGTCAAGCGCTTGTTGCTGCGCATCGGTAAGAATAAGTCTTGGCTTGTACTGGTCTGGTGTCTTAGCGTAAAGAGGAGCTCTAAACTTCAACTCAAAATAGCCAGCCTTGTCCATGGCGTCTATTTCATTCTTGATGTTTTCGAATCCGGTATACTTCTGCTTTTGTGGAATGATCGGAATACCGAATGATCTGTACGCTTGAATCTTTTGCTGATAGCGGGTTTCAGCATCGTCTACATTTTCTTCTGACAGAGCCGACATTGCCATGCACGCTTGCCAAGACCATGAACAGAAGCTGCCGATAATCGGCCAGTTGATCGATTGGCTAAAGGTTGGCAGATCCAAAAGCTGGGCTGCGGATGCGCCAAAGATCCAACCCTCGCTCACGTCCAAATGGTTTTTGATTAGGTAGAGCGAGTTGCCGCCAAACACAGCACCGGTATATCCTTTAGCTTGAAGAAGCTCGCATGCCTTCGCATGACAGGTGAACTGTGGGCTACGAAGTCCGTGCTTCAAGCCATACTGCACTCCTTCACGATTAAGGAACCACTTGACGTTTAGCTCGATAACCGTAGGATCAACGTTTAGCAGCTTGCAGTATTCTAGCGCCACGTCAGTGTCGTGGGTGTTCTTGCCGTCAAAATCAACGATAACAGGGGATACCTTGATCCCTGTCTCGATGAAAGAATAGAGCATTACCTGGCTGTCAATGCCACCGCTCAGCATAACCGCTGGATTGTCACCAACGAATAGCAGGCTGTCATGAACAGCCTTACGACGATATTCTGCGAAGCGATCGCGCTCAATGCTTTCGATTTGTTCTGCAGTAAGATTGATCGTGTACTCAATGATCTCACGGCTCACCAGGTCATAGTTCATCCATCCTTCGTTGAACACGCGGGTGAATGGAACTGGACTAGACATGCGATACCTCTCGATAAGGTATTTACCACAGGTCCAATCCGAAAGTTTTTCAGGTTAGACTTCTGGTGGCTTCCAGAAAAGCAGATCAGGGCTGCCTGGCAGCAGAAGATGACGGGCAGGGCACCAGCGAATGGTGAAGCCAAGACGGTCTTTATTTCCAGGAGTGACGCCATGCATGATGCGGCTTGCACGGTTGATAAGAAGCATGTTCACTTCTGGCTTCTGGATAAAGCCGCGCTCATCCCAGAAAATACCGCCCTCATCAGGCAGCTGAAAGTAGATGGTTGAGCTGTAGATGCTGTGCTTTTCAATGTCGAGCTCGAAGCCGCTTGATCCATCTTCATGAGGTTCCAGTGGAACGCCTGCCTTCAGGTGATTGAAGATGCCACGATATGGAATCCACTCATGCCCATCATTGAACGGCTCAAGCTCACGAAAGCGAGCTATCATCATGCGAAGGGCAGGGTGGATTGATTTGAGCTGGGTCTCTGCCCATGCTCCAATGGTCTCATTGGTCTGGTACCAATAGCCCGGAACCAATGGAAGATGCCACAGCTTGCTGTAGCTACGCTCTGAGCCTACCGCGGCGAGCTTTAGATTCTCACCATCAGCACCCTTAAGAACTCGGGTTTCTTCGTTGAGGCGATGATGTTGCGGAGAGATTAGAAACTGCGAGAGACCATAAAGAGCGTTGAATGTGGAAGCATCAAGAACGTTATGATGCTTCCACAGACCTTCGTGTGTCTCAACGCGAGAAACTCTGATCATCAGCTTACTTTAGGGTTTTGCTTGCCCATGCTGCGAAGAGGGTCTGCGCGTTCATGCTTTCGAGTGCAGACGAGATTTCACCACTGACGTCAGCCTTCTGAGCTGGGTTAACAACGAAGAATACGATCTTTGGAGAAGTGTAGCTGACATTCTTGAACGTCACTGCTACCTTAAAGTCCATGAGTCGTAGATTTTCGTCAGCTGCCCATGTCAGCGTTGGGTTCGTAATGACGAATGTACCGTCATTGCTGATCGTGATATTGTTTTCAAGGGCTGCCTTCGTGGCGTCATCTGGATAAACGATGCTGAATGCTGGAGATTCGCCAGATACAGATTCGTAGTTCTTCCATGCCATAACGCGGTTGACGTCAGACGAGATCGTTGGGTTGGTTACCGACAGCGTGTCGACGAAGAAGGTCAGATCCTTGAACTGTGCAGCTTCATCGGTGTTCAGAAGGAACAGAAGGTTGTTCTGTTCGGCAGTGAACTTAGAAGCGTCGAGAAGAAGGGCGCCCTTAGTAGCAGTGTCGATCATGATCTGACGGACATCTGAACCAAATACCGATTCCAGCATCGACATGATGATGCATGCAGCGCCAGTAACCAGAGGAGCGGCGAAAGACGTACCTGAACCAGAGAAGTAGTGGTCATTGCCATCATACTTTGCAACGACGATGTCAACACCTGGAGCAAAGATGTCTACCGTAAGACCAGCGTTGGTCGTGATAGCCATGTCTGGCTTCGAGAAGTTGTTGAAGCCTGCAGAAACGTCGTCCTTGTCAGATGCTGCAACTGTGATGACGTCGACAAGACCGGCTGGGGTAGTGTCGGTAACGTCGATACCGGTGTTACCAGCTGCTGCTACAACGCAGATACCGGCAGAAAGCATCGCCTTGAAGATGTCGTCGAAGAAGGCGCTCTTAGGAACGTTCCACGAGCAGTTGACAACCTTAGGAACGGTTGGCGTATCAGCATGGTGCTTCAGAATGGAGAACAGAGCGTTACCAAGTTCGAGGTTGGTAGTCGTGTGACCATCGCCAGCGATCTTTACGTTTTGCAGGGAGACAGACTGCTCGACGCCGATGTTCTTACCGCATGCAAGAGAAGCAACCGCGGTGCCGTGGCCTAGATCGTCACGGAAGGATGAAAGCGCTGGTACCTTGTAGAAGTCATTCGTAGAAGCGACTCCAACAAACTCATCGTGGGAGAAGTTGACGCCGGTATCTACGATGAACAGTTCAGGAGTGCGAACGTACGTGCAATCAGCGCGATTGAAAACGGTCTGAAGTGGGTGAACGCGCGAAACAACACGGAGGCGAGCCCATTCATGATCTGCTGGAAGACCGACAAAATCTGCAGAGCCTGCAACAGGCGCGACTTGGAAGGTAAGCTTCACTTCGTCATGAGCTGGTTCAATGCTCTCAACCTGTGCGGTAAGGGCGGCGAGATCGTCAGCTTCAACCAGATAGAAACCTGGGTGAACTTCCTGAGGATTTTTGGCTGCAGTGACCTTAGTGATGTCCTGCGTCTTTACGAGATATTGGCTCATGTTGTCTCCAGAGTTCCAAGTAAATACCTAGCGGTGGTTGTGATTATTTATAGGAGCGTGCATATGAAGATCCTACATGTGAGCAGTTTGGCTATAAGCTATTTGGCATTTACTGATGTCCCAGCTGTTGAGCCAGGAACCGATTTCATTGCCATCACTGGAGACATTTGCACCCACCCAAAGCGAACGCTGCACTACGTCGAGGAAGCAGCTCTAGCGCATCCAGATATTCCGGTTGTGTTCAACATGGGTGTGCTGGAGTACGAATACAGAATCGCTCCTAAGTACATCAATGCATCGACCCACTTCCGCTACAACATCTCTACGATTGCTCCACCAAACGTGCATTACGCAAACACCCCAAAGATCATCAATGGGGTTACTGCCCTGTCAATGTACGGATGGCCATGTCTTACGAAAGAGGAATATGAGGCCTCAAAGCTGAGCAAAACTGTCTACTCAGAGTTCTTCACCGATTTCTACATCGATGATTTCCTATGCACCAAGAACTTCCCACAGCACCTGCTGTACGAGGAGTATGTCGGCATAGTAGAATATGAGGAAGCGCAGTTGGCCGAACTCGCCAAGATCGACGGGCCAAAGCTTGTCGTCGTTGGTCTTCCTAAAAGCTCATCCCCATGGATCGGTGGGAGCTATGAGCCGGTCGCCATGCCAGATGGCGCTATGGTCGTTTACGCGACTGACGATCCCTTCATCGGAACTATCGACCTCTAGATACAACGATGGGCAGGAACCCGAAGATTCCTGCCCAGTTGTGAGAGTGATTACAGACGATCTTAATGGGTATTGACCTTACGGTCGCAGGGCTCCTGATTTCACTCTGGTCCCAAGCCCTTTTCCCGCATCTTTCGATGCCACAAAATGGCGGAAGGAGTGGGATTTGAACCCACGGTACCGTTTAACGGGTACGCCGCCTTTCCAAGACGGTGCGATCGACCACTCCGCCATCCTTCCATATTCAACGTGGTCTAGTCGTTGAACGTATTGGCTCCTCAGGATGGGATCGAACCACCGACAGCCTCATTAACAGTGAGGAGCTCTACCGCTGAGCTACTGAGGATCAAGAAACTTTAGTCGCGCTTGCTCACGAAAGCATAGAGCTCGGTTGCCTTCTTGGTAATTTCTTCCATTGAAGGCATAGCCGGCAGAAACTTGGTTGCGCTTTCCATCATCTGCTTCTGGAACTCGGCCATCTCTTCGATGGTCTTGCAGTTCGGAGCAGGCATGCCCTCGATGGACTTTTGGTAAACCGCGCGAGCGAACTCGAGGTTTGCAAAGTACTGCTGTTCAAGATGACGCTGAGCCAGACAGATGAGCTCAGAGCGGATTTCGTAAGGGGTCTTGCTTGACATTTGATAGCTCCTAGTGTGATGTGTGTAGTCTTTCGACGTGATATTTACTGCGATTCTTATCAGATGCGCAGCAGTTTTTCCTTTACATCTGTTCTAGCAGACTCAGGAAGAGATTCGAAGTACGCAAGGTCTTCTTCTAGGTTCGAAAGAGGGCGAGCCTTAAGGATGTTTTCATCCAACTCCCACCACTTCAGCTTAAGCAGCCTTTCGATAATGTCTTCCGAGAAGCGGTACTTCAAAATGCGGGCTGGAACTCCAGCGACAACAGCATAATCAGGAACGTCCTTGGTGACCACGGCTCCAGCACCGATCACTGCACCATTACCAACCGTAACACCGCCCATGATGATCACGCCATTGCCGATCCATACGTCGTTCTTGATCCGAACCTTTACAGACGGATGATCACAGTATCGATAGGATGGAGGAGCATCGAGCTCGAACCATGGGCTCATGGACATCTGGCGCATGTCATGATGACCCGTGCCAATGCTGACATCATTGCCGATAGAGCAGTACCGACCAATGTACGTCTCAGAAAAGATTCTTCCGCTGTTGACGTAGGTGTGCTTGCAGATTCTTACGCCGGC
>Ga0207959_1000193_pt1 | contig 17154 bp, 25 predicted proteins | sample CryBogCBH20Aug07_FD_184609 | JGI IMG/M metagenome (GOLD analysis project Ga0207959, IMG submission 184609) | Freshwater microbial communities from Crystal Bog, Wisconsin, USA - CBH20Aug07 (SPAdes) (version 2) | ecosystem: Environmental > Aquatic > Freshwater > Lake | place: Crystal Bog... | reverse complement strand
CTACGGGCTTAGAATTCGCTTACGATGGGCCTCAATATGGCAGATCGTCACGGAAATTTAGCGTTTTAGGTTTCCGCGATTTAGACCACGCGGAGCAATGGAAAGCCGCCTATTATGAACGTGCGATGGGATACAATCCCATTATACGAATAATTGTGGAAAATAGCGTTATCCGAATCAACGTCGACGAAATGACGTCATGCGATTGACAATCGTCAAAAGCTTAGCTATAAATCTTACACTAACAACACAAAAGGAAACAAACATGTCTTATATCCCGACACTCGACCTATTCGCCCTTGCTGACACGGCCCTTATCGATGAAGCTGCAAAGCTTGACATGACGATTAAAGCGTTAACAAAAAAGCTTGATGAAGCAAAATCTATCATCCGTTCGCGCGGTCAAAACGAATTGCTTGGCACAAATTTCAAAGCCGTGGTTTCATCGCCTAGCATTCGCTGGACACTTGATACAGACCGCGTGAAGCTAGAGATGGGCGAAACATGGTATACCGAGCGCTGCAAAGTGTCTCAACCTTCACCATCCGTTAGCTTCAAGCCGTATATCAGTTTAGGCGAGATTAAAGTCGCATGATCCTACCTTGGCTTATGAAAAAGAAAGCGCGAGACCTTAGCGGGCCTCGCGTTCGCACATGGCTTGTAATGACAAACCCGCCTATTCAATCAAATCCTACGCATTTAGTTTGCGTTAACATAAAAAAGGATGACCCGCGTGAAAAAACCTAAAAAATTAAAAACCGTTCACGTCGACGTTGACGTTTACGCAAAAAAGCTTGGCGATCCCTATTGGATTTTTGGCTCTAAATCTTGTGGTTATACCCAAGCTTTTCTTGACTTAGATACTGCAGAACAATTAGCCGTCATTTTACAGATGCATGATGTTATGACCGGAATTCGCGACTCTATGATGCAAGAAATCATTGAACATTTTACTTCGCAAATTGAAAATATTGACGAACCTGAAACACCTAACAAAAAGGCAATGCACTAATGGCTATTCGAATTGCACCTACTGAAACAAAAGCTAAGCCACAAACTATTGTTAAGCCACCCGTTAAAGCCACAGAGAAGGCCATAGAAGCCGCTCCGGTTGCGCCAGAGGATAAGCCTACCGGAAAACGCGGTTTCGGCTCTATGGACGCCGATAAGCGCCGCCTTGCACAATCTAAGGGTGGCGCGAGCGTGGCAAAAGAAAAGCGGCACTTCGCTACAAATCCTGAAAAAGCGCGCGAGGCAGGTCGCAAGGGTGGCATGGCTAAAAGCGGAAAGGTTAAACCATGACAGGCTGGCAAAGCAAAAAGGAAAGCAGCAAGGTGCGGTGGCTTGGACCATATGCGCCGACCGACCGTCATGCTGATGATATTACGCTTGCTGAAATGGTTAGGCTTCGTTCCGAAAATCAAAGATTAGAAGACGACCTAAATTTTTTTGCTAAACAGGTTACAGTTTTGCAGGATGTGATCGTTGATTTAAAAACTAGATTGATTAACCAATATGAATGCCCATGCCGCAAACGCGATAAAGAACTTGAACAAATGTTTGCTTATTTTGATGAAAACGAAGGAGAATAAAAATGGATAGATTTACGCTAGGTTATGATGGAGAGCGTCATAAAGGCAAACGGATTGGAACTTTGTGGACAAACCAAGATATCGACGGAGAGGTCACATTATCAGAGTTTTTTGATGAACAAGATGATGTAGCTAAAATTGATATTTTAAATGATTGCATTGGGTTATTAGCACGGGAACTAGACTTATTGTTAAAAGATTACCCGAACCCAATGCGTAGAATGATGGGATGGCCTATTGTCAAAGACCCAAATTGGTCGCGGGAAGATGACGAAAAACTAAAACAAGACGTAATTGAATCATCTCAAAAAATGGACAACCATTGGAACAAGGTTCGCATATGATTATCCCTTGGTCAGTCAAAGATAAAGCCACGCTTATCCAGATGTGGCAAAACGGGGCAAGCGCACACGTTATAGCTGCTAAGCTTGGCAATGGTCGCACCCGTAACGCTGTCTTAGGCTATCTCTTTAGATTACGCCGAAGTCATCCTGAACTTGGCTTGCGGTTTGAAAATACAAAGCCGCGCGAGCGTGTCGGCCTATCTCCTAAACCTAAAATACCTGCCCCACCTAAACCTAAAAAAATTCAGCCTGTTCAGCTAAACCTATTTACGCCGATTGAAGAAAAACCTGCGCCAATAGGTGGCGTGCCGTATTTTGAAACACGGCTATTCCAATGCAAATATATCCTGAACACAAGCCGAGACCCGCACAACATTAAGTGTTGCGGCGGCAAAGTCCACCGTGGCACATCATGGTGCCGGACGCATTACCATGAAGTTTTCACAGTACGTACTTCCCTCGGAACACAGGGCGGCCATTTATCATCTGGCAAAACTCAGGTGGCATCAAAATTCCAGTTTCGTCGAATGTAAGCACGGCAAAACCTTGATGCGCACGGTTTGGCGCACCCTCTCCATATTGGAAAGCCTTATGGTTAGGGTCGCCGAGCATGCCCGTTTCAACGCCCCAATGCGTACCACGACGATTACGTACTGCGGTTAATTGTTGCGCGTGGGTGTGATTTGTGACTGTCGTCCATCCCGACACTTGCGCGTTATTATAAGCCGCGTGAATACCTGCGCGGAAACGATGCCGGAATTCCACATCGTCATTTAGATGGAATGCATAACAAAATTCCCACATTGGGAAACGGTCGGCTAAACGACCTGCGTAATCTTCTAACTCGCTTGCTTGATTAGCTAAATAATTATCCACCCGCATGTCATGGTTGCCGATGGTGAAAATCCTGCGGCGACATTTTGGAAGCTTGTCCATCCATGCTTTGGCGGCGTCAATTTCAGCAGATACTTTAGGTGCTGCTGATCCTAGCGTTGATCCGTGACGCGAAACCCTTGCACCGTCTATAATGTCGCCATTTAAAATAATAACTTGAGGTTTTATTTGTTTCGCAATTTTAATAAATGCTTTCATCATGATCGTATCAACGCCCGGCCAAATATGGGCATCTCCGCCTACGATAACGCATCCATCTTTAATTTCGTCTGTTAAAACTTGGGCATATAACCATTGCGCCCCAACACCTTCATTCCCACTTTCGTATTGTTTCCACATTTCGGGATGTCGTCTTTGGATCATATCCAATCGGGCAGTGATTGTTGAAGCGGGCATACCCATCACCCTTGCCGTAGCCCTCACAATTCTATTCTGGCGATAATATTCTTTTAGTGTCTCTTCTAACACTTCTTTTGATAGCGGAGGCATTCCCATTTTTAAACATCCTCATTTGACGTTGCGTGCAAAATACACGAAAACGCATAAATGACAACAGGATAGTCAATTAAGGTTAACATCATGACCGCAGAAGAGTTTTTAATTTTTACAAAATACATCAAAGAAGAGTTTGGTGCGAACGATAGCCAGCTTGCAAAAGCGATGGGTTTCGCTAGGCAAACTGTGAACTTATGGAAGCGCACAGGTTGCCCGCCTTATATCGATTTAGTAGCCGCAGCTATTGTGGCAGGTCTTGACCCATGGAAGCCTGAGCCAGAACATCTGCCCAATCCTGCCCTGCGACAGGCGGCAAAAGCACCTGAACCTTCATCCCATGTTGAAGAGTCAGCCGTTTAGCTAAAGTGTAAGCTGCCGCATGCCCTGTAAAGCTTTCGTCGTTGTCGGCGAAAACTGTAACACTGCGTGTTATAACTGGCGGCTTCCATTTAGCTAAGTTTTGCGCGTTAACGGCTGCCCACACAGGCATTCCAAACAACACCGATGCCGCAATAGCCGTCTCGATGCCTTCAGCAATCCCCATATGCTCATCCGCAGGGGCAAGGCGAATTGCTGATCCGTCAGGCAGCGGCCCCGACATGATTCGGCGGTTAGGCGTCACATCTGCCTTATGACCGTCATCCGTCAAATAAGTCAGGTGGACATTCTGCGCAGTATCATCCGACCCACAGATTTTGCTTACCATGACCCAATGCTGCTTACCGCGCACTTCTCGGATCGCATTAGAAGCCCACACAAGGCCGAGCCTGTTCTTTAGGTAGGTCTGCACCACTCCGCCTGACTTGGGCTTATGGGCGGCTTCCCAAACTTTTTTAATCGCGGCTCTTTGGCGATTTTCCTCTGACTGGTCTTTACGGCCAAGTGACATCTGTTCGCCAGTGAATGCGGCAATGTCTTTAAACACTTGCACGAACGATTTGCCTGTTACCCGCATCGCAAGGTTAACACCGTTACCTGCTCCGCATGAATTGCAAATAAATGTGCCTCTGCCTTCCTTGTCATCGAACCTAAAGCGATCCTTACCGCCACATATTGGGCATGGACCATGTTTGTTTACGAGATAGCGACTATCAACCCCAATGATGGGGAGCAAATCACGCCATTTGCCCCGCGCCATATCCTCTATGCTGCGTTCCTGATTGTTTTTCACGAGACCTTGCCTTTACAATATTACGATGTTTTATCCAACTTAGGGTCGAGGCAGTCGGCGCGAGCGCGAAACCGTTGAACGTATTGGACGGTCCAACCCCAAATTTATCCTTATATGCCCAATAGGCCCACCCGTCTTTGTATCCGTGAGTAACCGCGTAACCACGCAATTCGGAATAGAATGTTTCTTTCTCCTTCGTGGTGTAGCTTCCGATTTGCTTTTTTCCATCTCTAGTAAGTTCGCTGAGTGTACCTGTAGTATGTTCAACCTTATCAACAGCCTCAGCCTTGAAGCCACATGCCGGGCAGACAGGCGTACGCGGTGGCTTGAGAAACGTGCATTTTGAGCAAGCTTTGGGAAGGGGGATGGCTTTTTCACGTTCAGCGACTCCTCTGCCTTTTCCATCATCAAGTTTTTCGTAATTGATATCGGTAACGAAGCCTAAGCGCAAAGTAGTATCGCTATGATCAAGCACAAGGCAATAATCTTTGTTCTCGCCTAGTCTAAGACCACGGCCAATCATTTGCGTATATAGAATTTCAGACTTAGTTGGGCGGGCCAAAATGATGCAACGCACATCCCAATCAACGCCAGTCGTCAAAACGCCCACATTGCAAACAACCTTTAAATCGCCGTCCGCGAATTCTTTGGCGATTTTTGCGCGATTTTCCAAATCAGTATAGGCATCCATGTAACCCGTTGGCACACCTGCCTCCAAAAACAAGTTTTGGATATGCTTGGCATGCACACGATTTACCGCAAAGCAAATGGTTGGCCTGTTCTCAGCCTTATCAAGCCATGTCGAAACGATGTCAGCGACCAATGGTGCTTTGTCCATTGCTTTGCCTAACTGAAGTTTGTTGTAGTCACCTGCGACAACAGCCACGCCAGTCAAGTCAGGGTGGGATGGCGCAAATACCTTAAAATCGGACAGGTGACCAAGATCAATCAATTCTTGAGTCGTGGTGCCAATAATTAAATCATCGTAAATGCGGCCCATACCTTTTGCCCAAGGCGTAGCAGTCAAGCCAACAACCGGAATGTCTTTCCATTGCGGGCTATCGAACCATGTCTCGTAAAATTTAAACATGACATGGCATTCATCGACGATTACCAAATCAGCCTCTGGCAAAGATTTGCGCCGCGCTAACGTCTGCACTGAACAGACTTGGACAGGTTGGGTTGGATCAGTGCGTTCGTGCATCGATTGGATGACGCCAATTTCCCAAATGTCGTGACGTTCAAATTTTTCAACCGTCTGATCAATCAGGCTTAGGGACGGAACGCAGAACAAAACCCGTTTGCCCTTTGCCCTAGCCATGTGAACAATTTCAGCGGCTGCTATGGTTTTGCCCGCACCTGTGGGCATTTGAACAACTGGTCTACGTTTGCCAAAACTGAGCGATTTACGAAGCTTATCTATTGCATCAGTTTGGTATTCTCGAAGCTTAGCTTTAGCCATTTTGAACCCTGTTAGTTATATTATATTATTATATTATATATATTATTATTTATACATAGCTTAGATAAACCTTAAAGCTATACATACCTTTGGCAAACTATGTATAGCTATACAGTCTTAGCTAAGCTTGTAGTCCGCGCGCGGTATAGCTTAGAAAGAACCCGCCTCCGTTATGGAGTCACCGGAGGCGGGTCAAGTCACCGTTATCAGCAACGGCCAAAAGGGAGGAATGCCGTCGCACCATACGGCTAACAAAAATTTACACGAGATGCAATGCCCCTTCGTATTTTTTTATTCCGTAAATGACTGTTGAATGCCGGACAGCCATGAGTCGGCCAATTTCAGAATAAGGCAAATTGAGTTCGTTCTTTGCACGGTAAAACACCTCGCGGCGAACCTTAACAACATCTGCCTTAATCGTTGGACTTCTTACGATATTTGGATCGATACCGTGTATAGCTGCAACCTCGCGAAGCATAGCTACAAATTTGCGGTTATTAAGCCGGACTTGAAGCACAGGCTGATCTTCTAAAATTTTATTTTCCTGCGGCAAAGTGACGCGTTCATGCGGCACAACACCCGTTGGGCCAGTAACACCACCGAGACGTTTTTTGACGGCTAGATATCTAGCCTTCAATTCATCATAAGTTTGCGGTTCTCTGTCCATGTTTCTTCCTCAATACCGTAAATGCATACTACCATAGGTATTCCATGATCGCCCCATTCTGCAGCAATTGCTCTGCATTCTGAGTCGTCCTCTACAACTTTAGTCTTAACTAATAAGTCGCTGGTAGATTTCAATAAATTATCCAAATCGCGACGCCTTTTGTCAGGTTTCGACGCAGAAATGTGAATGATATATTGCCCAAATATTTGATCTTTGGTCTGCGCCTTGACCATCCAACCAGCTTCTTCAAGCCAAGCCACGTATTCAGGCGAACGATACATACGGCCACCTTTCCCTACCTTCCATAAACGGTTTGTACTAGGCGCTAAAGGCAACTCAAGGCGTATCATTCTGCATCCAATCAAGGAAAAAATGATGAAGAGTTATTTCCTTGTTAGTGGCTTGCATGATGCGAACCATTAATGCCAAAGAAGGGTCTTGCACGCCGCGCTCCACACGAGAAATAGACGACGCGGTTGTTCCGGCTTTCTTGGCGAAATCAACTAAAACAACATTATTTTTTTTACGCCATTGACGTAGTGGATGTTCATTCATTGGGGACTACTCTTGGCCTTTCGCGGGCAACAGGTAATGGAACAGCAACATTAGGGCGACCCATGGTTACATTGGCTTGGCCGCGTATTTCTTTGTTGTTCCAAGTCCAGCACTCGCCATTTTCATCTTGAAATACGACCCAAAGCAGATCATGCTCTGGACCATAGTCGATTAAAGCGTGCGCCAGACCTTTGCCTTTTGGAGTGGTGACAGGAACTGGAGGGTTAAGTTGCAAAAGCATGATGGCCTCTTGACTTTGTTTACACCATACGTAAATGATCGGCTCGTAGACAGCAACAACGGACTGAAATCCTAAACAGGGATTTCGCGGGAAAGGGTAATAATGGCTAATAAATACGATGTTGATATGCTCAAGCGAACCATTGAACTGCTTCTTGAGCGGTATCCAGAACTTAAAGAAGATGAAGACCTTAAGAACGACATGCTTGAAGGTTCAACAGATTTCCATGAGACGATGGAAAAATTGCTGCGCCGCACACAAGATAGCATTTACCTTGCGAAGGCTTGCCAAGACGCGGAGCGGGACATCCATGACCGCCGTAAGCGGTTTGAAAAGCGTGTTGAGTTTGGTCGCGAATTGATGAAGCGGCTAATGGAAGCAGCGGATATTCGTAAGCTTGAGTTTCCGACTGCAACCCTATCTATCATGCAAACTGCGCCACAAGTTGTTATTCTTAACGAATATGAAATACCTGACGACTTTATGCGAATCAAAAAAGAGCCAAACAAAACACTATTGAAAGAAATGTTGGAGAAAATGGATGTGCCGGGTGTCACACTTTCAAACGGTGGAACCGCCATCGTCATCAGGGGAGCCTAAACAAATGAGTGCAAAGATTGCAACAGCCCTTCACAACGTGATGACCAAGGTTGCGTATGTGCAAAAGGGCGGCGAAAATAAGTTTCATGGCTATAAGTATGTTTCTGAAGCAGATTTGCTTGAGAAGTTGCGCCCGGCCTTAATTGAGGAAGGACTTATCCTTATTCCATCCGTGGAAATGGTCCGCCCAATGGACGAGCATGGCAACACGGTCGTGGATATGCGCTATGAGATTGTCCACAAGGACGGTGACTTTTGGCCCCACTTGATTCGCATTTCTGGTTGCGGCAATGACCGTGCCAAGAATGGTTCCGTGGGCGACAAGGGGATTTATAAGGCTATCACTGGCGCAAATAAGTACTTCTTATTTAAGCTATTCCAAATTGAGACAGGTGATGATCCTGAGCGGGACACTACGCCAGTGGCACATGAGTCAGTGGCACATAATGACACTCTAAGCCATTGGCCGGATTATACTAAAGACCTATACAGCTATATGAAGATTTTCCAAACGGCGATTGAGTTGTGCCGGACGGTTAAAGAAGTTCAAGATTTTTGGAAGCAGGAATTGAAGGAAAATTTCACCAAGATGAATTTGAACAAAGACGACGAAGATTACGAGGCTTTGCGCTTATTGTGTGCAGATCGCGTAAAAGAAATTAACGCAGCCAAAAAGGAGAAATGAAATGGCTTATGAACAACGTGATAATAGTGGCTCTCTTTTCAAAAATACCTATAAACAGCGCGATAACCAACCAGATTATACTGGCAACGGGATTGTAGATGGTACAGAATATCGTGTCAGTGCATGGGTGAAGGAAGGTGCGAAGGGTAAGTTCTTCTCGCTTTCGTTTACGCCTAAAGAAGAATCGGGCGAAAGTGCAACCGCCTCGACAAAGCCTTCCTCACCGAGCAAGACGATGACGAAAGCACCAGTCAAGCGTGAGGTAATCGAGGATGAAATCGACGACGAAATTCCTTTCTGAGCAGAGCGGTACTGAATACATCGTTCTTTCATACCGTACCGATAAGCACGGCCATGTGCGCAAAACCAAACTTGGCCGTGGGTTTAGCGGACGCAAAGAAGGGACAATTAACGTAAACTTTGAAGCCGCCCCGCTTCCCAATCAAGACGGCGAATGCTGGGTATCTTTGGTTCCGTACGATCCTAACTTTGGTGAGCAATACGAATGAGCAAGTTCATATCCGACTTTATGATGGAAGAAGCCTTAACATTTCTCGCCACTCATAGTGCTTTAGGTGCAGAAGCTAGGTCGGATAGGTTCAAAGCGGAACATGCGAGAAAGAGGATCAGAGCCAATCTGATCCTCAACTCTAACGAAAAGACGTCCGCCATGAAAGAAGCATGGGCGGAACAACACGAACTATATATCGAAGCAATCGACAACGAAGCTGAAGCTATCCGAAACGACGAGTATTACCGCGCCGAACGTAATCGGGCGGATGCAATCATCGAAGCGTGGCGGTCAGAACAAGCGAATCAACGTGCAGGGAATAGTTTTAAATGAGCCATTTAGATATAAATACTCCGAAAGGAAAAATTTCACTTTTGCATGAACAAGATGCAATTAAAATTTTTGAAAAAAATTGTCAGTGGCAATATTTTCAAACATTAAAAGATAGTCCGTGTCCAATAGACGGCATTCTTATAAAAGACGGAATTATTCGCGGCACAGTTGAGACAAAATGTAGAGATTTAACTATTGATCAACTATCTAAATATGATTGGGAATGGCTTGTTACTGCACAAAAAATTATTAATTGTGTAAAAATTTCAGAACAATTGCATGTTCCTTTATTTGGGTTTTTATATTTAATCCCGGAAAAAAAACTTTTAATGAAAGAGTTGTGGAACCCCAAAAAGGGTTTTACATCTAATTTTAATGTTTTACGCTCCATTACTCAAGCAACAATTAATGGCGGAACAATTGAACGATCAAATGCTTACATAAAAATGGATGATGCGAGAATTTTTTCATGATTGAAGATGTAGGCACTACAGCGCGTGGCAGTTTGTCTGGTAAACGCAAATTAGCCATATGGGAGCGTGAACGTGGTTGCTGCATGGAATGCGGCGTTAAATTAATGACGGGACAATTCATATATGAACATGTCCGCGCATTAGAACTTGGTGGCACAGATACAGACGACAATATCAGGCTTACTTGTAAGCCATGTGCAAAAGAAAAAACCAAAAAGGATCATAAAATGGCTGCAAAAGCAAAAAGAGTTAAGCAAAATCATCTTGGATTAAAACAGTCGCGCACGCCGATGCCATATGGTAAAATGTCCAAATGGAAGCGCAAGCTAGATGGCAGTATCGTTCCGCGTTGAGCGGCATGAAGCTATCGACCTTGATAGCTGTTGGATTGCTAACAGTCGGATGCCAAACTGTAGGCCATACAACAGAATCTCCGTTGCATGAAATGATTCGTGTGGCAGCGATTTCGCACGACGTAAATCCACAGATTGCTCTTGGCTTGATTGATGTGGAAAGTACGTTCAAACCCACTGCACAAAAAGATGGTAACTACGGACTCATGCAAATCCGTTTGGCTACGGCTAAGGCTATGGGATTTAAAGGCAGTTTAAACGATTTAATGATACCTGAAAACAATCTTGAGTATGGCATGCGGTACTTGCACTACTGCTACATGAAACATGGCGAAGACCGCTTAGCACTTGGGTGCTACAACGGCTCGACATCCGCTAAGAACAGATACCCACGTCGCGTTTTAAAAGCTTCTGAGAAATATTAATCAGCCACACTGCGCGCTACATGCAAAGCTTGTACGATGGCGTCATCAGGCATGCTAAGCATATGCTCAGTGTGGTTAGCCAATAGCTTTTGATTGCGCATGGTTTCGCCAATTAGTTTGTCAGCCTCTTTCTCAATGACTGACCCACCGCGAGCAAAACCATTTGGCCTAGTTGCATATTGAGGCGCTGGCATCGACCGAACAATATTGAGGCCCGCACCATCTGCATATTGTCCCATCTTAGCAAGAAATTCTGGAACATTTTTATTTTCACGGGCCATTTGACCAATTTGACGCCAATCAGATGGTTTGCCGGATGCTGCCAATTTAAGAATTTTATCTCCAATAGCAGCTTGTTTACCATTTATGATTGCGGCACCTGTTGCACCTGCTAATCCGCCAAGCGTTGCATAAAGTCCAGCAGTATCAGTTGCGGTCAATTCTTTCCCTTGCGCAAGAGAAGTTATATACCCAGCTAAAGCACCAGTCCCAGACGTTTTAATTAAGCTAGGAGACTCTTGTGTGACGCTATTAACTGGAATGGAAAGTAGCTTAACTTTGCCCATTAAATTTTGGGATTGAACGTGTCCATAAATATCATCAAACATTTCATTTCCTAAAGCAAGCTTCATGCGAGATGCTGCATTAGGTTCATTCATATATTTAGCCACAGCCTCTATGCCTTGCTTATCAAGCATTTCTTGTAAATAAGCAGCACTACCCATAGCAAAATCTTGGCGTTGGCTTGGCGTCGTGTATTTATTTAATCCTTCAGCTAATTTATCGCCTGTAAAAATATCCATATCTTTCATAAAATTATAACCAGCTTGCGGTGCTGATGCAGCATTAAATGTTTCGCTGGCAATATCTCGAACAGCATCATAGCCGGGGACTGCTTTATCCAAAGCATTTGTAAGTTGTTTTTTTAATGTCTGTAAACGGCCAATTTCACCACTATCTTTATCTGTAATGGCTGCTTGAATTTTGCCATCTAAAATTTGTTTAGCTTCATCATAATAAGCTAAATTTCCCGGTATATACTGGTCTGGTTTACCTGAAACTGCTGGCTGATGTACAATTCCTCTATCAGTGTGCAAAAATGTTTCTTCGGTATCTGGTGTACCTTTAATTGTTCTGGGTGAAACAATTTCAGATTTAGGGTCAGTCCCATTTGATTTAGCTTTATTAAAAACATCCTTCATCGTATCGCTTTGGTTTAATTCCTTTAACTCATTGGTTAATGGAACTGCTTGTGCGTCAGGTGTATCTTTAATAAAATCATAAAGAGCATCGCGTTGTTGTTTACCAACAAGCGTTTCACCTTTTGCAACATTCACTGGATCGACAGGATATCCGAACATATCCCCCAATGCCGCTTTAAAATTATTAGAAACTTTAATAGTTCTATCTGCTAATTCTGTATTAATTGCGCCCATGTATTGCCGAGCAAGAGGGTTGTTCAAACCTAACTGCTCTAACATTGCCCGTGTTCTTGGACCCGCATAATCATATGGCATAGGGTTTAAGCCATTTTGATATGCTTGCTCAACTTCCTGTGGCGTCATTGCTGATTCGTTATTGCGGAAATCTTCTGCAATAGCACTAGACAATGCATTCCGTGCGGCAGTGTTAGGTTGAGTAAAGTTATTAATGCCTCTTGCAGCTAAATTACCAACTGGCAAACCAGCAAATGAACCTATTAAACGAGCAGCATTTTCATAATCTTTATACCCAATTGACGAAACATATTTTCCTGCAGCTTCTGAAGCTAAACCAGATACACCAGCAGCCCCCGTTCGCCCCGCCATACCTTCAACAGGGCCAATAATCGCAGAACCCATAAACCGTGCAGGGGTACCCGCTAAATGAGATGATTCATAAAATGGTTCGTAATCTAAAACAGGAACATTTTCTTTAATTTTGCGTTCAAACCATTGAGAAGTAGGGTATAACGCTGGCGCACCCGGTTCGCCAAGGCCAAGATCGACAAAATCACCGGACTTAACTTCGGAAGGCGTTGGCTCAAGTTTTTCTATTTTTTCTTGTTGTTCTTTCAAAACATCAGATGCAGTTTTTCCTTCAGGCTGCAAACCTAATGCTTGTTTTGTTCTCTCATATCCATATTCTAAACCGCGTCCTGCCGCGCCCATTACCGTTGGAAGAATTGTGGGAATTGCAGCAATGTCAGCAGTTGCGCCTAATGCAAACTGGCTACCAGCAGTTTTTAATGCATCCAATTTAGGATCAGGAGGCGCTTCAAAAGTTAAATCGTTTAATGATTTTACAGGTGACGTTCCTTTTTCCCAATGTCCTTGTGGAAGAGAAGGTTGAGGAAACTGTAAGCTGAATGAATCATCAGGGTTATTTTGAACTTGCCCATCCATTATTGCACTCTCATAAGCGATAATTTTTTAAATTTAGGATGGCCTGTTTCGTCCATTCCAATAAATTTACCTTTTAAAGGTTGAGCGAGAGGACGGCCATACCCATCTTTGTCAAATATATATGATTGACCCGGAACAAACTGTGATGGATCAGTTGGCGTTGCCCCGCGCACAGCCACATCAAGCGTAGCAGCCTTTACATAATCTTTAAATGGATGTTTATCTATCCAATTTTGAGTGAATGCGGCTTCATCAAATTTAGCATCACCAACGCGTTGACGCTCAGCAAGAGCATCGCGCATGTTATCTTGCAGCCATTTTGTTGTTCCAATTTTTTGCCCTACAAGAGTGCGATATGCCCCCGGTTGAATATCAGCAGTCGGTTCTGCTTGCCGTTGTCCCTGAATTTCACTAACAAGAAGACGTTGTCCGGGGCCAACATTTTCTTTTAAGTCAGCAAATAAAGCTTGGTTTGTATCTTTTCTAAGTCGGTCAATATTGTCGGCTAATTCAGAATTTGATCCGGTAGGTTCCATTCCGATTGCCCGAGCAAGTGCTTGCCCTCTTCCCTGTAACGGAGCAAGAACACCCGGTTCAAAATTTTCACCAATTGCTTGGAATAATTCATTGTTCATATCAGCGCGCTGAAGACCCATTATTCTCTCACCATAGCCAGAAAATAACTTAAGGTTTTCAGGAAGTTGCTTCTGTTCTTTTTGATATTGGTTCCAACCCGGAGCAGTAACTACTTCGCCATTGATAATGGTTTTACCGCTATCGGTAATTTCTTTTGCAATTCTTGCAGCCTCTTCAGACTTTTGCTTCCAACCTTGACCATCCCCAGCAGCCAATGCCGCTTTCGCTTCTTTATAAAGCGTTTCTGGGTTGGCATAATCTGGAAGACCCGCGAACAACTGTTTGCCAGTCATAGCTTGAGGCTCTGGTGTTGTTGTTTGCACTACTGGTGGTGCATTTGTGTCAGGTGCCGGAGTAGCGGCTGGGGCAACTGCTGGGGCAACTGCTGGGGCAACTGCTTCAGGTGCTGGTGCGGCAACAACGGGTGGCTTTGCTACAACTGCCGATTGATCTGGCGTGGCTACAGGAAGCTTATCTTCAGTTTTGGATAAAACACTTTTTGCCGTTTCTACAGCCGTGCTTTCCACGGGTTGAGCAACATTTGAAGATGGCATGGAAGTGCCTAAAACAGAACTTCCCAATACACCCTGTTGCAAGCTTTCAATAATCTTGCCTTGTTGCTCTAAACGCTTTGAGATGTCTATTGCTTGAGGTGTAAGAGGTTCACCATTTGTTCCAAAATGCCCACCTTGCCCCAACAAACTGCGCTGAATACGAAGATCATCATAAATCTTTTGAGCATTTGTCATAGCGTCGACGTTTAAGCGCCCTTTTTGGACAGCTAATTCGTCTTGTTGCTTTTTATAAGCACGCTCGTTGGATAAAGCATTATAATATGTGCCAAGACCTTGTGCTGCGCCTTCGCCAACACCAACGCCAAAGAATGGGGAGCGGCTAGAAAGCATTCCTAAACCAGCGGCCAAAAGTCCCATTCGCGCATTATCTGACAAAGTTTGGCCTGTTGCTTTTTCATATAGCGACTGGCCTTGCGATGGTAGTAAACTATCTGAATTGTCTTGTGGTTGGACAGAGCCGTCTTCAGCATACCCATGACGGCCAACGACGCCACCAGAAGCATACCTTCCTAACATTCCAGACATGGAATATTGATCTGGATAATTAGTTACTGGAATAACATCAGCAGGTGCAACGGTTCCAAGGCCAAGATTGCTATTAATTGCAGCAATATTAGCTTTCATATTAGCGCGTTGTTCAAGCGTCGCATTCTGCAATTGCTTTGCTACGTCACCTAAACCCTTATCCTCATATGGCTTTGGTGGCTCTGGCATATTGCCCCGCCCGCCGGGCTTTTGAGACAGCAAACCTTGAGAGATGCGCATAACATCTGAAAGCGTTAAAGGCTTTGTCGACCCGCCAGATGGCTGGTCAGAGTAAGGAATAGCGCCATCCAAAGCATACTGAAGGCGACCTAAGCCGCCCTCATGCACTGCCCCACCCATTGAGTCGGCAATACCACCATGCGCAAAATGCCCACGCTGTGCGGCGTGATTAACTGCCTTCTCGTAGTCGACCATACGCATGCCTTCACCGTCTTTATGAACGGCATCAGGGTGATGCTTCTCAACTTCCTGTGCGCTAAGGCCAAGCATCGTATGGCCGTCGTCTTTGTAGTTAAACTTGTAAATCTTTTGCCCGTCGTATGTTTCGCCAACAGGTTCCATGTTTTCTTTGAGGCGTTCATCTGACCCCCATGGGATCGATGCCAAAGTCGTAAGACCGCCAAGAACTTGCGATCCAATATTTGGCCCCGGCTGCGATGTAAGCGACGTGCCACCCGATTGGCCGCCAATACCAAGCAATAGATTGGCAAGGTATTGAGTTGTTTGGAATGGGTAAGCTTGCTGTGCTTGGAACTGCTGCTGATTCGCAACGTCCTGCGCTTGTTGGACTGCTTGCTGTTGCGCGCCAGCGGCCAATTGAGCCTGTGCGCCGCTGAGTCCTGCCGTCTGCGCACCCGAACCAAGCTGTCCTAAAGAAGAACCTGCCTGAAGTTGACGCGATTGGTCCGCGTTAAACTGGCCCAAAGCCTGACCATAACCACCCTGATAGATGTTAGCCATTGTCTGACCAGCAGCCAAACCTTGCTGGCGAGCCAATTCTGCCTGAGCAATACCCGCCCGGTCTCCGCCAAAAGCACCTTGGCTAATGGCATTGCCCAACAGTTGTTGTTGTTGTTGGGCATTGGTTTCGTTAAGGTTAGCTTGAGTAGCAGCTGCCACACTATTAATATATGGCGACATATACTGATTAAGCGATTGCTGGCTAAATGGCGTAGCAGCATTACTAACTAAACCAGCGCCGTATTGATAATATGGCTGCGCTTCAGCGGCAGAGGCGTTGACATTTTGTATGCCAGCTTGCTGCGTAGGCGTCAGGCCAGCAACCATTTCGCCTGTGTATGGAGTAAAGGGAGTAGCGGCAACCTGCTTTGCTTGATTTGAAAGAAAGTCATAATTCGCTTGTACGCTGGGAGGCGGCGAATAAGACGAGGTGGTTGTAGCTGTACCTTTAGAACCGCACACGGCTATCTCCTACTAAGCAGCGTTGGCAGCCATTTCAGGCTGACCAGTTGACGCCCCATAAATAAAGAAAGCACCAGCGGGGTGGCCGAAGTGTTTCTCATATAACTCTACTTTAGCATTTGTTCGCTGATTTGACAAAACCCCAATCATTAGAGGCAGATCGAGGCCGTCAGCCGCTTTTTTAGCAAACTCAATTAGCTTGTGAACGCGGGAAACTGTAGCGTTTCTGTATTCAGGGCGGACAAATACTGACATTTCTTCAAGGAATGGGGTGTCAGAATACCAGTTATTGGCGATCCTAGGCAGGATCATAGCTTCCAAGTTGTCCTTAGTTCCAACCACGCCAATAATGCCAAAATGCTTATGTAGCAAAGGGCGAACCGTATCGCGAACCTTTTGCTCATTTAACTCAAACATTCCGATTTCTTGGTGGATCATTCTGGCGAGGGTCATAATGCCGTCCTCGTCATCCGGTTGGGCAGTCCTTACCAATGGTTCAGTTGTTACCCGTTCAAATTTGGGCATCCGTTTACGAACGCTTTTGGACAAGCGAACACGTTGTTTCTTAAACATTGATTCCATTTTTAATCCTTCTTGGGCGGTGAAAGTTTTTGCAGGGTCTTAATATGTTTCTTTCGTAACTTCATTACGAATTGGTCAAGTATGCGATGACCACGATTAAGATCGCCATCGCCAATACCCACAACCGCGTACGGGGGAATAACGTACTCTCCACCAGCAGCAACAATAGGAACAGGGTTACCAGCATTGTGTGATCCATCGTCATGGT
>Ga0207959_1000192_pt1 | contig 17185 bp, 29 predicted proteins | sample CryBogCBH20Aug07_FD_184609 | JGI IMG/M metagenome (GOLD analysis project Ga0207959, IMG submission 184609) | Freshwater microbial communities from Crystal Bog, Wisconsin, USA - CBH20Aug07 (SPAdes) (version 2) | ecosystem: Environmental > Aquatic > Freshwater > Lake | place: Crystal Bog... | reverse complement strand
CTCCAAGATGAACTTGTGCATGGATTCCCAATCACTCGTACCGTAGGTAGTCTTCACTGTGCGGTAGACGAGGCCGGCCTTGGTCTTGATGGTTTCCATTCCGGTCTCACGCATTTCATCGCTGATAGCGATCTTCACCCGGCGCATCTTCTGCTCAAGGTCCTTGAGTTCTGCATCTAGGGTTTCTTTCTTGGCGTACATTTTTACGTACACGCCGACAAGCTGATCTAAAGATACGTCTGACATTTCATTCTCCAGTTGAACTCGGTCTAATGCCGATGGGAAAAACATACTATCAAACTTTATCTTAGTCAAGCAAAGTTTTGTAAAGATCGATTAACTTTCCGTTCTCTGTGATCCGGTTGTCGAGCATACGGTAGACGTGTTTCTCTGCGTTTGAACCTTGGAGTTTTACCACTGTGACGGGATGACGCTGCCCTGCCCGGTGTGCTCGGGCATTCGCCTGTGCGTAAGTTTCGAGGCTGGAAGTGGGTCCCCACCATACGATCGTATCAGCAGCGGTCAACGTCACTCCATGAGCCGCCGCTTGTGGTTGGATAATCAGGATACGCGGATCGGATTGAGTTTGGAATCTCCTGAAAATATCTGCCCGTTTCCCGGCTGACACTTCGCCGCTGATTACGTCTGTATCAAAGCCATCACCCATCAACTTCTCACGGAGCAGCTCTATAGTGTGCTTGAACGGAACGAAGATGAGAACCTTCTGGTTTGTCTCGTCGATGACCTCTCGGAGTACCTTATACCGATTGGCAATATCAAAGTGGAGAGTCTCTCCACTATCGGCATATACCGCACCGCAATTATGGACGATGATAGGACCTTCTTTACCGGCTACAACAAACCTAGACCGGGGTCCGCAATTAAGTAAGTCGTAAGTTTTTTTCTGCTGTCTGGCGGTATCGTCAGAGCTAAATCTATAGGCCAACCCGCCTTCAGCCGCCTCCTCAAAGTGACAGACTTGAGCCCGTATCCCTCTGCTGCTTGTGCTACAGTCATTTTTCCATTCGGTGTATCTATAAGGGTGTTCACCCTCGTGTTGCGCCCCTGCTCCTTGGGTGTAGCCCACCGACAATTCTCCGGTGAATACGGGCCGTTGTTGTCTATCCTGTCTAGCGTAAGTCCAACCTTGTGTGTAAGCCCCATATCCGACCAGAACATCTCGAATGAAGACCGCCAGCGTTCGCATACAAAGACCCCACGTGCCCCGTAATTTCCGTAATCCTTGTCCGATGGATCGTGGCATCTCCGTAGCATATTGCTGTAGTTTGAATAAACTTTTGTTTTGCTCATTTTGTGTGTTTCGTTGCCGTGGTGGCACCCACAGCTCCTCGGGTGTTTCCTGTGCTTCGTTCTCAAATACTGACTTCTTCGCACCACCTTCCGCCCACACTCGCACAGGCAAAGCCACGTCGCGCATTGCACCGAAATTCCGTTCGTCGTTCCAGCTCTCTCTATAACTGTCAGGTACCCGAACTTCTGCCCGGTTAAGTCTTTTGCTGGGTTTGCCATAAATAATATCCTCCGCTGTCCGCCACCCTTTGGTAGTAAGTACTTTGTGGTCCGAAGTCATCATTACTCCGTAACACTCACTCACTTCTTTTCCCCCACGGAATACAGCCCCATCTTGCCTGACCCACGCTTCTCCATCCCAAACTCTATGTAGGGGTGTTACATCTTGGATTGGTATCCAGCCAAACTCCGTAAGGACAGGCGTATTGTACGCTATACAAGATATCTGTAACAGTTTGTTGAGTCCCACGGCGGCGTTGACGGCTGTGATCTGTTCGCCCGTTGTCTGCACGACGAGTTGCTTGCGTAGGGCCTCGTAGTATTTCTTCTGCTGGGGGGTTAGCTCTACATCACGTACCACGTAGGTCATTTCGGGGAGGTCCAGACATTCTTCCTTGGTGTACCTGATCGCCGGTTGCAGGGCTTCGAATACCACTTTATCTGCGTTGGGACGAACCATCCATTTGAACGTAGTGACCTTGGTCATCACCATGTCTTTGAATGCCGTAAAGAACTGAGGCACACCCTTCGGATTGACGAGCTTGGCTAGACCATACGCATCTACCGGGGACTGCGCCGCCGGAGTGCCTGTCATCATCCATAACCACGTATCAGGAGTCAGGATACGGTTAAGCGTTTTCCATCTAGCCGTCTGAGCGTTCTTATAGGCGTTGGCTTCGTCGACGATAATTAAGTCAAAGCCACCTTTCTTTATTTCTTCCTCTACGATATTTAATCCGTCGTAGTTAATGATGACGAACTCGGCACCGCTATTGATGATCTTGACCCGTTTGTCCTTAGCTCCATAGGCTATATCTGCTGTGCGGTGCATAGCGAAATTGAATAAGTCACCACGCCACGCCGAGTCCATGATGGACAGGGGGCAGACAATAAGTGCCCGTTTGATCTTGCCTAGCTTCATCAGGTAATCAGAGGCCCAGATAACGGAACCTGTTTTTCCGGTTCCTTGTTCATTAAGAATGAAACACCTGCGATGCAAGGTGGCGAACGATGCGGTGTCCTTCTGGTGCTCGAAGGGTTTGTATCTTCCGGGCCAGTCATAGCGACCCAGAATGGGGGACGGTACGTCCTTAATCTGTAGGTTCTTCAGAACTTGGGCTTCCTCTAGGTTCCAGTGCACAAGCACCTTCCCATCGCCCATGTCCTTACTCTTGGGAATCACGGTTGTGATCCGTCCGGGGTTACGTACGTTCAACAATAATGCTTTATTATCAATTACTTGCATGTCATTCTCCTAGTTATTAGACGAACAAAGAGAGGAGTAAACAGGCCCTATTCCCTGCTTACCCCTTACTCTTGTGCCGATTCCCCGCTAATGAAGACAAGACAGGAGAGACAGCGGTGTCGGCTGGTGCGGTTTATTATGTAGGTCGCAATCTAACCCTCGACTAGCCCACTCACACCGTACGGCTAGCCGAATCCAACAAATCTTAACGCTTCTTGCGTTCTCGCTTGCTCGTCTCAGAGACGAGGTTACTCTTTTTATCACGTTTAAACGATCGGTTCTTTGCGGCAGTGGTGATGTATACACCGTCCTTATTCGAACCACCTTTGTCCAGCGCCTTGCGGTGCGCTACGTCTTTACCTTCACGGGCGTCCGCTTCTCCGTTACCGTTCCTATCGGGTAACTTCTTATCGAGAGCTCGCCTAGCGCGTTGGCGCTCCATACGACGTGGAAGTTCATCCCTCTTCTTTTGCATTTCATATTCGTGCTTGTAAGGGCGTGGCTTGTTTACGTAGGGCATTAGTTTCGTCCGTTATGTGCACACTCTAAAATTGGGCAGTGCTTCTTGCATAGTCCCGATGGGCGCGGATTCCACACCCCGTTGTCGTACGCCGAACGTAACCGGCCATACTCCGTCAACCATTTCACCCACAACTTATCCTGATCCTCAGCCTTGTATTTCTCTTTGGGGAAGCTACCCGCTACCACGAAAAACAACCCGGCCTTTACCCTCGTCACTTCTGGGTAGTGCTTGAACACAGCCATTGCCATGAGTTCCAACTGTCCAGAGTCTGCGTACTTAGCAGAAGCCCCGGTCTTGTAGTCAATGACGAATGCACGATCACCATCAATGATAAGGAGGTCAGCGATACCTCGCCACCATGCGTCCCTGCTCTTAAAACTACACGGCTCCAGATCCTCTGTGAGCGCAAATTTCAGTTCGCAGTGCTTGTCTCCCGGCAACTTGTTGAGCCCGTCGAGCGCCTTACGAAACCTTTCAAATTCTTTAGGGAGGTCAGCCCCGTCACGGATGTAATCTTCAGCCGCCTTGTGGAAGCGGTTCCCATACAGGATAGCGTCCGTTTCCTCCATAGGGTACTCCTTGAGTACCTTCAAATGGTAGTACTGCTTAGGGCAGGTGATGAAGTTCTTAATCGAAGAAAACGACCATGACGGGGACTTACTCATTCGTAGCAACGCTCCATGAGAGCGGCATACCCACAGATATCCACAATGCTATCCCGATGCTCCGGGTCGTTAGCTAGTCTGGCGGCTTTCAACAAAATCATCATTACGGCTACGTCCTTGTTGGTAAGGGATCGATCCCCTACTGACTCCAGATAGGAGTTCCACATTTGTGCAATGCAGTCCAGATTCTTAGACGGATGCCCGTACGTCCTCTCACGGTCTCCGTAAATAATGTCCTGCGCTTCTTCAAGCACATTAATGCTAGTCATTATTACCCCCTCTATTTGTGAAATTAGGCCTCACGGACACGGCATCTTCGGGACTCCACCCATGAGCTAATCGATAAGAGATCGTGTTGTGCCTAATGCCGGTTTTTTGCGCCCACTCCGCAATGGTCATACTGATACCAGTGATTGTAAGTACGCGGTTAGTGCGCCGGTTATTGTTTTGTTCAGCGGCATTAGCCCACCGGCAGTTCTCCTTTGCGTATCCTTTGTAGTTATCTACGCGGTCTATAGACGCTCCCTTAAAAGGCTGCTTGCCCATATCCGCGAAGAACACATTAAAGTCGTACCACTCTTGGCACACCCGCACTCCTCTACCGCCGTAGTTATTGTAGGCTTTGTGATTTGGGTTGTCACAACGCGCCATCATGCTACGCCACACGGCGTACTCTGGGATTTTGGACTTACCGTGCGTTTTGTTAGCACACCCACCGCATGAGGTTGATTGGCCTCGACGCACCGAGCGCTCGTCTACCCATTTATCTTTACCACACACGCACACGACATACACCTCGAACACCGACTTGCCGAGGCCGGATTTAATCCGGCGCTCGTCTTTTATAGTCAGCAGACCTTGTGTGGTACCCACCATGCTAGGGAGGGTCCGTTTGCGTTCACGAGGTTGCGTTCTCCACGAATCAGCAATCTTTAAGGGTTTTTCCATAGCCGGCTTCCGCATCCAGTGGGATATCAGGCATCCAATCAGGGGGCGTTCGCATTACGGATAACGTCAACTGCATAGCCGCGTCAGCCTCGTCCTCTGGGACTACCATATAAAGCGCATCATGCACGGTCAGAGCAATGGGGTAGTGCTTACTTAACTGAAGCATGTGCTCAGCCATAATGCACCGGGCTACAGCTTGTGTCAAACCCTGAAATACTTTTGACCCATAGATTTTATCTCGCCCATATCTTGAGGCGTAATCCCATTGGGGACGGTCATCGTTCATTTCGCATCGCAAGTCGGTATAGCGTAAGTACAGACCAGACGGCAGTAGTAATCCTTTTTTACCGTTTACCTTGCAAAACTCGTTACGACCTATGTAGTACGTGTCATCTCTCGAAATAGCTTTGAGTACCTCTTCCCCTGTTCGCCACACACGAGCTACGTTTGCGTACTCTGACCGGTACATCGAGACAATGCGCTTCGCTTCATCTTCACCTATATCCGAGCCCGATCCGGCTTTGATAGCGGCTCTAATCTTGATCGCTCCGACGCCATAAATGAGCGACAACTGCGAGGTCTTGCCGATGAACCGTTGCGCCTTAGTTACTTCGTCATACGGAGTATTAAACACGCTAGAGGCAAAGTCCTTGTAGAGATCAACCCCTTTACCTAGGAGTTCTAACTTGTCCATCTGACCTGCTATCCACAAACCCACGCGAAGTTCAATGTTCGATAGGTCAGCGCCGACAATAACGTGCCCTTCTGGAGCCATTATGGTTCGCTTTAATGTGGAGTCACGGGGGACATTCTGTAGATTTATAGAACCCTCAGCCGCCCATCGCCCCGTTTTAGCACCGTAGTATTTAAGGGGTACAGGCAACAAACCCCGTTCAGATATGCCTATAAAGCGTTCTGTTCTGGTTTCTTCGATTGTGCTCTTAGTCCCGAGTCTTGCCGCAACAATAGCTTGTACCCGGATATCGGGGTGCTCAGCTAAGGCTTTAAAATCATCGTCGGTCTTGGCAAATGCAAATGCCTCCTTGCCCGTCGTTGGGCTTATCTTCGTAGGAGGTACTACCCCGTATGACCGCAGCAACTCCGCAAACTTCGGGTTACTCATCAGGTCATCCTTGTCATGCCCGGCCTCAGTGAGCAGAGCTTCCTTCTTCTGCTGTATGTCCTTGAGGTGCGTAGCCAGCAGACTACGGTCCAGTACAAGTAATGGACGTACGAACATTTTCAATGTCAGGTCTATCAGCTGCATTTCTTTCTTAGGGAAACCACTTCGGACCATCTGGCTGAAGATATCGTAGGTCAGTTCTACGTCGTTGATACAGTAGTCTCCATACGCACTAAGTTCTTCCTCTGTGAAGTCCTCACGTCTCATACCATCGGCACTTATAACTTCAGTCCCTTTCTGCCCTACACCATAGAGTTCAGCGAGAGCCTTCAGCGATGCGGGTGCGTCGAACCCATGAATGGCCTTAGCCATCAGCATCGTGTCAGCGTACCGCTTGGCATGGATACCAAAGATCTCGGACAGGATGAACCCGTCGAACATGGTGTTCTGACAGACCAGCATGGAGTTCTCAAAGTCGTAGTTCTTCAGAAAACCACGTAGCTCCTTGTGCGTACCACTCGCCCAATCTGTCTCTCCATCGTTGACCTTTACGGCAACACCAATCGCTTGGAACCTCGGGTCACGTATGTACTCTTCGGTAGTGCTTTTTTTCAGCGTGTAAGTCTTTGAATCATAATGAGTTTCTAGGTCCAAAGTTATTATATTCACTCCGGGTCCCCCATCAGTCCTGTATCCGGCAGGATACTGTTGTACGTACCGGGAATCGGTATAGGTGACAGGTGAATAGGAGGATCGTATGTACGAACAGGTTCCGGCGTTGTCTCCACTCGACTTCCCATGTAGTCGCCCCGGTAGTTGTAGTAGTTGGTGTACGGTCCGTTCTTAACAGACGTGCCTTCGTACGTACCGTAGTTGTTGTAGTAGTTTGAGTTTGCCGTGGCGGTTCCTGCTATTAGCAGGAGTAGTAGGGTTTTCATTCTTCCTCCTCCCATTCGATGCGGATGGTGTCGGTCGGATCTATGTCGTACCTGCGGTCAGCCAAGGCTTCTTCATTTGTTGCATACGCATTAGATATATGGGCTATCCCTATATGATTGGGCTGTGTGGCTTTATAAACATTCACCCACCCCTCCTTCTTTACGATCTTGGGTTTGATGCGGTATTCGTTATCCGCTTCCCAAGTAGGACGTTGCCCCGCGTACTGCCATAAGTGACCGGGTCTTTTAAACTCAATTTCCTCACCCGCCGCCCACGCGACGATCACATCATAATGACGGTGTTTAGTTCCCATCTCACTCCTCCAACGCCTTGCTCAGTCCTTGCACCGATTCGTTGAGTGCTTGTACGCTCACACGTAGGGCTTGGAGTTCCCACATCAAACCAAGGATAAGTTGGTCAATAGTGGGCTGGGGCATCTGCTGTTGTTCTTCATTCATCGTTCAATCTCCTGTTATCACGTTTAAGTGCTCGGTCTACACATCGGGCGCAACGCCAATGTTGTTTTCGAGGGCCGCATAGCTTACCCCCATCTACGGGTCTGTACTTCCTGCATGAGGAGCAGTACCTCTTGTGGTTTGGTTCTAGTTGTTCGTGCATCAAGGTGTGCCTAGGTAGTGAAAGTCGTTAATGACATCACGTAGTTTCATGGAGGTCCACCGCTTCCACTCATCCTTGGTCGATCCCTCTAGGGCCACACGCAGTCCTTCTAGAATCTGGTGCGCGTCATCTCTCCTGTACCCGTCCTTCACCAAGAACTCCACCTCGCTCACGATGGTGTCGATATCTTCGTCCCTGAACTTCCCACCACTCAACTTACTGCCCATTGTCTTTTTCCTCCCGCCAGTATTGTTCCCACGGCTCCGCGTTTTCCACCTTCATAGTCGGCTTGAACCCACCGGGATAGCTAGAAAGCATGGCCGCATCCCTAAGCTGATAAAGGCATTGTAGATAGCTCCTAGCCTTATATATCTCGTCGTTAATATGTTTGATCTGGGCCTCTTGGTGCTGTCGCCATTGCTCGAAGAGCTCTTCATTCATCATCCACTCCTATCCCGTGGTGTTTTTCTGCGAAACGGATGCCAGCCCTAAAAGCGTCATAGGGGAAACCTCGTATTAGAAGCGCCATTTTTATCTCCTCCTCCGTCATCGGCTTCCTTGCTGGCTCGGGTCTGGTGTAGAGGGGTTCTATTTCCCATCCTTTACGCACCCAATAAGGCACATTGTCCTTATCCCATTCCAATTCAAAATACTCATGGTCTTCGCCATCTTGTATTTCTATTTGCGAACATAGCCACAACAACGGCTCCGCTTCTGGCTCGGGTCTGGTGTAGAGAGCGCGGCGTTTATATTCTGGGTACATCCCGGCGTCATCGAATACGTCCTTAGCTACATCAATCCACGCAGTGCTGGTTGATCCTTCAGCCATTGCTATTTGATGCACAGGCTCCGCTTTTGGCTCGGGTCTGGTGTAGAGGGGGATAAAATCATCCCTTTGTTTAGGCTCAACTCGGCATAAGAACGGCATAAATTGCGCTTTGTCTAAATGGTTTGGCTGAATAAATGCCACAGGCTCCGCTTCTGGCTCGGAGTCAAGATAAGTGCGAATGTCTTCTATCAGTGGGTCATACTGCGTAATACTTCCTTTGTAGTCCCACTTTTCTTGAAAATAATGGTCAGCGTAAGCGCCCCAGTCAGATATCTCTTCCTTGGCGTCTTTTAGGGCCTCAAGCGCCCGTCTCAAAAGTTCGGTTGCGGTACTCATGACAACACCTTCTGTCCTACCCAAAATAAAAAAATACATGACAGACCAGTTAGGATGAAAAACGTAAGGATGCCCAAAGCAATTTTTATATCTTCCTTATTCATTCCATCACCTCCACAACATTCTCTTTCTTAATGCACAGGCGTTCGCTGTGGGAAGTCTTGCCTACCATCGTGCTGTACTTACTCGGTACACCTCCGGCTTGTTCGCACTTCGCCGCCCAGATCCCTTCGTACTCGGCGCTCAACCCCGCGAGGTACAACCCACCACCGATGATGAGCGCAGTGATTACCACAAACACCAAAAACATCTTCGCTTCAAAGCTATCCATCACTCCTCCCATGTTATTAACGTGGTGCATACGTACGTGTTGACGTTGCACTTGCCGCTGTTCTCCGCGTCCGTAACGTTCTTATAAATCTTGCTACCAAACTCGATCTTCCCGGTCTGCTCTCTGTAGACATTCACCCACCCTTCGCATTTCTCGGTTGCTAGGTACAAGTCGTAAGTGTCACTCTCGTACATGCCCACACCGTCTTCGGTCCATCGGAAGAACTCCCCGGCGCATACACCCACCATACGGAACTCATCTTCTGTTAAGTCCTTAAGGAGAGCGATGTTCTTCACGTCCTTACCTTCCTTAGTAACTACTCGTGATCCTGACAGTGCCTTCTCTAAGTCAAACGGTTTCATCACGCCTCCCACCTACCTTCGTCACGCATCATGCTGTTGTGCATCACTCTAAGGAGCACGTAGCTATGGCACTCCCCGGCGTCCACTAGGCTTATGCCTTCATGGTTAGCACCGATGGAGTTCTGGCGCTCTGCTGACCGCGTCCACAGCTTGGTACCGAACTTATCGAACCCAATAATCAGGTAATAACCTGTCGCGTACTTACTCACTCTCCACCTCCCATTCTTTGATGCCATGCTCCTGCTCGATGAGACGGGCAAAAGCCTTAACCTTACCACCGCTCTGCTCCCAGAGTTCCTTGAGCCTCTCGTCAGACATAGGTCGATCGCCCCAGACCAGAGGGTGATGCCCCTCCGTAGGTTTCTTCGTCCTATCTACTTCCTGCAGGATGCCATGCGGTGCTAGCCAGTAGGGAACCAGCGCATCCTTGCGCCGATCCCATGACGTTTGTACTTTGTTGTAGGCCACGGACTAATTGCTCTTGTACAAGTTACTGACCCATACACCCACGTTGTTATTGTGGCTGTGCTTAGATGATCCGGGGGTGGTTACTTCTTTCTGCTGAGTGGCGTACCCCTGCTTCGACATGGACACCAACATACTGACCCAACAGTTGTGGTGATGAGGTTCCCACAGTCCGTTCTTACGTGCATAAGCACACGGCACACTACCGTCAAAGGTCTGACGCTCATGGCATAGCCTGATGAACAGGCGTTCGTACTCGTCTTTCCAATCGTCGTGAGTGCGCTCAATGTTGGCTTGAACTACAGAGGATTCATAGGGGTTATACATTTTCTTCACCCTCTTGCCCCACGTTCTCAATCGCTTGCCCCAAGGACAACGCCGCCAACGAAGTTGTCAGGAGTTTGGACATGACTAGCGCCCCGCCCGTAAGCGACAGTCCTCTAGATTGTAGGTGAACACCTAACGCAGATACTTCCTCGTTAAGCCATTCGTTGTTGAGCGCCTTGGTGATTGATTCGTTAAATTCCTGCTGATCCATTTTCATTCTCCGGTTGTTTAGTTACTCGTCCCGTCCAGTTGCAGTAGACACATTCCCACGTAGCATCGTGGACGTTCCATATATCGGCACGTTTACCGCATTCGGGGCATAGCCCCGGCTTGGTGTTAGGTGCATCGAAGTCATCCATTCTTCTCACGCTCCTTCAGCATGGCATCTGCCATGAGGTAAGCTGCTCTCGCTGTAGCATCAACCCCTTCATTCATCCTCCATGCTTTATCTGATACATATCCCTCCATAGCCTTAGCCGCGAAGTAATCGCGGAGGGTCATGCCATCAAACGCCAACGTAATATCTGTCTGTTGCGGAAACGCCGGGCCTCCATCTTTAATCGTCGTCATACCCACCTCCTCCAGTGGTAAAGTCCCAAATAAGCAGGACGATAAATAACGCTATACCTACAAGTGTTAAACTTTTCTCAATGACTTCAGTTGTCACTTATCTTTCTTCCCCATTCTGAGTTCGTGGCTGTGTAACTTCTTGCCCGGATGGGCTACTTCGCCAGCAGCTTTCGCTACTTTCGCCGCAGCCTCACGCCCTGCAAACGTACCGTCGGAGAGGATGAACCCTCTCTTACCGTCCTTGCCTTCCCGCTTCACGATGTCATCGTGCGACATTTTCTTGGTGCCTTTAGCGATCTTGCCATCCGGGTACTTAATAGCCGGTTCCTTTACGGTTAATTTCTTCATACAACCTCTGCTCCAAATAGCTGATAATGATCTTCGCTCTAGCCAACTCGATTTCGAGTTGGTCGATCTTTCCGTCTATGGGTTGAATAGGGTTGGCTTGCTTCCATTCGCCTGCTGTTTTCTTCACTTCCTTTGCCATCTGCTCTGCATCCTCTTCCCACTCCTTGGGTACTTCGATCTTGTTAGTCTGCTGACTACGGGGATTCTTGCTAGGCGGTAGCTTTCCCTGCTTACGTAGGGTCCACATGATCTGATGCACATAAGCCGGTGATAGGTCCAAGTCAGATGCCATCTGACGGACAGTCATAGCGGGATTCTTTTCGGCGTACAGCAGTACAGTTTCGACGTTAGTCATTTTGCCAATTCTGGTCATTTTCATTCTCCAATATGGTTTTTAGTTTCTCGATATCCGTTTCATAGATCACCAACGCAACGCCTCCTGCGTCACGTATACGTGAGAGGTTCAACTCTTGTAGTGTCGTTGTCCTCCCCTTACCGGCTTTCGTTTCGATGCCGATAAATCTTCCCCGATGGCACACCAGAAAATCTGGTGCACCTTGGGTCCCGTACCCGCCTGTGACGGGCATGACGTAGTAACAATTCAAGCTATCCAGTAGCTTCCTCACGGCTACTTTCACCCGTTTTTCCGGTGTCATTGCCATTCGCGTAAACCCAAAAAACTAATTCGCTGATGCGCCGTCCGATACCAGTCACCTCCCTCCCTTCGGTCGAAGTCGGGTTAATCACCATGAGGACAGCAAGTTTCTCCTGAGCCCAATGAGGCAAGTCATCTACGGAGTCGTAGTGCTTCTTGAGTCCGGGGCTAAAAGAGTCTATTAGATCATAACAATCTGTGTCAATACTTGCATTTTTATTAAGTTTTAACCTGTAGATCGGGTTGTTAGTTATCATCGCAAGGATGCCCGGCAGGACATCCCGCTCTACCTCTATCTGTCCGTTTGCCTTAGAGTTCTTGAACTTCTTCAGCATGAACTCACCGAACTGTTTGTTGAACGCGGGTGCGTCTGTCTCTTCGTAGATCAGGTCAAATAGGATATTCGCACGTACGCGGTCCTGCTTCTCTAGCACTATGTCATCATGGCTCATTGTTCAAGTCCCTCTCTAACCAGAAAATGTTGTTGCTGTACTTGTACCCAACACGAGTGGCGTACTGCTTGTCGTTGAGAATCTGAAGCACAGCGATCCTACCCGCTATCTCCTCCGGCAATTCCTCTACGCTGTAGCAAGTTTCGGTGGTGTTTGTTTTGAACCTAGCTTCTTGTCGCATGTTTGCACTACCTCGGATTACATGGACCCGTGGGTACTCGCCTTCTTCTACCCTTACGAACGTCATGGCCGGTGCATACCTACGCACTTCATCCCACTCGGCGTATGCCTCGTCAATGTGCATCATGGCATCGGCAAATAATTCCGTAGCAAACCTAATCCCAAGCCCCTTCAGGTGCTTCATTTCCTCCATGAAGTTTGCGTGTACACCCCAGCTACGTGTGTACTTCTGACACAGGTCATGCGCCTTCCGGCTAGATTGGTCTACGTGTTTAACCGCCTCGTCACGCACCTCATCGTACATAAAGTGGATGAGTTCTTCGTTGGTATAGGGCACGAGATACTTACGTGCTTCCTTGACAGCCTTCTTGATATCCTTCGGGGCCACCATCTTATGCTGATCCCTATGAGGACTGAACTTACCGTTAGCGATCCTCCTGCTACATACCCACGGACTTCCTGATCCGTTTTTGCTTAGGCTAATATCACCATAGCCGACCGAACCTAGGGCATACGGGTTGTTGTCCATCACCGCGTAGAACTTGGTAACGTACTCAGCGTTGTCGCTCACCCTTGGGTGAAACGTCACATGAGGCATGGCCTTAGTCAGCTCCTCCATATACAGCATGAGCATATAAGGTACGGGCACACCGCCAAACCAATGCAGATGCCCATCCTGTTGTCCACGCAAGATAGCCTTAGACTTACGATCTAAATGCTCCTGCGACTTAAATACTTTTGTTGGTACTAACTTAATACTCACTGTCTTGTCTCCTTAGATTTCAACTTCTTTGGTTGTCAACATACCGCCTACTCTCTGCACTAACCTCCTGAACCTGTCATAAGACTTCTCATGCTCACAGAACATATAACCATCGGGTGTTTTCCATGTGTGAGGGCCGCTCGTTACAGTTTTATACCTAGCTTCAAACGCATCGATATCAACCGCCGCAAGTACACAAAAAGCAAGTCTCTGCTCTGCATAAACATCCGGTTCATCCAGTAGTCCACGGACTACCGATGGGTCCATAGCATGTACACCACGCCAGTCTAAGTTCAAAGCTTCTCGCTTCTCACGTACCTGATCGTGCAAGGTATAGCCGAACACAGGAAGAATCACTCTTGCGTATTCCCAGAGTTCTCTGATCTTCTTGTTGTACTGCTTGGTTATCTCCCGATTTACTATCGGCACAGTCTTTGTGTACCCGCCATGTGACAGCACATACGCATCACCACCTACGTGCTTGAACTCAAGGTACCTGTCCTCACGCTCTATCAACTCGTGATGTTTAGTTTGAGGGTTGTAGTCATACTTCCTGATGCCCTTGGGCAATACATACTTCTGCCCCTGATGGCTGATCCAATGCAAGCCTGAGCTATCGAACTCATGCCGTAACTTAGCGGGTAAGAACGTATCCAGAAACTTGTACCGGGACCATGACGCACTCATGTTGATGTTGCTACGAATCTGCACGTAGTCACCGTCCGCTCTACGTTGCCACACGATAGGTGATAGGGTCAGCAGTCGATCTAGGTCTTCAGCCTTCTCACTTTCCGGCCTACTCGGATCACCATACCCTCCGGCAAACCAACCATCTGCCAGTGCATACGTGTTGTCATCTACCTTGATGATCCGCTCCCACCACTTAGACCGCTTCTGCAAGGGGCGAATGTCCCACTCCTTACGTTGACCACGCAACGGCGTGATTGCGTTGTATACCTTCTCGATGCCGTCGAATGAATTCAGATATGAATAAAGCCACATTGTCTTATCTCCTGTCGTTCTGACTGTCAGAATGGTTAATCAATATGAATTGTCACGCCCACGTCAGCCGTGGCTCGCTTGTTACCGTTGATGGCCCACAACACCGGGACGGGCCACGTGCCCCACGATCCACCTAGATACCCGTCCGTGAGCACCACTACGCACTCTACGTTCAAGGATTTCTCCCTGATGTACTCAGGCACACACTCAACTGTCGTGCCACCACCTCCTGCGGGCTTAGTGCTCTTAATCAAGTCATCCAACTCATCCTGTAAGTACACCTCATGACGTGCCACCTCAGTGTCCCAATACATGACATGCACTCGTGCCGGCTTCACTTGGTCACAGATACCAGTGACCTCGCCCATGAAGTGAGCCAGCTCCCGATCACCGATCGAACCTGATGTGTCGATAGCCACCACGATGTCACCAATAGCCTCACTCACACTACCGGGCATCAGCAAGTCCATGCTCACATAGCGCCTATTTACACGGCGATAGGTAGAGAAGTCCTTACCTGCTGTCGTGCTCGTTACGAAGTCACGGAGTAATGTCCGCCAGTCCTGCTTGGTTTCTAGCAACTCACCTAAGAGCCTGTCACCCCCTGTACCTAGCTTACCTGCCACTATGGCACCCTGACGTATCGCCTCGTCAATCTCCTTGGCTAGTGCTTGCCTATCCTCTGCGCTCATTTCCTTGGCGTTGGCCCAGTCATGCTCGTCCATACCCGAGCCACTTCCGGCTTCACCTTGACCGCCACCACCCTGACCACCTGACGGGGGCGGGTTTTGTTTCAGCTTCTTGTACACTTGGGCTACGTCCATGCCACGGTACTGCTCGTCGAGTAGTCCGCACTCGGGCATCTTGATCCACCCGTGCCGGTTGGCGTTGGTATCGAACAGCTTCACGTTAATTACGTAGTCCATAGCCATGTTGGCTAGCTGAGGGTTGTCCTTATGCAGATGTTCCCAAGTAGACAGATGACGGTACATTTTATGGAAACATTCATGCAACATCAGGAACCTGAGTTCAGAGTCGTTGAGACTCTCGACAAACCCACGGCCATACATTTCATCCTTGCCATTAGTACAAGCAGTCGGTAGTCCGTCGACTACACTCTTGCTACCGATCATCAGCACACCGGACAGAGCGATGAACTCGTCCCTGCCCATGATGTCGGACGTTGCCTTATGTAACCGCTGTTCTGCGGTTAGCTTCTTACCTATGCTTAGTGACATTTCACACCTCACGCATCTGCACTGAATAAGTAGTTATTAGCCATGCACCAGTTGGTAAACTTCTGGTTGGTCATCACAAGCGTCTGCTTGTTATATGTCGGCTTGCGTACCTGAAGCACGAACAGGGCTTGGGCTTCCTTGTCCAGTCGCTCGAAGTATTGAAGCCACGGCGTTACGAACTCCTGCGTCATGTTGGCAATCGCACGGTTCACAAGCATCACCATAGCTGAGGCTGTGTCAGGCACCTTAGCTGTCATCGGGGAGTCGATGATGTCCTTCTGCTTGGGTAGCTGGTCATACAAGGCGATGTATGCCTCAAGGTCTGAGCCACCACGCGCACCGATCGTACCGATCAGGGCTTGCTTCAGAGTATTCGCACTTATCCTGTCCTTGGCATGGAGCCAATGGCTTGCCAATTCGAGAGACCTAGGCGTTACGAACTTCTTACGCTGTGCGTTCGGATGGAAGATATACGGATTGTCATCGGGGTTAGACACCTCCTCGAAAGACTGGAACAGAGCAATGCCATTCTCCTTGACCCACGAGATAATCGCCGTGTGAATCCCTGCGTTGTAAGCGAAGTCCTCGATCCATTCGTCAGCCGTAGGCTTCTTGAGACGCACCGTAGTAATGCGGTTCTCGTGATGTGCCATGAGCAGATCACCCACGCCCTCGGTCCCTAGATTCGTCGTTGCAAAGACAATGGACTCTGGATGTAGCTTACGTCCTGCGAACTCACGCTCTAACATGAGACGCATCGCCGCGTTCTTGACACTCTGGTTCATCTTGCCAAACTCATCGAGCATGACAATGACCGGACCATCGACGTGCATACCCATCTCTGCATTCGGTGCGAACTGCACGTAATTACACACAGCGTTGGGATCATCACGCACCACCTCTGGGAACATCATGTCACCCAAGTCCTTAGTCGTACCGTCGAAGTAGAACGACCTGTGATTAGGCAATGCTTGCCTGAGAATCTTAGGGATTGATGACTTGCCACATCCCATGTGACCTTGGACTAGCGTAGTCACACGACTACCGGTTGCGAGAATAGCCTCGGCGCACTCGCTGAGGTTCATAGCATAGAGTTGTTCTGCTGTTTGCTTGGACATTTTAATCTCCTAGGATTGTAGATATGAGTTAAGCGTATATGTGTTCGTGGTAATTACTTACCACCAATAGTTTCAATAAAATAAACCTTTACCATTCAAACTCCTTGAGCAGCTGGTCTACCTTGCGCTTAGTGTCGAGCCTGTAGCTGTCATCTTCACGCAGGGCCTCGGGTGTTACCCCTCGTAAGGTCTGTTCGATACGCGCCTTGGCACGGCGCATGGTGTCGTCTCCTGTGATGTTGAACTTGTCGAGCAGGTCAATCATGTCCTCCACGTTAGATACAAGGGTGTCTCTGAATGTCTGCTTCTTCTCACCCTCTAGCTTCTTACTCATGTTAGTGAGCGCCTCGTGGGTGCGGTCCCACACGTCCTTGTATGCAGACTTCAGCTGATCTTGGTAATACGTCTCGTAGCTTGACTTGAGCATCTGCAGGGCATCGTGCCCTACGTCTACCCGGAAGTCACCCGCATCCGGTACCGGTGCGTACTTAAGAGTGATTGAATAGTGAGTCTTGAGTGTCTCCAAGTCTGGATAATGCTCCGGGTTAAACAGATCACCTAATCGGTCGGTACTTCCGGCTCTGACAATCATGTTCGGATACTCGGCATAGAAAGCA
>Ga0207959_1000190_pt1 | contig 17285 bp, 25 predicted proteins | sample CryBogCBH20Aug07_FD_184609 | JGI IMG/M metagenome (GOLD analysis project Ga0207959, IMG submission 184609) | Freshwater microbial communities from Crystal Bog, Wisconsin, USA - CBH20Aug07 (SPAdes) (version 2) | ecosystem: Environmental > Aquatic > Freshwater > Lake | place: Crystal Bog... | reverse complement strand
ATAGTGTTGCAGTATATCCAGTACCAACAGCTGCATTAACAAGCAGTGGTACATCATTTACAATCGGTTCATTAATAGCTTTAACACCAAACTTCTCTGGTGGTACTGCAGTTATTACACCTAATGTTGGTAGTGTTACTTCTAATACAGTTGTATATGTAGCTCCTATAGCTACGACAAACTATACATTGTCCGTAACCAATCCTGCAGGCACGACAACTAATAATAGTATTACATTAACGCGTGTTGCTCAGGCAGGTACTATTACCTTAAGCAATACAACTCAGGCTTATACAAGCAATGCTATTAACCCGGCAGTGACAACTACACCTAACGGTTTAAGTTATTCGTTAACTTATTATCCGGGTGGTTCTACTGCTCCTACATTACCTGGTACGTATGCAGTAACAGCTTCTATTACTGATCCATATTATTATGGTACAGTAGGTGGTAGTTTAGTGGTTGGTCAAGCTTCACAGGCTATTACAGTTCCTACATTACCACCTATTACAGTTGGTGTGCCAGCAACGTTGAATGCTACCTCGCCTTCTGGTGGTGCTATCACTTATACAGTTGTATCTGGTAATGCTACAATTAATAACGGTATTGTAACTCTTAGTGATACCAATCCAGTAGTTATCCAGGCTACACAAAATGGTACATCTAACTATACAGCCGCTACACAAAATATTAGCATTACTGGTATTGCTTATCCAACAGCTAACTTAACTACAAATGCTGGTTATATTACGCTTAATAGTTCAGCTACATTATTACCTGTCTTTGCAAATGGTACAGGCAATATTGATAACGGTATCGGTGCTGTAGCAACTAATAATAGTGTTATTGTTACTCCAACATCTAATACAACCTATACATTAACCGTAACAGATGCAGGTGGTGTAACAGCTAATGCAGCAGTAACAGTTAACGTAGTATCAGCACCTTCAACAGATACGGTATCATTAACAACTAATGCTTTAACATTAGGTCAATCGTTATCATTTACAGCTAATTATGCTGGCGGTATTGTTTCTATTACTCCTAACACTGGCGTTGTATTAACAACTAATAACGGTGTTGCTACAGTAACATTAACCCCTAATGCTACTACAACGTATAACTATACAGTAACCAACCCGGCTGGCACGGCTGTTACTCAGCCATTAACGTTAAATGTATATGCTACTCCAACAGCTAATGCTTTAAATACTGGTAACATTAACTTAACATTAGGTCAATCAGTATCGTTTACACCTAACTTTGCTAATGGTACAGCTACTATTACACCTAACATTGGCGCTGTAGTGTCTGGTAATACATATACTGATACACCTTCAGCTACTACAACATATACATTAGCAGTAACTAACCTAGCAGGTACAGTGGTTACACAGAATGCTGTTGTTAATGTTTACCCAGCTGCAGTAGCAAGTGGTGGTTCTGCTATATCAGCTACAAATGTTATTGCAGGTAGTTCTATTACTATTACGCCTAACTTTACAGGCGGTACTGCTACATTAACCGGGGTAAGTGGTAATGTACTATCTGGTCATTCATATACAATCTATCCAACAGCTACCGGTCCTATTGTATTAACAGTAACTAACCCAGCCGGTCAAGTAACTACTCAATCGTTTAACGTTACTGTAGTACCTCAACCAACAGGCACGTTAACGCTATCTACTAACACAGTACCTTATGGTGGTGGTGTGGTAGCTATTACACCTACATTTGCTAACGGTACAGGTATCATTACTCCTAATGTGGGTGGTGTTGTATCTGGTGCTACATACTATGCAACAGTAACTGCTAATACAACTTATCAATTAGCTGTTATTGGTAGCTTAAGCGCTATCACAACAACTAATAGTGTAACAGTAGTAGCTCCAACTACACGCTTAGTAAACATCTCTGCATTAGGTACTATTACACCAACCAATACCTATACAGTAGGGTTTGTTGTAAAGGGTACGGAACCAAAGAACGTATTAGTACGTGGTGTTGGACCAGCTTTAAGTGCATTCAATGTTACCACTCCATTAGCTGCTCCGACATTAACCTTATATAACTCTACATCAGATGTATTAGGTATTAATAGCGGTTGGAATAGTTCATTAGCTACGACGTTTGCTAAAGTAGGTGCTTTTGCATTACCTACTGGATCAAAGGATGCTGCACTAATGACCGCGTTTAATCCAGGTTCCTATACAGCTATAGTAACTGGTAATAGTACTGGCAACACACTTGTAGAAATTTACGATGCTTCTGCTTCAGACCCTACATCTCGTTTAGTTAACCTTTCAGCTCGTGGTATGCTTGCAAGTGGTAACACTTTAACAGCGGGCTTTATCATTCAAGGTAACTCAACAGAAACAGTTCTTATTAGAGCTGTTGGTCCATCGTTAGCTAATTATAGCGTTACAGGTGTATTAACAACACCTAAGCTAACAGTATACAAGAGCGATGGTACTGTTGCTGCAACTAATAGCGGTTGGGCTAACAATGCTACATTAAGCTCTACAGCTGCTACAGTTGGTGCATTCCCACTAACAGCTGGTAGTGCTGACTGTGCTGTAGTACTAACATTACCACCTGGTGCTTATACAGCAACAGTAGTTGGCTTAAACGGTAATGCTGGTAACGTACTACTTGAAGTATACGAAGTAAGTACTCCTTAATAAGAGTTACATACTTGCAACAAAGCCTGCAGCAATGCAGGCTTTTTTATTGATTAAATATAATTAGGTACTATAATGCTTTAAAATGAAGTTAAACAAAAAAATTGATCAGGCTGTTAAAGACTATGCTAACGATATAGTTAAGGTTGTTAAGCAGTCTAAGTTTGATATTAGTGTTGAATTAGAATTTTCACCAGCAGCTAATATAGCCGAAACAGAAGAGGCAGCATCAGCTATTATAGCTTCAGATTTAGGTATTGTAGTAGTGTTTCCAGACTTTAAGAAGAAATCTGCTAGAGCGGCTATCTTTAAGGTAGGCGAAGCAGAACGTTTAGAGAAAGAAGGCTTTGATCCTGATTGGATTGAAGAGAATGGTAAAATATACGGTGCCTTACTACCTTATAATGAAGATAACGTTACTACACTTGGATACTATCTTTCTCATAAAGTAGATTTAAGAAAATAATTATGAATGGAAAAGGATCAAAATCGCGCCCGTTTTCAGTACCCTATTCAAAGTATGCAGATAACTTTGATCAGATTAACTGGGGTAAGAAACCAGCTAAAAAGCAATCCAAAAAAGATAAGCATATGGAAGCTGTTGATCACTCTCAAATGCTAGGAGAGCTACCTGAGAACTATAAGGAAGATCCTGGTTCTCCTTTGAATAATCCAAATAATAAAGAGAGTTAATGTAGCCGTTACGCATATGCTAATAAATAATAGTATATGCGTAAAACAATTAAGTACGGCTTATATGTAGCCGCAATTGGTACACTCGTACTAGGATTAACTGGATGTGCATCCGTTTCTCCTAAAGTTGTTCTTGATGGCGTGTTGGGTCGTTACCCTCACTTTGACCCAGCTGAATATAATAGAGCAGTTAATGTAGAAATAGAAGCTAAGAACTTAGCTAAAGACCCTGCTAGTATTGGTATATTCTTATCAGATGTAGAGAATTTAAGACTCTACGTAGCAGGACGTCCTTATAATGAACGTATTATTAAAGAGATTGACCTATTAGAAAAGGTATCCAAAGAGTTACAGATACGTTTAGATAAAGGTAAACCATCACCAGCTTACATTACCAATAAGTGTGATGATATTGTTGAACTATCAGACAATATTCGCAAGTCAATTGGTGTTGAGAAACTATAAATATTTTAATCTATGGCAACTACAAATTCACTCCTAAAACAGTTAGATCCATTTAGCAGTAACGCAAGCAGCGCTATTGCTGAAGCAGCTACTAAAATAGCTAAATACGCAGCTCAGGTACAATCAGGCGATATCACAATTGATGAGTTTAAAGAACTCGCTTCTGACTTAGATGCTCTTAAAGAGTCCGCTACAGAAGCAGGTGAAGTAGCAGATGTACAAACAGTTAATACTATTTTTAACGGTCTTGTTACTGTACTAAGCAAGCTTTAATCTAGTTAACAGTCCAAAAAGAAACCCGCTTATGCTAAGCGGGTTTTTTATTCGTTAAAGATTAACGATGCCAATGATGACGAAACTCTACTTCACGGAACGGACGGCCATAATAACGACCATACCATACTAAAAACTGATTGTATGCATAGTATGTTGTTACCCATTCGTGACCGTTCCATACTTGTACGTAAACGTATTCTGGATAGCCGTGATGGTTAAGCGGTCCCCAAACATAGTTGACAGGTGATTGTACTACTACTGGAGCCATAACCACTGGAGGTGGTGGTGGAGCCTGTACTACTACTGGAGCAGGAGGTGGTGGAGCTTGAACCACTACAGGGGCTGGTGGTGGAGTCTGTACTACCACTACCTGAGGTTGTTTAGCCTGATCAGCTGCGTTGCCAATCATTCCACCGATTAAAGCGCCAGCAACAGCGCCACCGACAACGTTGTGATGATATTGATTACCAATTACACCACCAACAACAGCACCGGCTGCTACGCCTTCTGCTGTGTGTTCTTGAGCTTTAGCTGGGATAGCCAAAGCTAATGCAATTAAAGTTAATATAAGTTTGTTTTTCATAGACATATAATATTTATTATTATAACGTAAATATATATAGAATCAAATGAATATCCCTGTTTTATTGCAAGAAAAATATATCCAACTACTTAATGAAGAAAAATTAGCTCACGATAAACGTAAGCAGGTTGTTGGTGTATTTTTAACATATGCTTGCGATGAATTAGGCATTGACACTCCACCTAAAGTATTTTTAAACAACAATCCGGATTTCGGACCTAAGTTTAAATCCTTTGGTCACTTTCACGTTACAAATGATAAGATAGTGGTGGCTTCTTCTAATAGAAACTTAGCAGACATCTTACGTACTATAGCTCACGAACTTACACATTACAAGCAAAAACTTGACGGTAGACTTAATTTAGACAACTCAGCTCAGTCTGGTGCAGATGGTTCAGATATAGAAGACTCTGCTAATGCTATGGCTGGGGTTATAATGAGAAAATTCGGACGTAAGCATCCAGAAATTTACGAATAATTTGCCTGAATTTTTAATGAAGTAGATTAAGAGTTGAGTAAATATTAAGGTATGCAGTACAAACAACTAATATTGGTACTTGCAGCAGCTATAGCACTCAAAGTAGTAAATGTTGGGTATGCGCAAGCAACTCAACCAGCTCCAGCTCCTGCTACAACTGTAACAGCGACGGCTCCAACGGCCCCCTCGGATCAGACCGATGCTCCGAAAAAGAAAAAGAAACATAAAAAGAAAAAAGCAGATGATCAACAACCACCTGCTAATGATCAACAACCCACAACAAAATAACACATATGGACTATACTAAATACCTAAAAATAGCAGGTGCAGCTGCTGCACTTGTATTAGCCTATGCGTTAGGTCATCATCAGGGACTGGCTTCACGTCCAGTTGCTGCTAGACCAACTCCGGCAATGGTACAGCATCGTTTAGCGGCTATAAGAGCTGCTCAATGTAACTGTCATAAACATAATGCTAAACCAAAAGTAGCAAAGCATAAAAAACATAAAGAAAAAGCCGGTAAAGTTAAACAAGAAGCTCCACCAACTAAAAAGTAATTTTCATATAAAGAGCCCTGTCGCAAGATAGGGCTTTTTTATTGTATTCAGTAAGTATATGTATGCCTGGTGTAAACGATTATTTAAACGTAATGAAAAGTACAGGTGCTAAAGCAGCTGCTACTAACCCTAAAAGCGAGTTTAATCAAATGCAGCGTGAGCTAATAGAGCATTATAAGGTTAACAAGAGTAAAGCTGAAGTGCTTATTAAGAATGTTGAAGCGAGCGGCACACCCGTCACTAGCTCTCCTACTCATAAGATGCATTACGAAGCAGCTGTAATAGCCATTAGAGGTTATAACACGCCTAACAGTACTGTACTACCTGATAAAGTCGGAGCACCAACTGATATGTTTGGTGCTGCAGGTAAAGCTCCAATGCTAGCTAGTAAGGAAGATACGCTTAAAAACTTATATGCAGCTGGTTGGAAGCCGCTTTAATATAGTTTAGTTTTACAAACCCAAGCAATAGGTTCAAATACAATTTGATTGTAGAAAACTAGATTGTTTTCTTCGCTTACCTTAGCAATATATTTCTCTTCTATTTCACACCAATCCCAGTACTTACCTTTAAGAAAAGTATCATATCTATCATAGGTGTCTGCATAATCATGGGCCATAATAAAGTCACCCTTTTTAAGATAAGGTGCTAAACAATTAAACTCCCCTACCTTATGGCCACCATCGCATAGAATAAGCTTCTTACCAGGTTCACTTAAAAACGACACAACACTTTGATCAATTAATTTCGGCGTTACACTATTATTAACTGTTTCAGCATCTACTTGTTTATAACAAATATCCCAATCAGTATTGTTAATAGCTTCATCAAACACCTGACTAATTCTAACATCTACTGATTTAGCTTTAAGTTTGTCGTGATCTGGTTTAGGTTCAATATCAAAAGTTAGTATCTTTGTAAACGGTAAGGTATCTCTTAAAAACATAGTAAATCCACCGCTACCTGTGCCTATTTCTAATATATGAGTGAACTGTTGTTTAGTTAAGAAATTCTTAAAAATTTCAGTATAACTAGGGCTCTGCTGTAGTGGTATCCCTTTATAATCAATGAAGTTTTGTATAGGCATTTATCTATAATTAACTTGCACTATATGTAAATCAATATATAGTAGTAAGTATATCTATGCGCAATCAATATAAAATTTTAGCTGAAAAGTATAACAATGTTAATGAAAACATGTTAACACCAGAAGAACAAGCTGCTGGTTCCAATAAGCATTTACCTCAAGATTGCAGCGGTAAGCAGATTATTGTAGTAAGTGAAGGTACAGAACATCATTTACAAATAGTTGAAATGTGGGAAGAGAAGAATACAATTGTTGTTACGGTAGCTTTACCTCAAGGATTGAAAGAAGATAAAAAGCCTTCCGGTGCACCCACACCAAAGCCTGTTCCACCACAACCAACTAAAAAGGTTCCATTAAAGAAGAATCCATACCTTAATAAATTAAGAGATAGAAGGGGTAGCTTTGGAGATTTAGGTAATCGTTTAGGTTGATTTTATTAAAAGCTTCTGTATAATATATACATGAGCACAACCAACATACCTAAAGAGAGATGGGAAGAGTTTGCTAACGAGTACTTTCAGCGTAAGGTTGAAGCAAACAAAGAGGTTTGGAGTGCAAAGGAGTGGTTCCTGGAAGGTGTGAGGTATGGTAGAGATCAAGAATATATAACTAATAACTCACAGGCTAAAGCAGAAAAAGTTTACTCAACGCAAGATGAATTTAAAGCAAAGTACGGAGAGTACGGAGAAAATTATAAACCTCAAACAGACCCTAAAATACCGTGGGATCCGGTATGGGACATTCAATGAAAAGAAAACCACTACCCACACCAGTCCCAAGCTGGTTACTTAAAATACAAAAAGAATCTACTACAGATGATAATTTTGTCACGCTACCTAGTGCCTTAATGGATAGATTAGGTTGGGCTATAGAAGACTTTCTTGTTTGGACACCACAGAAAGACGGTTCATATAAAGTATCTAAAGTTGAGAAGAAGAAATGAGCCCGGAACTGCAGGAACAGCTATACAACAAGTATCCAGAGATATTTGTTGATAAAGATAAATCAATGAAAGAGACCGCTATGTGCTGGGGCATTGAGACGCCTGATGATTGGTATGATATTATTGATACGCTATGTCAAGCTCTAACTTGTACCTATACTACATATCTGGATATAGATAAAGAGGATGCAGAGCGCTTAGGTATAAAACCAGTTAGATATAGAGATGAAGATAGCTACATTTATAGCGTAGAGTGTCCACAGGTAATAGCTGAACAAGTGAAAGAGAAGTACGGTACGTTACGCTTTTACTATCGTTTAGAGTATAATGCGGATATAAAGTACTTGTTAGAAACTAAAAAATATCCGTTTTTAAATACAATTATTTCAAATTTTCATAATTATGTTGACGGAGTGATACGTTACGCTGAAGTAGTAACAGAAAAGAAAAATGAACAAAAAACAGATAGCTATTACAACTGAAGAGTGGTTGAAGTTACCTCGTAAAGAAAGAGTACCATGTAAGTGGTACTGGCCTGCGGGTTGGTATGAGGCTCCTTTTGCTATGATGATGAATGATTGGGATAATTGGGAGAAGCATATCAAGAGAGAATATCCCGTTCAGCATTGGTTAAGAGAGAACTTTCAATACACATTTAGACATTACTACCGCGCTATTAAAAACTTAAAGCGTTATATTATTAATCCTCGTCGTAGAATGCGTAATGCAGTATTTTCAGCGCAGTATATGGACTTAGTTGACCTTGTACCGCATTTTCACTTTCAAACTATTATTGAGTTTGTAGAAGTAGAAAAAACATTTGAAACAACAGAGTGGGTAGGAGAAGGAGTAATTGAAAAAGGAAAGAAACTTAAAGAGCTCTATAACTATGTTAAGTATGAACGTCCGTTCTTATTAGAGAAGCTTAGTATAGCTTATGAACGAGTAGAGATAACTGATATATCTGATCAAACTCGTTATGATAGAGTAAATGCAATAAATAAAGAGATCAAAGATAGAGATACAGAACTATGTATCTGGGTAATACAGAACAGAGACCTACTCTGGACCTAATTTATGCTAACACTTAACGAAAACACATACAATACTACTATAGCTAACAACTCTGTTGTTCTGGTTGACTTCTGGGCACCTTGGTGTGGTCCTTGTAAAAGTGTTATGCCTTTAGTAGAAGCCGTATCAAGAGAGTATCAAGGTGCAGCTGTATTCGGTAAAGTTAATATTGATGACTACAGTGAAGTAGCTCTTAATCTAGGTATCAGAAGCATTCCAACAGTTGTGTTATTCAAAAATGGTACCCCGGTAGATAGACTTACCGGTCAAAGTATAACTAGTGGTGCCTTAATAGAAATGCTAAACACTTACACTGAATAATTTATGGATGATAATACAATACTAAATACTTTTCTTGCATATGCTCCGTCTAGTGCTGGAGGTACAGAAGCAAAAAGCAAACTAACAGTACAAACTATTAGTCAAGTATTTCCTTTTCTCAGTTCTTTATGTAATTCTGTTAACGGAAGCATAATACAGGCAGTTAGTATAAACACTTTTGTACAAACTACTGCTCAAGCTAGATCGGCACGTGCTCTATCTGAGATATTTAATAGCCGTGGTAGTGACAAATCTAGTGTTCACGATTACGAACAAGTATACGGAGTAATACTAGAAGATAAAGACAGCATTAAGAACATATTTGAAGTTGGAATGGGTACACATAATAGCGGGGTGGTATCGTTTATGGGTACTGGTAATGTAGGTGGATCCATTAGAGCGTTTAGAGATTATTGCCCTAATGCTAATGTTTATGGCGCAGATGTGGATTCAGGTATATTGTTTGAAGAAGAGCGTATTAAAACCTTCTTTGTAGATCAAACTAAACCATCTACATTTGACTCTTTACCTATACCTAATGATGTAGATCTAATTATAGATGATGGATTGCACTCACCTGATGCCAATATACAAGTACTTAAATACGGTTTAACGAAAATAAAAATTGGTGGTTGGGTAGTAATAGAAGATATAAATCCTGCTGCACAACCGATTTGGGAAGTAGTAGCAGCATTACTACCACAAGACAGATACAAGCCATATCTATTAATAGCTAAAAGTGGTTCGCGTGTGTTTGTAGTAAATAAAATTGCATAAAAAGCTTGACTTTTCATACTATTGTGCCATAATAATGGTATAATAAATGAACGAGTTACATACAATATATCTTTACAGTACTAGCACTTTAAAGGAAGCTACTGTTGGAATAAATACAGGCAAACAAAGACCACCAAGAGGTAAAGTAGGGCAAACTATACATGAAAATGCTACAATCCGTGTAGAACAACAAGATACTACTTCTACTGCAGAACCATTACAATTATTAGCTTCTAGACAAGTACCAACCTGGATTACCGATAAAATGGTAAGAGACGTGCTTGTTAGTTTTGGTTATGTTTTATCTAGAGTAGATGCTGATAGAGAGTGGATTGATTTTATCAATCTTACTAATGATATAGAAATGATTAAAAACTGGAATGAAGCTATTAATCAAATACTTCATGGTGTTAGAGCGCCTTATGATTTTGCTAATTTTGATTATCAAAACAATATAATCAATTGGGTAGTTAACAAGTTTAAGCAAGGTACAAAAGATGTGTTAGTTAACGCTATAATGCGTGCTGGTAAATGTAAAATTAGTTACGATATTTCTAAAGCTGTAAATGCTAAAACTGTTTTAGTTATTACAGCAAAGCCAGGAGTAGATGATTCTTGGGCTGAATTGCTGCAAGGCGGAGAAAAACCTCATATCAGCTATACCGGTTGGAAGTATCATTCATACAAGAATTATAAGAAAAAAGCTCTAGTACTTAACAATGATGTTAATGTGGTGTTTGTAAGCTTACAATACATTAACAAGCATATAGACATACCCTCTAAACTATTACAATCTATATTTGATACCAAATGGGATATTATTTTCTTTGATGAACAGCACTATGCTACTCAAACAGATAATACATTAGAAGTGTTTAAACGTATTAAGTTTAGCTATAAAGTAGAGCTTAGCGGTACGCCTTACAAAACTTTATTAAGTGGTAGGTACGATAAAGAAAACATAATTAACTTTGATTACATAGATGAGCAAAACATTCGCAGTAATGCTGCACCAGGTAGTGCTCTGGCTAAAGCATTTGAGTATAGAGCAGATATTAATTGGGCGTTAATTAATATACCAGATAGTGTAAAGAGGCTTATTAATGAAGACGGCTTTACTCACACTAAACTATTTGCTACTAGTAAAGATGGTAAATTTATTAATCTGCAAGCAGTAATAGAGTATTTGCGTTATGTAAAGGCTAATGCTTATAAAAACTCGCCTATTAAAGATAAAGACATTAATAAACATACCATATGGGTATTACCTGATGATGTCAAAGCTATTAATGCATTAGTAAGTTTATTAAAAGAAGATGCATATTTTAAAAAGTATGCTATTATTAATGCATCCGGTAAAGGAGTAAAGAATATCTCTACAGTTAAAGAAATTATTAATAATGTTGAGAATGGTAAATTAGAACAGGATGGCACCATTACTATTACTTGTGGTAGATTCCTGGAAGGTACTACCGTACCGGGGTGGTGCGCAGTACATCAAATGAACGATGACAAATCGGCTGCTGATTACTTTCAAGGTTGTTTTCGTATTAAAAGTGAATGGCGTAAAGGCAATAAGCATAGTGTAATAGTGTTTGATTACAGCCCGCAACGCTTTATAGGTGTCTCGTATAAGCATGTTATTGATACAGCTGATCATGATAATAGAGAGACCAATGAAGAACGTTTTCGTAGTTGGTTAGCTGTTAGTGATGTATATGATTATGCGGATAATAAATGGAATATACTTGATGCTAAGACTATTATACAAAGAGCTAATGAAGATATGTCGTTCCATTCTGATGCTTTTGGTGAAATTTTACCAGATAAGAGTGTTATTGATGAAACATTAATAAAATTGTTACTGCCAGTAAAAGCTGCTTCTAACACTTCTAAAGCTAAAACTGTACTGAATGATAACGGTATTGAAACTGGTTCTAACTTTGTATCAGAAACTTCTAGTAAGGAAAAGAAAACAGAAATAGAGAAAAATGATTTAAAAAAAGCTGTTCTAAAAATAAAGCAAGTTCTAAAAAGTATACCAGCTTTAATCTATAACACTGAGTTTGAACCTAATAAAATTAATAGTGTTAAGCATATTATTAATTATCCGGATAAAAACTTTATAGAAATACATACAGGATTAACTCCTGATACATTAAAGTTAGTATTTAATACATTTAATAGCTTGCAGTATGAGAAGATTAACCGTAGAATAGATGCTTTAACTCACAGTAATATATTTAAATGACAATATTTGATAATAGATTTAAAGCTCTAGCACATCTGCACGGTGAAAAGACAGAAACCTTGACGCCTGCAGAATTGTGTAGAGAGATTATATCCAAATTACCATCAAAAGGATTTAGAGACTTAAATTCTACTTTCTGCGATCCATGTTGTGGTAAGGGTGCTTTTCTATTAGCTATAGCCGAGCGATGCTTCTATGAAATGATAGATGTCATACCGGATGAAAAGCAGAGGATAAAGCACATCGTTCAAACCAAATTATATGGTTATGATATAAGAGCAAAACAAGTATGTACTACTATAACTACATTAAAAATGTTATTAAGAGATTTTAATGTAGAGTCAACTATTAATGTTTATCAAAAGAACTCTCTTGAATTAACTAATGAGCGGTTTGACTATGTTGTAGGTAATGCACCTTTTGAAGAAGATAAAGTAGTACAAACTAATGTTAAGCCCTGGAAGCTTTTCTTGCTGAAATCAGGTGAATTAACAAAAGACGGAGGTGCGTTTGCTTTTATTACACCAAATGGTTGGGGTATGCCTAGTGATAATAAAAAGCTAATCAATGAACTATTTACTGTGTATAATTTAGTATATGCAAATATAAGTACAGTTAAGAAGTGGTTTTCAAATACTGGATCATTTGGGTATACAATCACAATAAAAGAACCATACGGTCATAAAACAGTATTGCTGTGTGAAGAAGGTGAGTATACTGTTGATTTAACTAAGATCAAACTTATAGTAAGTAGAGGTATGAGTATAGTTGAAAAGCTTATTCTATCTAAAAATGAGCGTTGTAACTTTAAGTTAGGTGGTAAAGATGTTGAATACAGCGGAGATGGTTATCATCCTAGTGAGGAAAGACCTACTACAGCTATATATAAAAATATACACAGTATGAATAGCGGTAAAGATTATGAACCAGGCACTAAAATACCAATAAGATATTCGGTAGAACCTAGCCCCATACGTAATAGAAAAAAAGTAGTCATTCCTTATGCAGGCCCTGCTACGGTTATAGTAGATGATGGTAAATATGGTGTAAAGCGGGTACAAGTACTGTTATTAAATGATACTACCAATATAAAGAATGTTGAGAGTGTCTTTCATAGCAAACTGTTTACCTTCTTTATTAGAAACGCAAACTATACAGGTTATAATGAGACTAGGAATTTAAGTCAGTTTCCGTTATTAGATTTTACTCAATCCTGGACGGATGAAAAACTTTATAAATATTTTAACTTAACATCAGACGAAATAAATTTAATTGAAACATTTCAAGCTTGACTTTTTTAAAATAAGTTACATAATAGTAATATAACAATTAACTAATGCATATATTTCTTACAATACTTGCTATAATAGCTGCAATCATATTCACAATAGGGCTTGCAGTAGTGGTGCTTCTTTTATATCTTTTCATATCAGATGCACGTATGTATAAACAACTAAAAGATGAAGGGTTCTTTGATTGATATGTATTTAATAGATGATAAAGTTTACTTAAAACCATTTACCAGGAATGGGATCATTAGAGATGTTGTAGAGCACTCTAATGGTGAAATGTATTATGATGTAGAGCTTGAAATGGAAGGCTCTTCTAACGGTACACACCATGTATCTGCTGTAACAGATGAAGATTTAGAATACATTGGCGGATATTATAATTAATATGAATAACTTAAGAAATCAAATTTTTGTAGCTGTATCAGCCGCTATTACTCAAAAGTATCCAACTCAAACTGATATAGATCATACATATGTGGCGGATACAGCTATCAAACTTACAAATATACTGTACGACAAGTATAATAAAACCAATCAATCTAAAGAAGATGCTAAGGATCTATTAACAGAATCGTAAGTATCTATATGAACGAATTTGATTCTACGAACGAGTTAGAGAGAATTTATCAGGCTGCTATTGCTAATAAAAAGAAGCTTAATGAAGCTCCTGCAGCACCAGCACCTGTTAAACCAGCCACTCCAACAAAGCCAGCTACTCCCTCTCCTTCCACGACTCCAAAGCCTCGTGATCCTTTCTTTCCTAAACCAGGTCAATCTCCAAGACCAAAAGCAGAAGCTAAAGGTAAAATGGAAGAAGAAGCTACTGGTAACCCAGCGCTAACTAACTTTATAAACAAGCGCGCTAAATTCATAAAGAAATGAAGCTAGCACCGTTTAAAGTATATAAAGAGGCTATTGATACAGGTGAGTACGGTCATTTGTTTCACCCTACTAAACAAGCACTCTACAATAATGTACAGGATGTAGAAAAGCTTTTTCCTAATCTAGGACCTGAAGCTCATCGTTATATTGAAATTGTAACGAGTGATTCTTATAAGAAGACAATGGAGCGTATACAGACGTATACAGGTAGATCTCCTGCACAGCACACTACAGGCACGTTAATGCAAGCTGTTATGCAAGCATTAGGGCAGGTACAGCAGATACAAAGAGGTCGGGAAAAAGAGCTAGAAAAAATGGCACTTGATATTGTACTATCTTTACCAGAATTCAAAATATTTAAAAAGTGGACTGCAGAAGGTTATATTAAGTTTGATGTAGGGTTAAAAGCTGCTGATTTAAGCAGAGCTATTACTGATCAAGAGAAGGAAGAACCTAATAATGAAAATGAATTAACTGCTTATGAAGAAGCAGATGAACAGGTGGCTATTGAATTAACTAAAGTAGAGTTATCTGATGATGCTTTAAAGCGTAGATTTGCTAATATGTTGACGCAAGGTAATGCTACTAATAAGCTTTATCTATTTCAATTAGCTAATGATGGTCTTAATAAGATTGATCCAAGACTAATTAATTTATACGGTATTATGTCTGTTGTTATACAGGCATTGTACTACGCTACACCAATAATGCGTATACCTCAACGTGGTGGGGATATGGCAATGGGTTCAGCTGAAGTAGAACCATTAGGTAATGGTTATGTTATTAAAGCACGTTCACCTTTCTTTCCTTACCTTATTCACGAAATAGTGAAAGGGTGCTGGGACTTATTAGCTGTTGATGTTACTTCTAATGATGATTTGAACGGTGAGACATTGGATGATGAAATGATGCAGATAATGTCTGGTCCTCAGCTATATAACAATTTAATTAAGTTCTTCCCGGTAAAAGAAAATGAGTACTTACCATATGTTTATAGGTTATTGCTCAAAGAAAAGCCTGATGTTATTAAAGAAGTACTAGCTGGTGGTGCTAGAGCACAGTCTATCATTACACGTTTATTAGCTCAGGCTAAAGAAATGATAGCTAAACACGAAGAGGATTTAAACCCTCCAGAAGAACCGCTAAGCTGGTCTTAAGCTCTGTTACGACCTTTACGCTTTGCTTTTGCTTTTTCTTCTTCTTCTTTTTTCTTACGCTCTTCCTCTTCAGCTTTGCGCTGCATAAGCTCTGCGCAAAGATCAAATTGTTTACACCATTGATAATAAGTTGCTTTTTCTTTAGTAAGTCCGCCTTGACTAACTGGCTTCATTACCGGGTCATCATATAGTATATCAGTCCAGGCTTTATTTACTTCATCAGTGTCCGGTGCACCCTGTTCGTTTAGTTCAATCTGTATTGCAAGAACTTTATTATAGCGCTGATTTATTGCAGATTTATCGCTATCAACAAACATATACAACAGTTTGCTATTCATTGCATTAGGGTTAGGATCACCTTGATGAGGTGCACGCGCAACAACATATAAATTCTGTAGTGTCTTATCTAGGGTAGCATAATCTCTTGTATACAATTTTTTATTCTCATCTACTACATAAGTCCTTTTAGCTTCATAATTGGTGAGGTACTTAAACTCGTTAGGAGATACGTACTGACCAGTAGCTATTTTTTGTTGTTCTTCTTTAGTAAACGGTTTAAACTCAAACAAATGTTCTAATCCATTAAGCTTAGGACATATTTTAAGTAAATCGTCCCAGCTCATCCAGTTATCTCCCTTATTATAGGATCCGGTTACAAAGTATCTTTTACCATCCTCCCCATCTGAATCTGCAACGTGTACAACGAAAAAGCACCAATTATCGTCTGCTGGTTTATCTAAATCGTTAACAAAATAAGAACTCTTTGCTACCATTCCACCGCCTGATTGTCCAAGTCGGTAGTTCCAATGTAAATTGCCATTGTCCCCACCACTAATACACCACCCATATATTCTACGTTTCATTTCTGGGTCCTGAATGCCTGCATAAGCTGGTTCACCTGATCTAGGACGAACTGGGTGTTTATTGACTACATACGTCTTAAGTAGGTAACACTCTTTACCATCTGCACCGAAAAAGATCTCTAAATTGTTTTGATTATAGATCATTTCAGCACCAGTCTCAAACTGCGGACGGCCTGTTGTTCCTGCTAGTGCTGGACTTTTTTCACTAGCAGGGAAAAAGTCTATAATAAATTCAAGTTCCTTCCAGTTGTATTTAAGTATATCCAGCGGATTGTTATAAAGAGCATTCAATCTTTTATCTTCACTTTTTAAACGCTCGTACTGCATTTTCTTTTGACCTGTTAGAGTCTCTGAATCAGAATTTCTCAGTTTATTAACCTCTGCTGCATTCAGTCCAATTTGCGGTATAATTGCGCCACCTTCAAAACGGTCATTATCCTTTTTTATGTTCTTACCATTATCAATAGCTCTTTTAATAATGGTTATGATTTCGCGTTTAGTATTCTCAGGTGTTGCTAATTCACCAAAACGGACAATGTATGCTCTAAGAACAGCATCCTCAACTCTACCAGCGGATAGTCTAAGCTTAGCTATTGCACTGTTTATGGTCTGTTCAGTATACTCAACAAGTACCCGTTGTCTTACGCTTTCATATAAAGGAACTAATTTGCTGATATCCATTTGATAGTATATTTATTTACGTAAATAACATAGAATGAAACAGTGTTTTAGCTATATTTCTTCTTATATTATATCCAGAAATAACCTAATTAAATCCAGTTATAATATAAGTTTAATATAACTCTTCACAGTGAATACGTAGAATACTAGTACCAATGAAACATAGCTACAAATTATTAACAGAAAAATACATAAACGCTAGAGAAGCAACACGTGCTAATTTA
>Ga0207959_1000188_pt1 | contig 17353 bp, 33 predicted proteins | sample CryBogCBH20Aug07_FD_184609 | JGI IMG/M metagenome (GOLD analysis project Ga0207959, IMG submission 184609) | Freshwater microbial communities from Crystal Bog, Wisconsin, USA - CBH20Aug07 (SPAdes) (version 2) | ecosystem: Environmental > Aquatic > Freshwater > Lake | place: Crystal Bog... | reverse complement strand
CTTCCAACCGGCGAAACACCAACGGGCGTAACGGCTTTGGGGGTCAACCTTCCCTTGAGTAAAAAGGGTCAAGTCTGACTTGGGGGGTTAGGCCGTTTCGGCGGCGTTACGATCCGCCCGGGCGGCGGCCCGCATCTTGCGACGGTACAACTTGCGTTCGGTTTCGGACATACCGCCCCAAACACCATAGACAATGCCGTTGTCAAGGGCGTAAGCCCGACACGCGGCAATGATCGGACACTTACGGCAAACGGCTTTGGCGTCAAGCACTTCTTTTTTGTGCCCGGGTTCCAAAAAAAATTTGCGGGTTTCCATTCCTTTACACGCGGCCAATTGAATAATGCCGTTTGTGTCTAGGTTGGTCATTATGCACCGGGCTTTTTGGGTTCAACGTAATCGGGAATAGTAACCCGCAATGGTTCACGGGGGTCACGTCCAACGATAAGCCAACTAAAGCGATCTAAGCCGTTCAATGCCCCGCGAATTTCGGCTTTGGGGCGTCCCATGATTTCTGCCAAACGGTCAACAACTTCGCGGTCACGAGTGTAGGACACCGCCACCCACGTTGCTTGACGTGATGCTTGGGGTGTGACCCATGCCGGCCCCTGAAACGATCCAACAAAGGAAAGCCCGCGGTCACGGGCCGCAATAAGCATTTCGTCTACTTGTTGCCGCAAATTGAAATGCCGTGGATCGGTCAAAATTGCTAGTTCATCGGCGTAGACCGTCCACCCGCCCATTTCGTACGCATCGTCAATTGAAGCCCGCATTGTGTCTACCAATTGCATTTTTTCGGCCTTGGTACGAGCACTAGAACCAATAACGAAACGGCTTGGTACATTGTTTCCGTCATTTACCGACACCGTTTTAGCCATGGCTTTTTTGCCGGGCCATTTTGCTAACCGTTGAAACCCGTAATTTTCAACGGTGGTGTCACCCCCCTTAGCGTCCAAGACCAAAACATAACGGCGGGTTGCTTGAAGGATTTGACCAACGAAATTTGACTTGCCGGCACCGGTAGGGGCAATAACCGCGAAATGTTGCCCGGGTTCCCAATTATCACTAAACCACGGCAGAAATTCGGTTTGAAAGTCTAGGTCTAGTATCTCGCTAACCTTGGGGGGCATAATTTGGTTCCGGTTCGCTTTCGGCGTAAGTGTTTGGGACGTATCCAAAGAATAGTTGGTTTATAACTTCGTCAACGGGGTCAACACCTTCGGGCAGATCAGGGAACATTTCCTTGACCGCGGCGTTCACTTTATCTTCACGGGCGGCGGCTTTTTTCATGGCGGGAAGCATCGTGGGCAAACTAGAACGAATAGCCGATTTCAACATTGGCAACAGCATTTCCGCTTGGGCGGGGTTTCGTTCAATTTGAAGGATCAACACAGGTGGCCCCAACAAAGCAACGGCAATGTCAAGACGGCCCCGGGCGCGAACGGCGGGTTGGAAAAGTTTGCGGTCCACAATTGTTCCCGCTAATGCTTCGTCAAGCATTTCGCCGGCGGCGGTTCCCTGCCATTGCAGATACCGGCCAACGGGTGCATGACCTAAACGCGTGGCAACTCCACCAAGGCCGCCCCATAGGTCCGTTAGGGTGTCTGCCGTGGAAACGCGGCGTTGCGCCCCTTTGGGCCGCTTTTCTTTTGTAACCGGGGCACTTGGGCGGGGTTCTTTTTTCTTGCCTCGCAACTTGTCAAGCAACGTTGGCTTTTCTTCGTCAACCGGTGGCGTTATTTCGTCAATGTCAAAACCGCCCGGGCGGCGTTCTTGCGTTGGCGGCAAAATGATTACGTTATTCATTTCGTCATCGTCAACCGAAATAACCGCCGGTTCACTAAAAACAAATTCCACCAATGTTCCGTTCTTTGCGGCGTTCTTTATTTGTTCGTCACGGTAGCAATTCTGACAAAGCCCTAGCCCGTGGTGCTTCGCGTCATTGCGGCCACACGAACGGCACCCTAACGGGTATTTCCTATTTTCCCATGTCATTTCTTTTACCGATCCACTATTTATTTTCAAAAAAATTTATCAAAAAAGCAAATACACCAATTGCAAAAATGAGTGACAACCAAAGCCACACCATTATTTAAGAACGTATTTAACAACAACAAAGGTCAGACCGGCACCTAGGGCTAGTCCCGCCACTGTTGAAATAATTTGGGTTTTTCGAAGCGTTGCTTGGCAACCTTCGCATGGTTCGTTATTTTCCATTGCCCCACAACCTTTCACTTAGAGACTTTTTACCCGGCAGACTTGGCTTGGCTTCGTCATCGGCGGTGGGCTTTTCTTTCGCCGGCGGTGGTTTCGGTGTTGCTTTTTTCGTCACGGGACGGGAAGCCTTTTTTTCTGTCAAACGTTTCATGGCATCGGCAACCTTTTTTTCAAGCATTGCTTCTAGTTCGCTTGGGCTAAAGGTTCCAACAATTTCGTCAACGTCATCGGTGGTTTCCGTTTCGGGCAACGTATCACCCGTCAAACGATCCACCAATGAACTTAGTTTTTCGTCAAGTAACGCTTCTAATTGCGAATGGGTAACAAACTCATCGTTTGTTTCGTCAATGGTTTCTTCATTTTCGTTTTCGGTCATGGTTATAATACTAATGCATTTCGTCATGGGCTACAATGACGCCATGGCACAAAATAACGACACACCCGGGGACAATGTTTATAAGTGGACGGTCCGGGCATTGTACGCCGCGGCCATTTCCCTAAATGTTTGGTACATGGTGGAACAAATGAAAGGCACCCCTGAAGGTGTGGCTATGAATGAACGGGCCAAAGCGTGGGTGGCCCGTATCCGTCACCCCTTCAACGAAGCAAAACGTTTTCGCCGTATGGCAGACGAAACAGTTGTTGAAGCGTGGGTGATCGTGGACGAAGCAAACAAGGAAAGCGAAAAAGACAATGAAGAATAACCAAGCGGACCGCATTGTTCGCAATTATGAAGCCGCCGCCGCCGCCGGTGATGAAAGCGGGTATGTTGACTGTGCGTATGCCGGTTTGCCCCGGTGGAAATTGTCGCTTCGTTGGATAGAATTTGAGTGTGGGTGTGTAAGCGAACGATCCACCACCCTAAAAGGCATGATGCCGTGGGACCCCGTTATTTTTGTTGGTTTGCCAGAACAAGCGGTGTATTTGAAATGTTGCGACAAGCACCTTCCCTACATGAACTACCGTTTGGGAACCGGTGGGGTTTATAAGGACTTTGCAGACTGGCTAGCCCGCCGCCGTAAGGTATTGTTAGGACTATGACGGAACTTGACGCAAACCTTACGCTTGGAAGCCCCGAAAATGGGCTTAACCTTTTCATGTCTATTGGTGCCGAAATTGCACAGACCACCAAGAAACTAAACGATACCAACGAACGTCTTTGGAACAAATTACAATTTGGCACCCCAACCCTGAAGCGTGAGGCCAAGGCCGTTGTCTACCCCGCCACCGGATACGCCACCATTTCTTTGGGTAAGCCCGAAATTGGTTATTATTGGGACGTTGAAAGCATTACCGTTGGCGGCACCGATTTCAACGTTACCGCCGCCGGTACCGCGGGAATTTACGTTTTTGGTACTAGTAACGGATCAAGCCCCGGGCTTACCAATGGCGTTGAATACTTTGCCACGTTGCCCAATACGGAACAGTACGGCTACCGCGACATTTCGCTAAACGCTAGTGACCATCTCATTGTTTGCATTTTTGGTGGCACCCCCGGGCAAACCTACGTTGCCAATGTCGTTGCTTCGGTCTACAACGTGGCCGCGGCCCTTGGTGATAATTCCAACATTTCCTAAAAAATAGTCAAGTTGGACTTGACTTGTTCCAAAACGTATGGTTGAATAAGTACCCCGGCAACACCGCCGGTAAAAAACCATAAGGAAAGAAACAATGGGAAACGTTGAAATTATCAACGATGAATTGACTACAAGTGCCGTTTTGGACTTGTTTGTTTCGGGTGACATTGCCACAAAGCGTTTTGCGATCAAGCCCGCAGACCCCGCCGAAACCGCCCGTCGCATTGCGGAACGGGAACTTAACGCAACGTCAATTGACGAATTGCTTGGTGGTGGCACCGGTGACGTTCTCCACGCCCGGGACTATTTGAACAAGCCCTTCCAGTTGACCGGCGTTGAATGGCAGGTTTCGGACATTGACGGCGAAGGTTTGCCCTTCTACGCCGTCATGCACATTGTCACCAACGAAGGTGAAGTTGCCGTGATGACGTGTGGCGCAACCACCGTTTGCCGCCGTTTGGCCATCATTGCAAAGAACGGTTGGTTTGGTAAGTGGGTCAAGATCGTCAAGGAACCTAAGACGTCAAATGGTTATGAACCATTGACCTTGGTTGAAGCACCGGCCCCGTTCTAACCAATGCCGCGCAACCCTAAATTTGTGGCGTTGCAAAAACTTGTTGACGCTAAGACCAACAATGACCGGGCAAAAAAAGCCGCCCGGAAAGCCCAAGACACGCTTTATGCCGCCATGGTTCGCGCCGTGGAAGCCGGCAACACCCGTGGCGAAGTGGCCAAAATTGTTGGGGTATCGCTAACACGGGTAGCGCAGACACCGGGCATGCCAACCGGGGCCAACACGCACAAAAGGGCCGATGACACCCTAAGTGACGAAGTGGCCTAATGGCAAAAGCCCGTTCGTGGACGTCGCTAGGTGACGCACAAAAAAAGCGTTACATTGGCGCGGCTAGAACGGGCAAACTAAGCGGTACGCCCTTCCAAGGATCACCACGACAAACGGAAGCCTACGCCCGTAGGTATTACGAAAGTGGAAAGTCCTTGGAAGGGGGCCGTGGACGTCACGCGCCGCCCGGGGCGGCACCACGAAGGGAAACCATAGCCGCGTTGACTACTGGCGGCAACGACAAAACCAACGCGGTTTTGAAAGCATGGCGTAATTCGGGGCGGGTGCCAAAATGGATACCCACCAACAATGCCGTCATGGCCGACGATACCGCCGCGGCATTGTCGCAAATTGGTATTCACCCCCGCAATTGGAAAAGCGTAGACATACGTTTAAACAAGGAACGGACCGCCTACATAATGACGGTCAAAAGCAAACGCGGGGCTACCCGGGTTATTGCTTTACCGGATCGGGAAAACGTTAGCCAAGTTGCCGCGTTGCTTCGTAACCGTGAAGGACAGGGACGAAGCACCCAAGAAACCACCAACCTTTATAGCGAATGGGAACAACGTAACGGTCAACCATGGTCAATTGAAGTAGAAATTATTGACACAGACCCCGCAAAACGTCCCAAGAAACGTCGCAAAAAACCAAAAACCACACCAACAAAAGCATTACCTACAGCACCGAAAAGGAAAACCAAGAAATGATTACCGATGAACTATGGAACGCCCGTGTCAAATACATTGACGCCGCCATTGCCGAAATTGCCGCCGTGGCCAACGTGGTAGATAACGACGATCCCACCAAGCATGAATTGTTGGTTCAACGTTCAATGGACTTGGGCCACAATTGCGAAATTGCTTTTCAAGAATTCCGTGACGTTGCATCTACGCGTTTTCCCGAAAACCCGGCACTAGCCGATTTGGTCAACAAGACCAATGAAAATTGAACCGTTACGCAAAGCACAATTCAAAGAGTACGCCCTACTAACTCCCGGGCATAAGTCTTTATTTGTAGAGACACGCCACGGGAAAAGCGAATTCAACAGTTCCCGGGACGTCACCAATGCCCTACGCAAATTGCGGGGGTTCGTTTGCTACGTCACCAATGGACTTGAATACTTGAAGCACACCACCACCCCAACGGAATGGGTGCTTACAACGTGGCGCGGTAAGGGGGTCAAAATGACCCACACGCCTACTGGGCTAACGGTGACGTCACTTAGGTCAACGCTTGACGAAAGCACCGATCCTTTTTATGACTTGGACCAATGCCTAACTTGGTTGAAGGGCTACGGGGTTCCACCGGCTTCTATTTCGTCTATGGCGTGGAAATTGTTACGGGCTTCGTTATCGGGCATGGCCCCCGTGTCGTTTGACCCGGAACTAAGCCGCCGGGCATTTTTCGGTGGACGTCAAGAGATAGCCAAGCCCGGCATAAAAAGTGACGCCAAACTTTATGACCTACAGGCCGCTTATCCTTCCGCTATGGCTTCAAGGCCCGTGGCATTGTCGCTTAGGAAAGTAAGCAACGACACCACCATTGACCCCTACCTAGCCGGTATGGCGGAAGTACGGGTTTCGGTACCAACGGACATGATCCACCCACCGCTACCGGTACGGGTAGGACCTAACGCCATTCAATTTCAAACGGGAACGTTTGAAGGGGTGTGGACATGGGTAGAACTTGACGCCGCCAAACAATTGGGGTGTGACATTGAAGTTCTAAATAACTATGCCCCCGGGCGGTCACTTGACTTGTTTAGCAATTGGTGGGACATGGCCCAAACGGGACGTTCACTAAGCGGCGGTGCCGCCAAACTTGCCAAAGCAATTGCTAATTCAACGTGGGGACAATTCGCTATGCAGGGAGACGCCCGGGCGGAAGTGTCATGGGCCGACGAAAAGGGCAACCAACCATTCATTACCGAATTAGATCAACGGCCCATGCCCCACGTCTACGCCCTTGGACTAGCCGCCGAAATAACGGGAAGGGTACGGGCGCAAACATTGTTGGAAGGTGTGTACGGCACCGGTGGAACACCGGAACACATTGACACCGATGGCGTAATTATTCCCTTCAATGCCCGGGCACCGAAAAACGTAGGTCCCAATTTTGGGCAATGGAAGTTGAAAGAACAAATGGCCACGGTTCAAATTCTGGCCCCACAGTTTTACCGGTACCGCCGGGAAAGCGAATGGTTTTTTGCCGACAATGGAAAGCGCGTGGAAGGCCCGTGGCACTACGTCGCTTCCGGTATGTCTCACGATTTGGCCAAGCGTACTTTTGACCGTAAGCCAATTGAAAGCCCCATTGCTTATTTGTCTATTCAAGACGTTTGCCTACCAAGTGCCAACGCCGATGATCGCGATTACATAGACCGCCTACTACTTGAAGCCAAACGGTTGGGGGTGGCGTAATGGGTCATTTTTCTGATCAACTACACATGGACACTTGCGCAAGCCGTTGGTGTAACACCATGGAACTACGTTCAAACATGGTGAAAATACAAGGAAAACGCGGGTGGTTTTGTTTGCCGTGTGCCGCAAAAACATTTCCTAAAAAAAAGTCAAGTTAGACTTGACTTAGGTGTTTGGCGGGTGTATCTTTTTATTCGTGGCAAACGCCATGAAGTAAAAAACGTGAAAGAAAAAAACATGGACCAAGTAACCAAGTATCAAATTGCAAAGTACGGTGAACCAACCGCTTACTTTTACTACGGCACCTATAACGATCCAATTTGGTTTTGCCGGGACCACGCGGGCAAAGTTGCTAACGCGTTTTGGGCTAATGGTGATTTCACTTTTGAAGTCGTGTGCCGTGAGTGCAATGGCACCGTTGACCACGCGGGAAACGTTGCCGGGGGTTTGTTGTAATGGAACAGACCACAAAGCCCGTTTCAACTCACGTTGACTTGCGATACACCCACGGCCCTAATTGGGACATTCCTGACGCCACCGTTACCTATTTCGTTGACCGTGACGCGATCAACGAAGCATGGATAATTTGCGCACAAGAAACGTCACCACACAAGCCCAATGGCATTGAAGTTATTGCAACGTTCCGGGACGAAGTATTTTTTGGCTACGAACGCGGTTTTCACGAAGCCATTGAAACTATCAACTACATTGCCCGAATTTTGGTTGGTGGCGGTTGGGTGGTTGAAAATGACTAACCAAGTTTTCAAAGTTCGCGTCAAGTGCTACCAAGACAACTGTGACTTTGAAACGCCGTGGGTGGCAACGTGGGGGGCAACCCCGCCGGACATGAACCTTACCTATACCTTGTCGCGTTGCAACGATCACAGCACTACCCACAAAGGACACCCCGTACAAATTGAAACGAAAGGAATGGACGAATGACCATGATGACTTACACATTTTCCATGGTGCTAATGCTTATTGTTGGCCGCCTATGGGAACGGGAACGGACCCGGGAAAACATCAAAAATGAAATAGCAAAGCAATTGAAGGATCGTTTTGGCGGTTGGCCCGTGGCAGAAATGCCAAAGGGCGGGTGGCCAATGCGAACGTGGAAAGAAAAGGGTGAATGATGGACGCCAAAGAATACCTAGAAAATTTGTTCTACCGCTTACAAAATGAATACCTTGAAGCGGTCAAGAACGAACGCGCCAATGACAAAGCCGCTTATTTTTGGGGTGTGCGGGAAGGTTTGCAACTGGCACAAAACATTGCGTTTGCCCACTTACAGCAATTCAAACAAGCCGAAAACGAACGTCACCAGAAAATTCAAAACATTCTCAGTGAGTTTCCCGGCCTTATTGGTAACGATGAAAGGGAAGGCCGCTAATGAATTATCACCTAATCACGGCAATTGTTGACGTGTCAAGCATTGGTTCGTTGATTTATTTCTTTTACAAAATAAAAGGTTTATAAAAAAATTATGGAACAACTAACCGCTATTTCATTGTTTGCGGGAATTGGTGGATTTGATTTGGCCATGAACCGCGCAGGAATAAAAACCGTTGCTACGGTTGAAATTGACAGATCAGCCCAAGGGGTATTGAAAAAACAATTTCCCGAATGCACCCATTTTGATGACGTAAGGAATGTGACGCCTAATGAATTACTTGCAACCGGTTTTGACCCCCGAAATGGAATTATTACCGGGGGCTTCCCGTGTCAAGACTTATCTATCGCCGGACGCCGTGAAGGACTTGTTGGGTCCAGATCCGGGCTATTTTGGGAAATTATTAGACTTGTGGAAAGCCTTAAACCCAAGTTCGTGGTCCTTGAAAACGTGCCCGGGTTACTTAGTTCAAATAACGGACGAGACATGGCTACCGTCATCAGGTCGTTGGTTCAATGCGGGTATGGCGTCGGCTACCGGGTGCTTGACAGTCAATACTTTGGAGTGGCACAAAGACGCCGCCGCGTGTTCATTGTCGGGTGTTTTGGAGACAACGGGACAACACCTAGCAAAATACTTGCTATCACCGAAAGCCTGTTTGGGAATACTAAACAGGGCAAACCGAAGGGGAAAGACGCTTCCACCGATGTTGGAAAAGGCTCTCCTGTTCTCCTCACAATGCGGGAAGGAAAGACAGGGGGGGGGCAAAGGCCCTTTGATTAGCACGGATCAGTCGCTCACCCTCGCCACCGGCAACGGGCAGGTATTAATTGACCCAAACAACGTCATTGTTGGACCATTGACGGCAACGGGTATGGCGTCGGCAAAAGGTACCGAAACCGTTGAAAGCCGGCATTTAGTTATTTTTGACGGAACCAATGGGAACAATACGCCCGGGGTGGCTTACCCCATAGACGATGGAAGGGAAATTAGTAAGTTTCAAAATGGTCTTGGTATAGGAAACGAAAATTCGCCGGCATACACCTTGGACACGGCTAGCCATTCTTCTGTTGCTTTACCAAATTATTTGACCGTTAGACGTCTTACCCCTAAAGAGTGTGAACGCTTACAGGGCTTCCCTGACAATTGGACGCTTGAAAAAATTGACCAAAAGGGAAACCTAGTAGAACAAAAAGACAGTGCTAGGTATAAACAATGCGGAAATGCCGTAACGGTTTCCGTGGTGCAATGGATTATGGAACGGTTAGTTGAAGCCCACAAAGGCTAAAGTTCGTGGCGTGGTTCTTTCGCCGTGTCACCTTCGTCACGGTTTCCCGCCACAGTAGGGACCCGGGGTGTTTGTTGTTTCCACGTTCAACAAACGCCCCGGGTGCCTTTTTTTTTCGTAATGTTTGCAAATGACAATGGTGTAACCTATGATGCAACTAACGGGCTTCATTGAAAGGAAACGCCATGGTTACGAAACAAGGTTTTGACCTAATTGTTATCACGGCTTTACTTTTGCACCCCGCCGTTGGTCTAGTCAAAATGTCTAGCCGCCGTTGGGTAAATGAAAGCACCGGCATTTGCAACACCATTGGACAAGCCCTACAGATCGGACTTTAGTAATGTCAATGAATTACAGCGCACAGGAAGCGGGACGCCCACAGCCGCAGACCACGGTTGAACCCGCCGCCGCCGGTAGCCCCTTTATCCGTTATTCGCAACCCGGCATGGGACCGCAATACACCGTTAGCGGTACGGCCCTTGGTTCCACGATTACGCAACCGCTTGTTGCCCGCCCGGGTTACGCCCGTTCGCTTCGTGTGACGCAGACCCTTATTAGCAATGGTGCATTGACCGGTTCAACATTGAACGCCGATGGTTTGCCCGCGGTTAACTCACTTATCCAGTGTCGCGACAGTTTTGGCACCCCGCTTATTACCGCCGATGGTTTCTCAACCGCCGTGGTCATTCCACTGGTGACGGGTTCGTTTGGTGTTTTGAACGGCACCAACTACTATCAGAACCTTCCTAGTTACACCGCCTACACCGCTTCCGCCACTAGCGGAAACGTCATGGGCCAGTTTTCTTACAACATTCCTTTCGAATGTTCAATGGGTATCGGCACCATTTCGTTGGCTAACGCTTCGTTGCTTCCCACCCTTCAGTTCAACACCAACACGGCCGCTAGCCTTCTTGGTTCGTACACAGGCACCGCCCCTACGTTGACCACGAATGTTGACGTTCAATACTGGTGGCTTCCCGAAGGATCGCCGGACATTACGCCCCCCGGCATTGGCACCACGCGCCAGTTTCAGTTGACCAACATGAACCCAACCCTTGGTTCGTCGGTGTCTGCCCGTTTGCAAGCCCCGCGCACCGGTGGTTACCTTGACTCACTCACGTTCATTGTTCGTGACAGCACCGGTGCCCGCACCGACGCCTTCTTTCCGCAACAGTCAAGTTCCACCACGACGAACGGAAATAACCGCCTTCAGTTGATAGTTGACGGTGTGCCACTTAACGACAGCACTTGGAATGAACTTATTGACGATTTCGCAATTGCCAATGGTTCTACGTCTGGTCTTTCAAATGCCCGCCCCGCCGGTGTCATGTCGTACAACCGTAAAACGTCGCTTTCGCAGGTTAACCTTGGTAAGTTGGACAGTGGCGAACAGTTGCTTAGCACCAACCCTTCCACCCTTATTGAGTTGAACGCAAGCCCATGGGGTTACGGAAACGGCAACACCCCGGCAACCGTCCAAGCGTTGTTTGGTCAGATCGTTCCCACCGGTTCAATTATTCAGGGCCTTCCGGAACTGTAAGCACCAACCCCGGGTTACGTCTCTAAAACGCCGCCCGGGGGACGAAAGGAAACACCATGGCAGGTCTTAGGCTTTCCAACAATAACTTTTCGGGTGTATTTCAAACGCCGGCCCCCCAATACGGTTCGGCTTCGTCATACGCTTCTGGTGCAGGAACCGCCGCGTTTTCTGTTGTAGGTACCCCGGCAACACCAACGTCGCAACAGTTGCTTCACCCGTCAATGCCGTTTGGTATGGCAACGTGGGTGGGTATTGCGGCCATTGCCGGTCTTGTCTTTATTCGTTATTCATTGCCTAACTAAGAAAGGAAGTGGAAACAATGACCCGTAGCCCAATTTTCTGGTTCGCCGCCGGTGTTGCTTCCGTGTGGGCTTATCACAAGTTCGCCGGTAACAAGTCCATGCTTGGCACCAAGTAGTTTTTCAATTTTTGAAAGTGAATAAAAATGCTCGTAATAGGTCTAGGGACGGTCTTTGTTGGCTACACCTTGACCTATTACGGGCTTTCACAGATTAAGGGCGGTAATTGGGGTCTCCTAGATCTCACCATTCCTTCACGGTGGACGCCCGCGGTGGCCCTGACGCCCCGGGACGGTCAAGCCCCCGTGGCAGGTACCAAGGCCCCGCAACCCGTCAAGATCGGCCCCAACGTTGCCCATGGCGTAAATAACGTTCTTGACAAATTACGCCACGGCATTTCTACCGTTGGCCATGACGCTAAAACGGTGTTGTCTGACACGACTGGGGGGCTTTTGTAATGGCTTCTTCGCTTTTGTATCCCGCCGTGGCCGAAACGGTCCTAATTACTTATCGCAACATCAAGAATGGAACGAACGTGGAAAACCCCGTTCCCCATTTTCCCCTACCGTCACAATTCGCTTCGGTGCTAATTGTCTATGGCGGTTTGTCTTTGGCCAGTGGCCGGGCGGAACGTGTCGCAACCGTTGCCGGGTGGGGTTTTGTCGTTGCTACTCTGCTAAATTTGTGGACACCGGCGGGCACCGTCGCTAAAACGAATTCCGTAGTTCCAAACCTAAAAAGTAAGGCGTAACCAATGTCAAAATTCTTTTCTCTAGCGGCCCTTGTTGTGGGTGGAATTATTGTGGCCGACATTCTGACCCACCCCGCCGGCACCGCCGCGGCTTCTAAGGGAATTTCAGGGATCACTACCCCCGCCATTTCTGGTTTGTTGGGTAAGTAATGCGTATCCAGATTAGGACCCTTCAAGTCCCAACAAAATGGGGTTCAATGGCATTTATTCCCGTCCCCGCGGCAACCCCCACCGCCGAATTCAACGGGCAAAACATCACCACCGGCGCCCCGGGTAACGTTGACGTGGCTAGCCCACGCCCCGCGGCCATGATGGACAACAGTTGGGGCGGCTATTGGCAACCTTCAAGCGTTGGCCCCAATGTCTTTCGCCCTTCTGTGTACGTTGCCAATGTCAACCGTTCTATGCGCTTCCCGTCAAGTGCATTGGGCCGAATGATGCCTAGCCCCGTTCCAAGCACCAACGCCGGTCAAGCCGTGGTGCCGTTGTGGGGTAAGCCGCGTATTGGTGGCAACACTGTTACGCCGTCAATTCGTCCATTTACACAGTGGCGCACCTACGGAAGTAAATAATTATGGCTAACGGCACCACCAAGACAATTCGTGAACGTCTTAGTTCCCGTCAAGCCGGCGAACGTCACACCGCGTTGGAAGCGCAAGGGAAATTGCCAAAGAAAAGTGATTTAGGTGTGGTCCGATCAAAAACGCCCGGTTGGGGTATCGTTGTACCCGGCTACGGTATCGTTGTTGACAAAACTCCCGGCTATGGTATCGTTGTCAACAACCCGCCCAAAAAAGACGCGGTAAAAAAGGAAAGCCCCGCCACGGGTGACGCCGCCGACAAGCGGCCCGAAAACGACACCAAGGCCAAGGCAACCCAAACCGTTTCCGACGCCACAAAGCGACGCCCTACGGTGTCAAGTTTCACGGCAGATCAGGAAAGCGGCAAGGCGTCTAATGACGTTCGCGGTTCTATGGCCGCGGCCAAGGGTGAAAAAAAGCCCACAAAGGAAGAAACAAAAAAGGCCGAAAAAAAGGTGACGCCGGAACCTAAGTCTACGGACAAAGACGCCATTGAAAAGGGTGCTACCGGTGCTACCGGTGCTACGGGTGCTACCGGTGACACTGGTGCTACCGGTGCTACCGGTGCTACCGGTGCTACTGGCCCCGTTGGTCCCGCCGGAACCACCACCGATGTTCCCGTCTATTCGGGGGCAACAGCAACCGACACTAGCGGCACCGGTTCAACCGGTTCCACGTCAACTAGCGGCGGTTTGCTTTCGTCATTGACCGGTGGCGGTTCATTGTCTATCATTCTCATTGGCGGTGCCGCCGGTTTTGGCATTTGGTACTACACAAAGGGACGTAAAAAGAAATGATAGAACGCTTTAAAGCCAACGCCGCCATGAACAACCCCGCCGTTGGGTGTTCGCAATTGACGCCAACACAATTGTTTTTTATAGAAACCAACGCCCGGGGCCGTTGGGGCAATGAACCAACGCCCATGATCCACACCGCCTACCAAGTGTCAATGAATGGTGAAGGTACCGTTGACCTTATTAGGCTTCACGCCGGCATTGGTGGGTGGCACCACCTAGGCGGCCAAGGGGCGGTTGACGCCCAAGCGGGACGTTGCTAATGGCTATTTTGCACACCCGCCCAATTCGCCACACCGCTAACCCCAACCCCACCCGTAAGGCCAAAGGCAACATGAAAAGTGTTGCCGCCCGGGCGTACATGGGGCCAACCGGTTTCAACCCACCCGGGGCCGTGTTTATTTATGACCCCGTAACTAACATGCGGTTCACCACGCAAACCGGCCAAATTCCCGGTTACGTTGTAGATCCCCGTTATGGCCGTAAGGTGCTAAAGAACCGGTTGAACGTTCGCACCATCACGGACTAGGGCCATGGCAGAAAACCAAGCCCAAAAGTGGGACACACTTATTCTTTTGGTTGGCACCGCTAGCGGTGTCTTTGCCGGTTTCTGCCCATCATGGTTCACCGTTGCTAGTGACTTTTTCAACGACAATGGGGCGCGGGAAGGAAACATTAAGCGAATTCGCCAAGGTGAAGCCGCCGCTAGTGCCATTGTTTTAGCCATGGGATACGCCGTGGCCCGATCCACCGACAACAAAGCGGCATTGTGGGCCGCCGCCGGTATTTGTGGCGTATTTGTTGCCGGGTACGAATGGCAAATTGCTAACCCCGCCCGCGAGGATACACCCGACGCCGCTAGCAAAGGTATTTGGTCTAGGGTCACGAAGGGTTAGAACATGGCTACAAACGCCGCCGTTACGGACTATCCACTTTGGGAACGCTACCTTTTAATTGCTTTAGGGGCACCACAAAACCCCGCACAACTTGAAGCATTAAACAATTGGGCGCGGGCCGAAGGTATGCCCGGCGATACAAACAATTGGTTGGCCATTACCGATCCTAATAATTGGTACGGCACCCCGGGCGGCGATCCCGCGGGCGCGTTGGCTAATGGTGTGTGGAACTACGAAAGCAACGGAACAACGCCCTTGGTGGTCACGTTTGCCACGCAAGCACAAGGCATTTCTGCCCTAGTCAAGTTTCTAAATGCCGGTCACACGGACATTATTGAAGCCCTACGGGACCCCAAAGCCACGGTTGAAAGCATTGGTGCCGCCGTGGAAGCCGACAAGGGTTGGGGGGGTGACGGGAACAAGATTATTGAATTAGCCGGTGGCAACCCAAGTGTTTATAAAGACAACGGCACCGGTACCCAAGGACCTTCCACCATTTACAAGAATGGCCCCACCGGATCATTGACGTTTTCCCAATGCAACCCCAACGACAGTTTGCTAGGTGAAAACGGTGTTTCGGTGTTGGGTTACACGGTGGTCCCGGGTGTGCATTTGTTTAACGCGTGTCAACTAAAGGCCGTAGTGGCCGGTTTGACCATTGGACTTGGTGTGTCAATTTTAGGCTTAGGTGTCACCCTTATTGCATTGAATTCAAAGACCGTAAGCGGGGTGTCTAGCGACATTTCCAATACCTACAAAAAGGCCAAAAAGGTGTTTTTGTGAGTTACATACCCGGGCGGCCCGTTGGTCCAAATTTGCAAGCCCGTGGTGGGTCTATCCAACCCATTTCGTTTGTCAACATTCAAACCGCCGACACCACCGGTTCCGCGACATTTACGTTTGACCAAGTAGCACTAAGCAATACTTGGACCGTCACCATAAATTGCGCCGGGGCACCAGACACCGCCCGCTTTACCGCCCAAACGTCACTAACCACTTATGGAAGTTTCAAGGGTTCTAACTCATGGGGTCCAATGCAATTGGAAGGTGGCGATCAACTAAGCATTTCGGCAACTGGTTTGGTCCCGGGTACCCAATACACTATGAATTGTCTTGGTGTCAATGAAACCGTGACAGACCCCGCCATTGTCTACCCCGCCCCTTACGCCGACACCGTAACAAGTTCCACGGAACAATTGTATTTAGGAAGCGGAAGGGTCTTAGTAGGAACAGGGACGTCCTTTACCGTCCCAATAAGTACCTCGTATCGTTCGCTTTATTTTGCCCTTATCGGTACAAACTCACAACCCGCTTCGGACGTCATTATTACTTGCGTAGGAAGTTCAACCTCGTTCAATTATTCGCCAATTTCGGTGCCGTATTCATCGGGCTTTCCCAACCAAAGCATCTGGCGAATTCCGTTGCTATCGTTAGGAGATCCGTCTGTTGAAATAAATCTAATTTCTTCGGCATCTATTCCTATTCCGTTTTGGTACGGAGCCGACCTAGCAGACGTAGATACCGCTATTTACGCCGAAGGCGGGCCTATTCCCGTCACTATTTCAAGCGGTGGCGGTAGTACAGACGTGACCGTTATTAACACCACGGCTGACCCGGTGCCGGTCACTATTACGGGAAGCGCAACAAGCCCCGTTTCGGTTTATAACGCCAGTGGAACATTATTTACCGGTTCAATTACGGCTAGCACCGTAACTTTTACCGTTACTATAAATGACACTTACCAAGCAATTTGGACGTGGGCTAGTAGTGGGCGGCAAATAACCGTAACGGGTTCCACCGGGGCAATTTATACGTCATTAGCCTATGACTATTTAGGAAATAATGCCGGCTACGTCATTCCCGTTGCCAACCTTCCCGATACGTCACTAACAATTACGCTTTACTACCCATCGGCCCCAACAACGTGGTCTTACTCTTACGGGTATTCAACAAGTCCACAACAAGTTTCTGTTTCACCGGTCAATGGCATTACGTTTCCGGTGTCAAACACCACCGTCACGCCGCTTTACATTGAAGGTGTGCAAGGCGGATCGTCCAACGCGGTGCTTATTACCGGTCAAGGTTCCGTGTCTGGTTCCACACCAATTCCAATTACCAATTCATACGCTTCACCCGGGTTGCTTACGATAGCCAACGGTCAAAGCGGGGGCACGTACCAAAACGAAGTGACCTATGGCGGGGCCACGTCCACACAATTAACAATTACGTCCACAACCGCTACGCAGATCTTGGCCGCCCCGATTACAGGTAAGTCCTACCGTATCCACGCGGTTTCAATGTATTATTCTGGCACCTTATCCACTACGCCCGTAGTTGGCCGCTTCCTATCGGGTGGCACCGGTCCGGCTTATGCAACATTGTGCTTCCCGTACTTTTCGGGTTTGTATCTTGGCGGTGTACTTACCACCACCGCCGTTTATGTCATTTGTTCAAGCACCACGTCAACTACTTTTTCAATTTTTTATGACTTGGTGGCTACACCCACCATTGCCTAGCCGCCCGGGCGGATCGTAACGCCGCCGAAACGGCCTAACCCCCCAAGTCAGACTTGACCCTTTTTACTCAAGGGAAGGTTGACCCCCAAAGCCGTTACGCCCGTTGGTGTTTCGCCGGTTGGAAGATGGTGGCAAACCCCCTTACATTCAAGGGAAGGTTGACCCGCGACGAAGCAAAGCCCTTATTCCGTAAGGCTTTTGGGGGGGGTGCAAGGGATAAAATCGCAGGGAGGCCAGCAGAGC
>Ga0207959_1000187_pt1 | contig 17375 bp, 20 predicted proteins | sample CryBogCBH20Aug07_FD_184609 | JGI IMG/M metagenome (GOLD analysis project Ga0207959, IMG submission 184609) | Freshwater microbial communities from Crystal Bog, Wisconsin, USA - CBH20Aug07 (SPAdes) (version 2) | ecosystem: Environmental > Aquatic > Freshwater > Lake | place: Crystal Bog... | reverse complement strand
GGGTAATGACTGGAGCTGGAGTACCAGTCCAAGTACCTGGGGTTACCGTTGCCATACCTGTGCCGGCAACCGAAAGGCTGGAAGCTGCGATGTGTGGTAGTACGGTGTTGCTTGGCTTTACTGGTTCTACGCCGGTTGCCCAGTCGACCTTCCAGTCTGCCTTCGCGTCTTCTTTCCAGTCGATCTTGAAGTCATCCTTGGTTCCAGTGATAGTCGTATACAAAACAGTAATCGAAGTAGTCATGACGTCCCCATTTGAAATTATGCAAAACCGGCAAGGGCAGTACCATATCCCTGACCCGTAATAGTTTGAAGCGCGTGGTCAAATCTTATAGAAAGACTAATGGTAACAGCTTCACCATTTTCATATGTAACCTGACCATAATCTGCTGATTTAATAAAACACCCAGACAATGCCCATTGCTCTACAACTCCTTCATTACCATCTAGCATCTGAAGAATAGTACCAAACTTGTAATCAGATCCGGTCGCGGCAGAAGCAAGCCACTGTCCTGTTAAATCTGCTCCTATAAGGCGCTGTTGTGTTTCGAGCTGACCCTGGATAGCACTTGAAGCAAGACCAGTAAGATCATCTTCTACTGTGATTTTAATAGGTTCCCATTCATATTTTCCAGCGATGTATGCAACGCTGTTATATCTGTGAATAGGTATTTCCGAAAATGAAATATTAGGTCTATCTACTTCAACAGCTTGCCGCGTTATATCCCGAGAAGAAACAGCGGGAACAAGTGAGGCAAGCTTTGTAAATGTAACTTGCCATCTATTTTTTTGTTTTGGCTGCAAAATACCAAATCCTGCAGCAGGTACACCCATCTGAGATAGAGTAGCCATTGTGTCTCCTTAACGTTCAATGTGGTGTAGATCACCTTTTAACGATCTATTTATGCCCGTAACCTGTTTTATAGGCACCGGTCACCGGGGTCGTTAGGCTAGGTTCTCTAACTTATATTTTGCTCTGTATACCAGCGCGAGGATTTCCTCCCACTGGTTAATGATGTAGCTGTCTGCTGGATTGAGTTGGCTATGAACCTTCTCAGCCCAGTCTGCTACGCTTCGGATGAACGCAACCGCATCTGTCTGCGCGAAAACTGCAGGATTCTGGCAAGGCTGAATCGTCAGCGTGCCGTACTTGCCTGAATAGGTTTCTGCAAGACCATCAGCTAGGTCAACGATCTCTTCGTAAAAGTCACCAAGTGCAAGATGCTGAGAGAATGATCTTGTGCGAAGGTGAATCGCGTGAGCAATGTCTCTAGCTGCAAACAGTTGAGCAATAATTTCGTTCATCATATCATCCGATTACATAGGTTAGGAGAGGCCATTGCTGACCTCTCCATCACCCATTAGGGAAGCGTAGCACCCGTCGAAAGAACGCGGATTGGGATGTAGATAAATTCCGCCGCCTTAACTGGCTTCAGAGCCACATCCATGTACATCTCATTGTTGTCGATGACGTCAGGAGTGTTGTTTGACGTATCGCAAAGAGTTACGAAGTCATAAAGACCGCGCTTAGCCATAATGTCGTTCAGGAAACCGTCCGCTGCAGCCTTGAGGTTGTCGCGGGTGATCTTGTCGTTTGGTTCGAAGACGAATGGGAATGCACCCTTGCGCAGTTGGCGCTTGATGTACATGACCAGACGAACCACGTTGACGCGGTCCAGAGCAGAAGCTGCACCGGCAGAAGTCTTCTGACCCCATACGATGAGACCTTGACCTGGGAAGAACACGATTGGGTTGATGTTGTTGTAGGACTGGTAAAGGTTGTCGCGTTGACCTTGGTTCAGGTTGACCTGATTGAAGGTGGTTGCGGTACCAAGAGTACCAGATACATAACCAACAGACGAAACGCCCGTGACAGAACCGCGGGAGACACCAGCTGGAGCGAACCAAACGTAGGATTGGTTGTCCGAGAATGCATAGGTGCGGAGTGCGATGCCTGATGGAGCAATAACAACCGTCGTACCGTCGAGGTTAGCTGCTTGACCCCATGGGTAGTAGTAACCAACGTTGGTGTTCGAAGCGCGGCCAGTAGTAGTGGACCAAGCTGCAACTTGTTCTGCAGTAAGGTTAACTGGAGTGTCGGCGATTACGAATGCTTCGTCGTTGATTTCGTCAGACAGAGCAAGCAGATCGGTTACAACTTCTGGATAACCAGGGCAGACGATCAGGTTGTACTCGTAGATTTCCGAACGTACTTCAGTGTTGCCATTGATCTGAGCAGCCAGAGCGGTGGTGATCGAAACACGCTTTGCAGCGTCGTTTGCACCGAGTGGGTTGAACAGATTTACCTGCGACAGAGACAGCTGGAACTCATCGCCAGAAACGAATGGAGTCGAACCAGCGTGAACGATGAAGCTGATGTGGCTGCCAACGTCTTGGAAGGTAGAACCAACGGTGCCAGTACCGAGAGGACCAGACACAGAACCAGAAACCGCAAACGAAGTTGCGCTCGTGAACGTAACCGACAGGATTTCTGCGATTGCGCTGGTCAGTGGGGTAATTTCGGTCATCGTGCCATTGCCCGTACCAACGTAGCTGGTTGGAGCATAGACGAGATCAAACTGGAAGTAGTCACCCGAAGAGAATGGGGTGAGGCCGGCGGTTACGGTGAAGTTAACCTTCGTAGAAGTGAATGCTACGCCAACAGTACCAACGCCGATGATGCCAGACAGAGAACCTTGAACGGTAAAGTCCGTCGCAGAGGTCATGATGACATCGACAGTCTCAGGCTTTACGAATGCAGATGTTGCCGTGATGCTTGAGATCGTACCATTGCCAACACCAACTCTAGTCGCAGTAGTAGCGACTGGGGTGCCGATGCCGATGAACGATTCAGCTGCGTCCGTAAGGTCGATATTTGCGCGAACGACATAGGCAAGGTTGCCAATGCCGAGGAATTGGTTCAGTGCGAACAGGCCATACTCGTTACGAGCGTCACCGTTGAACTGGTTGCCAGAAGAATCGCTCCAGAAGTAAGGTACGCCGTAGAGCTGGGTGCTCTGACCGATCGAAGTAACGGTACGAACAACACCACTTTCGGTGGTACCAGCAGCCGACGTTACGCCGTCTGGTTGGGTCTTGTTAGCACGAGTCGCTACGAACAGCAGCGGAACTGTAGGTGCGCTGGCTGGGATGTAAAACGACTCGTTGATAACGGTGACGCTTACACCAGGGCTGACTAGGGTTGCCATCTATGTGTCTCCTTGAATGTCTTTCTAATAGCTTATCAGCTTCACGCTGGGCACTGATGTTTTAGACAAAGATATTTATGCCTGGGTCAGGTTTCCGGTCCAGATCTAGCTTAACTTCCGTCGACTTCAATAGTGCCCCAGTCGTAGCCGGGGAGGAATGGTGAGAGATTTCCATCGGCATCATACTCATCTGGCACGAAACCCGCAAGATCACCGATCCGGATGAAGATCTTTCTGACGATTTCATCTCGAACATCGAGTGGAATCGAAAGATAGATTGGCATATCGAACGTCAGAGTCCACATGATTACTCGACGATCGCCACCAGGTGGGTAGTTTTCTTCGTTGTTGATTGCTGTAAGCTCAACATTGGTAATCTTCGTCCAGTCAAACGCAGCATCCGTGGTCTGAATCTGCAGGAATGGATCGAACAGCACAAGCAGTTGCTCAAGAATCTGGTGCAACTGCTGAGTGTTTGAAGCATAGAGCGCGAGCTCTATCGTCATGACATACGGGATAGGCATGACACGGACGACGGTCTTCAAATCCTGTGGATAGACGCCGCCTTCTGGAAGGAAGACGCGGCGGTCTACGACGCCAATACCCTTACGGTTCGGCGCACGTGCCAGCCCTGTCATGAAGGCAGACATCATAGGAAGAGAGAATGGCTTGTTCTGAGTATTGCCAGCTTCCAGAGCCGCAACAACTCGGTCCTTACTTCCTACGCGAATAGGAACAGTCATGAACTCTGGTTCATCGCACTCACCCTTGCCGGTTTCTACCTTGAGACCAGTGAAGATGTTGCAGAACTGAATGAGGTACTTTCTAAGCTGCCCTTCGTAGTAATAGAATGGGATCAAAGCGCGAAGTCCTTCTTAAACTTGAGTCTAGAGATGTGATCGTGACCATAGTATTGATCCACATCGTCAGACTGAGCTGTGGATTTACGCAGCAGCTTCTTGAAGAACCCAATCTCTGCAGAGTTGAGCGAAGTATTCTGGCTCTTGGCTGCTGCCATAGCTTTATTTATCAGGACGAACAGAGGCGTTCTTGCATGACCATGCTCGGCGTCTGCTTCATAGTGCTTCCATGCCGCAAGAACTTCTGCGTCGTACTTGTATAGACGGTAGAGATCGCTAGGCAGATTCTTTTCATTCTTGGTTACAGCAGTGTTCGTTGCTCCCGAGAAGATGTCGCCCAGGCGATGCAGATACTCGGCTCGTTCACTTGCTGGATCACAAGCAAGCTCTACTGCGCGGGCAAGCTTATACGCCTTCTTGGTAAGAGCATCCATGTTGTGCTCGTAACCGGCACCACCACCGACTCTAAACTCGATGACATCGTCATCCATGTTTCCAAAGTTGGTGTAACCATCTGCTCTCTTACCAAGATAGGCAGTTGCCGCCTTGTTAAGGTCTTCAGCGCCAGAGAGCTTGCCAGAAGTCTTGACCTTCTGAAGCATGATTTCTACAGCTGAAGGAGTGTATGACTTGGTTTGATGAGCGAATGCATGCTCAGCACCTGGAGCATCAAGGAACACGACGAGCTTTACTGGGTCAAGCTTGTCCTTGATTCCCTTTGTCTCAATCGCTACTCGAACGCTGTCGGCATCCGTAGTCTTGGCTTCATTTTCATCCATCCACGCTGCAACCTTTCCGGCTGCTCTCATGGCAACATCAGGGTGCATGAGTGGGGAGATGATTTCAATGCCGTGATAGCCCTTTGGGTCTGCGTTGTCAGATGGTTGAATGAGCCACTTGGATTTGCTTCTAGCACCTGAAGACATCTTTACAGAGACATCCTCACCTAGAGCGCGCGCAAGAGACAGCGCAGCGAAGTCTGCAGCGGTCTTGAACGTGTCACTAGCCTTCTCATCGGGAAGATTGGTCTTCACGACTGGAACTGAAAGCTCGAAGTCTAGGCCAAGCTTTACAGCTGGGGCCACTGCTTCTGCAAGGAACTCTTTGAATCTCATTCGTAATACTTACCGTTTGAAATACCATCAAGCGAGCCAGTGCTGTTGCTTGCATGGATCTGTTTGCTAGGAGTCATCGCGCGATACTTCTTGGCACGAATCTTTTCCTTGACCTTTTCAATAGACGTCGCGTCTACTTCTGCCAAAAAGTCCTTGAATGTCATGTCAGTTTCTTTCCCAGTGGTTGGTTATTGGCAGACTGCATGATGCTCTGAACAGATGGCTTGAACGAGCTGTACTTGGCTCGTCTGTCTGTTTCGAGGTAGATCCATCTGTTCTTTACCGCGGAATAACGGTAGAGGCGAGGTGGGATTGCAGTCTCCGGTGGATAGTACAGGCGGAAGTATTCACCGTCAGTAAGACCAGCAACTGGTGGAAGCTGGAAGCCTTCACCGTATGGCTGATCATCCGGCGGAAGGGCCGACTCAATGTAGAGGTTGGCGCGCTGTTCTGGATTTGGAACTGCAACCGCTGGTGGCTGGCCCTTTGGATTGGCGGGCGGTGCTGCTCGTGGCAGGGGGATGCCTGCGACCGAACGAATGTCATCCGATCCAGTTTTTGGTACCTCATCAAACGCGTTCTTGTTGATTTCTTCTGTCGCGGTGAGAGGGTACGTGTTTAGCTGTTCGCCGATACCATCCGTTAGAATAGCATCTGGGATAAGATACTTCTGAGTGTCCAGCGTTCCAAAGATGTCGCGAGTCTCTTGGGAAGGAAGAGCCTGCTGAGCATTGAAGCGATAGACTGTTGGGTTGTAAGCTGGGCCGTATCCAGATGCCGCCCATGCTGTGTCCGTAACTTCAAGGAACTTGCGGATTGGCATGAGGTTCTGGTCATACTGAAGTTCTGGGATAACTTCAATGATGTCGCCAGTTACAATAGGGCGTCCCAAAGTTTGGACCATCGCTGCGAAAGAAACAGTGAAGACATACTGGTCAAGCATGCTCAGACCGAAACGTGATAGGTCAGAGACGTTGTCACCTGGAGTGTATTGGCACTTGATGAGCAGCGGTTCTTTGGCGTAGTCACGATCTCTGTTCTCGTTGAAGAACAGATCCTGAATGTTGTTGATGTCTGTAGGTGGGCTATCAAGAACGTCCAGCGCCAGCACTTCCCAGCTGTTAGCACCCGTAAAGAGAGTTGGCGTAACTCGGATTGCCTTGACCTTGGTGACGGTCTTTAGGTTGAGAATCTGTGGAGCGTTGGTTTGGATCAGGTTGAACATTGCAACTCTGTTCCAGTTGTAAACGACCACAACCGAGAACATGTCTCCACCAACGAATGGGATCATTCCATCGGAGATGGTGAAGTTCAGGAACGTGCTGTAGAATGGAACGCCGACCGTTGCGGTACCAAGACCAATGACGGTGTTGTCTGGGAGAGTTGCATAGCAGTTAAAAGTCGTTGCGGTAATGGCAACAGCAGTCACGACGCCTTGAGTAGCATCAGAGCCAGTGCCATTTACAGTCAGAAGACCCGTGCCAGTTCCCGTGAAGTTTGTTGCTCCAACGGAAACATCACCAGTCGTAAGCTCTACTCGGACCTGTTGTGCCCAATACCCAGGGACGTTAGACTGCGTAATGGAGATTGCACCAACATCAGTCCACTTCTGGGCTTGTGGCTCGTACTCAGAAGTACCACCAACTGACAACACCTTGATGCCAAAGTCTACGCCAACGTAGACATTTGACGTGGTGACGTTGGCTCCAGACGCAAGTGATCTCCAGCTAGTCGTGTTAATGCCAGACGCTGGATAGCCCGGATAAGGAGCAGACGTGATGATGCGACCCTCTGAAAGGATCGATCCTACGCCTTGGTCATGGATGCCCAGAAGCTTGAAGACATTCATGGGAGCCCCAGAGATGTTTAGCGTCTCGGCTACATACGTCTGTTGGTTAAGCTGTTCGTTTGTACCACAGGTGTCTGGGTTCAACCCAGTGATAGCCCAGTCACCAATCGGTAGAGTTGGTGGAACGTATGGCTTCAGCGCAGGGTTATTCGTCCCAATCTGAGCTGGGGTACCGTTAGGATTGTTGAGGCTGCCGCCTCCGTTTTCGCACGGCAAGGTTGGCATTATGCTTTTCTCAATATTCTAAAACCATCTGAGTATTTACCATTAACGACGGTTTTATAGAGCTTTGAGATGCTCGTTCCGTTTTCAATTGCAAACTTCTTTATGTTCGTAACCGTAATTTTTCCCGATGGCGTTTCAACTATCCAAGATTGGGACTTTGCTCTTGAACGGTTTGCATGTTCTTCTGCTCGCTTTTCTGGAGTAACAGTTGCAAGATATGCGGCTTGGGCTTCTCTCATCTTTTGCCGGGTTTCTTCAGTACGCTTTTTCCCGGTATTCTTTGCGACCCTATTAGCAATTGTTTCTGCAGATTGTTTTTGTTTCTTGTAGCCGCTTTCCTTCAGATTAGCCCACATCTTTTTCAGTGATGCAGACATCTTTGCTTTGGTTTCTTCCGTAAGAGCTTTACCCGGTTGATTTCCTGTTCCTCCGGTCCTAATGTTCATGCACATAGGGTTTTTACGATGTTCATCTGTGATGATCTGTTCCTCACGAAGAGAAAGAGATTTTCTGTCTGGTAAAAACTCAAGCACCTCATAGACATGATTTTCTTTTCCGTACTTTTTTACCGACCGTGACAGAATAGAACCACTCCCAAGATAACCATCATTTATGTTATCAGTAGAGTGCATGCCTAAGTAATACTTTCCAGTTACGGTGCACGTTGTCTTGTATATGACGTGGTACTTTCTTTGTTCTGCTCTGTTCATGATGGCTCCTATAAGTTCTGAAGTATTTATAGCAGCCCTGCAAAAGTGTGCCTATCCTATGAAGAACGCAGTATTCCCAAAGTTGACTCCACCATTGCCGACTTCGAAGTCGTTGATTTGACGGCGAAGCTCGGTCTTCTTTTCAGAGGCCATGGCCAACAGAGAATCACCGTTCAGGGTGATGCCACCGTTCGCGCCTGGCAGAGTGCCGTACTTGCTGCGGATCAGGCCGAGCTGCTCGAGGCAGTCAGCGTAGGTCCAGTCTTGGATCCACATCTTGGTCCAGCGATCGTTGATGAGCTCCTGCTCTTCACGTTCCATTACAACTTCAAGAACGACTCGCTCTTGAGCTTGCAGAAGGCGGCGAAGAATGATGAGCTCACGAGATGCTTCGTCCCAAGTGAACATGATGTTGCCAGCGAAAATCTTCTCGTAGGTCTCAGACAGCTGGTTCATCAGGTGAATAGACAGAACGTCTACGTTGGAACCCTGATAGAGCTGGTTGAAGAATGCCTGAGCATACAGACCGCTTTCAGCAGAGAGTGAAGAGATACCAAGCGAGTTGATTCTGTGGATCTTCACGACGTTGACAATCTTGTCAGTCTTGTCGCGAGGATCGTTCAGGTAGTAAACGTTCTGACCACCAGTCGGACCACCGATCAGGGTGTAAGAGACATGGCGGTGAGCGTACGCGCTGTCAGACAGCTGGCGGAAGGTTGCGATCGCGTTGTTGATAGCCACATCAAAGTTGGTGTCGTTAAGCTCAACGCAGACTGCTGGATAACCCATACGCGCCTTGACTTCATTCATGAGTTGGACGCGAGCCGCATGAGTGCCGTCTGTTCCAACCGCTGTCTTGTCAGTCGATGGAACGCCTGGTTGAGCTGTGTCTGCCTTCGTCCAATCCGCACCGGTCCAAACAAGAAGATCCTTGGTTGACGTGTTGTAAAAGAAGTCACCAACCATTGGGATTGGTGGATCTTGAGGTGCGTAGATGTTCGTGCTGGTTGGAGTAGCGATAGGAGTCCAGACACCACCGATCAGAACCTCAACCATTCCTGGGGTGATGTTGAACCACTGCCCGAGGCTGAAGAACTTAATCGCATAGGTCGTAGGAGAGCTGATGGCACCTGCGATTACGAAGAAAAGGAAGTCACCGACTGCAGGAGTAGGAGGATAGCTTCCGCTCTGGGTGATCTGCGTGTAAGGTGCCCATGCCGCACCCATCTTTACGCGAGTGTTTGCTGAAGTAACTGGGACCCAAGTAGCACCATCAAAGAACTTCAGAACCGCTTCGCCAGTATGGTAGAACATCTGGGCGACACTGATGGATGGTGCAGCGCCAATAGGAACGGTCTGCTGATTGGCCTTGATCCATGCTGCCTGCATGGTGCTCCACATGAGAACCGTATTCGAGCCGGTGTCAAAGTAGACTTGGCCGTCAGTAGGATTCTGTGGAGGAGTGGTTGCCTGAGGAATAGAGCCGGCGTATGGCGAGCTCATCTTCACTGGGTCATTAGCTTCCAGTGGGTCATTAGCTTCCAGTGGATAGGACTGCGAGCCTACGGTGTAGTACTGAAGAACGTTTGAGCACGCGTGGATAGACGCGTAGTACAGCTTGGATGGGTCGAGACCAGTGACTGTTACTGTCGTCTGTTGGGTGTTGTCACCAAAGAAGCCGTAGAACGCTGCTACGACCTGGGCATTACCAAGCTTGTCAACCGGTGCGAGCCAGTTGGTGGAAGGGGTGTAGCGCGTGCCATCTACGGGATAGTTCTCAGCAACCAGTGGCTGTTCGGAGACGACAACAACTGCACCGTCGTATGCGATCGGGTTGTTTGGGAGCGTCCAGGTGAGGGTTAGAGACCCCGATGATGAGGTTTCAGGCAGTGTTGAAGAAATACTGCTAGCCGTAAGCTGGATGCTACGACCGTCAACCCAAAGGTCGTGAGTTGTAACTTGTGACATTAAGGGCCTTCGTCAGATGAATGCTGCACAGTGTATTTATGCCCTCTTGCAGGATATCCTGTAGCAGGGTAACCTTAACAGGTCTAAATACTTTGCACGAAGGAGCTAAACATGCCACTAAAAGAACGAGCCCGAGGCGTACATCACATGTTTATGCCAGGCGAAACCGTCACCGGGGCAATCAAGAAGTACAACCTCTTCGACGTCACGAAGGAGGAAATGCCGGGATTGTTGTCGGAGTACAATAGCATCAACCCGCCGATGAATCCAAAGCCGGGGATGCGGGTGTTAATTCCTATCCTTGAGCGCCACCAGGCCCAAGTTTTCAAAAATTAACCGTGAATGAAGTCCGTAAGGACGTCGATCATAGCTTCAAGCTCGACCTTGCGAATGCGCATCTTTGATGCGGCGCCTTGCACTGCATCGACGCCATGTGCGCGTGCATACTTGCCATAGCCCTTGTCAACCAACTGAGCGATCGCAACGGAGATCAGCTTGTGCTCGTTGATGAGAGACTGACGATACTCTTCCGAAAAGTGCTGCATGAGTTTTTCCTTCTGCTTGTTTCGCGTGAACAGCTTAGGCCACTTCATTGGTAAGCTCTTTTGCGATTGATAGGACGCGTACGTCCATGGGCGGAGTTTTCTTGCGCACAGCCTTCTCCAGAGCGACTGCGCGATCTGCATATCCCTCGTCGAGCCAGACGCACTGCATCTCACCCAAGAACCAATCAGGCAAGTCAGCCTGCTTCCACCTTGCGAAGCGCCACTTTTCTCCCGCGTAAAACCGACGATAGGCCGAGACCGCATCTTCAGATTTGTAACGCTGGGGCATTGCCAGCGGAGGAGACGTGAAGGGCCCGTCCGGAATGTTCTTGGGTGCGCCCATGAGAATGTCCATGAGACGCGAGCAGTTATGTATACGTCCGTATCGGCGTGTGTACTCTTCGAGCATACACACCCAAAGCTGAGCGTGCCACTCGTAGTTAGCCTTAGAAGCCATCGTCCAAACTGTGGAAGGATGATGAGCATGCGCAACCTTGTAACAGATAGGCTGCGAAATGTCTTCGTCTGGAAGGATCCAATCCTTCCCTACACGACGTCCGTCCAAAAGGCGGTGCGCGGTTGAGAGCATCTGAGCCGACTCAACCGGCATTTTCACGATGTGCTTATCGACCAACCATGAGGCGATACGCTGCGGATCTGTGTCGAGGTAGAATACGTTCATACCTCATATTATACACTGGATCTGAGCCGCGTGTTACACTTTATTGCGTCGGCCAGCAAAGAAAGTTCGCCGACGCTTTCGGCTACGAAGGCCTTCGTGTCCTTAGGGAAGCAGGTTCCAGCGAAGCCATAGCCATGGGCGCCGGGGGCCTTAAGGTGCGACTTGCCAACGCGCTCATCTTTCTGAAGCATTTCCTTCAGACCATCCCAATGGTCACCATGACCCGCACCTTCCATCCACTTGTTGAGCTCGTGGAAGAATACGACCTTCGTCGCAAGGAAGGTATTCACGGCGTACTTGAACAGGGATGCCTGGACCGGATCGACCATCCGCATGTTCTCGAGATTGCGCAGGGCGCTCTTGCGGAACACGTTGCGAAGGGCCTCAAAGGAATCATAGACGTTAGTGCCGATGATTAGATGCTCAGGGTGAAGGGCATCGCACTTCCACGAACTTTCACGGAGGAACTCTGGCATGTAGATCACGGCAGGATTGATCTCGACCATCTTCTGAACTGAGGATGGTGGAATCGAAGATCGAATCACCGTGATCGCCTTTTGCATTGCGAACAGCTCGACGTACTGCTGGACAATGCTGTCATTACATGCGCCATCTTCGGCTCCCGAAGATGGCACGCAGATGAATACAGCGTCGATGACCTTCAAGAACTCGGGAGTAGGCTGAAGACCCAGACCAGTATCCAAAACTTGAATCTCAAAGTTGGCAGCCTTTTCTTCACGGCCGCCAATGAGCGATGTCTCAACCGCTTTGCCTACGAATCCATATCCTACGATTAGGACCTTAACCTGTGTCATGTTACCCTTCGATGTGATGGTCGTGATGGTGAAGAACCTTGAGGATCGTGTCAGAGATTGCTCTATGGCTCTTGGCGTTGTATTCTGCCAGGCTTTCTTGGTTGACGTTGTGATAGCCGTGCTTTGCATCATGAAAAGCGACCCACATCTTCTCAACGATATCGTCAGAGCTTACAGGATCTGCCCAGTAACGTGGAGAGATCCACATGACTTCTGGTGAACCGACAACAGGAACGCCCTGCTGAACCGCGTCTGCCGTAACGATGTTGAACGTTTCACTGAAGCTAACTTGCAACGAGAGGTCCATAGTCCCAATGAGCTTGACAAAGTCAGCATGCGGCATCCAAGAGTGCTCGATGAGCGTAGAGGTCTTAGAGTTGGCAAACAGGTTTCTCAAGTTCTTGACGATTGGCATACCACCACTTTCAGCTCGTCCGGCATTGATGTGGAAGTAGATGTGCTTGCCAACCTTCTTACCATATTTAATCGCTGCGACTGCCTGCTCCAGCTGATTCTTCAGTGGGCGAATGGCGCCAAAGCAGCCGATGTGCAACTCATTGCTTTCTGGCTTCGGCGTCCAGGTTGGCTGCATTTTGGTCATGTAGTAGTTAGGGAAGTAGACGACCTTGTGGTCTTGGATGTGGGAGTAATGATCCGAATCTACTCGCTGGCAGCCTAGAACTCTGAGGTCACCAAGAGAAGCCTTGGTGTTGGTGCCAACATAGACGTTCTTTTCCTTGACGTACTGCGTAATCCAGCCGAGTGTCTGACCTTCCTGCGCGAGGAAGGGAATGTTGCTGTGGTTACGGATGAGCCACTTGACCTTTGGGTGAAGTCTGCGGAGGACTTCAAACTTTTCAGGAACAACCCAGATGGCTTCAATGATGACCACGTCTGGTCGAAACTGGGTAACTTCACGGTCGATGCAGTTGTTGTCTACAACTTGAACAAGCTTCGCTTCGCACTCTTCGCCGTTTAGACCGTAGGCGTTGAGCATCTCAGCGACCATTCGCGCCGAGTTAAAAAGACCAGAGGATAGACCAGTGTAGCTGTAAACGCCGTGGTCTGGATCGCTGACTTCGCGGTACTTTAGAATGAAAAGAACTTTCGTCATGTGGGAGCCGCCTTTTGTGATGTGTTCGGGTGTGGGTTACTTGCTGTCTTTCGACAACTTTTTGATTTCTTCAACCAAGGTTATATTGAACATGCTTACCATAAAGAGAAAGAATCCCACTCCCAGGTTGAAGAGGAGAAGGAAGAACTTACTTACGTCTTTGCCTGTTTGAGCAACGAACATCACCTCGGCGGCGAAGAACAAAAGTGCAAGCCCGCAAAGAATGGCCAATACGAATGCTCTATTTACCATCGCCTTGGTAATGATGCGACCTGACTTATCCTGCCACATGACGATCATCTGGTTAACCAGAAGGACCATCGAAGCTAGGGCGGCAAATGAGAAGCAGGCTGATACGAAGGAAATTAGGATTGTCAGGTATTGCATATCAGCTGGCATTTGAATCTCGTTTAGAACGTGGGTTGATATTTTAGCCGCTCGTCCTTCATAACGTAGTCCTTGGCTGCCTTGATGATTTGTTGTCGGAAGTTTTTGGCTTCCTTCTCACCCTTAGCATCACTCGCTTTGAGGTCGATATGGCCGTATGGAGTGAGCACCGCGATCACTCCACTGTAGCTGTCATTGTAGTAGCTGTCATCTTTGCGGTTGCTCATTACGAGACAGGTGATGCCATTCTTATCCTTCGTAGCGTTAGTAACGCTGAAGGTGACGGCCTCTTCATCAAGCTTGAGCTTGAGTATCTCGCGGATGAATTTCATTCGGCGTTACTTTACAGCCTTGACTACCCAAAGCTCATCCATCAGATTAGGATCAACGTAGGCGTATGGCAGATAGAAGTAACCGTGATCACCCCAGTTTGTGCCCCAGCTGTTTCTGCAGATGAGGTGATGGGATGCGTCAGCATAACCAACGATCATGATGCAGTGACCACCAAGGCAGGCTTCATTTGGGCCAGGCATTGGAACCAAACCGTTGCGAGCAACAGAATTACTTTCAAAGCTGGCATACACTTGGATACCAGCAACGATTGGATAGCCTTGAGCAAGCGCCTGCTTTATTGACTGAAGATCGAGGTTTACCGAGTAGTAGTTCAGCGCCTTGTGCTGTTGGGCAGCAGCGTATGCTTCAGCGGATGGCTTAATGGCAAACTTTGTTACGTCATATGGCCAAAGAGCTTCTGCGCAAACACCGTTGTTTGCAATCGCCTTGATACCGTCACGGATTTCCGCGCCAGCATCTTGGTTTACTGTTCCCTCTAGGACACGCTCATTGTAGTAGATGAACAGGCGAGAAGGAACGATAGGCGTAATCTTCTCCTTCATCATGTCAAACTCATAGGCGCCCGCAATGGCGTTGCCAGTGCAGCTACCAAGATTGCCCTGGTCAACTACTGGAGGGCAGAGATGAATCATGTTGACAGAATGAGGAAGAGTAGATACCGGAGTTGAGATTTTGCTGAAGCTCCAGTCACGGGCGTCGACCTTGCTCTTCACGACTGGGTAGTGAGAACGAACTGGTGCTGATCCATACTTCATGCTTGTCTCCATAGGTTAAGCTACTTCAGGTTTATTTATGTGGCTGACTGGCAAAAGTGCATATTGGCCAAATCGCGACAATACTCCGGAACCGGAGCAAAAAGCAGGCGCTTCCGTTTGAAAGCGCCTGCTCAGTAGGTTGAAAGTCTGTAACGACTTCCTATCGTTTATTAGACGAAGGAGAGGTTCGCTACGGAGATACGACCGTAGTAGTCTGCCGAGTTGCCGAGAGACGTTGCAGTAGAGGTGAAGGTGGCCTTACCGTAACGAGTCATGAGCGAAACGTGTGGGTTGAACGTGTTAGGATCAACAACAACGCCGGAGCTCATCAGCGGAATGTATGGGCAGTAGAAGTAGCCGGAGTCCATTTCGCCAGAACCGCCCTTGAAGCCCATCAGGATAGGCTCAGAACCTTGGTCGAAGTAGATGTAGCTGTAGACCTTGATGGAACCGTTGAGGGTACCAACCAGCTTGGTGTTGTTTGGACCGTCGAAGGAACCGGAAACAGCTGGAGCGAAGACGGACTTCGCTGCGGACTGCAGAACGGAAACTACGAGAGGAGAAACAACGATCCAGTTAGCTGGACCACGACGGGTCTTACGAGCGATTTCGTTAGCAACCTTGTTGATCAGAACGCCCAGAACTGCGTGGCGGTCGCCGACGTAGTTAGGAACGCCAGTGAAGGTGCCAGCCATGTCGAAGGACTCGGTGGTGCCTGCAAGAGCGATAAGGTCGTTGATGATTTCGTTGTCGATTTCCGAAACAACTGCAGCAGAAAGACCAGCGGTCATTTCAGCTTCCAGGTCCAGGCCGTGGGAAGCCTTAAGGTCCTGCATTGCTTCTGGAGTCCAACGTGCCTGCAGCTTACGGGAGCCGGCAGTTACGGTTTGCTTCAGAACTTCGAGGGTCAGAGCGCGACCACCGAATGCTTCGTAGTCGGAGGTAGCAGCAGCCATACCGGTAGAGGTAGAAGCAGCTGGACCACCGGATGCTGCTGGAGCATCAGAGGTAGAATAGAAGCGCTTGGTCTTGCTGTTGTTAGCAAAGACTTCGTCGCCTGGGCTGACCGAGAAGCCAGAGTCGAGGGTACCTGCTGGTGGGTTACCCGTGACAGCTTCCGAGAAGAGGAAGCGCAGGGAGTAGACCAGGCCAACTGGACCGGACATTGGCTGAACGCCTACGAGTTCCGTAGCGATCGTACCAGGAATGATACGACGGATCATAGGGATTACGATCTTTTGGAAGTTGCCGATTGCGCCTGCAGTAGAAGTGCCAGCAGCGGCAGTTTCCTGAAGGTGAGCCATCTGGTTTTCCAGAACAGGAGCAAGAATCTTCTTCTTGTTTTCCGAGAGGCCCTCGAGCAGGGTCTCTTTCGTTTCCTGCCAGTTTTCAAATAGTTCCATTGAAGTTCTCCTTTTGGACTAGTTTAGTTGGTCATGCCAGCAAGCTTTCTCAGATGAGAATACTTGTCGCCTGCGGCTGCTTGCTTGGCTGGAATCTCAGAGGACTCGTTGCCGGTTACTACGGACGTTGCGGACTCAGAGAGAGCAACGTTGCCTGCTTCTGGCTGTACTGAGGAGTCTTCCTTCAGAACACGGCCGATGAAGTGGTTGAAGGCTTCTTCAAGACGGGAAGTTTCAACGTTAGCAAGCACGAATGCCATTTGCTCACGCTTCTTACCGCTCAGAGGAGCGAGGATTTTTTCGAGCTTAGACTCGCGAACCATTTCTGCCTGAGCTTCTTCAAGCTGAGCGATCGTGGCTGCTGCATCTTCAAGCTTGGCGGTGGCTGCTGCCAGCTTCGACTGAATCGAGTCTTCGTCAACGTAAGACTTGTTGAACTCGGTAGCGAAGGCTTCGAAGATGCGACGGCCGAACTCATTCTGCTTAACAACTTCCAGGTCTTCACGGAGCTCTTCGAACTCTTCGGTCAGACGGAGCTCAAAGAAAGCGTCCATCTTGTTGATGAGTTGTTCGAGTTCCTCAGAGAGTGTCTCAGCCATTGCGTGCTTTTCTTCAACGATCTTCTCAGCATATTCTGCTTCGAGGTCGCGGAAACGCTCAATGTCTGCCTTAAGCTCTGCTACTTCTTCGTCCAGTTTCTTAGCTACGAAGGTCTCGACGTTTTCAATCAAAGCGTCGCGTTCGCTAGCCCACTGTTCAGCGATTTCTGCTCTCACTTCCATGGTAACTTCTTCGCGGACAGTAGACTTGTAAGTCTCTACTGCGGAAGTCCACTTGGTGGAGATTTCAGCCTTAGCGTCTTCGCTGAGTAGCTCCGAGCTTAGCAACTTCTGAAGGATTTCATCCATGCAGTTTCTCCTTTATAGGGTGGGTATTAGAGACTGTTTTAAGCTGTCTCTAACAGCTGTGAACCTTACGCGTTTGATGTTTAGAAACGTACAAACCTGCGTGAAACGTACGATCTTATTTATGCAAACACGTAAAAAGTATCGAAAAAACAAGCGCTTTGGGTGCCTAAACTATCCTGATATCGCGTTTTCAGGACTACTCGTCATCGCTTTCGAGGTCGGCAGCGACGCCGGTGTCGATCGCAGGGTCATCGGCCGAAGGTGCTGCGAGACCGGCGACTTCCTTCATCTTGTTCGAAAGATAGGAGTGCAGGTCGAGGGTTGCTTCTTCAGGCTTATCGTTGATCAGGTTATTAAGCATGCTCTTGAAAGCTTCGCGATTGTCCATTTCATATCTCCTTTAGCTGTGAGCTACTGGGTGGGTAGAGGTTGTAGCCGACCTCTGTAACGGCATCACTTTTGACCGAGGTCTCTCT
>Ga0207959_1000186_pt1 | contig 17521 bp, 17 predicted proteins | sample CryBogCBH20Aug07_FD_184609 | JGI IMG/M metagenome (GOLD analysis project Ga0207959, IMG submission 184609) | Freshwater microbial communities from Crystal Bog, Wisconsin, USA - CBH20Aug07 (SPAdes) (version 2) | ecosystem: Environmental > Aquatic > Freshwater > Lake | place: Crystal Bog... | reverse complement strand
TGTCTTCAGTAAGGACCCCAGGCGTATTAGTGACAGTGATTGAGCGGCCAAGCGCGGAGGTAACGTCGATATTATCGACGCCATTACCAAAATTGGCGATGAGTTTCATATTCTCGCCGGCTTGCGCGATCAGATGCGCATCAATTCGATCAGTGATCGTTGGCACAAGCACGTCGGCGCTACGCATGGCTTCAGCGAGCTCTTCTTGTGTTAACGGCCGGTCTGATTCGTTGAGACGCGTGTCGAACAGCTCGCACATGCGCGTCTCAATAACTTCTGGGAGTCGACGCGTTACAAAGACGAGCGGTTTCTTTTTCGGCATTGTAAGCTTCGTTCCCTCGGGTCGCTTTATTTGCCTTGAGTGGCGGTTATCTTGGTCTATAAATATGAGACAACTACATGATTGCGTAGGCTGTCGCCCGCAAAAATCAGACCGGAAACCCTGAAGGTCGCGCCGACTGAAAAAATTCTTTACCTCTCAACCTGGTCTTAACGGCGATAAGCGACAAATCCATAACGCCTTAATCACCCCGGCCGCCGCTTTCCTAGCAGATGACGGGCCAAAGACAAGACGAGCGTCTCCTAGACCATGACTCAGTCCAGAACCGCCATTTTGCGCCTAGTTTCCACAGCGACAATCTTTTTCTTTTATCTTTTTGCTGCGCCCCTGATCTTGGCGCAGGAGCCTCAGAAGGGGCCTGTCAGCAATTTGCCCGTGCCGCGTTATGTCAGCTTGAAATCAGATCGCGTTAATGTGCGGGAGGGTCCAAGTAAGGAGCATCCAACCGTTTGGGTCTATACACATGCCGGCCTGCCGGTAGAAATTACCGCGGAATTTGAAACCTGGCGAAAAATTCGGGATTGGGAGGGCGCGGAAGGCTGGGTATTGCATTCCCTCCTCTCTGGCAGACGAACAGCCTTGACGGCGCCATGGAAAAAGGAGCCTCAATTACTGACCGCAGACGATCATAAAACGGCCGTCGCTAAATTGAGCCCCGGCGTTGTAAGCTCAGTGCGCAGTTGCGACGGCAAGTGGTGCCGCGTCTCGGGCAAGGATTTTGACGGCTTTATCCAGCAAGAAAATCTTTGGGGCGTCTACCCTGGAGAAAAGTTTGAGTAAGGCGTTTTAGGCCTGTGCTTTTCTCAATCTAATTATGATATCGACCCTGTCGACTATTAGCCCCTGTGGCGCAACCGGCATATTGGCCACATGCAGTCCAGGGTCGGCAATATCTTGAAGTTCGCCTGTTTCTTCATTGAGAAAATGACTATGGGCGTCCATATTCGTATCAAAATAGACTTTTGCGCCATCAACCGCGATCTCACGTAAAAGGCCGGCGGCAGTGAATTGGTGGAGCGTGTTATAAACTGTGGCGAGCGAGACAGATAGTCGCGCGGCGATCGCTTCTTCAAACAGGCCTTCAGCGGTGATGTGACGGTCGGGCCCATCGAAAAGCAGGGAGCCAAGCGCTAATCTTTGCCGCGTCGGCCGAAGTCCGGACGCGCTCAAGACAGCATGCGTCGATCTGCGCCGCCGGGTGTTTTGTTTCCCGCCGCCGGCGACGCAAGCAGCATATTTCTGCGAAACGTCCATTGATCGCTACCCGTTTTTGCTGATCCTTGTGAATCATAGCAAAAAAATCGACGAACTCAATCAGTCCAGGCTTCGGAACGCGTCTCAACAAAGTGCGGCGACAGCTTTCAGCGCGCCGTCGCCTATGTTACGGAACCTTCTCCCTTGCGGGGGCGATATGGATTGAAGCGATCTGGCCTCGCACTCACAAGGGCGCCGCCGTCAAGAGGCGAGGCGAATATAAAATTAATAGAGCTGGAAGCTCTTTGGGGGAGGCGATGTCATCATGAGCGAACGGCGTTCGTCATTTGGCTACGAAGATTTGCTGGCCTGTGGGCGTGAAGAGCTTTTTGGTCCCGGCAATGCGCAACTGCCTTTGCCGCCGATGTTGATGTTTGACCGCATTACTGAGATTTTTGAAACGGGTGGGGCGTTTGAGAAGGGCTATATGCGTGCCGAACTCGACGTTAGTCCAAACCTGTGGTTTTTTGATTGTCATTTTAAGGGCGATCCGGTCATGCCGGGATGTCTGGGTCTCGACGCCTTATGGCAGATGTGTGGGTTTTTTCTTGGCTGGCTGGATCAACCAGGAAGAGGTCGCGCGCTTGGCGTTGGCGAGGTCAAATTTACCGATCAGGTGCTGCCAAGCGTCAAGAAAGTGACCTACGGCGTCGATTTTAAACGTGTCATTTTGCGCAAGCTCGTTCTTGGCATTGCAGATGGATTTGTCGAAGCAGATGGCAAGAGAATCTATGAAGCCAAGGATTTGCGCGTTGGCCTATTTGTGCCAGGCGCAAAATAATCATGTGCTCGTCAAGCGGCGCGCAATCGAAGAGTGGGGGAAATAAATGAGACGAGTTGTCGTCACCGGCATGGGGATTGTTTCCTCTATCGGCAATACCACTCAGGAAGTGGTTGCATCCTTACGTGAAGCAAAATCAGGAGTCGTTCGCGCAGAAAAATATGTCGAACTTGGATTTCGCTCGCAGGTTCATGGCATGCCAAGCCTGGATGCTAGCCAGATTGTAGATCGACGCGCGATGCGTTTTCACGCAGCAGGTACGGCATGGAACCATGTCGCTATGGATCAAGCAATCCTTGATGCCGGGCTGACCGATTCTGACGTCTCACATGAGCGCACGGGAATCATAATGGGGTCAGGGGGGCCTTCCGCGCATATGATTGTGGAGTCAGCCGACTTGACGCGCAGCAAGGGCCCAAAGCGTGTTGGACCCTTTGCTGTTCCCAAAGCAATGTCATCAACCGCCTCCGCGACACTTGCCGTATGGTTCAAGATCAAAGGTGTGAATTATTCAATCTCTTCCGCTTGCGCGACGTCGAACCATTGCATCGGCAATGCCTATGAGCAGATTCAATATGGCAAGCAGGACATTATTTTTGCTGGCGGTTGTGAAGAGCTAGAGTGGGAGCTTTCTGTTCTCTTTGACGCCATGGGAGCAATGTCTTCCTCTTATAATGACCGTCCATCAACAGCATCTCGCGCTTATGATAAAAATCGTGATGGTTTTGTGATTGCAGGCGGTGCGGGCGTTCTTGTGCTTGAAGAGTATGAACACGCCAAGGCGCGCGGCGCAAAAATTTATGCAGAGGTCGCCGGTTATGGCGCAACCTCAGATGGACATGACATGGTCGCGCCTTCGGGAGAGGGTGCTGTGCGCTGCATGCGTCAAGCGCTTGCGACCGTTAAATGTCCAATTGATTATATTAATCCGCACGCAACATCGACGCCTGTTGGCGATATGAAGGAAATCGAAGCGTTAAGAGAAGTCTTTGGCGCAGAAGAAAAGTGCCCGCCAATTTCAGCGACCAAATCATTAACCGGCCATTCGCTTGGCGCTACAGGCGTGCAGGAGGCTATCTACTCGTTGCTGATGATGCAAAATGGTTTTATTTGCGAGAGCGCTCATATAGAAGAACTTGATCCGCAATTTTCGGATATGCCGATTCTGCGACAGCGGCGCGATAATGTGAATATTGGCGCCGTATTGTCAAATTCATTTGGTTTTGGCGGCACTAACGCAACGCTCATTTTCAAACATCCAGACGCTTAACTTTGTCTCAGCGTTAGACCTGTGAGACGTTAAAGATTTATCGTCACCATCTTCGCAAGTTTTGCGCGTTGTTTCGGTTAACGTGCAGCACGTTTTGGCGCTTAACGGCAACGTGATATTAAAGAGAAAGCAGATCAATGACGGGCGCAAAAGGGTTGATGCAGGGCAAGCGTGGCTTGATCATGGGCGTCGCCAACGACCATTCGATTGCCTATGGCATTTCGCGTGTTCTCGCGCAGCATGGCGCAGAGATGGCGTTCACCTATCAGGGCGAAGCTTTAGGCAAGCGTGTCAAGCCGCTTGCGCAAGAGCTTGGCTCCAAGCTTGTTTTACCATGTGATGTTGAAAACATCGTCGATGTTGACGCTGTTTTTGCGCACCTCGAAAAAGAGTGGGGTGAAATGGACTTTCTTGTGCACTCCCTTGCCTATTCTGACAAGAGCGAGTTGAAGGGGCTTTATGCAGATACAACGCGAGAAAATTTTGTTCGCACCATGTTGATTTCATGCTTTTCTTTTACCGAAGCTGCTAAACGCGCGGCGACCCTCATGAAACATGGCGGGTCTATGCTTACAGTTAGCTTTGCCGGCGGAACGCATGTCATGCCAAATTATAATGTCATGGGCGTCGCAAAAGCCGCGCTGGATTCAAGTGTGCGCTATCTTGCAGCTGATTATGGCTCCCGCGGCATTCGTGTGAACGCGCTTTCTCCTGGACCAGTGCGCACCATGGCGGGGGCTGGAATTACGGGCGCACGCGCCATGGGCGCGTTCCAAAAACAGCATTGTCCCTTAAGGCGTATGATTACCTTGGATGAAATTGGCGGCTCAGCTCTTTATTTTCTTTCCAAGCTCTCTGGCGGCGTCACAGGCGATATTCATGTTGTAGATGCTGGCTACAACATCATGTTGCAGCCACGGCCAGAGGATCTCAGCAACAGTGACTAAGATATGCGAGCGACAGGATGAAGGGAAGAACATAGCTCTTGCCTTATCGATCAGATCAGCCAATGCTTGCTCGAGTTGTTAATGTGTAGATCTAGAGAGTAAAGCGCCCATGCCGCAGGACGATCGCACAAGCGATAAAATTGGCCAGCGCGTTTTTTCTTTTTTGACGTTTGGCGGCACACGCACGCAGAGAGCCGGTCAAAATATTGCGCCGCTGAAATGGCAAGAACAAGCTGCCGACTTACTCGGACCAATTATTGACGCTTTTCCTGAACCCGTTTTTGTGACAGACGCCAGAACTTATGTCATTGCCGCCAATCTTGCGGCAAGAGGCTTTGCACCGATGATGCGCATTGGGGAGCCGTTATCACGGAGCCTGCGTGCGCCCGATCTTTTGGACGCAATGGGAAGAGTTCTTTCCGGCGGCGTTGCAGAAAAAACATCCTGGTCAGAGAAGGCTCCAGTGGAGCGATGGTTTGAAGCGCACATTGCGCCGCTCAAATTGGCGGACCAGGAGACTGCCGCCATGATCAGCTTGCGCGATCTTACCGAAGCCTATCGTGTTGAACGCATGCGCGTTGATTTCGTCGCAAATGCCAGTCATGAGCTGCGAACGCCTTTGTCATCGCTGCTGGGTTTTGTCGAGACTCTGCAGGGGCCAGCAAAAAATGACGACGTCGCGCGAGAAAAATTTCTAAGGATCATGCGCGAGCAAGCCTCGCGCATGGCGCGACTGATAGATGACCTTTTATCCTTATCGCGCATTGAACAGCACATGCATGTTCATCCAGCGACGCCGGTCGACTTGACGATGCTTGTTGCGCATATCGTCGATACCTTAGCGCCGATTGCGGAAGAAAATATGATTCCTCTGACGCTTGATCTCGAGCCCAATGTCATTGTTCCCGGGGATCGGGACGAGCTCGCGCGCGTTATTGAAAATCTAATCGAAAACGCTTTGAAATATGGGCGCAGTGAAATTGACGCGCAACCGATAGAGATCTCACTCAAACAAAAGGGCCGGTTGGTCGCTTTTAGCGTGCGCGATCACGGACCAGGCATAGATCAGTCCCATATTCCGCGATTGACAGAGCGTTTTTATCGGGTCGACACAGGAAAGAGTCGCGCCAAGGGCGGCACAGGTCTGGGCTTGGCCATCGTTAAGCACATTGCGTTGCGCCATAGAGGCCGCCTGTTGATTGAGTCCCGCGTCGGCGATGGCTCGATTTTCAAGGTTATCCTTCCTGCAATTGACTCAGATTGGCAATATTCAGAATAAATATTTGAATAATATAAGTATTAACTGACATAATAACTTCATTTAATTGTCACAAAACTCACTTGCGCAACCGATAGAAGGTTGTTGGGTCGGCGTTTACGCGTCGGCCGCCTTTTTCTCGAGCTAAATGAGATCTGCTGATGATTTCCAAGATATTAAACCGCGGCCTTGTCGCGGCCTGCGGTTTGGCCGTGTCGATTGGCGCCTCTTATGCGCTTGACATATCTGGTGCGGGAGCGACGTTTCCATATCCGATTTATGCGAAATGGGCTGAGGCGTATAAGAAGGAGACTGGCAACGGTCTGAACTATCAGTCGATTGGCTCTGGCGGCGGCATTAAGCAGATTAAGGCGCGCACGGTGACGTTTGGCGCTTCCGATCAGCCACAGAAGGTTGCGGATCTTGAGGCGGCGAGCCTTGCGCAATGGCCGCAGGTTATTGGCGGCATTGTTCCAGTGATTAATCTTGATGGGGTTAAGCCTGGCGAATTGACGCTGGACGGCGCGGTGATTGCGAAGATTTTTCTTGGCCAGATCACGAGCTGGGACGATGCGGCGATCAAGAAGCTTAATCCCAAGGCGAAGCTGACGGCGACGCCGATTGTTGTTGTGCATCGTTCGGACGGCTCTGGCACGACCTTTAACTTCACCAATTATTTGTCGAAGGCGTCTGAGGACTGGAAGACGAAGGTTGGCGAGAACTCTGCGGTTGAATGGCCGACGGGCATTGGCGCGAAGGGCAATGAAGGCGTTGCGAACAATGTGGCCAACACCAAGGGCGCGATTGGCTATGTTGAATATGCCTACGCCAAGCAGAACAAGCTTGTTTTCACCAAGATGGTGAATAAGGACGGCAAGGTTGTGTCTCCTGACAAGGACAGTTTCCAGGCTGCGGCGGCGAACGCCAAATGGCTTGAGGCTGAGGGTTTTTATGAGATCCTGACGAATGAGCCTGGCGCGAAGAGCTGGCCGATTACGGCGGCGACCTTCATTCTTTTGCCGAAGAACCCGACCGATGAGCCAGCGGCGAGCGAAGCGCTGAAGTTTTTTGGCTGGGCTTTCGCCAATGGCGGCAAGATGGCGGAAGAGCTGGATTACATTCCGATGCCAAAGCCAGTTGTTGAGCTGATCAAGAAGAGCTGGTCGAGCGTTAAGGGCGCGGACGGCAAGCCATTGGCGCATTAAGCGCGCGACAGATTTCTGATCAGGCGCTGGAGATCCAGCGCCTGATTGGGTTGCTTAGAAGAAGTGCAGGTTCACAGTGATTGCGGTTAGCTTTGACGATGTGCGTGGATGGAGGAAGAGCGCGTGGCGGATGTGCTCATGAGCGTTAGCGGCGCACAGACAGAGACACGGATTGCGCGCAGCCGGGCGCTGGCGCGGATTGCGTTTATTGACGTTATTTTTCATGCGGTGACGCGTTTTTCTGCGATTGCGGTGCTGATTATATTAGGCGGCGTGATTGTTTCTTTGATTCATGGCGCGCAGCCGGCGATTAAAGCTTTTGGTTTTGGTTTTTTAAGTTCTCAGTCGTGGAATCCGGTTACGGATAATTTTGGCGCGATGCCGGCTGTTTACGGCACGCTGATCACCTCGCTGGTGGCGATGGTGATTGCGGTGCCGATTGGTCTTGGGGTGGCGACGTTTTTGACGGAGCTGTGCCCGCATGTGCTGCGCCGTCCGATTGGCATCGCCATTGAGTTATTGGCGGGCATTCCCTCGATTATTTACGGCATCTGGGGTCTTTTCGTTTTTGCGCCTTTTATTCAGGCCTATGTTCAGCCGCCGATGATCAAGATGTTTACCGGCGTTCCGGTGTTGTCGTCGCTGTTTGCTGGTCCGCCTTACGGCATTGGCATGCTGACGGCGGGATTTATTCTGGCGATTATGATTTTGCCGTTTATCGCCTCGATCTCACGCGATGTGTTTGAGACGGTGCCGCCGATGCTGAAGGAAGCGGCGACGGGGATTGGCTGCACGACGTGGGAGATGATGCGCTACGTTGTTTTGCCTTACACGCGTGTTGGCGTTGTGGGCGGGGTGATGCTGGCTTTGGGTCGTGCGCTTGGCGAGACGATGGCGGTGACCTTTGTGATTGGCAATGCGCATAAGATCTCGCCGTCTTTATTTGCGCCTGGCACGACGATATCGGCAACGATCGCCAATGAGTTCACGGAAGCGGTTGGGGATATTTATACGTCTTCTTTGATTGAGCTTGGCCTGATTTTGTTTTTCATCACCTTCGTTGTCCTGTCGATTGCGCGTTATTTGCTGATGCGCATTGAACAGAAATCGGCCTGAGGGCGCGGCTTATGTCATCACTTTACGAATCTCGCCGTCAGACCAATGTGATCGCCACCATGCTGGCGTGGGGTGCGGCGCTGTTTGGCCTGTCCTGGCTTCTGCTGATTTTGGGCTCGTTGATTTACGAGGGCGTGCGCGGTCTGTCGTTGGATGTGTTTACGCAAACGACGCCGCCGCCTGGCAGCGTTGGCGGCTTGTTGAATGCGATTGCCGGCTCATTGGTGATGACGGTGATTGGGGTTTTGATTGGCGCGCCGCTTGGCATGCTGGCTGGGACATATCTTGCGGAATATGGACGCTTCACCAAGCTTGCGACGGTTGTGCGCTTTATCAATGATATTTTGCTGAGCGCGCCCTCGATTGTGATTGGGTTGTTTGTTTATGAAGTGATGGTGCACCCGATGGGGCACTTTTCTGCGATATCTGGGGCTGTTGCGCTTGCGCTTCTTGTTGTGCCGGTTGTGCTGCGCACGACGGAGGACATGCTGCTGCTTGTTCCTGGGTCGATGCGGGAGGCGGCGTCTGCGCTTGGCGCGCCGCGGGCGATGGTGATTAGCAAGGTGGCGTATCGCGCGGCGCGGGCTGGTCTTGTGACGGGCGTGTTGCTTGCGATTGCGCGGGTGTCTGGCGAGACGGCTCCGCTGTTGTTTACGGCGTTGAACAATCAGTTTTGGAGTTCTGATTTGAATGCGCCGATGGCGAGCTTGCCTGTTGTGATTTTCCAGTTTGCGTTGTCGCCGTACAAGGACTGGCAGCAGTTGGCGTGGACGGGTGCGTTGCTGATTACGATTACGGTTTTGACGCTGTCTATTGTCGCCCGCACGTTTAGCGCTGGTCGGAGGAAATAAGGGATGAGTTCTGTGTCATCGACGAAAAGCGATCCGTCTATCAAGGTCGATGTTCGCGGCCTGGATTTTTATTATGGCGGCCATCACGCGTTGAAGTCGATTAATCTGTCTTTGCTGTCGAAGAAGGTGACGTCGTTTATTGGTCCTTCTGGCTGCGGCAAGTCGACCCTGCTGCGTATTCTGAACCGGATGTATGATCTTTATCCGGGTCAGCGGGCGGAAGGCGAGGTGTTGCTGGATGGGGAGAATATCCTTGATCCAGCGATTGATCTGAACGCGCTTCGTGCGCGTGTTGGGATGGTGTTTCAGAAGCCGACGCCGTTTCCGATGTCGATTTACGACAACATCGCCTTTGGCATTAAGCTTTATGAGAATCTACCGCGGGCGGAGCTTGACGTTCGGGTTGAGGAAGCTTTGCGCGGGGCGGCGCTGTGGAACGAAGTGAAAGACAAGCTGCAGATGAGCGGGCTTGGCCTGTCTGGCGGTCAGCAGCAGCGTTTGTGCATTGCGCGCAGCGTGGCGGTGCAACCCGACATCATCTTGTTTGACGAGCCTTGCTCGGCGCTGGATCCAATCTCAACAGCCAAAATCGAAGAGCTGATTGAAGAACTGGAAACGCAATACACCATCGCCATCGTCACCCACAATATGCAGCAGGCCGTGCGCGTCTCTGACTATACAGCCTTCATGTATCTGGGAGAACTCGTCGAATTTGGAAAAACAGACGACGTCTTCAATACGCCAAAAGAAAAACGCACACTCGATTATATCACAGGTCGGTTCGGCTAAAGCTGATAGCCAGCAAGACAAGAGCAAGGATTGAGCAAATGAGCGATCATATCGTCAAGTCATATGACCGCGATCTTGAGGACATGGGACGAAATATTGCCGAAATGGGTGGCCTAGCGGAGAAGATGCTGGCAGAGGCGATGGAAGCCTTGACGCATCTTAATGTTGATGTCGCTCAACGTGTGATTGCAACCGACGCGCGGCTTGATGTCTTGCAGCGTGAAATTGAAGAAAAAGCTATTCTCACCATAGCGCGTCGCCAGCCGCTGGCTGTAGATTTGAGAGAATGCATTGCCGCCATACGTATCTCTGGCGACATTGAGCGGATCGGTGATCTTGCCAAGAATATTTCAAGGCGCGCGTTAAAAATCGCCTCTGAGTCTCGCGTCACGCGCGCGGCTGTTGGGTTAAGATCAATGCAAGAAATTGCCGCGTCGCAGCTAAAGGATTGTCTTGATTCCTATGCGCAGCGCGACGTCGATCAAGCACGTCTTGTTTGGGAAAATGACGCGCATCTGGATGCGCTTGAAGATTCTGTTTTTCGTGATCTCCTGACCTTTATGATGGAAGATCCGCGTAACATTTCTTTTTGCACCCATCTGTTGTTCTGCTCCAAAAATCTAGAGCGCATTGGCGATCACACAACTAATATCGCCGAAACCATCATCTATCTCATTACAGGCGAGCCGGCTCCTTTTGAGCGGCCCAAGGGTCGTCCATCCAGTCTCGAGGCGGCAAATGGCGAGGCCGCTCAATGATTGATATGGCTTTGGAGCAACAACAACGCGATCTAAAAAGTGATCGTGCGCCACGCATTCTTGTTGTTGAAGATGAAGCGCCGCTAGCTTATCTGCTGGTTTATAATCTGGAAGCCGAAGGCTATCAGGTTGAACATGTCGATAATGGCGATGAAGCAGAATTGCGCATTGCCGAGTCTCCGCCAGATCTTCTTGTTCTTGACTGGATGCTGCCAGGCGTCTCAGGACTTGAAATCTGTCGTCGTCTGCGCGCGCGCGAAAATGCGCGCGATTTGCCTGTTATTATGTTGACAGCGCGCGGCGAGGAAAATGAGCGCGTGCGTGGCCTTTCCGTTGGCGCCGATGATTATGTTGTCAAGCCTTTCTCAACGCCCGAGCTAATGGCGCGTGTGCGCGCCTTGCTGCGTCGCGCGCGGCCTGAACGCGTTGCATCGAAGCTGGTGTTGGGCGATCTGGATCTTGATCGTGATACGCGTCGTGTTCGACGCGCTAATCGTGAGATTCACCTAGGACCAACAGAATTTCGCTTGCTCGAATATTTCATGGAAAAACCAGGACGCGTTTTCACACGCGCGCAACTGCTCGATAGCGTTTGGGGCATGTCAGCAGAGATTGATGAGCGCACGGTTGACGTGCATGTTGGCCGCTTACGTAAAGCTCTCATTCGTGGTCGGGAAAAAGACCCGATCCGTACAGTGCGCGGCGCCGGCTATTCCTTCGACGAAACCTATACCAAAGAATGAAAAGTCGCGATTAGGCGCTACGCGTGTTTTTTGCAACATCGCGTGCGCGGCGGCGATCTTGTGACGGCTGATAAGCCACACGCGCATGATAGGCGCAATAAGGACCTTCGCCGATGGGCGAGGGGCCGCCACAGAAGCGAAACTCTGGGGTTGTTGGATCTCCCATTGGCCAACGACACATGGATTCGCGCAACTCCATAAGCGTTACGCGTTCTGACATGGGAATAACGACTTCTTCTTCAGGACGAATGCGCGGTGCGGCATATATCTGCGGCGCAAATGAAAGCGCGACATTGCCGGCAATCACATGGCTGCTGCTGCGCGGTTGCGCAGGTTGACGCGGGGCTTTTGCAACGCGTGGACGCGATGACACAACAGTCTTGGCGCGTTCCGCCAATCCAAGTCTATGGATTTTCCCGATCACAGCATTGCGGGTGATGCCCGCGCCAAGTTCTGCCGCAACCTGACTCGCGCTGAGACCGTCGCTCCATAATTTTCGCAACAGTTCGACGCGTTCATCAGTCCAAGACATGCTTCCTCCATCCAGCGAATGTGAGCTTAAATCATGAGACGTCGCTCACGCACGCAACATCAGTTGAAACTGACCACGCATTAACGCTGAGCGATACTCAAAAAATCGACGACGTAACAAAAGTATTTACGTCGGCTGCAAACATTGCTCATTACTAGAATCATGGCGCGCATTGGCTTGCAAGCGCATGAGCGCGTTCTCAACAGGCTTTGCGCGCTTAAGGCGGACTTATCACCAGAGAACATAGCAGCACGCGCCAGCAAGAGCTGGCGTCGCGCTCATGAGGCGCGCCGTTCATGACGAGATAGTTCCATGGCTTCAAGGTGTTGCAGCACAGGATTTGACCGCGTGGCTTCCTGTGCTTAAAATCATGTCTGTAACTGCCGCCCCGCAACGGGCGGCGCTTTGTTTTTGTAGCCCCATAAGGCTTTGGGTTTCGCTGTACGCTTGCGGCGTCTGCGTCTCCTTACCTGGCGTCTAAGGAGCGAGATTGTGACCTCTGCGCTTTATCCGACCTATGTGCGCGCCAATATTGAATTCGAACGCGGCGAGGGGCCCTGGCTTTTTGCTCAAAATGGCGATCGCTACCTTGATTTTTGCTCCGGCGTCGCCGTCTTATCACTTGGCCATAATCATCCCCATCTTGTTGCAACGTTGAAAGCTGCAGCCGAAAAACCATGGCATGTGTCTAATTTGTTTCGGATCCCACAAGGAGAGAAATTAGCAGAGCGTCTGGTGAGCGCCACTTTTGCCGACTTGGTTTTTTTCACAAATTCAGGCGCAGAGGCTGTTGAATGCGCAATTAAGACTGCGCGTAAATATCATGCGGCTAATGGCGCGCCAGAGCGGTTCCGATTGATCACCTTTGAGGGCGCCTTTCATGGTCGCACGCTGGCGACAATCGCTGCGGGCGGCAATAAAAAATACATTGATGGTTTCGGGCCAGCTGTAGAGGGCTTCGATCAAACGCCATTCGGCGATTTGGCGGCGGTGGAGGCTGCGATCACGCCGGCAACGGCGGGGGTCTTGCTTGAGCCTGTGCAAGGTGAGGGCGGTCTACGAGTTTTTCCTCCTGAGTTTTTACAAAATTTACGCAACTTATGCGACCTGCGCGGACTGCTGCTCGTATTCGACGAAGTTCAATGCGGCGTAGGCCGTACGGGACGCTTTCTTGCCTGTGAACACGCTGGGGTAAAGCCTGATATTGTTGCTTTAGCTAAGGGCTTAGGCGGCGGCTTTCCAATTGGCGCATGCCTTGCGACCAAGGAAGCGGCCAAAGGCATGATCGCCGGCGCCCATGGCTCCACTTTTGGCGGCAACCCGCTTGCCGCCTCCATTGGCGGCGGCGTTCTTGACGTGGTTTTGAGTGAGGGCTTTCTTCCTCATGTCGCGCAAATGGGAAACAAACTGCGGCAGAGTCTTTTGAGCTTGAAAGAAAAGTTTCCAGATCTCATCACAGAGATTCGCGGCGAAGGCTTGATGTTTGGCATAAAACTATCTGTGCCAAATGGTGAGTTCGTTATCGCAGCGCGCGAAGAAAAACTTCTCAGTGTCCTTGCAGGCGATAATGTCGTGCGTCTTCTTCCACCGCTGGTCATTGATGAAACGCACATTGTAGAAGCTTGCAATCGGCTTGAGGCGGCTTGCGTGAGACTGCAAGCGCAAGGAGGGCGTCAATGACTGCGCTTTTGCCGTCGTCTCCGCGTCATTTTCTCGATCTTAGTGAGGTTTCGAGCAAAGATCTGCGTCATATCATTGAACATGCAAAAACGCTCAAAGCCAGACGCGTGAAGGGTACGCCAACCCAAGATCGGCCGCTTGTAGGCAAATATCTCGCCATGGTCTTTGATAAGCCCTCGACCCGCACCCGCGTTTCTTTTGATATCGCTATGCGTGACTTGGGCGGCGAGACGATCATCCTCACTGGCAAAGAGATGCAAATTGGCCGCGGCGAAACCATTGCCGATACAGCGCGTGTTTTGTCGCGTTTTGTTGATGCAATCATGATCCGCATTCTTTCGCATGAGGATCTAACAGAACTTGCCCGTCATGCGAGCGTGCCAGTGATCAATGGGCTTACAAAGTCTTCGCACCCCTGTCAGCTGATGGCTGATATTTTAACATTTGAAGAGCATCAAGGTCCGATCGCTGGGCGAACAGTCGCTTGGGTCGGCGATGCGAATAATGTGCTGACAAGCTGGGTGCATGCAGCAGAGCGATTTGGTTTTACGATCAATGCCGCCACGCCTACCGAATTGGCGCCAGACATGCAACTAATTGAATGGGCGCAACGCAATCATGTTGCGTTTAATGTTATGCAGGATCCGCGCGACGCTGTCACTGGCGCTGACGCTGTGATAACCGATTGCTGGGTGTCAATGGGCGATAAGGACGAAGAAATGCGCCGACGTATTCTTACGCCATATCGCGTTGACGCGAAGCTGATGCAGCTTGCTTCCAAAGATGCTGTTTTCATGCACTGCCTGCCGGCGCATCGCGGCGAAGAAGTAACCGATGAGGTTATCGATGGTCCTCGGTCGGTTGTCTTTGATGAGGCTGAAAATCGGCTACATGCGCAAAAAGGCATTTTAACCTGGTGTCTTCGTCAGGATGCCGCTTTATGATGCCGCAGGCGCAAAGTCGCTTAGCATCAAAAGAACCCCATGACGATGCGCTGCTGCCTTTTGCCATTGAGCCGCTTGATCTGCGGGGCCGCGTCGTGCGCTTGGGTCCCACTGTCAATGCAATCTTGTCGCATTATCATTATCCGCCCCCGGTAGCGCGGTTGCTCGGAGAAGCTGTGACGCTTGCAGCTTTACTTGGCGCGCTGTTGGAGTCTCATGGACGATTTCAACTCCAAACGCGGAGCGATGGCGTCGTTGACATGATGGTTGTTGATTATGACGCGCCCGGAAAACTTCGAGGCTTTGCGCGTTTTGACGCACAGCGTTTGGCGAAAGCTGATGACATATCGCCGACGGCTGTGTTGGGACGCGGTCATTTGGCGCTGACGATTGAGCGAGAGCAAGACGCAGCGCGATATCAAGGCGTGGCACCGCTAGAAGGCGAAAGTCTCGCTGAGGCTGCGCATATATATTTTAGACAATCTGAACAAATCCCCTCCTATGTGAGATTAGCTGTTGGGGAAGTTGTCACCCCACAGGGACGCAGTTGGCGCGCTGGGGGAATTTTGCTGCAATATTTGCCTAAGGGCGGCGCACCGGTCAAAGATCTCGCGCCAGGAGATGCGCCGGCTGGCGTCTTGATTGAAGAAGATGACGCTGACGCATGGACCGAAGGTCAGGCCCTTGCTGCAACGGTTGAGGATCACGAGCTTATTGAGCCAAGTCTCTCCAGCGAAACCTTGCTCTATCGCTTGTTTCATGAGCGGGGCGTGAAAGTTTATCCCGAACGTCAGCTGTCGGAGTTTTGTCGCTGCTCGCAAGAGCGAATTGAAAAACTGCTGCAAAGTTTTTCAGTGCAAGAACGACGCGATATGATTGGCGATGACGGATCCATTGGCGTTACATGTGAATTTTGCGCCATCCACCGCAGTTTTGATCCGGCGGCGTTTGTCTAAGCGCTTCATCAACATGACCCCAATCAACGGAGATCTTGGATGAGTGAAGAATTTGCTTTTGCGCCGCCGTTGCGCCCGAGTGTAACGATTGCGGGGAGCCCTCAGCGTTTTCCTGTCAGACGCATTTTTTGCGTCGCGCTAAATTATGCTGACCATGCGCGTGAGATGGGAAAGGAACCCGCCCGAGACGCGCCTTTTTTCTTTTCAAAACCAGCTGACGCCCTTGTTGCGGATGGTGCGACAATTCCATATCCAACCATGACTCATGATCTTCATCATGAAATTGAACTCGTTGCCGCGGTGGCTGCGGGGGGCGCCAATATTCCAGTTGCGCAGGCGCGGACTTGCATCTTTGGCTATGCTGTTGGCCTTGATCTAACGCGGCGGGATCTTCAAACGGCGGCGCGCAATCATGGCAAGCCATGGGATATGTCCAAAGGGTTTGATTCTTCTGCGCCTGTTGGCGCGATCCACCCGCTTCACTCATGCGGTCATCCTGAGCGCGGCAGGATTGCCTTGAGCGTTAACGGCGTCGTGCGTCAGCAGGGTGATCTCGCTGATATGATTCATGGCGTTCCAGAAATCATTGCGGTCTTATCGCAGTATGTTGCGCTGGCTGCAGGAGATCTAATTTTCACAGGCACGCCTGCAGGTGTTGGTCGGCTCAATCCTGGCGATCGGCTCGATGGCGAAATTTCAGGCGTCGGGCGGGTAAATCTGACAATTGGAAATTAAGGCGGGTTGCGCTTTGCAGTTAATCCCGGCTATTTGCTCCCTATTGGATCGCCGACGCGCGAGTTTCTCACGATGACGCAGCCGGTCGATCTCGACCCCGAAAACTGGGATGACTTTCGCGACAAGAGCCATCAGGCGCTTGATGCGATGATTGATTATCTACGAGACGTCCGAAAGCGGCCTGTATGGCTTGCGCCAAGCGATGAGGCTCAGGCGCGCTTTAACAGCGAGCTGCCGCAAGATGGGCGGGATTTTCCGGCTGTGCTTGAGGACTTTGATCGTTTCATCAAGCCCTTCGCCACAGGCAATATCCATCCCATGTTCATGGGCTGGGCTCAAGGCGCCGGCACGCCTGTTGGCATGATCGCCGAGATGCTTGCGGCAGGGATGAATTCTAATTGCGGCGGCCGCAATCATATCGCCATCACTGTCGAGAAACAGATTGCCCGCTGGATGGCGCAGGCCTTCGACTTTCCAGATCAAGCCAGCGGTATTTTCGTCACCGGCGCGTCCATGGCGAATTTTCTGTCGCTGCTTGTGGCGCGTGACCAGGCCTATGGCGACAATGACGTCAGACTGAACGGCTTGCGCGCAATCGATACGCAAATGATCGCCTATGCCTCCTGCGAGGCTCATAATTGCGTGCGGCAGGCCATGGAGCTTGCGGGACTTGGCGCGCGCCATCTACGCCTTATCCCGTCAGATGAAAACCGCATGATGAAAATCCATGATCTTGGTGTCGCGATTGCCGCAGATCGCGCTGCGGGATTCAAACCTTTTATGATTGTGGGCACGGCGGGAACGGTTGATACAGGCGCAATTGACCCGCTGGATCAACTTGCCGACGTCGCGCATAGCGAAGACATGTGGTTTCATGTCGATGGGGCCTTTGGCGCGCTTGCTGCGCTCTCGCCGCAACTAAAACCGTTGATTAAAGGTCTTGAACGCGCTGACAGCATCGCCTTTGATTTTCATAAATGGCTACATGTTCCCTATGACGCTGGATTTTTTCTGGTTCGCGATCCAGACGCCCACAAACGCGCCTTTGCCGCAAACGCCGCTTACCTTACGCGCGCGCCGAGGGGGCTTGCTGGTGGTGATGTTTGGCCCTGCGACCTTGGCCCTGATCTGTCGCGCGGTTTTCGCGCACTAAAAACTTGGCTCACAATCGAAACTTTTGGCGCCCGCAAACTCGGCCAATGTATCGCCCAGACCTGTCAGTTGGCGCAGCGTCTTGAGCGTTGGATCACCCAATCAGAACGTTTTTTTATGCGTGCTCCAGTGACGTTGAACATTGTGTGCTTTGGCGTGCGGGATGATGCAGATGGTGCGCTGGCTCGCGAAATTGTCATGGAGCTCCAT
>Ga0207959_1000181_pt1 | contig 17863 bp, 19 predicted proteins | sample CryBogCBH20Aug07_FD_184609 | JGI IMG/M metagenome (GOLD analysis project Ga0207959, IMG submission 184609) | Freshwater microbial communities from Crystal Bog, Wisconsin, USA - CBH20Aug07 (SPAdes) (version 2) | ecosystem: Environmental > Aquatic > Freshwater > Lake | place: Crystal Bog... | reverse complement strand
CCCATTATATAATTTTATTATTTGTGTGCTAAACATTTTTTAATCCTATCTTATAAACCTTAAATGGGAACTGCTCTTCCGTATATATACGACATCTTTCGATGAAATGTTTTAACGTATAATTCATGTGTTTTTTCCATCTAAGGTCGTCTGCGATGTCGTAGAGTGTTGCCTGTTCTTTACCTTCAGCTTGACGTAATCCACGACCAATTGATTGTAAGTTTCTGACACGACTTTTAGACGGACTAGCAAATATAATATTATGCAAATTGCGAATATTAATTCCAGTACTAAAAGTTCCATAACTTGCCACGACAATTGCATCTTGTTCTATCTCCATTATTCGTCTAATTTCTTCTCTGTCAGCGGTATCAGTTCCACCGTGAACAAAGAATACCTTTCTATTGCCTATCTTTTCTGTATTTCTTATGTTATCATACAGGATTTTACCATGTTTGTCAACCATTTGATAAAGAACCAAAGTATTTTTACCTAGGCTAACTGCAAGATTTTTAATGAATTTATTCCTGGCTTCACTGGAAATAAGATATTCAATTTCTTCTTGGTACGTTTTATCTTTTAGCTCTAAACATTTTTCATCTGGATGTTTTAATACCAAACATTTAATTTCAAAATCAGATACTTGCTTTTTATCAATCAGTTCTTTTGTGGTAATTACCTTGTTTACGGGGCCAAATAGACCTTCTAGTACTAGTTGATGTGTTTTCGTTCCATCCAACGTTCCTGTAAGTCCTATGCGATATTTGGCATTAATGCAAGAGGTCAATATTGTTGTAAGTGATTGTGCTTTGAATAAATGCGCTTCGTCACCTATTACATAATCAAATTGATGAAAGTACTCTTTAGGCATCTTGTATAAAGATTGCCATGTGGAAATTGTTAGAGGAAGGCTTGACTCTTTTTCTTTTCCCTGATATATTTTATGTACTAGAGATTGCATTGAATCATCTGCATAATCAGCAAAATCAGAATACAACTGTTCAACTAAAGAAGTTGTTGGAACAATTACAAGACCTTTTAAATTTTGATATTGTAAGAGTTGTCTGAAGATGAGATAGATGATGAGGGATTTTCCCGAAGCGGTTGGAGATACGAGTAAAGTTCTTCGGTTTTGCATTGCGTGAACAAAGGCAGAGATTTGGTGTTCTCTAACTTCAATTGGTTTTCCACTAGAATGTGGATTAATTTGTGAGATAAATTTTTTCGCATGGTAGATTGAGTATTCGTCTTGTATGATATCATGTGAATATGTATAATTCCTTTCATCACAAAACTTTTCAATATATGGCAAAAGGCCAATATAGATTTGATTGTTTTGTAAATTTAGGAGCCGTATGCGGCCATCCCATAATTTGTTTCTGTATGCCGGAACAAACGTATAACCAGGAACAAAGAATGTAAAGAAGCCTGATAACTCTTGGGCTAAACTTTTATCACATTCGACCTTTAAGTATACCTCATTGATTTTAGAAATAACTAAATTACTGTCCACCTATAAACCTTTCCCAATCGATATACGATTTTAATTCCCAATTGCGGTTTTTCAATTCATTCATAATAGATTCAATAACAGACACGGTTTCTTCATGATAAGATTTCTTTTCCAACAATTTGATTAAATCATCATCCGCTTCCAAATAAGCATTGACATCCGATTTAAGAACAAATTGAAATGGTTCCCATCCGTGCATCAACAGCTCTTCTTTACTTAGGCGACCTCCGTAATAGTCAATTTTAATTTTACGCATACGGAGATAATTGAAATGTGCTTTCTTACCGGCCATTTTATGTTTGACTAATATGCTTAAGTATTTGTTATGGAGTTTTGGAATCTTTAACAGTTCTTTACCAGGCTCTGTCTGGTCCATATCTGCGTCTGATTTCCACAATTCAAGTATTTGCTCTAAAGTTTCCATAATATATTCAATAATTTAAATTAATTCTACATCATAACACAAACTATGTTACAATGTCAAGCAGTTTCAAAAATAAAGTAGTCGTAATTAAACGATGCTTCTGCTGTAATAATTTCATCTGCTGAAGCTTTGGTATCAAACTGTAAATCAGATAATGAGGTTGGAAAGGTATTGATAAATCTTACACGAATAAGTGGATTGTTTAATGCTGAAAATATGGTTAATGTGGCATCAGAAAATGCTTTACTACCACTAATTCTTTTACTTTGAGCATTAGATAAATCTGCTCTATCTTGTAGACCTGTTGGTGTTGCCATAGAAAGGAACCAACTATACAATTCTTGCCAGTCGGTTGCACCTTCATTAACAGTAAAAGATATATCAAAAGGACTATACGTCAATTTATTACCAGGAGAATAAAGGTCTAACAACGGAGTATTGATTGGTGCTTTACCCATTGATACACCAGGTAGATTTGCTTCTTGGCAAAAATATTGAACAGTAGGTATACGGTCAAAGCTTAATATAAACTTTGACGGTTGTAAGTAATTAGTATTTTGTGGAGTTCTAGTAAGTACAGTCATACAGGTATTTAGGTCATAAAAAAAACAGGAACCGAAGTTCCTGTTTTAAATATTACTCTATGGTAATTTTATCAAAAAAATCAATAGCTTACATCAAATTTTTGACTCCGAACAAGCGATAGTACACGTTAGTACGAGCATTTAATTGACCGTTACCTTGTGTAAGACCTTGTGCGAATGGGTTAGCAACCATACCGTAACGAGTCTTGAATCCAATCTTAGGTTGGAATGTGAACTGGTCAACTGCACGAACCATTTGTAATGGAACGTATGGGCAATAGAACAGACCAGCATCGTATGGTGAAGAACCTTTGTAACCGATAGTTACGAGTTCTTGGTTAGCAGTATAACCACCAAAGTATGGGTCGATGTACACTTTGATACGACCGTGTAACATACCAGCAAATGTGTTACCAGTATCATCTACTTGCAAGTCAGCTTGGAGAGCAGGAGTATAAGATAATACACCAGCCATTGCCATAGCAGAAGCAACGTCAGAAGAAACGATTAACACGTTACCTTTACCTCTACGAGTTTGTTTTGCGATTACGTTAGCATCTCTTTCGATTTGGAAAATCAAACCTTTGAAACGCTCAACAGACCAACGACCGTTAGAGTCAGTATCTAAGTCAAAATAACCAGCAGTAGTTGTACCATACTGAGCACCAGCAACAGCACAAGTATAGATTGTACGGATAACTTCACGATTGATTTCAGCAAGAATTTCAGTAGAAAGAATGTTAGACAATTCTGTCTCAGCGTCAAGACCATGAATTGCTTTTAAGTCTTGTGCGAGTTCTAATGAATATTCAGCTTTCAAAGCACGTGATTGAGCAGTTACAGTAACTTTCTCAATTGAGAATGCCATCTGTTGGAAAGCAGCACCGTTAGCAGCGTCTAAAGCACCTAACAATTCAGCGTTAGCTGTTGGGATACCAATACCAGTAGTAGTAGCACCAGAAGTAACGTTTTGGAATGTGTTAGCTGTATCAGTTGTTAATGTACCTTGGAAACCGTATGGGTTAGCAGCAGATGGGTTACCAGAGAATACTGTATTTGCTTCATTGTAGAAAGCTTCAGCATTACCAGTACCTTGACCTGTGTAACGAGCACGCATTGCGAAGATTAAGCCTGTTGGGCCAGTCATTGGTTGTACACCAGCAACATCATAAGCAATAAGGTTAGGTAAAGAACGGCGAACTAAAGAAATCAAGATTGGGTCGAAATTCTGTACACCACCAGCAACGTTAGTTGGGCCAGTATCAGTAATAGTTTCGTTCAATGCTTGACGGTCTTGTGCCATTGCTTGACGTTGATTTTCCAAAATAACCGTTGTAACTGCACGCTTATATGGGTCTTTAATGGGATCTAATTCTGGATGCTCCAGAACTGGCTCCCATTTCTTTTGTAGTTCTTCTGTTAAATACATTTAAGTCTCCTTGTTATTTTTTCCAAACTTGGTTTGTATATTTATTTTACCAAAGTTTTAGAGATTGTTTGTGCATAAAGATTGATTTCAGAGTCACCAGACTTGGTAGTCTTTTTATCTTCTTCAATCAAAACTTCATCGTCCAATGCAAAATTGTCGGCAACTTTAACGTTAGCTTTGAAATATGATTCTTTCAAAACGTCAAGTTTTTCAACAAATTCTTCTTCAGTAGTGAATTCTACGTTCTCTGCGAGCGATTTTAATTTTTCTACTTGAGTTTGCGTTAGGCCTTCACACGCTGTGTAGATAGCCTCAATTTTTTTCTGTTCATTTAATTCTTTTGATAACTCGATACCACGAGCGATTTGTTCGTTGAGAGCAGCTTCTGTTTCTTCTAATTGAGCGGCTAATTCTTCAACAACATTTACTTGCTCTTCTGGAACATCGATGTAGTGTTCTACGAATACGTTACGTAAAGCAGAAATAAAGTTTTCTGTAATTTCAGCACGTAAACCAGATTCGATAGCCAATTGGTTATCTTTCATCCATTCTTCTACCATGTAGTTGAGGTAGTCATCAACTTTGGCTGCCATTTCTTCTTTGATTGTTTCAACGGCAATTTCAAATTCTTCCATCAATTGATTTTCAATTTCTTCAACGATTGGTTCTACACGTGATAAAACGGCAGCTTCAAAAATAGTAGCAGCACGCTCTTTGAATTCTTCTGAAAGATTTTCGCCTTGTAACATAGCTTCTACATCTTCACCATAAGATTGGAATGTAGCACCTGGATTCATTTGCATTGTTTGTTGTGGCATTTTGCCCATGATACGGTCACGAATAGCAGCGTAATCAGTTGCAGATGTTTGATGTGGGTGAGTAATGTCAGAACGGCCCATAGTTTGTTGTGGTTGACCTTTCAGACTAGTGATACCAACACCGTCTTTTTCGGAACCTACAGGAGGTGTAGCACCTGGAGGAGTTGCTGTTGGACTACCTTTTGTATACTGTGGTAAGCCATCGTGCATTTCTTCTGGTGAATGACCAATATCGCCAGCATCGTTTGTACCGTATGCTGTTTTAGACTGTAAACGATCCTCACCTACTTCACCGTCAGGATGCTTGTCTGAACCACGCATACCCATTTTGGATTTGATGTTACCATCAAAAGTTGATTTAGAATCTTCGCCTAAAAGAATTGACTTAGCGGCGTCAGATAGATTGTAATTTGCCATTTTGAAAATCTCCTTGATTTATTTGGATATATTTATATTTAAAGTTTTTTCATGAAGTTCTCAAATATGTGTAGACTAACTTTCTCAATATCTCTCTGTGACGCTTTACGTATTTGTTGTATCGCTTCAGAGTGGTCTTGTTCTGTCCAAACACCATTGACTAACATCCATTCTTTACCTTCCATAATACCTTGTACAAAAGCACCAGGTGCGGAAGGGTCTGCTACAATATCTGCCGCTGTGGCTAGATAAAAATCGGGTTGTACTACATTAACGCCATTGACGTTTTTTAACGAACCCATGCCTCTTGAAGATACACCCAACTGTGCGCCGCCTTCAATCAATTGACGAGCGATAGTACCCATAGGTGTATCTAAAATTTTTGCTTTACCAATCCATTGGTGTCCATCTTCACGCAAAGATGTAATAATATGAGATACACGGTCAAGATTGATAGTCGGTGTTTCAGGATGACCTAACTCACCAAATGCACGATTCTTATTAATATATTCTTCGTTATAACGATGAACTTCTTTTTTCATCGTATTGTATTCATATAAACGGCCATTTTTATTTTTTCTTTCGGAAACTAAAAATGGTCCTTCAATGTGTAAAACTTTTTTACCATTCGATTCTTCAACCAAATAACTTACTGTTTCGTTAATTTCTTTAATTAGTTTCATTATAGTTGCCTTATGGTTTAATTGAATATGGACCGTAGTTAAATGCAGCAGGCTCATTAAATTGACCACGTTGATACATTTGATTATTTTTACGTATTGTAAGAATTAATGTATAAGCACTATTTGCAGTACCGCCTGTTGTTTGAATACCAATGTCTCCGTTACCAATTGTATTTGCACGAACACCATCACCAGAATTATTGATAATAGATGGTAATTGTTCACCTAATCCAAACTCACCTTGTAAGTTTAAATGGAAAATGGTTGCTGAGTTAGCATAAGCAGAAGCAGCACCTGTTGTGTTATTACCTGACCAAAATAGTTCTACACCACCAACGTTGGTAGTTGGAAAGTTAACGTAATATTTTACACCAGTTAATTGTAAATCGTAGTAAGATAAAGGTGTGTTTGCTGAACCGCCTTGAGAGTTGGCAACTGGATAACCGTTTGTTGCTAAAGCACCAAACAGAGTATTTGCTTGAATACGTGAAACGTTTAATTCAGAACCAGAAGCACCATCAAACAAACCAGTTAACTTAATAACTGCATCTGTTTGAGTATCTCTTAAAACTTGATAAGTAAATTTATTTGACATATTATGGCTTTATTGAGTATGGTCCTGCGTTGAATGCTGCCGGGTCATTAAACTGACCACGTTGATAGTAAGCATTATCTTTACGGAGTTCAACAATTAAAGTGTAGGCGCAGTTAGCAACTAAACCTACCGACATAACACCAATATCACCTGTAGCACCAACAGCATTGTTTTGAATTGTTACCATGCCTTGTTCTTCTGAATATTGACCACATAAGTCCATATTGAAGATAGGAACATTGTTTGCTGGATTTGTTGCTGACCAAAATAGTTCAACATATCCTTTTTGTTGTGAAGCGATGTTATAACCAATTCTAGAAATTGTTATACCATAATATGGTAGTGCTGTGTTTGCAGCACCGCCTTGATTGTTTGCTAATAAGTAACCGTTAGTTGCCAAAGCACCATACAAACTATTTGCTTGAATACGAGAAACATTATTTTCTTGACCACTACCATCAAAATTAGCGGTTAATTTAATAACTGCTTTTTGAGTGGTGTCTTTCAATACTTCGTATGTGTAAATATTGGCCATGTGTTAACCTATTTTATTCTTGTTCTGTTTCTACAGCTTCTTCTTTTGCTCTAAGCATATTTTGAGCAATTTCTTGTTTTTTTGCTTCAATGTGAGCAGCTACTTTATCATGAATAGATGCATACAAAGCGTTACGAAATTCAACGCCGTTATCATCCATTGCGTAGTCTATAATATTTTTATCCATAATTTATTCTCCTAATTAACCTATTTATTCATCTTCATTCTCTTGGTCTGCCGGATTAGCAGATTGCTGAGGAATGTTAGACATCATCATTTGTTGAGACACATCATTCATTGTTTGTTGTGGTAATCCTAAACCCATTTCTTTTTCTTCATCGATTTCTTCTTGCATTTCTTTGATTTCTTCATCAGTTAAACGCAATACATTACGTTGAATCCATGCTTGTGAGAAGTAACGACCAGTATATGGATCTACGTTTGCCAATAGTGTCAAACGTTCTTTGATTAATTCTGCATCTTTTAATTCTTTAAAGTTATTGTCTTTAATGAAGTCATAATGAATATGTTCCTTCATTTCTTTCCATTCTTCATCGGTACAAATACCTTTGAGAACACATTGTACACGCATTGCTTGGTCAAACAAATCAGCAAACTTATTACGTAGACGGTCAACAAACTTAGCAAACTTTAATTCGTCACGTGTAATTTCATTTACACGACCAAGAGAAAAACCAGAAGATTCTGGATTCAAACGTGAGATTGGAACACAAAGAGCTTTATAAAGTTTCTTCTCAAAGTATTTGACATCTTCTAACTCACCAAGATTTTGTCCGCCTGGTAATGTAGTAATCTCTGTACCTTTTCCGCCTTCTCTACGTGGTAACCAAAAGTCTTCCATCATAGATAAGAATTTACGGTCATCACGAACTTCACCTGTATTAGCATCATATACAAGTTTATTCTTGTATTTAACCATGATGTCACGGAGGTATTGTTCGGCCTTTAATTTGGGTAAATTGCCAACATCAATATAAAAAATACGGCGCTCAGGAGCCCTAGATATACGATAAATAACTGTCGCATCTTCAATCATTCGGAGTTGGTTAAGTGGCTTAATAGCTTTATGAAGATACGAGAGAACCACAGCACGGCGGGAATCCATAAGACCACTAACAACAGATATAATGGAGTCGGTAGTGATACGAACTCCAACGGGACCAAAGTTGCTAGAAGAACCAGACACAACCTTGTCATTAAAAATGTAGTATTCGTTGACGACATTCATTATCTCCACGCCAGTGCGTTCATCTTTCTTTTTCTTAATCTCACGAACTTTTTTAAGTTTACGAGGGTCTATGTACCTCATTTCATGAATGCCCGCTACAGGATTTTCACGGTCAATAATCATATGATAATATAATCTTCCGTCAACATAATATCTACGGAAAATATCTTGAGCCATATTGGTATAGTTTAATAACCTTAATACGGTATTGAATTCTGTTTGAAGTGATTTTTTAATTTTATCTGAAACTTTAAGGTCGTCTAATACCATTTTGATATTACGACCATCGTCATCTTGGCAAATAGCTTCGTTAATGATATCATCGATTGCTGATTCAATTTCTGGTTGCATCGCCATTTCACGATAACGACCAATCAGTTCTATTTCATTTTTTGCGGTGCCATCTAAGTCAACGTAAGTTCCATAATAAGCGGCAGAAGTAATTGTGAGTGCGCCATCGTCATTTACTGGAGGCGTAAAAGATTGTTGCGTAGTTTGGTCCTCTAAGTCCCTATCTCTCGCAATTGTAAAACCAAAGAGTGAAAATTTATTAGCTGCCATTTTGTCCTATATCAATTCAAAAAAACATAATGAAAGAGGCCAAAGCCTCTTTCGTAAAATAAAACATATTAGGTTGTAGATGCGGAAGTTCCACCAGTTGGAACAGCTTCCCACCATTGATAATCAAATGTTACACTATATTCTTCGATAGTGTCATTTGAGCCCCAATCCAAATCAATAGTACCAAGGTCAATTGGAAATAAACCAACAAATTTATATTGTTTTAAAATATTATTAGTTTTACCGTATTGTGTTACAATCGCATCAGCAGTATAACCTGCTGGATTAATAGCTGCTGTACTTCTTACGTTACCTGCGTGACTATTAATTGCATTCATCCAAGATTCCATTGCATTACGAATAATGAAATTTTCATCGTTGATGATTTGTAATGACCATTGGGCAAAGTTTCTATTGCCAGCAAATTTTAATTCACGACCAAAATAATATTGTGATACTGTACCAACAGATGATCCTGGCAACTGTGCGGACTTAGCCATGAAAGTTGTTTGTTGACCAGCAGCAACACCATTTACAGCAATGGTCGGGAACGATAAATTAACTGAGAATAGATTAGGACGGGCGCCGTCACCAATCATATTTGCTCTAAATTCTGCTACATTGAATGCCATTTTTTTCTCCTATATCGTTGAATTATTTATCAGAATTGGCCAACGACTTCAGTAAAATTAACACCAGTTCTTACTGCCACAAAGTTCAACTGAATGAAATTAATGGAACGAGCAGGTTTGATATAAATGTCACCAACGAATTGATTAGAATCAATGACTTGTGGTGTATTATTTGTAGTATCACAAACAACACGGAAGTCAGTAATACCACGGCGACCTTGAATATCACGTAAATAAGGTGTTACTAAAGCAACAAACTGATTACGAGTAAAGTCATCATTGAATTCAAACAATGAGAACTTAGATGCTGTTGCAATTGCTTTTTCTAGAGAGATGAACAATCTACGAACATTGATACGGTCAAATGCTGAAGGTTGATTCAAGAAAGTCTTGTCACCAAACAATACAGTACCTTGACCAGGGAAAGTAGCAACTGGATTAACACCTAAAGGATATAAAATATCTCTTTGTGCTTTATTTGGATTCCATGCTAACTTAACAACGTTCTTTAAATTACCACGATTGAAACCAGCAGGTGAGAACCATGGGTCACGAACTGAATCTGTGTATACACAAAGACCAGCGATGTCACCATTTAATGGTATCCAACGATATACGTTATTATATTTGTCAAACATATATTTCCAACCACAATCAGCAACAGCATATGATGTTGTTGTACCAATTGCATTTACCCAATTAGTAATATTAGTTGTTTCATTACCTGCTTGATTAACTACGTTAGCTGATGGTGGAGAAATGAATGCTACACAATCTTTACGTGAGTTAGCAATACTAATAACAGTTTGTTGAATTGTTACATCAGCAGCACCGGTAATCATTAAAGAAACATCCACTTCGTCAGGATTTGCAAAATAACTCCAAGCATTTGCTAAAACAGCATCAGTTGGTTGGTCGTCAGCACCACCACTTAATGTAACAGTTTGTGGAGTTGATAGAGTAGCAAAGCTTACACCAGCTGTAGGTTGACCCCAAGTAGAACTTGTTGTGCTATAACTTGGTGGATCAATAGCGTAGATATACTTTGAATTATTAAAAATATAATTTTTGTAGTAATTTGAATTACCTAAAGCATCTACACCATCAGAAGCTTTGGATAAAAATTGGAATGTTTCTAATACTGTATTCTTTGTACCAGTAATTAAACCAGTTGTGTCCATAACAACAATGTGGATTTGGTCGTTAGATGCACCAACAGTATTTGCTGTTATTGATGTTCCTGGAGTACCAGAAAAATAAGAAGAAACATTAACACCATTAATTCCCCAACTTGTTGAGAATGAAGCAGCGTCAACAACAGAAACCGTTAAAGAGTTACCTAAAGCACCAGAGTAACGAGCAATAAATGGTCCGTATGTATTAGCATTGGTTAGATTATTCAAATATGTGTATTGAAATTGATCCTCATTAGTAACTTGTGTAGCTGCACTGGTGTTAGCAGTAGCATTCTTACCATTTACACCAACAGCACGAACAACTTTTAAATTATTACCGTATGCTAAAAATGAAGAAGCGGTAAAATAAGATGTTGCTGTATTGTTATCTGGTTGTTTAAATCTGTTTACTAAATCAATTTCACTTGAAATTTGAATTCTTTTATTTGCTGGGCCCCAATTAAATGCTCCAACAAAAGCACCGGCTGTAGTCAGTACGGAAGGAACAACTGTTGTTAAGTTGACTTCAGATACGGTTACGCCTGGAGAGATTGAAAACGCCATTTGTTATCTCCTTGAATTATTATGTTATTGGCAGTTATAATACCATTACAATATTTATGTAAGGCCATATTTAGAGATTTTTCATCATATCTCTAATAAAGCCCCCATATGTTTCTCCTCCATCGGCTAATTCCCATAAATCACCATCTAAAACTTCAAATTTATGTTCTAATCCATCTTCAATGATGGGTGCCGGTAAAACTTCTTCATCTAATTGATTCAGATTTTCTAATTGAATTTGTTTTCTGATATCGTGATTAACAATTTCTCTAAAGTATTTTTGTGTGGTTGCCCAAGAAAACATCACTAAACCCATCACCATATCATCATTTGCATCGGCTTCAGCAGCAAAAGTTGTTTTATCTGCTACAAAAGTGGTCAATTCTGAGATGGTATCAAAATCATTAATGATTAATTTATCAGTTTCAATTAATGTTTTTAGGTTAGAACAACCAATTCTTTTAACCTGTGTAGACATTTTAAGGCCTAATTGTACGCCTCGAGCAAAACCACCAGATAATTGTTGTGGTTTTTTATTACCTGTAAATACTTTCCATACATTTTCATATTCTAAATCACTATGAAGGATATCTGCAACTTGCGGAGTGTTATTTATTTCCACTAAAATATAAGCATCATTATATAATCTAGCTACATTATGAATAACTGTAGGTAATAATATTGGAGATATAGAAGAACTTCTATATGTGGCTACTTGTTCATATGGCATTGTAGAAATATCAATCACCGAGAATGCTGAACAATCTAAATTTTTACCTTCCGAAACGTCAACTAAAATAGCATATAGATGGTCTTTAATTTTTTCACCATCAGATTTGACAGGATTTTTATATATTTTTACTTTGTCGTGGTCAGCAATTGGCGGTTTGTATGCTAATTGTTGTAACTTTTGGCCAGAAATAAGCGTGTTGGAAGAACCTAAGAATTCAGTTTCAAACTCTTGTCTAAATTGTCTTTCAGAAGTATTCTTAATTGTTTCTTCTTTCCATTCTTCATCACGACCTGGCACCATCGACCAATGAACTTCAAATGGTTTATAATTGTTGTTCTTATTGACAGCATCAGTCCAAATTTTATAAAACAAATTCATACCGTTAGGTGTAGAAACAATAATAATCTTTGTTTTGGTACCAGCAGTAATAACAGGATAAACTGAAGTAAAGAATTCTGTTGCAATATTAGATGGTACGAAAGCAAACTCGTCTAAGAATACAATGTTAAACGAACCAGAACGAGCCGCTGAACTTGATGTAGAAGAAGCCACGATAACAGAACCATTCTCTAATTCTACACGACCTTTGTTCCATTCTAAAACACCTTGTTGCAACCACATGGGTAAATTTTCATACGCTAACTGTAACTTACCTAAAATACCACGAGCAGTTTCACCTCGGTTAGCAAGAACGGCTACAGATTGTGAGTCTTGAAATAGGATTGTCCAGAGAAGATAAGCAACAGTTGTGGTAGTTTTACCAACCTGACGAGGACATTTCATAATGGTAAAACGATTCTCATGGAATGTTCGAATCATTTCTTCTTGAAAATCATACATTTTAAATTCAGTTACACCTTCATCTAGTGTAATAATTTTAATGTATTTGGCAAAATAGAGTGGGTCGTTCTTACATTTAATGTATTCTTCTACTTGCTCTTCAGTAAAATTGACCTGAACACCAACCCGCTTAAGTAGGGGGTTGTCACGGTATGATTCTTTTTTTTGTATTGCCATTATGTTTTATTTTTTAAGAACTTACTCAACTCAGATGTGGATCCAACAAAGATGGCTTTGTCGATGTTTGTAGTAGAAGCTTCTTTTTTGATACCAGATAGTTCACGCATCTCTTTTTGGATTTTAAGAAGTCTATCGTTGGCTTCAGTCATGTTTTTTAATAATGTAGCATAAACTTCAAATGCTCTTGGATGTTGACCCGCTTTAGCAATCTCCAATATTTCATACATGGCTTCTTGGCCTTGGTCAATAATACCTTGAAGATTTTCTTTTGATTGCTGGTAAGCGTCTGTTAAATCAGACTCAATGTCAGGTTGTTTATAATGTGTGGTTAAAGATGTTTTCTTTGGAGTTTCTTCCATTTTTTCACCAATTGGATTTACATCAAAAACTTCACTCAAATTTTTATCAAGATTATTCATATTATTTTATATATTAATTAATTGCAGAACCTGTCATAAACCATGTATTTGCTTTTACCATTGTTAGAGTTGCTACGCCATACGGATTAACATTATGACTTCCTGATATGGTATTGCCAGCAGTAAATAAAGAAACGTTTACATTAGGTGTTACTGTTACGTTTGCTGATGCAGCAGTATTTTGAGAATAAATCATAATTGTAGTACCATTTGCAAAAGACACATTAGATGTCCATGGTAAATAAAGAATTACGTTTGCTGAATGTGTGTAATAAAAATACTTACCAGCGTCAGAACTTTGTAATGTGTATGTGGCACTTTGAGCTGATTGTGTACGACCATTAGAAACATTGTTTGCGGTATTAAATGCTGCCTGCGCTAAGACGTTTGCTGAATTTGCTTGATTGTATGCCGCTTGAGTAAATACGTTAACTGTATTGGCTTGATTATAAGAAGCATTAGCAAAAACAAACAAATCAACATTAGTGTTACTGTAAAAGTTATTAGCAGTTACAGTAGCAAATACAGGTGTACCATTTGTTTGTAGATTTTGTGGTTCATTAAAATATAAAGCATTACCAGAACCAACAATTTGCATTCCTGTATTACTATTAAAATATAAAGTACCTAAAGGTGCTGTTGCAAAGTTACTAGTTCCAGCAAAAAGATTTGGTGCACCATTTGCACGTGTGTATGCGTTTTGTGCTAATACATTTGCCCCGTTTGCTTGATTAAATGCAGCTTGTGCTAAAATGTTTGCTGCATTGGCTTGTGCAAAAGAAGCTAATGCAATGTTGGCTGTAACATTACTTGTTGAAGCATTTGCTGCATTAAATGCAGCTTGAGCCGATACGCTTGCTGCATTAGCTTTATTAAAAGCTGCTTGTGTTAAAATAATTTCAGAGTTTACGGTTAACGAAAAAGAATTTAAAGTATTGGCAACATATGTTTCTGTTGCTAAACGAGTACCACCTACCTTTGAACCATTATGTACTGTAATAGTTTGATTTGTTAAATCAATAATTAATTCGCCATTAGCCCCTGTAATATTTGCAACTGCCGTATTAGCATAACGTTTAAATTGTAGTGTTCTGGACATTTTAGTTTCCTAATAAATCAATTGGATTTTCTAGTTCTATTGACAAATCATCTTGACCTAATACAAGAGATAAATCACCTGAAAAATTATTTGTATTAATTATATTGTTACTTATATTCGAACCTTCATTAAGTATTGTATTATATGAATATAAAGTGTTTGCCTTGGCATCTGTTGGTGTAGTAATAGTAATAATTTGTGCTAAATCAGTTGGTAATACATTGTATGAATTGAATGTGTAACTAGCATTTGTTTTAACACCAACAATTGGTTGTGAAGAAATAAAATTTCCACTAATGTTTTTTATAGTTAATTGATTATTTATAGGTACCCATTTGACTACTGTTCCTGTGGCGGTAGCCATACTAAACGATGTACCTTGATATATAAATTCACCTTCTTGATATGTTCCTAATCCTGTAGAATTCATATTCAATAAAACATTATTTGATGCTGTGGTATCATTAAATATATTAGTAATAGTAGTACCAATAATTTTTGGTGTACTTGTTTGACCAAAGATGAAACCTTTGACTGTGAAATCTAAAGTCCAAATAATGGTTCTGGTGTCAGAATCTCTTGAACCTTCATATGTGATATCAAAATTAGTTGTGTTTAAAATAATTGGTACTTCTTTAATTATTCCTAATTCAGATATTAAATTTAATTTGATAGTATAATCAGGAGTAAAATATGGTAATATATGTTCAACGATTTGATGCGCATCTTCAATGTTTCTGGTATACAAGTATAAAGAATAATTAAAATTATATGGTACAGGATTGTATTGAGATACTACACCTGCATTTGTATTTGTAAAAGATTTAATATTGGTATTTTGTTTTCTTGAAGCATCATAACTCATACCAGTTAATTCAAAAGACATTCTAGGCAAAGTCATCTGAACTTTTTTATCTAAATTATAATCACTCTGAAGTCTTTGAACATACAATTCTTTGGCTGCATAAGCAATAGGTACAATGAATCTTTCTGATTCTGTACCATCACCATTGTATCGAACTAAAGTAATATTATCAAATAAACCACCAAATCCTGCGGTAATTTTTCGAATGATGTGATTGTAAGAAACGTTAGCCATTAAATTTTACCAAAGGTATTCGATTCTGATGTGTCGATTACAGAATTTGCTAGACCAGAAATAAAAGAATTATCAAAGTTTTCATTTGCTGGAGATGTGGCTAATGGGTCAAACGTTGACAAGTAATATTGAGCATTACTTGAAGCACCGATAATTAATTGACCATCAATAAATTCACCAGCAATATTTGTAACAGTCAATGTATTATTAATTGGCGTCCATGATTGAACATATGCTTGTGCTGTTGAATTAGCAATATCACCATTAGGTGCTTGATAAACAATTTCGTTTGTCAAGAATATTCCTGTACCTGAACCTGTATTCAATGTAATTGTGTAAGCGGATTGTTGAGAAACAATATCGATATCTGGAACACCAGTCTTGATAATTTCTTGTGAGTACTTGAATTTTTCCAATTCTAATTCGTAGAAATAAGGTACTTTTCTTCCTAACATAAAGAAGTCTTTAGTTTGGTCTGTAAATTTAATCTCAAACAATTCACCAGTACCGTTTAAAAAAGGTATATAAATTAAATCACCTTCACGTGGTCTGGTAAAAGTAGTTTGTGAAACTCGTTGTGAGAAAGAACGCTTAGAAATAATAACTTTAACAGTATTTTTAATTTCTAAACCAAACTTAGAAAAGAATTCTCTTTCACCACCATATTCTAAAGCATTTGATAGATACATTTCTAATGAAAATGCTGAAGAAAAATATTTAACTGGATCTTCACCAAAAAGTAAATCACGAGCCGCATCATTTTCATTAGGTAAATAGTAAGCATCAAATCCTTGAATCTTAATTGATTCTACAATAATATCTTCAATTACCCGTTGTTCGGTTACCGAGCCATAATTATTAAAATATTGAGAAATTGGCATAATAATTTCCTATAATTAATTCATAAAAAATTCTAAAATACCACCGTAATTATTTTCCATTTCTCTTTCTAGTCTTGCAATTTCTTCACAAGCTTCTTGATAAATTTTTGGGCCGTCTAATGTAACACCACCGGGTAATTGTAAACCGGCAAACTTAGATAAGTTATTACCCCAAGTTCTCTTGATAAGTTGTGTGGCATATTCTTTTAACCAACGGTCATTCCAAACATTATTATATACATCAGGATTAATTGCCGCATAACATTCGGCAACCACAATAGTACCAACTGGTGCTTCTGAAGCACCCCAATTCCAATCAATATACAATCTCTGCATATGTCTTTGGAATCGAATAGGAACTTCTCCAGTGAACATGATTTCTAAAGAACGTAAGTGTTGAGTAGTCAACGTATAGTTAATGTATGATGCGGAGGTAAAGTCGTACAACTCATTTAAACGTAATTGATATCTAAGGTCAAACATATTTGCTGTTGCCTGTGAATCAGATATTGGAAATATACGGGTAATACCAACAATTTCCATTGGATTACCTTGAGCATCTGTTGATTGGCTCAAGTCCAAATACTTGTTATCAATATCAGTTTGTTGTAATGCTTTGATATAGTAGACTTTTTGTAGACCATCAAAGTGATAATCTTGCCAATATTGAAGTGCGTCATCAATACGGTCAGATACTTGGTCATCATCCACGTTAATTTGAATAACTGGAAAGCCTAATCTTCTAAGGCAATAATTTGTGAAATCGGTTCGGTTAGTGATTGTTGCCATCAATTTCTCCTCTTATAAGTCTATTTATCTATTTCCAGGTACTATATAAATAACCATATTAAGTTACTAGTGAGTTTATTATGAAACAACCTTATAAAGTGGTCCGTGAAGCTATCAGTCCGGATACATTAGATTTATTAAAAAATACCATATTGTTGACCAAACAGGTCAAATATTACCAAGAAAACAAATCAACTGATGATTTGACTGCCTTTGGTGATGAACAAAGTCCAATTAGTTTTGCTTTTTATAGTGAAGTTATCTGTGATTCTTTAGCAGTCACTTTACTACCACTCATAGAAGAACAAACAGGCCTTCAATTATTTCCCACCTATACTTATGGTAGAATCTATTGGAAAGGTTCTACATTAGAAAAACATACCGATAGACCTAGTTGCCAATATAGCGCTACGCTCTGTATTGATGTTGACCCAAAGCCATGGCCTATCTATATGGATGGTAAAAAGATTCTATTAAACGCCGGAGATATAGCCATATATAAAGGTTGTGAAGTAGAGCATTGGCGTGAACCTTATACCGGTAATCAACAGATTCAATTATTTTTACATTATGTTGATGCCAATGGTATTTACAAAGATTTTAAATTTGACAAACGAACATTATTAGGAACCAAAAAATGACCA